>Ga0137415_10004285_pt1 | contig 14128 bp, 10 predicted proteins | sample CZODoug3_1_1_16f_FD_183082 | JGI IMG/M metagenome (GOLD analysis project Ga0137415, IMG submission 183082) | Vadose zone soil fungal communities from Angelo Coast Range Reserve, California, USA - CZODoug3_1_1_16fungal (Hybrid Assembly) | ecosystem: Environmental > Terrestrial > Soil > Vadose... | reverse complement strand
CGGCCTCATCGTCGAGAACGGCGGCTTCTTGGCCACTAACCCGATGGGGCTCACGCCGCTGCGCTAACTGCTCGAACGAAGACCCCCGACCAGTGTCGTTTAGTCGGCCTAATAACGATGAACATGTCGGCGGAATGGCGGTAGCGTGCGTGGGCTATCAGGTCGAACTCCCTGCTAGGAGGGTCCTGAGCAATGCCGCTCGTCGCGAGCGGCGATCCAGTTGCATCGCATCGGGTCGTGTGAAGGGAAGGGCCGATACCGCTGTTGTATCGGCCCCGACGACAACGCGGCAAGGCATCGACTGGGCGCCGCGCGGCAGAGCATGCATTGCTCAGGGCGCTCCTAGCGCCGTTCGTTCACACTCTCGGAGCGCTTGATGACCATTGAACCCGACCACCCGGATGACGCTGGCTCAGGCCCGTCCTCCAGCGTGGGGCGTCGCGGTGTCGAGTCGGCGGGCGAGCACGAGGCCTCCGCCAGGCCTGGTTCCGCCGCTGAACCGACCGCGGCGCCTGGTCCAGAGCCGCTCGGGTCGCCGGGCGGAGGGACGGACCCGACTGTGGACCCGACTACGGTGGAGCTCTCGGCACCGAGTTCGGAGACCGACCCAGTGGCCGGCGAAGTGGGATCCGGGTCGCGGGACGCGGACCCGCCATCCGCCGGGGACGAAGCGGGTGAAATCCCGTCCTCGGCAGCGGGCGCGATGAGGACCTCCGGTCAAGGCGGTTATCCGGAGAGTGCCGGCTGGGCGGCACCTGGTTACCCGGGTGGAAACCCGAGCGGTGGTTCCTTGGCACCTGGTTACCCGAGCGGTGGTTCCTCGACACCTGGTTACCCGGATGGTGGAAACCAGGGCGGTGTTTCCTCGGCGCCGGGATTTCCGGGCGGCGTGCCGGCCGGCGCCTACGGCAGCGGCGGGTACCCCGGAGGAGCCGGTCCGACGGGCGCTTTTTCGGCTGGCACCTACCCCGGTGGCACCTACCCCGGTGGCGCTTACCCTGGTGGCGCTTACCCGGGCGACAGTTACCCGGGTAGCGGTGACCCGCCAGGGAGTTATCCGGGTGGCGGCTATCCGCCGGTCGGGCCCGCGCCGGCCTACCCGTCGGGCTACCCAGCCGCTGGCATGGCCGGGGGCACGCCGACGAACGGCATGGCGGTCGCGTCATTGATCTTGGGGATCGTCTGGATCTACTGGATCGGCAGTGTGCTCGCGCTCGTCTTCGGGTACATGGCGCGGCGCCAGATCGCGGAGCGTGGGGAGGGTGGAGCTGGGCTGGCCACCGCGGGGATCGTGCTCGGCTGGATCGGCGTCGGTGTGCTGGTGGCGATGGTGCTGGTGTTCGTGTTCCTCGGAGTTGTGTCCGGGCTCCGCTACTGAGCCCAACGTGCTGCGGCACACCGGCGCGGTGCGTGCCAGGATGGTGGCGTGTCTCGACCCAATCCGCGACAGACCGCTGCTTTGACGTCCGCGATGGCCGGTGCGGTGGATCTCTCCGCGCTGCGGGCCCGCGCCGACGCCGCTCGCACCTCCGGATCCACCCGCGCTCCGGCCGGCGCGCCGGCGCCCGACTCGGGCGGGTCGGCCCCACCCCAGTCAGGCGCTGGCGGGCAGTGGGTGATCGATGTCACTGAGGAGACCTTTCAGACCGAAGTCCTCGAGCGATCTCTCCAGGTCCCGGTGGTCGTCGACCTCTGGGCCACCTGGTGCCAGCCCTGCAAGCAGTTGTCCCCGGTGCTCGAGCGCCTGGCCGAGCAGGGCGGAGGCACCTGGATCCTGGCCAAGGTCGACATCGACGCCAACCCCCGGATCGCGCAGGCGTTCGGGGTGCAGTCCATCCCGACGGTCATCGCGCTGGCAGGTGGGCAGCCGGTGGAGGCGTTCAGCGGCGCACAGCCCGAACCGCAGGTGCGGCAGTGGTTGGAAGCCCTGATCAACGAGTACCGCGAGCGGCTCCCGGGCGTCCGGGCCGCCGAGGCCGAGGGTGCTCCCGGCGCCGACGAGGAACCGCCGGAGGACCCCCGGTTCGTCGAAGCCGAGGAAGCCCTCGACCGGGGTGACTATGCCGCCGCGGAGGCCGCGTACCAGCGCATCCTGGCCACCGAGCCGGCGAATGAGCAGGCCGCCGCCGCGATCGCCCAGGTGCGGTTCCTGGCCCGCGCGGAGACTGCCGACCCGCGCGCGATCACCTCGGCCGACGCAAACCCGGACGACGTGGACGCCCAGTTGGCGGCAGCCGACGCCGAGTTGGCCACCGAACGCACCGAGGCGGCGTTCAACCGGTTGGTCGCCACTGTCGGCCGCACCAGCGGCGAGGATCGGGACCGGGCGCGTGAGCACCTCATCGGGCTGTTCGAGCTGTTCGCCCCGGACGACAGCCGAGTCATCGCCGCTCGCCGGGCACTGGCTCGCGTCCTGTTCTGAGGGGCCTGTGCGGCGTCCGCGCGAGACAGCGTGCGCCGCGGCGTCCGCGCGCGGCGGTGTGCCGTGGCGGCGCGTGCGGGATTGTGCCCCGGCGTCCGCGCGCGGCGGTGTGCGCTGTGGCCGCGCGCGGGAGTGTGCGCCGCGGCGGCGCGCGCGGGAGTGAGCGCTGGCGGGCGTGCGCGGATTGGCCGGGTTACACGCCGCAGCTGCTCGGGCCGCCCAGCGCACCGGTGCGGAACTGGCCTATCCGCTCGAAACCGAGGTCGCCGCTCGGCGGGCGACCGGATGCGTCCCGGGCGGCGAGGTCCTGGGCGAGCAGCTCTTGTACGGCCTCGTCGATGTCGCCGGGGGACAGCCCGAAGCCGCCGCCGCCGGACCGGTCGAAAAGCGAGCGGGTGTAGGCCCCGGTCAGGCAGACCGCGGTGCGCCCGGCCTCGGGGCCCTGCACCGGCCTGCCCAGCGCGGCGAGTGTGGCCAGCGCGTACCGGCTGGCCACCAGTTCGGCGCTGGCGTAGTCGCCGAACCCGTCCTGCACCAGCCTCAGCTCGCCCGCGGACACGCTCACCGCGCCGCTGCTCGCGCAGTACCGCACCGGCCCCTGGTGGTCGACGTCGGGTGTGGGGCAGCGGCCCTGCGCGAGCACCGAGACCAGCGGTGTCCGCCACGGCCGGCCCCTGGAGGCTGCCAGCTTGCCGAACCAGCCGTAGGCGTCCGGGCTCATGCTGCTCAGCAGGTCGGCGAGCGGGAGGTCACCGCCCTGCATCACGTCGGACAGCGAGTTGTACCCGCGCTGGGTGAATGTCTGGTTGTGCACGGTCATCGCGGCACAGGTGCCGGCACCGCTCTGGTAGCCGTCCAGAAAGGCCGATACCCGGTCGAACGCGTCGCCGTGCGCGGTGGAGCCGATCGCTACGCCGACCGGGTCGCGGAAGGTGAGCAGCGCCTGCAGCGCACGGTCCAGGTCGGCTCGACTGAGCGTGACCTTCGCAACCTTGCCGTCCGCCGCGGCATGCACCGCGACGCCGGCGAAGCAGTCCGCCATCCCCTCGAGCAGGATGGTCGGGTACCGGGTTGGCTCGCGCAGCTGCACCTCGGCGCTGATGCCCAGCCGGTCCTGCACCGCGTGGCCGATCTCGTGCGCCAGCGCCACCAGCACCGCGCCGTCGCCGTAGGTGTTGCGCAGCCGGGGGACCAGCCCGTCGCGGTCCCAGGCGACGATGTCCCGCCGGGGGCAGTACAGCGCCTGGTCGGTCAGGTCCAGTGGGCGGCGCAGGCATGGCGCGGGGACGTCCGGTTCGCCCGGGTCAACCGCGTGGAAAGCGTGGATGTTGATCCACCGACGGCCGAACTCGGCGGGGAACCGCTCGCGCCAGAACTGCTCGACGCCGGTCACGACGTTGGCGGCCAGCTGGTCGGACGGGGTTCCGGTGCCGCCGGTGACGATGGCCGCGTCGACCGGCGCCGCGCCCCGGGACTCGCTCGGGGACTCGGTCGGGCGGCTGGGCGGGGTGGTGTCGACATCGGCCCGGGGACCGGCGGTGGCTCCGGGAGCGACGGCGCCGGGGTCGACGACGGCGCCGGGCGCGGCGGCGCTAGGATGACCGTGCACCGCATTGCTACAGCCAGTGAGTGACAGCCCCGCGACAAACGCCAGCGCGACGATGATCGGTACCACCGTCGCGCTAATTCGGCTACCGCGGGTCGCGGACACAAGGTCATTCTGCTCCAGGCGACCCCGACCGGGGCGCTGTTCGGTCCACCTGGTTGGCTACCTTTTCCGGGTGACCGCCATTCCCCGTGGGCTGACGAACACGATCGGACCGCTGCTCGCGTCGGCCGCGTTGCTCACCGCCGGCTGCCTCTATGTCCGGTTCGGCAGCGCGAACCTGGTGCGGCTGGCCTCACCCGACATGGGTCTGCACGTCGACTTCGAGTCGTTCTGGCGTTCGGCATACGCGCTGCGACACCACGCCGACCTCTACCGCACCGGCGCCGCGCTGCCCAACCTCAACCCGCCGGTGCTCGCCGTGCTGCTCGCCCCGCTGGCCGAACTGGGCGTGCTCACCGCGTACCACGTATTCGCCCTGTTCGGCACGGTTCTGGTGGTCGGCAGCGTGATCGCGGTGGCGGAGTGGACCCGGCTGCGCTCGGTGTGGGCGATGGTCACCGTGGCCGCGCTGTTGCTCTCCTCGCCGCTGCAGGGCACCGCGGCGCTCGGGCAGGTGTACGGGCTGCTGGCGGTCGCGCTGACCGCGGCCTGGCTGGCCGAGCGCCGGGGTCGGCAGGGCTGGTCGGGGGTGGCGATCGGGCTGGCCGTCGCGCTCAAGCCGTCGTTGGCGCCGCTGCTGCTGTGGCTGGTGGTCCGCCGGCGCTGGCCCGCGCTGGGTGCCGCGCTCGCCGCCGGCGCGGTGGCCGCGGCGGTGGGCATCGTCGCCGGCGGCTGGGCAGCGACGGTGGAATGGCTGCGGCTGCTCGGCGCGTTCCAGGTCACCGGGTTCCTGGACAACGACTCGCTGGCCGCGCTCGCGGTACGGTTCCACCAACCCGCCTGGCTCGGCTTCCTGGCCGCCGGCGGGCTGCTCGGGATCACCCTGTGGCGGGCCCGGCGGCGCCCCGAGCACGCTCTCTGGTCGATCACCGCCGCCGCATTGCTGCTCGCCCCGGTCGCCTGGAACAACTACCTGGTACTGCTCGCGCCGGCGGTGCCGCTGCTGCTGGCCAGGCATAGGTGGCGGGCGGCGCTGCCCTTGCTGGCGCTACCGGTGATCGGGATCGAGTGGGCGCTCGCGCTGCCGCCGGGGGACTCGGTGCTGAGCCGGCTGGGTATGTCGCTGTACTGCGGGATACTGCTGACCTACTGGGCGGTGCTCACCTTCGGGCCGGCGGAGATCGAGCCGGAGTCCGAGGTCGAGCTGGATGCGCCGGACGTCTCGCTCGACGCCGTGCGGGAGAGGGTTTCGACCTGAGCGGCGCCGACCGCGACGGGCCCTGCCGGCCGGGCGGTCAGGGGCCCGATCTGAAGGACGCTCAGGGGCCGGATCTGACGGATCGGGGCGGTCCGGTTACCGTCGCGGAGTGTTGTCGCCCACCCGCTCGCCGTCGCGACCGTCCGGTACCTCCGCCGCGACGGCGGCCCTCGCCGCCGTACTGACGGCGCTCGCGCTCGGCACCGCCGGGTGGCTGTTCGTCCGTTATCCGGGCGTGCTGGTCAGCGGAGTGGCCAACAGCGACCCGAGGTCCCACGTCGACTTCGAGACGTTCTGGCGCTCCACCGTCGCCATGCTGCACGGCGCCGACACGTACCACACCGGCTCGGTGCTGCCCAACCTGAACCCGCCGTTCCTCTCCCTGCTGCTGGCGCCGTTCGGGCTGCTCCCGGTGCTGCCCAGCTACTGGGCGTTCACCACCCTGACCGTGCTGCTGGTCACCGGGTCGGTCCTGCTCGCCGTCCGTGAGCTGCGGCTGAGCCGGGCCGCCGGGTGGTTCGGCGTACTCACCCTGTGGGCCTCCTCGCCGCTGCACGGGACGCTGCTACTCGGCCAGATCTACGGGCTGCTGTTGGCCGGTCTGACGCTGGCGTGGCTGGCCCAGCGGCGCGGCCGGGAGCGGCTGGCGGCGGTGTTGCTCGGCGTGGTGGTGGCGCTGAAGCCGTCACTGGCTCCGCTGCTGCTGATCCCGTTGGCCCAACGGCGCTGGCCCGCGCTCTGGGCCGGGGTTGCCTCGGCCGGGCTGACCAGCGTGGCCGGGGTGCTCGTCGCCGGCCCGTCCAGCGCGCTGGAGTGGCTGCGGCTGGCCACCGGCACCGCGGCCCCCGAGTTCGACGCGAACGCCTCCCTCCCCGGGGTGGTGGCGCGGCTCGGCGGTCCGGGCTGGCTGGGTTGGGTGGTGACCTTGGTGGTCGTGCTGGGGTCGTTGTGGTGGAGTCGCCGTGCGCTGCCGGCCCCGGCAGGGAAGGCTCCGGCGGGGGCGGCCCCGGGCGGGGTGGCCCGGGGCGGGGTGGCCCGGGGCGCGGTGGTCCCGGGCGCGGTACGGCGGGCCGACGCGACGATCTTCGCGGTGGCCGCCGGCTGTCTGCTCGCCGCGCCGATCGCCTGGCTGAACTACGAGGTGATGCTCTGGCCGGGCGCGCTGGTGCTGCTGCGCGCCCGGCGCTGGCGGGTCGCGGTGCCGTTGCTGGTGTACCCGGTGATCCCGGTGGCCTGGGGGAACCTGTGGCAGGCCACGCCGACAACGCCCGGCGCGCTGCTCGCCCGGTCGCTGTACTGCGCGATCCTGCTCGGCTTCTGGGTGGCCCTGCTGGTGTTCGCGCGGACCTACTCGGCGAGTCCGGCGGCACCCGGCTCGCCCGGTGCCTCGGTGCCGCCGGACTCGGCCGGCGCGAGGATGGGCTCGACCGGCGCCGCGGTGTCCACCGGGGCGGGCTCGGTCTCCACCGCGGTGGGCTCGGCCGGCGCCGCCGTGTCCGCCCTGATGGGCTCCTCGGCGGGCGCGGGTTCCCGCTCGCCGCGCAGCCAGAGCACGCCACTGGGCGGGATGCGCAGCGTCGCCGAGGCCGGCCGCCCGTGCCACGGCTCCTCGGTGGCCACCACCGAGCCGAGGTTTCCGACCCCGGAGCCGCCGTAAGCCTCCGCATCGGTGTTGAGCAGCTCGTGCCACCGGCCGGCGAACGGCAGTCCGATCCGGTAGTTGTCGTGCGGGTGGCCGGCGAAGTTCGCCACGCAGGCCAGCACCGAGCCGTCCGAACCCGAGCGCAGGAACGAGAAGACATTGCCTCCGGCGTCGTTGGCGTCGATCCAGGCGAAGCCGTCCGGCGAGTTGTCCTGGGTGTACAGGGCGGGCTGCGACCGGTAGGTCCGGTTCAGGTCGCCGACCAGGTCCTGGAGTCCGGCATGCAGCGGGTTCTCCAGCAGCCCCCAGTCCAGGGACCGGGACTCCGACCACTCCTGCTGCTGGCCCAGCTCACCGCCCATGAACAGCAGCTGCTTTCCCGGGTGCGCCCACATGTAGCCGAGCAGCGCGCGCAGGTTGGCCGCCTTGTTCCAGTCGTCCCCGGGCATCCGCCCCCACAGCGAGCCCTTGCCGTGCACCACCTCGTCATGCGACAGCGGCAGCACGAAGTTCTCCGTGTAGGCGTACACCATGGAGAACGTCATCTCGTTGTGGTGGTAGTGCCGGTAGATCGGATCACGGCCCACGTAGTGCAACGTGTCGTGCATCCAGCCCATGTTCCATTTGAAGCCGAAGCCGAGCCCGCCGAGGTGCGTCGGCCGGGTCACCCCGGGCCACGAGGTGGACTCCTCGGCGATGGTGATCACCCCGGGGTGCTCGCGGTAGACGGTGGCGTTCATCTCCTGCAGGAACGACACGGCCTCCAGGTTCTCCCGGCCGCCGTAGATGTTCGGCTCCCAACCGCCGTCTTCACGGGAGTAGTCCAGGTAGAGCATCGAGGCCACCGCGTCCACCCGCAGCCCGTCGATGTGGAACTCGTCGAGCCAGTACAGCGCGTTGGCGACCAGGAAGTTGCGCACCTCCTTGCGGCCGAAGTCGAACACGTAGGTGCCCCAGTCGAGCTGCTCACCCCGGCGCGGGTCGGGGTGCTCGTAGAGCGGCGTGCCGTCGAACCGGGCCAGCGCCCACTCGTCCTTGGGGAAGTGCGCCGGCACCCAGTCCACGATCACCCCGTATCCGGCCTGGTGCAGCGTGTCCACCAGGTACCGGAAGTCATCGGGAGTCCCGAACCGGGCGGTCGGCGCGTAGTAGGAGCTGACCTGGTAACCCCATGAGCCGCCGAACGGGTGCTCGGCCACCGGAAGCAGTTCGACGTGGGTGAACCCGGTGCGGTCCAGGTAGGACACCAGCTCGGTGGCCAGCCCCCGGTAGTTCAGCCCCGGCCGCCAGGAGGCCAGGTGGATCTCGTAGACGCTCATCGGCTCGGCAACCGGGACGGCCTTGGCGCGGCGGTCCAGCCACGCCTGGTCGCCCCAGGTGTACGAGGAGCTGGTCACCACCGACGCGGTAGCCGGCGGGACCTCGGCGGAGAACGCCATCGGGTCGGCCTTCTCGTTCCACCGGCCGTCCGCTCCGAGCACGCGGAACTTGTAGCGGGCGCCGACGCCGACCCCGGGCAGGAACACTTCCCACACCCCGGAGCTGCCCAGCGAGCGCATCGGCTGGCCGACGCCGTTCCAGCCGTCGAAGTCGCCGCACACCCGCACGCCGCGCGCGGTCGGCGCCCAGACCGCGAACGAGGTGCCGCCGACCTTGCCGCCCGGGGTGTCGTACTCCCGAGGGTGCGCGCCGAGCACGTCCCAGAGCCGCTCGTGCCGGCCCTCGCCGATCAGGTGCAGGTCGACCTCGCCGAGCGTGGGCAGCCAGCGGTACGGGTCGTCGGTGTGCTCGGTGTAGTCCCCGTAGTGCACGACCAGCCGGTAGTCGGCCGGCCCGTGCGGCACCTGTGCGGAGAACAACCCGGCATCGTGCACCCGCCGAAGGGCGAACGTCGCCGCATCCTCGCCGGTGCCGAACACCACCTCGACCGCGTCGGCATTGGGTCGCAGCGCCCGGACCACGGTGCCGCCCTCCGCGGCCGGGTGGCTGCCCAGCACGGAGTGCGGATCGTGATGGTTGCCGCTGATCAGGCGGTCGGTCTCGGCTGCGCTCGGTGGGTTGGCCGGTAGGGTGGTGACGTCTCCAGACACGGCGCAGAGCCTATTGGCCGGCCGCCCCGCGCGCAGTACCCGGCTGGTGGAGCTTCGCGCAATAGGCGGATGCGCTACAACCGAGTGATTCGCGCCGCTCCTCGCGCTGCGCCCTGGGTGGCGGCGGTCGCCGGGGCAGGTTCGCCGTCGACGAACGCGGCGACCGTCTGACCTCCCGACGAGTTCAGGGTCCAGCGGAGTACGAACACCCGCCCGTGTACCTGAACGCTGCGCTGCCGGGCGCGCTCGATCGCAGGCCGCTCGCTGTCCCACGTCGAGTCGACCCGGCGCGCCTCGGACATGTAGGTGGGCACCTCGTAGACGCCGTAGACGGTGCGTGGGTCGTCGGTCCGCATGGTGAGCAAAGTAGCGAGGTTCAGGCTTGACGGCAAGAATAGGTTTAGAATATTCTGACCCTATAAACATATGGAGGTCTGGTGAAGCTGGAGCGATTGGCCAAGGACAAGGACAGCGAAGTGGTCGGCTGCCATGCCGTCTACCTGGACGAGAGCGGCTGGTTCACCGTGCAAGGTGATGTGCTGGATGCGGACACGTACGCCAACCTCGAGAATGTGCTGCCGGGCGAAGCCGCCGTGCGGGTCAAGCCCCAGGTCTTGCTCGATGCGACCGATAGCTACCGGACGCGGCTGTGACAGCGGGGGTGCTACCGCCGACCGCGCCGGCGTTCTATGAGATGTTCGAGACGGCCCGTTACAGCATCTTCCGGTTGGAGACGCTGCCGGCATACGGCGGTTCCGGTGAAGGTGGCGGGCTTGCGGCTTTCCTGGCCGGTGATCCACGCCCGACCCACCAGGAGATGCTCGAATGGATGGACTTGATCAGAGCCAATGCCCGGATCGGTTGCGTCATGCGCCGCGTGCACGTGGTGGAGGAGCCGCTCTCGGACTACCTGCGGTTCGAGCTGTGCTGGGGGTACCCGTACAGCGTGTCGGCCGGGGAGGACGTCCGGATCCTCGCCGTGCCTGAAGGGGAGGCTTGGCCTGAGGACGTGCCGCACTGGGACTTCTGGCTGTACGACTCGCACCGGCTGATCGACATGCACTACGACCGGGACGGCGACTGGTTGGGCGTCGAGCCGGTGGAGGCCCCGAGTCGTATCGTGGCGGCCAACCGTGCTCGGGATGCCGCGCTGCACCAATCCGTCCCGTGGGTCACCTACATTGGTGATCACCCGGAGCTGGCCGGCCTGGTGCCGGCGGAGGTAATGCCCCGAGCGCTGTAACGGCAAGGAGGAGCGGGTTGGCGCGCACCGTGGACGGGCGCCGCAGCGAGCTCGCTGCTCACCTGCGCACGGTGCGTGCCGGTGCGTTCCGCTCCGGGCAGCGGTTCGCCGAGCACCTTGGTTGGCCGCAGTCCCGGGTCTCCAAGCTGGAGACCGGCGCCCAGATGCCCACCGAGGAGGACGTCGACGCCTGGGTCGCCGGCACGGGCGCGCCGCCCGAGGTCCGCGCCGAGCTGCTGACTTTGCTTGCCGAAGCCCGGGTGGAGTACGTCAACGACCGACACCTCGGCCGCCCTGGCGGGCTAATTCGCAACCAGGCGCGGATCCGGGAGTCGGAAGCCGCGGCAAGCCGTCTCGCCTGGTGGCAACCGGTGCTGATGCCCGGCCTGGTGCAGACTCCGGCGTACACTCGTGAGCTGCTCACGAGGCCTGATCGGCCCGCATTGATACTGTTGTCCGAGGCCGACGTCGAGGGGCTGATCGGTGAACGGGTGCGCCGTCAAGAGATCTTGTACGCGCCCGGTAAGCGGATTCAGATCTACCTCGGCGAGGCCGCGCTGCACAGTGCGCCGGGCAGGATCGGCACCCTGCTCGCTCAGCTCGACCGGCTCGCCACGTTGGTCGGCCTGACCACAGCGGAGATCGGGGTCATCCCGTTCCCGATCATGCCCGTTGCCCCGCTGTCCAGCTTCGCGCTGCACGACGACATGGTGGTCCTCGAGACGCTCACCGGTGAGCAACGGATCAGTGATCCGGATGAGGTCGCGGTGTATCTGCGGGCGCTCGATGTGCTGCACGACTCCGCGCTGTTCGGCGACGATGCGGTCGCGCTGATCAAGCGAGCCATCGGCCGGTTGTCCGCGCCGCCCTGACGTCCCGCGGCGGAGTCGAGTGGGCGACCGGACTGTCGGCCCGCTGTGCTGGGGTGCGTCGGGGGAGTCGTAGCCTGCGGGTGGGGTCAGCCGCGAGGGGGTTGCCGAGGTGCTCGCCGTACACGCCGTGTGGTCGCGCGGGCGGGGGCTGCTGCTCTGGGCCGAGGACAGCGACCGCCCGGTGCACAGCTCGAGCACGGCGCAGCGCTCCGCGCGGCCGCACCCGTTCGCGCTGCCGGCCGACCAGCTCGCCGCCATCCACCCGGGCAAGCCGGGCATGGCCACCATGCTGCTGCCCTCGCTGCGCCGCGCGCCGGTCGACTCCCCGGAACTGACCAGGGCGGTGCCCCGGCGGATACCCCGGTCCGGGCCGACCCTGATGGCCTGGTCGGTGCCGGTGGTGACGGTCGACCCCGCCGAGCTGGCCGACCTCGCCGAGGAGGTGCGCTACGGCGCCTCGGTCACCCATCTGCGCGCGTTGGCCGAGTTCGCCGAGGATTTGGCCGCTCGGGGCCGGGTCCTCCCCGGGGTGCGGCCGGTGGATCCGTCGGCCGACGCGGGTGCGGGGCCTCGCGCGGTGTGGCTGCCGGTGCTGACCGGCCCGGACGCGGTGGCCCGCCACGCGCTGGTCGCCGCGATGCCGCCGGTCGGGCGCGCGGAGCAGGCCGGCCCGCCCGGGATGGCGGTGCTCACCGGGCTGGCCGGCCAGGATCCCGAGGAGCTGGTGGACGACGCCCTGGGCGCGCTGGTGGACGCCGCGGTGCGGGACCGGCTGGCTCGCGCCGAGCGTCCCCCGGCGCTCGCCCCGCCGCGCCGGGAGAACGCGCCCCAGCCGGCCGTGGACGCCTGGCTGACCGCGCTCACCACGGTCGACGGGAGCTTCGACGCCGACCCGGCCGAGGTCGCCACGCTGGGCAAGGCACTCACGCCGTGGGCCGGTGTGGTGGAGGGGCCGACCGGGCCGGCGCTGGCCACCTTCCGGCTGACCGAGGTTCAGCCGCTGGACGACCCGGCCGACGCCGACCTGAGTCTGCCCGACACGGTGTGGCGGCTGGAGTTCCTGCTCCGCTCCGCGGCGGACCCGAGCCTGCTGGTGCCCGCCGAGCAGATCTGGGACTCGCCGTCCGGGCTGCGGCGCTGGATCGAACAGCCACAGGAGCTGCTGCTCACCGAGTTGGCCAGGGCCAGCGTGATCTACCCGGAGCTCGCCGAGGCGCTGCGCGAGGCCCGGCCGGCGGCGCTGGAGCTGGGCGTGGACGGGGCCTACCGGTTCCTCTCCGAGGTGGCCGGTCGGCTCAACCAGGCCGGATTCGGGGTGCTGCTGCCCGCGTGGTGGGGCTCCTCGGGCCGGGAGGGTCGGGCGGGCCAGGAGCTGGGGCTGTCCGTGTCGGCCAGCGGTACCCCGGTCGAGGGTGTCGTGGTGGCGGGCGGGCTGAGTCGGGAGCGGCTGGCGCGGTTCGACTGGCGGCTCGCGGTCGGCGATGTGGAGCTGACCGAGGACGAGATCGCCGAGCTGGTGGCGACCAAGGCGCCGCTGGTCCGGCTGCGTGGCAAGTGGGTCACCGTGGACGCCGACCGGCTGCGCCGAGGGCTGGAGTTCCTGCGTTCCGCCCCGGCGCAGGCCAGCACCGCAGCCGAGGTCATGGCCGTGATGACCGGCCTGACCAGCGGCGGGGTCGAGCGGCCTGCCCCGCTGCCGATCATCTCGGTGCACGCGGACGGCTGGCTGGGCGACCTGCTCGCCGGCGCGGCCGACCGGACTTTGAGCCCGGTGGACCCACCGGCCGGGTTCCTCGCCACGTTGCGCCCGTACCAGCGGCGGGGGCTGTCCTGGCTGGCGTTCCTGTCCTCCCTCGGGCTGGGCGCGTGCCTGGCCGACGACATGGGCCTTGGCAAGACCGTCCAGCTGCTCGCCCTGGAGGCCACCGAGCGGGGTCTGACGGAATCCGCGACTCACCCCGCCGAAAACCCCGACTCGCGGGCCGTTCCGGGGGCGCCGACGTTGCTGCTGTGCCCGATGTCGCTGGTCGGTAACTGGCAACGGGAGGCGGCGAAGTTCGCCCCGGGGCTGCGGGTGTACGCCCACCACGGTGCCGCCCGCCCGCACGGCACGCCGCTGGCCGCCCGGCTGGCCGAGGCCGACCTGGTGGTCACCACCTACGGCACCGCGACCAGGGACATCGACGAGCTCGCCGAGCTCTCCTTCCACCGGATCGTGCTGGACGAGGCTCAGGTGGTGAAGAACAGCCGGTCCGCCTCGGCGCGAGCGGTACGCCGGCTGCGCGGCACCCACCGCATCGCGCTGACCGGCACGCCGATGGAGAACCGGCTCGCCGAGCTGTGGTCCGTGATGGACTTCCTCAACCCCGGGGTACTGGGCACCAGCGACAAGTTCCGGCACCGGTTCGCCATCCCGGTGGAGCGGCACGGCGACGCAGACGCGGCGCGGCGGCTCCGCCAGATCACCCGGCCGTACCTGCTGCGCCGGCTGAAGACCGACCGGGACATCGTGGACGACCTGCCGGAGAAGATCGAGATCATTCAGGACTACCGGTTGACCAGCGAGCAGGCCTCGCTCTACCGCACCGTCGTCGACGACGTGCTGGAGAAGATCGACGGCTCGGAGGGGATCCAGCGGCGGGGCGCCGTGCTGGCCGCGATGGCCAAGCTCAAGCAGGTGTGCAACCACCCGGCCCAGCTGCTGCACGACGGCTCGCCGATCGGGCGGCGCTCGGGCAAGGTGATCCGGCTGGAGGAGGTGCTGGCCGAGTTGCTCGCCGAGGGGGACCGGGCGCTGTGCTTCACCCAGTTCACCGAGTTCGCCGAGATGCTGGTGCCGCACCTGTCCGCGCGGTTCGACCAGGAGGTGCTCTACCTGCACGGCGGGACGCCG
>Ga0137415_10004284_pt1 | contig 14131 bp, 12 predicted proteins | sample CZODoug3_1_1_16f_FD_183082 | JGI IMG/M metagenome (GOLD analysis project Ga0137415, IMG submission 183082) | Vadose zone soil fungal communities from Angelo Coast Range Reserve, California, USA - CZODoug3_1_1_16fungal (Hybrid Assembly) | ecosystem: Environmental > Terrestrial > Soil > Vadose... | reverse complement strand
TCGCCCATGACAGGCGCGACATGGTACGGGTGATGTTCGGCACTTCATTGTACGTCAGAAGAACCGGCGTGATGTCGTGGAGCATGGTCACACCTTGATGCTCTCGTAGAGCGCTTCCATCTCGACGGCGACGCGCGGCCATCCATACTGGTCGCGAACGTGGCAACGACCGGCCGTGCCCATGCGGAGCGCCAGCGCAGGATCGTTGGTCAGGCGCTCGAGCGCGGCGCCGAGCGCCGCTGGTTCTCCACCGACCACCAGGCCGCCGCCGCATTGACGAACGATCGAGGCTGCGCCCACATCCGGCGTGACGATGACCGGCCGTCCGCGCAGCATGGCTTCGAGCACCGTATTGCCGAAGTTCTCCGCGTGGGACGGCAGCACGAAGGCTCGCGCCGATGCGTAGAGGTGCTCCTTGTCCGCGTCCAATACGACACGCGGAAGAAACCGAACGCGATCGCCGATCCGCAGCTCGCGGGCGAGCTGCGACAATCGCGGGACCAACCGTTCGTCGTCGGGTCCGGCAATCACCAGTCTCGCAGATCCCGCGCGCGCGCATGCGCGCAACAGCCGATCCAGTCCTTTCTTCCAGCTGATCCTGCCGAGAAAGAGAATGTAGGGCTGCGTCGCGGCGATGTCCCTGACGTCGTCGGAGGGCTCATCGCGCGCGAAGTCGCCGATGTCGTCGACACCGTTCGGTATCGTGGCAATTGGCGGCAGCCGCCATTCGAAGCGTCGGAGCTCATCGGCTTCGAGATCCGACGTCGCGTGGATGATCGACGCCCCTTCCAGATTGGTCCGTTCGATCAACCTGATCCAGGCGGACTTCGCGAGCCGGCTTCGCCGATCGATCAAGTCCTTGAACAGCATGCCGCGCGGCGAGATCAGATGCGGGACACGTGCCTGCCGCGCCAGGCGCGCGGCTGCCCAGGTAGGCCAAAGAAAGACCGAGTGCAGATGAACGACATCGAACCGCGCGATCTCGGCCCGCAAGGCAGCCGCCAGCGACGGCGCCCAGGACAGTCGCCGCAGGATATGCGACCCGAAGTACCGGACGGAGACCTGGTCGACCGGCACCGGCACCCCCAGGGGGACGCGGCTCGTCCCGGATCCATCGACATTGGTGGTGACAACCTCGGCTTCGTGGCCTCGGTCAACCAGCGCGCGACACAGGCCGTGCACGGCGAAGATCGGCCCGCCATAGCGGACGGCCGGCAGATAGGTCGGCACGACATGCAGGATCCGCACGCTAGAGCGCATCCCGTTTGGTTCGAATCGGGATGCTCTCTGGCTTCTTTGCTTTGAGCATGTCCTTATCGGAAAACCGGTTTCCACTTTTCCGGGACATGCTCTAACCGGACATTCGTCTCACGTTCGGAAACGTGCGTGCTACAGAGGAACCGCGTTTTCCACGGCCGGTAAAAACTCTGAATGCCGCGTAGAAGATCAGCACCGCGGCACAGCCCTGGAATATGTTGGTGAAGAGGTAGGAGAAATCGGCCTCCACGTTGACCAGCGTCATCATCGCCGCGATCGCGACGAGGGTCGGCGCGGAGATGACGGGAGCCCGCTCGCTCCACCGCGTCAGCAAGCCCGCGAAAGCCCCGACAACAAGCGCGACCATCACGACGGCGGCGTCGCCGTAGTTGGCATACGCCTCCGGGACCAGACCCCAACCGATGGCGGTGGAAGCCGCCCCCTCCTGGGACTGGAAGCCGAAGCGGATGTTGAGGAGCATCATGCTGGCCTGGCTGACCGTCTTGTCCTCCTGGACAAACCGCGGCACCAGCATGTACGGCAGGTAAGAATAGGATTCGCCGTTGAGAAACGGCACGCGGTCCGGCGCGAGGCGCTTGACGATCATGAGCAGCTTGATCAGCGACGCTCTATCGATGACATCCTGGTAGAAGCCGCCGCTGGTCATCGCGCTCACGCCATCCGATACCCACTCGACGATCATTCCCGGCAGTTGGAGCACGGAGGAGTCGGACGCGTAGTTGGCATTCGGCATCCAATATTTCTGCCGCATTCCCTCCTTTCCGGCATGCAGGACGAACAGAGCGGAGCCGAGCATCGCCAGCGTGATCCACGGGACCCGCTTTGCAGTGATGACATAGCCGAATATCGCAGCGAGGATGTAGGTGATTGCCGCCACCAAAAAGAGCGTGCTCAACGACAAGGCCACGACGCCAATGAGGCAGGCCAGGGCCAGAGTCCGCGTCGAGCCGCGGATCATCCCGCTCGCGATGGCATAGCCGAGCAGGAAACTCCCAACGCCGGTTGCGGTGAGGAAAACGGCGCGAAGCAACCCGAAGAGGGGTCCCAGAAAATCCAGGAACCCTGAAATGAGCGACAGGAAATAGAGCAAGCCAAGCCCAAGACCGGCGAAAATGATTCCGCTCAGTTGACCCGGCGAGACCGCGTCGGCGACGGCACGGCTCGACCTGGACGATTGCACCGAAAGCGTCCCCTGGCAGGCAAGCGTCGCCACCACCAGAAAGACCGTCACGCTGATCGCCGCACTCAAGACCTCGGAATGATCGAAAACCCTGAAGCCTGCGTCGGCCCGCAGGATCGGCAGCGCGTAGTAGACGAAGTACACGACCGCTGTGATCGGAAGCACCGGGATCCCCGAAGCCCCAGCGCGCAACCACAAGGCGGCGGGAGCCGCCACCGCAAGCGTCAACAATCCGTAGCCGATCAGGGCATCCAGCGAACCCGCAAACCAGAAACCGACAGCGAACAGGATGGCCGTGGCGGTAAGCAGGAACTTGTACCCGCGCTGCGTGGCGATCACCGAGCCCGGCGGGGGAGGTGAGCTCACGCTGGGCATACCTTGCGGATGCAGTCGACGAGTTCCGCCTCCGTGCGCGCAATGTCGAACGACCACGCGCACCTTGCGGCCGCTCGTCCCATGCCGGACAGCCTGTTGCAATCTCCCGTCATCTCTTCGAGCGCGTGTTGGAGCGAGCCAGGCTCGCGCCAGGAAAAAACTCTCCCCGATGTACTGTCGACCACATCGGCGGCACCGCCCACCCGGTCACTGACCAATACCGGGCGACCGCAGGCGAGCGCTTCGTTGACCGCCAGGCCCCAGGTCTCGCCAGACGCAGACGGCAGTACGAACAATTGCCCCAAGCGATAGACGACGGGCATGCGGCTCTGGTTCTGAAACGGCAACACGCGAAAACGCTCAGGGTGTACCGCCGCCAACGACCTCATGTCGTTCTCGAGCTCCCCGCCACCGACCATGATCAGCACGATGCCGGGATCCGTCAGGCCGAGAACCGCCCGCATCAATTCCATGGGGCGCTTCTTGCGCTCGAACTTTCCCGCAAACACGAGGGCGCAGCGATCGGGGGGGATCTCCAGCTGCTGGCGCCACGCGGCAGCATCCCGATCGAGCCGCTCGGCCGGCTCGGAAAACCGGCCGACATCGATCGAATGCGGGCATGGATAGAGACGCTGTGCCGCAACGCCGAAGGCTTCGTAATAGGCACGATTGGCCTTCCCGACGACCAGAAAGGCGGACGGCCAGGAATAGACCTTCTGCAGAACCCGTCTTTTGAGCTGCCAACGCGGCCCCTTCGGAGCTGCGTCGAGCAGATGCGAGTCGCCGCGGAACAATGTCGGTATCTTGCGGCGGCGAAAGGCACGCAGCGCGCACACATGCGAGAGCGAGGCCCAGCCCGTGACGTGCACGACGTCGGGCCGCCAAGCCAGGACCCGGCGAACGAGCGACGGGTTGATCAATCCGAGGAAATGATGGGTGCCGGGATCGGGCGCCATGTTGGGAACGAGCTCGAACTGATAACCTTCGGTCAGGTCGATATCCCACTTGAGCTTGCGCGCGAAGCCGCGGTCTTCGACCTCCGCCTGCCCGGCGTGCCAAGCGAAGAACACCTTGATCACGAGATCTTGCCGACGCGCGAGCCGCTGATAGAGCGGCGCATAGTATTGGATCGGATGCGACACGATGATGGCCAGGCGCTTGGGTCGGGCGGTGGGCGACATCGCGCTGCGCAAATCACACGTATGGCGCAACTGCGCGCGTGACGCAGCGCCGGTAGCTTTCCCAGGTGCAGCGCTCGGCCTGCGCCCGCGCCGCACGCCCCATGGCCGGCAGCCGATCGCGGTTGCCTTCGAACCATCGCAGGCTCTCGACCATCGCATCCAGATTTCCGATCGGCAGCAGATGTCCGCAATCGGCATCGACCAGGTCTGCGACACCGCTGGCGGGCGTGGAAAGCACCGGCAATCCCGATGACAGCGCTTCGCCGATCACCAGGGCGCGGCCCTCGAAATAAGTCGGGAGAACGAAGACATCAGCCCGCGCGTAATGTTTGCGAAGCTCGTCCTGCGCGACCGGCCCCACCCATTGGACACGTGGCGGCAGCTCACGCTTTTTCGATTCCGCGAGCTGCCAGGATCCGACGAGCTGCAGATGCGCGTGCTTGAGCCCTGCCGCCCGCCATGCGTCGAGCAGAAGGGGAACTCCCTTCCGCACCGAGCATGGCCCGGCAAACAGAAACGTGATGTCGGCCTTGGCGGATCGCCGTGCGACCGGCCAGGCAACGGTATCGACTCCATACGACGCGAGCGCCACGTGTTTTTCCGGGTGGAATTCGGCAATCGTGTCACGCACGAACGCACTCGGCGCCAGGACCAAGTCGGCCAACTCCATTTCCTGGCGTTTCTGATCCGGATGCATGTAGCCTCTGGGCGACATAGCGGCGGCCGGCAGCCAGTCGTCGTAGCGCCGCACCAGCTCCGTCTCCGTGTGCGTCCAGGCCGGATGGTAGCCGATCGGCATGTCGTAGATGCACGCCTTGCCCAGGCGCCTCGCCTCGACAAATGATGCGAGCGAACAGTCTTCGTAGGCATGGACCGCCGTGACGGCGGGACGCCGGCACTCACGCGCCATGATCGCCATCAACCAGTCATTTGCCTGATACGGCAGCGCCGGGTCACCGCGACCCGCCGTCCGTGTCAGCAACCGGCGAAGCTCGCCGAGGCGGCCTTGAATTTTCGGTGCGTCGGCGAGGGCGGGAAAGGCGCGGCGGCCCAGTCGGCGCGTCATCGATCGCATCGGGGCGAACATTTCCAGTGCCGCCAGCGTGGTGGACGACGGCATCCAAGGCACACAAAACGCTTCCAGACGCGCCGCCTCCAGATGCGCAAGAGCGGCATGGTGGGCGTTCGGATTGCCGGTGGGATGGCCGACGAGGACCGTCATTGATTTGGCGGCAGGCACGCCGCGAACAGCTCGGCATGGCGCATCGCCATGGCCGGCGCGAGAAAAGGCGTCAGCGCGGCGCGCCGATCGTAGGTCTTTCGCGCAGCGACGTCGTCCATGAAGCACGTCACGAGCGTGGCCGCTTCGGACACCGGCATTTCTTCATGCGAATCAAACCACAGCGCGTGTCCTAATCCCGGTGCGTGCTGCAACTGGGCGTAGGCCGGGCTGTCACGCCGCAGAGCTGTGAGCAGCGGCTTGCCTGAAAGCGCGTAGCTGAAGAGCTTCGACGGCATGTAACCGGAATCGTCAACGCCCAGGATCAATGCGCCGTCGCTCTCCATGAGAATTTCGAGCGAGCGCCGATATGAAACCCGCTGCGGGCATTCCGTGACCAGGTCGGCCAACCCGGCGGCCCTGGCGACGCCCTCGAGCTGCTTTGCATCACCGGGCTTCCAATCATAAACCGTCCCGAACAGGCGGACACGGACTCGCGTGACCAGCTGATTCCCCTGCGACCGCAACAGTGCCAATGCCCGGCAGATGAGCGTGAACGAACGCACCATGATCGCACCGCCGGCGCCGACGTAGTGCACATTGAGCTCGGCAGAGCTTCGCGCGGTGGTCGTTCGTGTGGCTCTCGCAGCCTCCGAGAGGTCATGGTCGAGAGCCCCGAAGGGGATAACCGCATGCCGACCTGTCGCCAGCCACACCGGGTTGGACATCTGATACCTTCGTCGCAGCAACGCGACGTAGTCAGGCGACACCGCGACCAGACCCTCCGCATTCGTGACGGCAGCGCGCTCCATGCGGTCGGCCATGTATTGTGTGAGCCGAGATCTCCAGCCCTGTGATCTCCAACCTTGCGGGGGGTCCGCGGCGCCATTCCTCTTGACCCACGGATCATGAAAATCGACCAGGTAGGGAACGCCGTATCTTCGTTTCCAGGCTGCTCCGAGCACGAAGTAGACGAAGGTCGTCGTCGAAAAATAGATCAGGTCGAACCGCTTCGATGCGATCAGCGCGCTGCCGCGCCGATGCATCGACTGCAGCGTCCGCCAGCCATGGGATCGAGAGCCCAACGCCTCGAGCAGCGGTCGCCCAATGGATCCGACCTCGTGGACGCGAACGTCCGGCGCAAAGAACGCACCTGCGTCACGCTCGACGACATCCTGACGAACCTCGCTCGCGCGCGGCGTGAGCACTTCGACATCCCATCCCAAGCGAGGGAGCTCCCACGCCAGCATACGGGCACGCTGCATATCCGCGATGATCGCCGGATTGAACGCGCTGACGACCAGCAGAACCCGCCGCCGCCGGGCCGTTGTTGATTCAGCTTGCGTCAAAACCGTGCAATCGCCTCTGGCGGTATCGGTGCGTGTTCCGCCAGCTCCATCTCGACGGATGCAAGGTCTCCCGTTTGAACGCGCTGCTGGAGCTTTCCCGGGGCATAGAACGTCGGCATTCCGCCGAGATAGCTCGCCCACATGCTGAACGTCGAGAACCCGCTGGCGAACAGCACGCTTGCATGGGCGAGCTCCCACAGGTCCGTGATGGTCGACTGGCGTTGATGCAACTGGACATCGCCAAGCCGGATCAACTCCGCCACCTCGTCATGACTTCCGTCAGTGAAGACGACGATCGGGACCCGACGGAGCGGTTGTTCGTTTCGTACGGCCCGAACCATGCCGGCGAACCATGAGAGCGAGGTATATTGGTTCACTCCCGCCAGTTGCGGCTCGGTGAATCCCTGCCTGGTGATATCCCCACGGCGGACATGCATGGCAATAAAGCACCCCCCATAAGGGCTGTCACTCGAGCGCAGCGCCCGCGTGGTGATGTGCCACAGCTGATGGCGGATGAACGGCCCCTCCCCCACCAACGGGGAGAACAGATCGGCCATGCCACGAAATTCTACGACGGACGGCTGCAGCGACCGCGGCGTTTCGCGGACGGTGTCCAACTCGTGCTCGGGTACCCGTCGGCCGAGCGCCGCAACAATCAGCCGTCGACATCCGGTCGTGTGATGTCCGGCACGGAAAAGACCAGCGTACTGCCGCTTGTCGGGCTCTCGCCGCAGATGGGGGCCGAGCCGGAGGTTGCCCCAACGGGGCGCGAGAACCCGGGCCCCGAACCGGCGTGCGAACAGTTCGGCACGCGCCCACGGGAAGAGAGCGTTGCCGAGCCCGGCGCGACCGACAAGCGGAAGGGCGAACAACTCTGGCCGTGCGACGTCGATCGTGTTCACATCCGAACCTTGCTCGCGTTCATGCCTTCGTCGCCCGCGCGTACAGCGAGAATGGAACGCGCGGATTGAACTTTGCCGTCCATACGAACGGCAACACCAACGGCAGGAACGGCAGAGCGATGAGGTCACCCGCGCGATGGCGGATCGCGCGCAGGACCATGTCGGCGCGGCAGAGGCCCGGTGGTCCAATTCCGACCACCTGCTCGAGATGAAAGCCGGCGGGCTCGAGCAGCGCCCGGTAATCCTCTTCGGAATAGCCGGCGCGCACGTGGCCGCCGGTCTCGTCAGCGTCGAGTGCTTCGGCCTGATGTCGCGGATGGCCGCGATACGGACAGCAGACGTGCAACCTGCCGCCGGGCCGCAGGATGCGATGGAACTCACGCACGACATCATTGTCCCGGCGCAGATGCTCGAGCACCTCGAAGCAGATGATCTCGTCGAAACCGCGGGTCTCTTCCGGCAAGTCGTAGAGATTTCTTTCTTCCAAGCGCAAGCGGCCCGGATCTGCCTTCCGGTATCCCAGGATGAACGCGCGCGCCTTCTCGATCTGGTCGCGCTCGAAGTTCAATGCGACGACGCGCGCGCCGGATTTGTACGCGAGCCAGGCGAAATAGCCGTTGCCGCTGCCCGCGTCGAGCACGTCGCGCGGACCATTTTTCCAGAAGCGGCATAACGAAGCCCGATTTCTGGTATGCAGATCGAGGCCCGGATAGACGAAACTGCGGGCCCAATGGCGGCAAGCGTCGAAATCAAGCTTCAAGCTTGGCTCTCGATCGCAGAATGGCCGAGATCCCTTCCGGGGGATGGCACGTCAGCTCGGATGGGATCGCCCAGAGATCGGCGCAGGCGGGCCAATGGTCGAGATCCACGGCTTGCGCCCAGTTCCGTCCGATCGCTGATGTGCATTGCCCTTATGTCGACGACGGGAGCGCCCTTGCGACGGCATCGAGCAGCGCGCTCTCCTGGCGCTCCCAGCAGAAGGTGCGTTCCGCGGCGCGAAGCGCGGCGGCCTTGGCACGCCGCAGCCGGTCGGGTTGCTCGAGAAGCAGATCGAGACGGTGCGCGAGCGCTGCCGGGTCGCCGGAGGGATACAGGGACACTGCGTCGCTCGCCTGCCCCGCCACCTCGCGCTGACCGACGGTATCGCTGGCGACCACGGCGAGCCCGGCGAGGAGGTATTGCAGGATCTTGTTGGTCGCCGTCAGATCACGGCTGCGGATCGACGGCGTCTCCCCGGCAAATCCAATATCGTGCTCGGCGATCCGCGACAGCAGCTCCGCGTTCGGCACCAGGCCGTGCACGACGATCCGCTCGCGCACGCTCTCAGGGGCGCGGGCTCTGAGCCATGATTCAAAGGCTGCCGCCGGGTTGCCGCGCAGATGGATCTCGGCGTCGTTCCGGAGCAGGGGCAGGGCGGAAAAGAGGTCTTCAAGCCCGCGTCCCGGCCCCAGCGTCTGCGAAAACCAATGGATGGACGGAACGCGTCGATCGCGTCGATCCTTCACGAGCCCGTCGATCATCTTTCGATCGGCCCAGGGGAAGGCGTTGTAGACCACCGCCGGGCGTGCGCAACCAAATGCGGTGGCCAGCGCCTCGCTCATGGCATGGGAGGGGCACGTCGCATGCCGCCCCTCGGTCAACAGTCTACGTTCCAAGGCATCGAGAAGACCCACGGCCCTGGACCTGCGGGCCTCCGCAAGCAAGTCCCGCGAAAACCAATCTTCCAGATCCACCCCGACGCATCGGCCGCGACGGAGGAGATCCGCCGCGGCGACCAGTGCCGCCTCGGAATGGGCAATGTACAGGTCGGCTCTGCGGCGAAGCGCGGCACGCCTCAGTGCCGCGCAGGCGTAGCCCAGTTGCCATCGGCTTTCGACACGCGCGAACCTGTGGACCAGCGCGGCGATCTTGCCGCGCAGCCGTGTGCATGCATGCGCCCAGCGATCGTCGGTGGTGTCGACCACCGGCACGAATGAGAACGGCAGCGATCGCATCAGTTCCTGGTCGCGCTGCTTGAGGTTCTGGTCGAACCAGGCGCCGAGGACAACGGTTTCAAAGCCGGCATTCGCGAGCGCTGCAGCCTCTTTGACGACGCGCGGATTGTGACACAGGTGGTTGCCGGTCAATATCGCCACGTGGAGGGGCCGACGGATCACGCGATCTTGCGCAGCCACAGCGAGCAGGCGTTGCGCCCGGATGTCTCATCGAAATGGCCCGCGAACCCCGGCCAGGTCTTCTGCAGGAAGTGCGCCGGCCACAGGACATCGAACTCGTTCGAACCTTGAAGCATCGCCTGCACCAGATACTGCTCGTTCCAGTTCCACCGGTGGTCGACGATCCATTCCCGCGGATAGTCGAACGGAAGAAATATGTCATGCACGTGCACGACCACGCCCTCGTTCAACGCCGGTATGACCTTCAGGAACAGTTCGACCACATCATTGCCGGTGCGGCTCTCGTGGCTCGAGTCGATGAAGAGGATATCGCCGTCCTGCAGCGTATCGGCGAGGTAAGACGGCGGCACGTCCTCCAGACGTTCCATGATGACGTGGTCGGCCACGGTCTCTATGGTGGTGCGAGGCGAAGGATCAATCGATACCAAGACAGTCCGTAGCTTTCCGTCCGTGATCGCTGCTCGGAACAGCTGCGTGCTGTTTCCGGATCCCACCTCGATGATCTGCCTTGGATTGAGCTGCCGAACCAACACATAGCCGATCTCCGCATCGGGAGACGTGAAGTAGTCGTTGTCGAACGAAAAGCCGCCATCCCGTCGCGGCCGGGCGAAGCGTGCCGTCTGCTCGCGGAATCCCGCCACCGCTCCCAGCAGCGGCGTCGGATCGCAGGCATGAAACTGAGGCAGAACGGGAAACGCGGGACGCGTAAAATGCCCTGCCATCTCCAATCGTCGCAACCGCGCCAGTTCAGCGAGCTCGGCTGTTCGCGTCTGCAAGCGAAGGCCCAACGGCTCGAGGCCGCAATTGATCAACCTCCTGGCGTGCGACCTCAAGGCCATGGCGCTAACCCGCGCCTTGCCCCCGCGAAGTCGGTGGTCGCAGGTGCGCACCACCAATGCTCCTCGTGATCGACGGCCAGGCACCGGATATCGTAGTTCAGCTCCCGCAAGAACTCCCGGACATCCTTCGCGCCGTGCCCGTAGTCGGGCAGCGCGCATGGGTGGACGCTCAGCAGCAAGTGCGGATGCAGACGCTGGAGCAGTGCCTGCCCGCCCGCCAGCACCTGCAACTCGGCGCCTTCCACGTCGCACTTGATCAGTAGTTCTCGGCCATCTGCGATGCCGGCGCCGACATCATCAAGGCGGCGATGAGGAATGAGGTCGGTATCTGGATCGCCCAGGCAGACGTAGCGGGTCGTGCCGACATCGCCGCGGGCACCCGTCTGCGCAAGCGCCGCTTCGGTCCGCGCAACCGCCGACGCCAAGGACGTCGGCTCTGTCGAGATCTCGCCAAGCAAGCCGTGAATCAACCGCAGCCGGTTGCCCGCCGCGTGACGACAAAGCCGTCGTGTCGCCGCCAGGCTGGCGAGGTCCGCATCGAAGGCCACGACGTCGACGTCCAAATCGGCAAACAGCGCCACCGCGCTGTAGATGCCGATCGAGCTGCCGATATCGAGCACGATCCCGCCAGTATGGCGCCGCACCCAGCCGGCGAATTCTGCGATGCTCTCCGGCTCGAACCGCTCCCAGCTCCCGCCCGCATGCTCTGCCGGTATCCGGACGACGGCACAGTCGCCGACTTTGACCTCGACGCCCGCGCCCGATGCATCGAGAGCCCACAGATACGGCTTGCGCACCGAGGACCAGACCCATTCGGCCTGCTCGAGGCCAGGCAGGTGGCGAACGTAGCGAGCAACCCGGCGCAGCTGGCTCACGACCGGTGCGCCTCCTCCAGCAGCCCGAGAAAGGCCGCGGCGGACTTCTCGAGCGACAGATGCGCGACCACGTAGTCGCGCGGCGCGAACGCGCCGCTGCCGTCGAGATCAAGGAACATCGTGAGCTTCTCGGGGAATTCATCGACGTCGCCGAATGTCATTCCACATCGCGCATCGAAGTAAGGAACGCTGGTCGCCGGGATGTCGGACTGATGCCATGTCGATCTGTTGGGGTCGAGGCACCATCCCTGGTCCCAGGCTAGAACCGGGATGCCGGACGACAGGCACTCCTGATATGCGATGCCCTGGCTCTCGTGCTCGCAGAGGAACACCATGAACCGGCATTGCCGCAGCACCTCCTCATACTGCTCTTCGTCGTAAGACCCGTACCGCATTTCCAAGAATGAAAGTCGGCGACGCGTCAATTCGTTGCGGATCGGATCGAGCAATACGGGGATCATGCGATCCCTGTTCCAGAGGATCTTGTCGTAGATGACGAAATCGAACGGCTTGCGGCGCGCGGCGGCCGGCCGCCAGCGACGCGTATCGATGCCCGCCGGCCAGATGCGACACTTCTCACCAAAGAACGGCACGTAGACCCTGTTGGCCCATTTGGAATGCTGCAGGTAAAGAGCGACCGGGTAGTCGTCCAACAATGTCGGCCATTCGCTGGGATGGGTCATCAAGCCGATCCCCGCGAGAACCGGGTTCGGCCGGTCGTATCCGCGCAGCGCATAGCGACCGCGGCCCAGCACTCCGACATGATCTTCTGGCTTCAATTCGTTGAACGGCAGATTAAGGAAATGAGGAACGCCGAGCCGATCCAAGCCGCGGCAAAGATTCGAGAATACCTTTCCGATTCCCCCGACCCGGGGTCGTCCGCGGACCAAGCGACGGACCAAGGGCCGGACAAACCGGTCACCCGGCGCCCAGCGATCGGTTTCCGGAGCGACGCGGTCGTAAAGGCAAATGCGACCCACCTCTCAGGACCTGAGAAAGAGAACATCGGTCTGCACCAACGGGGCACCGACGACCGTGCCCGCGCCCAACGCATGAAGCCTGAAGTTTCGATCCGCCATGAATGAAACGACGTCGTGAAAGAGGCACTGACTCCGATAGCACTCGACAAGACTCACTTCGGCGATGACTGCGCGCGTTCGACCCAGGGTGTCGCGTGCCCCGCGGAGAACCTCGAGCTCATAGCCTTGCACGTCGAGCTTGATCAGATCCGGAGACGGAATCTTGCCAGCGCCGACCAGATCATCCAGGCGCCGGACCGTCACCCTTTCCCGCCGAAGCTCACGCAGGCCGTCCCCTTGCGCGAACGGCAAGAGGCTGGACGCATCGCTGAAGTCGGCAACGTTCATCGTGCCTTCGCCGTTATGCGATCCGAGCGCCACGCGATGCAGCTTGATGCCTGGGAGCTTCGTCGTCTGTCGCTCGAACACCTCGGCATGATCGTTCAACGGCTCGAACGCCTCCACCCGTGCGAAGGGATGGATTGCTTTCGCAAGCAGCGTCCAGCTTCCGACATTGGCGCCGATGTCGTGGATCGTGTTGACGACGATCGGGCGAAGCAGTTCCAACAATTCGAGCGACTCGATGTGGCCGGCCTTCAAATGGCTCGCGACGGAGCCCCGAAGCCTGGAGAGCCGCCGCGCTCGTCGGGATGCGTCGGCGATCCGCTCGCACAGGAGGCGCGGACTCCAGAGGAGTTCAGCCCTCACGCCACGATCTCCTCTATTTTCGACATCGCGCGCGCCAGCGAATGTTCCGCCAATGCCCGGCTTCGTGCCGCGCGCCGCATCGACTGCCGCCGGGATGGATCGGCGGTCAGGTCGCGAAGCTTGGCGCTGAGCTCATCGGCGGTTCGATAGGTCTCTATTTCGGTGCCCAGTTGATAGAGACGAGAAAGACCCTCCGTCCATTCCGTGAGATAGCAGGCCCCCAGCATCGGCGCTTCGATGTCGCGCAATCGCGAATAGGCCAACGGCCGCCGGTTGACGGTTCGCTGCGTCGGGACCCGGTTGATGCCGACGGCAACGACAGCTTCACGCGTCATGCGAAGATACTCGTCGGCGGTCGATGGCGGCTCGCGTATGTTCGACGCTGGTATCGGCGGTGAATTCAATGGATGCAATCGATCTCTGATCTTCGTCACCAATGCGCCGAGGCCGCCGCTGCGCACGGCGGCCACCTGATTGAGAAGCATCTCCGAGGCCGAGCGGGCTTTCCGCAGCTCGCAAGGGTCGGCCGGACCATCCATCCATCCGCGACCGCGTATGACGAAATCGCCCCCCGCCTGCAGCGCTCGTGCAAACAGGTCGCGGCGCAGGATATCGGCCGATCCGACGAATGTCGGGGGTTCGGCTTCCGTTGACGGTTCCTCTCGCAGCTCGATGGGAATCCAGCACGGCATGGGCAGATGCACATGCGGCAGGCCCGCAGCCCGGTACATCGGCAAGGCTTCGAACTCGGGGACCCAATGCAGTGCAAACGGCTTGTACTCGGGCGGCACGGCACGAAATTCGCGAACGTTGTCGCAAAAGAAGTTGATGCAGGCGATCCCCCTGCGCTGCAGTTCCAGGATGGCCGACGCCTCCACCTGTTTGGGGTAGAGGTAGCCGAGAAACAGATGAATGGGGCGATCTTTGGATTCGCGAACCGCAAAATCGAGAACGGCTTGCCAGGTCCGTGCCCGCCACGCTTGCAGCTCGGCGCCACGAGCGCAGGTCAGCCCTTCCGGCCAGTCGGCGCCA
>Ga0137415_10004283_pt1 | contig 14131 bp, 9 predicted proteins | sample CZODoug3_1_1_16f_FD_183082 | JGI IMG/M metagenome (GOLD analysis project Ga0137415, IMG submission 183082) | Vadose zone soil fungal communities from Angelo Coast Range Reserve, California, USA - CZODoug3_1_1_16fungal (Hybrid Assembly) | ecosystem: Environmental > Terrestrial > Soil > Vadose... | reverse complement strand
CCACAGCGCTCCGAGCGCCAGAACGACGCCGATGTTAGCCCTACCGATAGTAAATCGCATATTCCGCTTCCCCTCTCTGAGAGGTTCAGGTGTGTGCGGAAGCATTAAAGAACGAATCGACACCGGCGTGAGCCGGTGGCCGGAAAAGTCGCGACAGACGCACGAAGCGCCGGGCTAACGACTACATCGACCGGGGATGATGATCTTGCGCTGGAGATACGAAACGGAGCGAACGGAAATCTGATCCATGCACCCTCCTCCAAAGGAGTCTGCCGGGAAACCGTTCCATATAGTGAAGGCCAACGCAACGGCCCGCAAGGGAACCCCTACTCCTCTCACCGCAGCCGGACGAGAATCACTCCGCCCCCGTGGCCGGTTCCAAACCGCGTCGTGGCTTCCTGTCCGTTCAGGTACTCCATCTCGAGGACCGTTTCCGCCACGATCGCGTCGAGCGCGCTTACGCCCCCGTGGCGCATGCCATTGAGATAGACGATCACAGCGCCGGCGGTGGGGTCCCGGACGCTGGCCCGGCCGCGCCGTCGTAGCCACTCGGGCCGCAGCCGGGCAACGATCTGGTAGGCCGTCGCGACCTGCGCACCCCGGATCTCATCCTCCAGCAGCACGCGCCGCGACGGTGTGGGTTCGGCGGCCCGCGGTGCCGGCCCACACGCGACGGCGACGAGGCAACCAGCGATCGCCAGACGCCGCAGATCGCTCACATCACGGGTCTAGGTTGGTACACTGAGTGAAGTTCGGGTTGTTGACCTCCTCGAACGGCACCGGCAGCATGAGTGCGGTGCCGAAGGTCCCGCCCTTGTAGTAGCCACCCCTCGGGTAGATGCTGTCGGCGGGATACGCATACTGCCGCACCATCCGCCGCATGTCACCCAGCCGATGACCGGTACTGAACATCCAGAACGCGCGCTCGCGGAAGTTCGTCTTCATTCGGGACGTGTTGCTCGCGAACGTATCCGCGATGGCGGTGAGGTTTGCCCCCCGGGTGAATCCCGTCTGTATGGGGGGGTAGAGTGTCGCGTTGGTCCGGATCGTGTTGATCGCCGTGAGCCACCCGCCGGTGTTCCCGGCCTGCAACAACGCCTCCGCCTCGATCAGCCGCGCTTCGACCCCGGTGACGATCGACACCGGGGCCGTCGAATTCCAGATCCCCTGGCGGGTGACGAACAGCGGGAACGCGCTGTCGAAAATCAGATCGGTCGTCGGATTCGCACCGGTGGCGCGCGGCAACCGTGGGTCGTTGGCGGAGATGAAGTTGAGGCCGACCACGCCCTCGGTATCCACCATGGTGTAGCGTCGCGCGCTGTTGTTGAGTGCAAAGATCTGGTTCGTGTTGGCGTTGACCGAGTGTGTGATCTGATACTTGAAGGTGTCGGGTACGCCGGCGACAGCCGCCGCTGCCGCCGCGAACTGGCCGCGAGCGAGCAGGGCGCGCCCCTTCACGACACCCGCGAGCCGCGTGATTCTGCGGGCCTGGATGGAGTCCCCCGTCGGGGCCAACGCCGTCTGGGCGAGCGCCGAGTCGGCATTTGCGATAGCGAGCCCCAGCACGGAGTCGTTGCTGAGCGGCTCGCCGTATTGGATGTTCGTGCCGTCGAGGCCGCTGAGGGGCGTGCCGTTGCAGTAGTCCTCTCCGATCAACGCCTCGACGTACGCCGTGAGGGCGAACATCCGTCCCACCAGAGACACCGAGTCGGGAAGGTACTGCCGCAGCCCCTTGATCGCCGCTTTTCCCTCGACGCGCACGCGATTCAACCGGCGATACGGGTCGGCGTTGAACGTGTTCGTGGGCTCCCAAATGCGCTGATCCTGGTTGTTGCGTTGGACGAAGGTGTCACCGGAGCGCCATTCGTCAGTGACGAGCCCGGAGTATACGAAGAACGCATCCGGGCCCTGGACGCCGTTCAAGGCTTGGGCGAGCCGCAGCAGGACGCCGTTCTTGAGCGCGAGTGCCGCGGATGCCGAGTTGGCCTGGAGGATGATGTCCGGGTCCGTGGTACTCAGAATGTCGGTGCAGGCCCCAACGGGCGCGCCCATCATCAGGACGAGGATCGCGAGGCTCTTGTATCGGTTCATGGGTCGATCCCCCTCAAAATCCAAGGTTGACGCGCAGCGTCCAGTAGGTCGGGGGCGGCTGCGTCTGGAAGTCGCTTTGAATCCCGGTGGCTCCGGAGAAGTAATTGCTCTCCGGGTCTATCCCCGAGTAATTGGTGCTCAGGAACAGATTCCTGGCCGCCAGCGTGATGCTGGCGCGGGTCGCATGGGCCGCGCGCGCCCAGGCGTCGGGCAGCTGGTAGGTAGCCGAGAACTCGCGGAACCGGACGAAGTCCGCCTTCTCGATGAAGCCGTACTGCGTGCGCGCCGCGGTCTCGCGCAGGGCTACCGCCCGTGCCTGCTTCCACAGTGGCGCGTTCGGGTTGATTTCGCCGTCGCAGTTGAGACGCGACTCACAGCGAATTCGCTCGGTGCCGTTCAGCTGATAGCGCCCGCCCTTGTGGTCGAACGACCCGGTGATACGCAGCTTCCGCTTGAAGAGATCGAAGCCGCTGGTGAGGGTGATCTCCCGCGTGGGGTTCGCCGGCCCGATGTATACGGCGCTGTCGGCCACCGTGATCTCATTGGCGGTGATGACGCCGTTGCCGTCCGCGTCGCTGTACGTGTAGGGCCGCTGGAACCAGGCGTCGATCGGGTACCCGACCTGTTGCCGGTTGGTCGAAGAGCTGACGATCGTCGGGACGCCGAGCGCCACGATTCTGTTACGGTTGAACGAGGCATTCAACGTCAGGTCCCAACCGAAGGCGTGACGATTGAGGACGTTCGCGATGAGGAGCAGCTCCACGCCGCGATTGCTCACCGATCCGAGATTCTCGAACCGCGTGGCCGTCGCGCCGACCGACGGGGGAACCGGACGGGCGATCAGGGCATCCTTCGTGAGCTTGTTGTAATACGTGAACTCGAGATGCACGCGGTTCGTGAACAGCGACGATTCGAACCCGAGCTCGAGCTCCCGCGCGCGCTCCGGTTTCAGCGACTCGTTCCCGATGGCGCTGAAGATGATGGAGCCGCGGTCGACGCCGTCTACGCTGGCCGTCGCCGGTGAGAAGAACGGAATCGCGTCCGTGGAACCCGGCTGCGTACCCGAAGCCCCCAGGGCTCCGCGCAGCCGCAGATCCGACAGCCAGCTCAGGGTCGGGAAGAATGGCTCTTCCGAAACCACCCACGAGACCCCGAACTTCGGGTAGTAGACTGCCTTGAAGTTCTTACCGAACGCGCTGTTGTCGTCACCCCGCAGCGCGGCGGTCACGTACAGGCGCTCCTTGAACGTGAACTGTTCCTCGATGAAGGCCCCGAGCGTCTTCGCAATGGTCGTGGCTTCGTCGGCCTGGAGGATCGAGCCCGCCGAAACCGTCGTCGCGCCCGGAGGCAGCTCGTAGCCACCGAAGGCGCCATTGCGGGCGAACCGATTCTGGAAGAACTGCAAACCGACGGTGGTCTTGCCCCGAACCGCCGGCGTCAGCCCGTAGCTCGCCGCCGCATTGGCCTCCAACGTGTAGCTGAAGAAGCCCGTGCGATTGTCCTGTTTGTATCCGAGCGTCGAAGGCCCGAGACTGCCTGCGAACGTCGTGCATTGGTCTCGGCGGCAGAGGTCGGAATCCTCGCGACCCGTGTAATCCACCCCTCCTGTGACTCGGCTGGAGAGCCACGAGCGAGGACGCCAGTTGCTCGTGATGCTGCCGATGAAGCGGCTGACGTCCTGCCGCACCGTTTCCGAGAAGAACTGGTCGGGCGTATACAACCGATACCCGAAGCGGCCGTTGTCCTTGTTGCCCGGCCCGCCGAAGGCGTTGGACAGGAGTCCCGTCGTATTGTTGTCGGTTTGCGGCAGGCGCTGGCTGCTCGAGATGAAGCCGGTGCTGACGGTGACGTCCAGGTTCTGATTCAGGGTCGCCTGGATGTTCGCGCGCACGCTCGCCCGCTGGAGGGCGTTGGGCCGGTACTGCTCGTAGGGCACCTCGCTGATCTGGCGTGCGGTCACCACCCGTCCGTAGGCAAACGACGGCATCCGCAGCAGCCCCAGCTCCTTCTCGAACTCGCCCGCAATGAAGTAGCGTGCGACATCGGAGCCGCCCGAGACCTGGAGGCCCGACTGGCCGCGCCAGCCGGTGCCGTTGGGACTCGCGTCCTTGTCCGCGAACAGGTTGAAGTGCGTCACGCTGTCTTGTACGCAGCGGAGCGGATCGCCCACCGCCCGCACGGAATTCGTGAGAAAACATTGCGTGCCGTTCGTCGGCAGCGAGCCGGTGGTCCAACCGCGGTACGCGATCGGATACTGATTGTCGTCCCGCATGATGCCCAGCTCGTTGTACACGCTCCAGCTGGGCTTGCCGGCGCGACCACGTTTCGTCGTGATCACGATCACGCCGTTGGCCGCGTCGGTGCCGTAGAGCGTCGACGCCGATGGCCCCTTCACGACGTCGTATGACTCGATCTCGTCGGCGTTGATGTCGTTCACACGGCTCGGGTTGGTGCCGCCGATGCCGATGCTCGACGAGTTGACGCTCGACTCCATCCGGATGCCGTCGATGTAATAGATCGGCTCGTTGTTGAGCGACAGGCTGTTGGTGCCGCGAATCCGGACCCGCGCGCCGCCGCCGGTAATCGCGCTCGGCAGCACCTCGACACCGGGCACGCGCGCGCCCAGCAGATCGTTCATGTTGGCGATCGGACCGTTCTGCACGACGGTAGCCACGCTGACGGTGCTGACGGCGTTGGCCACTTCGCGTTTCGCCTGCTCTCCGGTCGCCGTGACGACGATCTCGTCGAGCGAGTACGGTTGCAGTTTGAGACCGACGTCTTGTGTCACGGTCGCGCCATCAGCAACCGTGACGCTGGGCGTGGCGGCGGCGTAGCCGATCGCACTCACCCGGAGGGTCGGCATCCCCGCGGGAATCCGGGCCAGCGTGTAGCGGCCCTCGGCGTTGGTCTGGGTAACGAACGTCGTGCCGACCACTCCCACTCTGGCCCCGACAATCGGCTGGCCGGAGGTCTGGTCGGTCACGGTTCCGCTGATCGTACCCTGCTGGGCTGACGCGATGGCCGGCAGCGCCAATGCTGCCGCGACGACCACTGCCCAGCGGGAAAACTGGACGCATAGATCCTTCATGGGGTCACCTCATTGAGACGGGCCAGTAGGACATCGCAACAATGCCGGCCGGTCGATAGAACCGGTGGCAACGCATCTCGATGCGCGTCGACTGCTACCGACTACATCGACCGGGGATGATGATGTTGCGCTGGAGGTGAAGAACGCAGCGAACAGAAATTTGATCCATGCGGTCCTCCTGGGATCGCGGAGGTATGGGTGTCCGACGGCGTGACCTGAACGTCTATAGTGAGTCACGTCCCAAAAGTCCGCAAGAGCACTATACTTCTGGCCGATGCTCCCCACCGTCAGGCGCTGGGCCGGACTCGGCGCCACCGCCGCGCTGGCCGCCTGCGGCCTGGGCACGGATCACCAGCCGCTGCTCCCGCCCCTCGCACCGGGGCACGCGCTCGCCTATGTGAGCCAGGGCGTCGCCACTCGCGACGACATCTTCCTCCTCAGCGCGGACGGGACCAGCGATGTCAACCTCACGTCAAATGTTGCCTATGACTCCTGGCCGGCCTGGTCGCCCGATGGCACCCAGCTGGCCTTCGAATCGAATCGCGACGACCTGTTTCACACCGAGGTGTACGTGCTCACGCTGAGCACCGGCTCAGTGGCGCGACTCACCGCCGACACCAGCCACGAGGACGCACAGCCCGCCTGGTCTCCGCTCGGCAATCGCATCGCGTTCGTCAGCGACCGTGACAGCGCGGGCTTCGACATCTATCTGATGGACGTGAACGGTTCGAACGTGGTGCGCCTGACCACGGACTCCGGCAACGACGTCCAGCCGGCGTGGTCGCCTGACGGGTCGAAAATCGCGTTTGCGAGCGATCGGAGCAGCCCGCGCGGCATCGGCGACATCTATGTGATGGATACGACGGGCGCGGGCGTCGTCAATCTCACGCAAAATACGGCGAATGACCTCGCACCCGCGTGGTCCCCCGACGGCACGAAGATCGCGTTCATGTCGGATCGCGATCCCGCGGGATTCGCCGTCTGGGTGATGAACTCGGACGGCTCCAATCCGGTCCGCGTCAGCCCGACGACGCCGTGCGGCGTGCCGTCCTGGACGCCGGACGGCCTGCGGCTCGCATTCGAATGCGACGCCGATATCTGGGTCGCCAACGCGGACGGTACCGGACTCCTGCGGATCACCCGCACCGCCAATAATCAGCGGAGCGAGGTGATGCCGCGCTGGAGGCCTTAGCGCGCGGTGCCCGGCGGCCGCCGGTCGACGAGGTAGAGTGCCGAGGGCGTCGTGAAGCCCGCCGGCGCCTGACTGCCGGCGACCGAGCGCGGCACCAGGACCGCCGTCAGCACGCTGCCGCCGATGCGCGATCCGGCGATAGGATCCAAGCTCGTGGTGCCTGTCACACCCGGAGGCGCGAGCACCGACGCCAGGACGGTCTTCGTCCCCGCCGTCGTAAAGACGATCCGCACGGAATCCGCTCCCGCGACGTCTTTGGCGACCGTGACGTACGCAGAGGCCGTTCCGAACGCAACGTTCGCCGCGCCGCGCGCGTCGGGCAGGCTGTCGACCGTCAGGGCGTTCACCGGACGCCGGACCGCCCACACGTCCACGGGGCCGAGGCCCGCGCCCACATTGATGGCGCGGAAGGCGATGGACAGCGTGTCCGGTGTAGGCGGCGCGTCTTGAATCACCAACACCGCATGCGCCGGTGTGGAGCCGGTACGCGCGAAGCCCGCATGGATGAACGTGTACCCTGAATTCACGACGAAATTCTGGGTGGCTTGCGCGAGCACCTGGCTCGAGATCACGGGATCGGTGCTGCTGTTGAAGATCTCGATCGTGCGCGAGCCCGCGAGAATCGGCTCGTAGAACATTGACTTGACGCCGCGGAAGTTCGCGTCGAACAATCCTGCGTTGGACGGCACATCGACGACGCGCATGTCCTGCTGCCCGGTGTCGGGCACCGCGTTCACCCAGTGAATCGCGGCATAATCAGGCAGTGGCTCGGTGAAGGTCGCATCCTTCTTGCAACCGATGACTCCCGCGAACGCGCCGCAGATCAGTAATGACCCAAATCGCTTCATGTGCACACTCACCCGTGAGTTGTTCCGGCGGCCGGCATCACTGATCACCAGTATTCGGGCCGCCGCCGATGATCGGAATGTCGATCGCGCCAAATCCGAAGATGTTCAGCTTCACCATGGCCACAAAGATTCCGAGCACCGTGCCGCCCGCGAAGAACGCGGTCCTGCTTTTCGACAGCCGGCGCTCGGACAGCGTGGCGACGTAATTGCGCCGCAGGCTCACCTGCTCGCCAGTCCACCGCACCCAGGTGCCGTGTATCGGCTTCACGGCGGACACCGCGAGGACGTATGCCGTATCCGACGCGTCGAGCAACCTGCCCTCGACGCGATCGCTCTGCGAGCCGATCTGCGTGCCCGCCTCGACCCGACCCACGTCGGTCAACACGGCGGAAACGCGCGTCTGCGGCTGGGGCTGGGTGGTGAGCGGGCTGTACGAATAGCACCCGCCCACTCCTGCCATCATCGCCCCGATGCCCACGAGGGCGTGACGCCCAACCATCAATAGACGCCGCCCAAAAACAGACCGTAGTTCCCGGCCGCCGAGCTGGACGCACCGCCGCCGCCAAAGCCGTAGAAGGTCTGACGCCGCGCATCCATCTCCTGGAACGGCACCGGCCACTGCGTCGCGGTCTTCTCCGGCAAGTCGCCCCAGCCGCGCCCCGCGAAGAACCACGCACCGTACGACGTGTATGCGGTCTCCATCCGGTACTCGTACTTCAGTGCGTCCCACGTGTTGCCGCACTTGGTCCCCTTATAGGCCTGCGCGGGATCCGGCACCTTCGGCACGCAGTTGACAGCCGTTCCGGGCACCGTCGTCGTGTCGACCGCCACGGCCAGGAGGGGCGGCAGCTTGCCCTTACCGGTCGCCGCGTTCGTGTCGCGCGAGGCGTTGATGCGACTGATCGCCGCGGGGAAGTTGTTCGTCCGCAGATATCCTTCCGCCGCCAGCAGCCGAATCTCGGCGGCGGTCAGAATCGGATACGGCCCGATGCGGTTCGCCTGCCGGAACGCCCGCGAGCGCCAGAAATCGTACATCGAGATCTGCAACGGATCGCCGGACACGTCCGAACCCGATGGCCGGTTGCGGAAGTACGGCGTATTGGCGAACGGTTGTCCGTTGTTGCCGGTGCCCGCGGCGGCGCCCTGGGCCGTGCGCGCGGCGACGGAACAGGGCGCGAGACAGTTCGCGCCGCCCGGCACACGCTGGTCGGGCGAGACCACGAGGAACGGCGTCCGCAGGTTCGACGACGTGTTCAGCCACGCGGCATAGCCACCAGAGGTGTCTGCCATGCCCAGCCAGAACTGGGACATCTGATGCCAGGCGGCGGCGCCGGTGGTGAAGTGCTGCACCACCCAGACCACGTCCCACCCGTTCGTGGGATCCATGCTGGGTGCGAAGTCAGCCGTGATGCCGGCATTGGCGTCGGCGATGACCTGTGTCCAATCGACCGCCGCGCGCTCGGCCGGCGTGCGGGCAACGTCGGCCCGGAACCGCGCCTTGTACGAACGGGCGAGCTGGATGAACTGCGCCTGCGTCATCCCGATACCGTTGATCCAGAAGTTCGGCACGATCGGCAGCGGGAACGCCAGGGGGTTGGCGGTAGCAATGGCGATCGCAGAATCGAGATACGCGAGCGCGGCCGTATTCACCGCCTGATACCCCGAAAGCGGCACGACGACAGCGGCGTTCGCTTGCGGATTGTCGTTCTCCGTCAGGATCGACGCGGAGTCATACGCCAGGGACAGATCGCCCAAGGCGATCCCTTGCACGAACCGCGCGAAGGCACGCGCCCGCGCATCCGCCGGTGCCGAGCCGAGGCTCAACTGGTTCAACGCCGCGATCGCCAGCGCCGCCTGGCGCGCGGCACGGTGGCCGCGGAACCAGTCGTGATAATTGCCGGCCGATCCCTGGCTGCCGCGCTGGTTCGTAATGGGATTCCGCGGGATCGACCCCCGCGGTCCCATCGCGAAGTTCGCCAGCGTCGAGGTGTTCTCCATTCCCATCACCATCATCTGGGTTTCGAGGTCGTCGTTGCTGCCGCCGAGCGTGCTTTGATTCATCACGGCGAACAGCCCCGACGTGAACACCTGAAGATCGGCCGGGTTCGCGAACACTCGGGTACGGTCCGGATCGTTCTGGTTGGAGATCGCGAGCGGGTCCGTGCACGCGACGGTCACCACCAGCGCGATCAGGGCGAGGAGATATTTCTTGCTCATACGTCCTCCGGGCCTAAAGGGTGGTGGAGAGGCGGAACGTGAACGTCCGCAGGTTCGGGAACACGAACGCGTCGACCGCGTTGATCGCGCGCGAGGAGCTGACGTTGTCGTTGATATTCCCGCCGGGCACCGTGGCGATTCCCACCTCGGGATCGAACCCGCGGTAGCCCGTCAGCGTCAGGAGATTGCGGCCGATGAGGCTGAAGGCCCAGTCCCCCGTGCCGGCGATCCGCCCGACGTGATACGAGAGCGCCAGCTCGCGCAGCTTCGTGTAGCTCGCGTCCTCGACGCTGAAGTTGTTCGGCCCGAGCAGGTCGTAGAATCCGCCCACACCGGAGCCGTTGTCGGGCGGCGCGGCGCGGTAGTAGTAGCCGATCGGCTTGGCCGTTTCGACCGTCTTGCCCACCTGATCGACGTCATGCGACAGGAAGTCGAGGTGCGCCCAGTGGAACCCTTCATTCCAGACGCGCTGCCCGATCGACGCGTCAATCAGCGCGTACAAGCTCAGCCGGCGCCACGTCACGTTCTGCGTGATCGCGAAGCGGAAGTCCGGTAGCGCATTGCCGAGCCGTACCCGCTGTGCGTCCGTGGGGTTATTCGGATTGCCGCGGAGAATGATCGGCATCCCCCAGTTCAGCGCGACGCCCCAGGGCGCCGCGGCACCCGGCAGCTGCGTCTCCCACAAGTTGTGGGTGATGCCCCAGCCCGGCTGATTGCCCGCACCGACCCAGACGAGCCAGCCTTCGTCGTTCCGCTGGAACGAGCTGGTCGCTCCGCCGCAGTCGCCGTTGAACGGCGCCGGCAGCTGGCTGCACGACTGCAGGAACGCGCGGCCGTAGAACGTGCCGACCCGCTCGCCGACCTGCGCCTGGAAGAGCTGGTCCGCACCCTGCTGGTCCGTCCCGTAGTTGTAGGGCGCCACGTCGAGCCGCTCGATAAAGCTGCGGTTGTGATCATACACCACGTTCATTGACCACTGGACGTCGCGGCGCGAAACCACGGGGATGTTCAATGCCAATTCGTGCGTAATGTTCAACAGCTCACCCGCGTTCTGCCACTGATTCTGATAGCCGGTCGATGAGGAGACCGGCACCTGGAGAATCTGATTGTCGATATGCGAGCGGGCGTACGTCGCGGTCAGCCCGTAGCGGCCCAACAGCTCGAGGTCGGCGCCGATCTCCAGCTCGTGGTGCAGCTCGGGACGGAGGTTGCGGTTGCCCAGCGTCGTGAGGGTGAGGATGCCGCCGCCGCCGATGTTGAACGTCTCGTACTGCGCGGTGAAGTTGGGCGAACCGCCGGCCGTGCCGTACGATGCGCGCAGCTTCAGCTCGCTGACCTGCGGGATGAACCACCACGCCTCTTTCGAGGGACGCCATGCGGCCGACACACGGCCGAAGGTCGCCCAGCGATTGCCGATGCCGAACAGCGAGCTGCCGTCGCGCCGGACCAGCGCGTCGAGAATGTAGCGATCCTTGTACTCGAAGTTGCCGCCGAAGAACTGACCGATCTGGCGAATCCGCGAGAACGTCGAGGCGACCGCCTGGTTCTGCGTCACGTTGCCGAGCGACGTCACGCCCTTGACCGACAGGAACCGGCCCTGCCCGGTGTTGATGTCGGCGTCCCGCTGCTCGAACGAGTACCGTGCGGTGAAGCGGCTCTGGAGATCCGGCGCCAGCTGCCGGTGCACGGTGGCGTTGAGGTCGGCGTCGATCGCCTCGTTGCCCGCGCCACCGCGGAAAATAAATCCGTTGTTGACGTTGGGATTCGACCCCGTCGTGCGGAATCCCTTGTCCTGAATCTGCGCGAACGTGGTGCGCCGCACGTCATACCCGAGGCTGCTCTCGAAATTCAGCCAGCTGAGCGGGCGGTAGGTAACGACCGCGCTGCCGATGAAGCGGCTGGCGACATCGCTGCGCAGCGCGTTCTCGAAAGCGTAGAGCGGATTCGCGTTCTGGCTGCCACCGCCCTGCAGGTTGGGGCGAATGTAGACATTGCCGCGCGTATCGCGCTGGAGAATGTCTGCGACCGCGGGGACGCGCGTGAGCTGGAAGAACGCGCCGTTGCCGCCGTCGTTGTTCGCGCCGTCCTGCGAGTCGCGGCTGTAGAACGCGCGCACGCCAACGTTCCATTGTGTCCCGACGAGCTGATCGATATTCGCGCGGAATGAGCTGCGCTGGAAGCCGTTGAGGAACCGAATCGCGCCGCGCTCCGACAGATTGGTCGCGCTGGCGTAGAAGCGCGTGTCCCCGTAGCGGCCGGTCAGATCAATGGCGTTCTGGGTGAACGAATGCGGCTGCACCGTCTGCGCCACCGCGTTGTACGCGGTGCCGGGCCACGGATTCAGCTGGAACACTTCCTTCAGCACGTTGCCCGTACGGCCCCCGACCGCGGACGGCGAAATCGAAGAGCCGGGATCGAGCGGGAAGCCGGGGACCGTCCCCGCGGTGTCGCCAGGCGCGTTGTTCACGCGTGCCGCTTCGGTGGCATAATCAAACGTGCGCGCGCACAGCGGCTGTCCCGTGACGCTCGTGCAGAACCGCTTGCCGGTCTCGTCCGTCAGGAGCGCGTGGAAGCGCGCGAGCCCGAAATCGCGCTCGATGTCCGACACACCGGCTTCACTGTGCAGACCGAATTGCACCGTGTTATCCAGCATACGATTGCCGGACTTCGTCCGAATATTGATGACGCCATTGCCCGCGCGCGCGCCATACAACGAGGCGCCGGCGGCACCCTTCACCACTTCGATGCTCTCGATGTCCTGCTGCGCGATCTCGGGCAGGTTGCCGTTGATGATCACGCCGTCCACGATGTAGAGCGGATCCTGGCTCCGACCTGACGCATTCAGCGAGGTCGGGCCGCGCAGCATCACCGACGCCTGCGTGCCCGGCCGGCCTGTGCCCGAAACGATGTTCGCGCCAAGCTTCCCCTGCAGCGCGCGCAACGGATCGGACGCCGCGGTGGGCGTGAGCGTCATGTCGAGGCGCGTGACCGCAAAAGGCGACTTGATTTGGGGCGTCGAATCCTGCACGCCGGTGACGACGATCGCCTCGAGCATGTTCACGTCGGTGGCGAGCGTGAAGTCGACGACATGCTCGCCCGGCGAGAGTGTCACGCTTTTGCTCTGGGGCTTGTACCCAATCGATCGGACGCGCACGGTGATCGGCTGTCCGTGCACCCGCGCGGCCGGGATCGGGATGGTGTACAGCCCGTTCGCCCCGCTCAGCACCTGCAGCTGGAGCTCCGGGATCTGGACCGCGACGACTTGCACGGGCTCGTCGCGATCGGAGCGGATCGACCCGTGCACCACGGCGGCGTCCTGCGCCCACGCGGGCACGGCGACGCCGATCGCGAGAACCAACAGCGCCTTCAGACATTTGTGGAGCATATGGCGACTCCCCTGGTGAAGAGACGACAAGACGACGCGAGGGTCGGCAGGCGCTCGCGGCGACAAAAAAACCGGTTGTGAAATGGCCAGTGGGATGACGGCCACTGGGAGAATCCCCTAACGGCGGAGCTAGTGCTTGAAATACCACCGACATGCATAGAGCGTCAAGACCCGGGGAACGTTAGAATTGAGCGTCCCATGGTGACCCGCAGCCTGTCACTCAGCCTGGCATTCGTGGTCGGCCCCATGCTCCTCGACGGACAGCAGACGGCCGGCCTGCTGGGCACCCTCCGGGATCGGGCCAGCCAGCAGCCGGTCCCGAATGCCGCGATCACGATCGTGGGAAAGCCGGTCTTCCTCCGCACGGACAGCGCAGGCCGCTTTACCCTAGACCACCTGACGCCCGGCCTCTACGTGGTGCAGGCCCGAGCCCTCGGCTACACGCCGGGATCCCGCATCGTCGAGGTGGCGGCACAAGAGACGCTGACCGTGGTCATCGAGCTCGAGGTGGCCCCCTTCACGCTGCCCGATGTGACCGTCGAAGGCCGGCGTGTGCTGGCCGGTTTGGAGGGGTTCGAGCGCCGCCGGCTACGGAGGGAGGGGGTGTTCCTCACCGAGGACGACATCATCCGCTCCAACGCGGCGCGACTGTCCGACGTCCTGCGCATGACCCCGGGCGTCCGGCTGATTTGCCGGGCCGCCGGATGCCGAGTGCGGATGTCGCGCGGCGAATGCCAGCCGGATTACGTCGTGGATGGCTCGCCCGCTAATAACTCGACGAGTCCGGAGATGCCCGTGATTGGATTGATCGCCGTGGAGATTTACCGCACCGTCACCGAGACGCCGCTCGAATTCTTGCGCGCGGACAACACTTGCGGCACGATCGTTATCTGGACGCGGAAGGGCCTCTAAGAGTGAAACCACTGTTCCCCCTGGTCGTGGCGTCTGTCCTCCTCCTACCCCAAGGTGAGGACCCGCTTCGGACCAGAACCAAGGGCCGGGCCGATGCACCGGTCACCGTCTATGAAATGGCGGACTTCCAGTGCCCGGCGTGCCGCATGTTCACGGTGACGGTGCTTCCCGCTATCGATCGAGAATTCGTGCAGACCGGCAAGGTCCGCTGGGTCTTCATCAATCTGCCGCTGACGAGTATCCATCCCAACGCCGTCGCGGCGGCCGAAGTGGCGATGTGCGCCGCGCGACAGGGACGCTTCTGGCCGACGCACGATGCGCTCTACCAGCAACAGGACGAGTGGGCCAAGCTCCCGCAGCCCCGCACCACGCTGGTGAAAATCGCCCAGCGGGCCGGC
>Ga0137415_10004282_pt1 | contig 14131 bp, 11 predicted proteins | sample CZODoug3_1_1_16f_FD_183082 | JGI IMG/M metagenome (GOLD analysis project Ga0137415, IMG submission 183082) | Vadose zone soil fungal communities from Angelo Coast Range Reserve, California, USA - CZODoug3_1_1_16fungal (Hybrid Assembly) | ecosystem: Environmental > Terrestrial > Soil > Vadose... | reverse complement strand
GAAGGCGCGCGTGACGACACGCGGGCGTTCGATGGAGCGGCGGTGCTTTGCCTGCGACGGCGAGCGCGCGGTGATGCCGGCGTTCGGCGCCTATACCGGGGGCTTGAGCATTCGCGACGCGGCGTTTGCGAAAATATTCCAGACCATGGACTTCATGGCCCATGTGCTCGGCGATGTCAGGCTGCACAGCATCGCCGCGTCGCGCTGCTACTGAGCTTTTATCCACTTTCTGCCGATCTGCTCGATCGAGGTCGCTTGCATTCTTCGTTACGGCCGAAGCTTTGCCGCAACAGACGCGTTCACGACTATTTCTCGTCGTTGGGCGTAGCATTTATGAAATCTTCGTATAGCCACAGGGCACCGATGGCCCCAGAGAACCCGGATCCGATAACCATCCATCCTCTCCAGCCGGGCGCGAAGAATAGGAGATAGACAAGGAAGCCGCATCCGGCGACCAACAATCCCAGCGCGAATACCAAGCTTATCGCTCTACGGACTTGCCCCATACACGCTCCCTGAACTTCCCATGGTAGACTAAGCCGCGCGTGTGAGGGGTTAATCCTTGCGAAACACGATCGACGCCATCCAGCCGGTCATCAGCGCCATGAATGCCGTCACCAGCCCATAGACAAAGCCATTCTGGCGGGCAGTGTTCGCGACGAACTGCTCGAATCCGACCTTGACGATTTCGAACGCGGTTTCGGTCCGCGCCACCAGCGCGCCACCTGAAAACAGCTTGATCTCGACGTCATAGGTCCCGATCGGCACCTCGGCCGGAAGCGGAATGTCGGTGCGAAACAGCGTCGGCGTCAAAAATGTCACCGCGGAGGTTTCCTCGCGATAGAGGCCATGCTCGGAACGCAGCCGCACAAAGGCGCTGCGGAACGCATCGTTCGGCACGACGTCGGCGTAGTCAGGACCGACGCGCTGGGTGAGCAGCACATTGTTGAGACCGAGCTGCTGCCGCCGCTCGACTTCCGGCGAAGCGATGGCGTCGAACGGCCGGTTGGAAAACAGCGCGAGATAGGTCGGCACTTTCAGAAATTGCCGGTAGTCGGTGTTGATCCAGATGCCGAACTTGCGCTCCTTGCGGCGCGTCACCATGTCGGCGCGCGGCCCGGAGACGGTCACCACCAGATCGTAACTGGTACGGGTGGCCGGGGTGGCGGCATCCTTTTCGACCGAACCGAACAGCACGAGCTCTTCGCCGGAATAGTTCGGCGTCACGGTGACCCGGTGGTTCGAGACCGACACGATCAGCCGCTCCGCGCGCGCGGGCGGCACGGCGAAAGCCGCGCCCAGCACAAGTGCCAGGCCCAGCGCAGCGAGCGGGGAGCGTGCGGTCATCCGGCGCCTCCGGTTTCCCGGATGGTGAAGAGATCGTCAGGACGGATCACCAACTCGATCGCAAAGCGGATGCCGACTGCCAAAATCAGCAGCCCAAGCAGCAGCCGCAGATGTTCGCCGCGAATCTTCTGACCGGCGCGGGCGCCGAACTGCGCGCCGGTCACGCCGCCGACCATCAGAATCAGCGCCAGCACCGCATCGACGAGATGGTTGGTGACCGCGTGCAGCATGGTGGCGAACACCATGGTGACCAGCGTCAGCACCATCGAGGTGCCGATCACGGTAGAGGTCGGCACCCGCAACAGATAAATCATGATCGGGATCAAAATGAAGCCGCCGCCAATGCCCATCACCGCGCCGATGAAGCCGATGATCAGGCCGACGACCACGACCGGTATCACCGACAAATAGATCTTGGAGCGCTTGAAGCGCATCTTGAGCGGCAGTCCGTGAATCCAGCCGTGGCTGCCCGAGCGGCGCATCGGCACCGCGACTCCGCGCCGCGCCCGCAGGATCGCGCGCAGCCCTTCCCAGAACATCAGTCCGCCGACGGTGGACAGCAGGATGACGTAGGACAGCGCGATCAGCAGATCGAGCTGGCCCAGCGAGCGCAGCAGCGTGAAGGTCCAGACACCGAGCGCGGTGCCGATGGTGCCGCCACTCAATAGCACCAGCGCCAGGGCCGGATCGATGGCGCGGCGGCGCCAGTAGGATATGGCGCCCGAAAACGAAGACGCAGCGATGTGGCTGGCGACCGAGGCGACCGCGACGGCGGGCGCGATGCCGACGAAAATCAGCAGCGGCGTCATCAGAAACCCGCCGCCGATGCCGAACATGCCGGACACGAAACCGACCGCCGCGCCCATCGCCAGGATGAGGAAAACATTGACCGGGATGTCGGCGATCGGAAGGTAAAGCTGCACGCGCGTTTACTTTTTGGACTTTAGCCGTGAGCCGGCCGAAACCGCTCACGGCAAGGTTTCTTGATCGAGCAAGCGACGGAATGCGCGCGAACGCGGATCAACTGCCGCGCCCCTGCATAACCGAAATCCTCCATAGGAGGGACTAAAGATTCCGCCGGAGGCGGCTTTTTTGACGCTGCCTGCCCCGCGCACCTTCAGGCGTGGTGAAGAATTGAGATTAACGGGCGGCGGCCGTTAAGGCCTCCCGATGGGATCAGTGATGAGCCTCATCGCTGAGGCTTCCTTTGGGCCGAGCCAGCGGACCTCCTTGGTCGCAGACATGGCTTCCACGACAGCAGAGGAGACGCCCATCTTCGTCATATAGCTCAACAGGATCCCCGCAATGCGCTGGGTGGAAGCGACGGGATCGCGCATCGGAGTCATTGCCTCAAACTGGTGGACCCCCAGCATGGAGCCCTCCACGCCATAGCGTATCTTGCCGCCGGCATAGACGAGCACGCAGGCGCTGACACAATAGGCTGGGCGGACCTGACCCGATGCATCGGCGACACCGACCGCTGTCACCAGGCCGCGCGATCGAATGATTTCGCCCATGATGACGGCCCGATTCAAATCGCCGCCTGGCGAGGACAGCAACACGGCATCGCCGGCGGCGAGATGGCCCTCATCGAGCCTGTCCCGGAACCAGTTCGCGGTGGCGGCGCCGATTTCCCCGCTGATGGCGAGCGCGCGCCGGCCATGGCCCGAGCCGTCGAAATCGGCACTGGGGATCAGCGCCGAAGTCATGGTCGGGGCGAGATATGACTCTTTCCAATAAGCCCAGGCCTCCGGCCGCGACAGGTCCCGATAGGCGCGGATGCCGACGCCGGAAATCAAGAGAACGAAGATGGCGGCCGACCAGAAACGGCGTTTATTACCATTGCCATGACGCGGCCGCACCGAAGGCTGGCCGATAGGTTTGCGCGGTGGTGCTACTCGGGGGCCAGTTGGCGACCTTCGGAAATGGCTTCCTTCGTCATGAGGATCGTCGACAGACAATTCATCCTCTCTTGGTTCAAAAGCTGCGCGGGTCGGCGTTCGGCAAGATCGTGCGCGCCGCCTGCCAGCGCGGTTGTCTACACGGTTTTGTCTGTGGGGTATATGACAGCGACGCCGCCAACGGCATCAATGCGCGGAGGCGGTTCGCTTGGTCAAAACCGGCTTGGCCGCGGGCTTCGCCGCACCAGCCTGCGTCGGCGTTGAGTCCCATCCGCCCGGCGGGCTCGCCACGTTGACGGCGTCGTCGGGCTGGGGTTCTGGCGTGAAGGTCTGGATCGCGAGCTTTGCCGCCGCGAGCGACTGGGGATCGAGCCGCTTCGCGATATCGTCGCGTTTGCGCACCGCGTCCGCATCGCCCTGGGCCGCGGCGAGGCTGAACCATTTGAAGGATTCGGCGAGGTTCTGTTCGACGCCGATGCCGCGGGCATAGAGGATGCCGAGGTTGAATTGGCTATCCGCGACGCCGCGATCGGCGGCCCTGCGAAACCATTGCGACGCGGTCCCGTAGTTGGCGCCCTTGCTGCCGCCGTCGGCGTCGAGCACGGCCAGGTTATGCATCGCCTTGGCGTTTCCGCGTTCGGCGGCCTGCATGTAGTAGCGCCGCGCGATATCGACATCTTTTTTCACGCTCAGGCCCTTTTCGTAGAGGGTCCCCAGCCTGAAGATCGCCGGCACCACGCCGGCTTGCGCCGCACGGTCGTACCATTTCGCGGCCTCGTCGAAATTGGCCGCAACGCCTTTGCCTTCGGCGTAGCGCAGGCCGATCTCATAGGCCGCCGATGGATCGCCCTTGAGGGCGGCCGCGCGCAATGCGGGTCCGCCGATGGCGTCCGGCAATCTTTCCGTCGGCGGGACCTGTACCGTCGTGAGTTTGCGATCGGCCGGCCCAGCCAGCACGGCCGGAATCGTGCCGGTGATATCGCTGCCGGTGACCGGCGAGGCAAAGGGCATCGCTGTGGCCTGCGGGATTTCAGCGGACGCGGTGCCGTCGGAAGCGTTCGGCGCGGAGCTATTGAACGATTGCCGGCCGATCGGCGTCGGCGAGGTCAGCGAGGGCATCGCCGGCGCGGGCGCTGCCGGCTTGGCGCCATCATCCGCGGGGGGCTGAGCCGAAGGCGCCTGCTCGCTCGAACTCTCCATGGCAGGCAGCGCCGGAATGCTGCTGCCGTCGAGCAGCGTCATCGCCATCTTGAAAGTGGAGAGCACGATCACGACCACGCTCGCGCCGACCAGCAGCGCGCGAATCTTGGAGGTGACCGCCGATGTTTCCTTGGTCTTGTCGCGGGCGGCATCCTTGAACGGGCTGCGGGCGGCCTTGTCGCCCACCGGTGCGGCCGCGGCGGCCTGGGCGGCACGACGCGCGGCGGCAATGAAATTCGATGTGCTGGTCTGCTCGCGCGCGCTCGCCGTGATTTCGCTGATCGCGCTTTCCGAAGCGGCAATGCGTTCCGACGGCGAAGGTACCCGCCCTGAAGGCCGTGTCCCGGGTTCGAGCGGGTGATCGGGCGGCAGTTCGGGCATGATCGCAGCTTGCGGTTGCGCCGCATGCGACTCCAGAATCTCGCTGATCGCCCTTGGCGTCGCGGCGGCGATGGCCGGCACCGGTGCCTGCACGGCCTGGAATTCCCGCGGGGCGGTGGCGAAATGTGCCTGTGCTGCCGCCGGATTCGGCAATTCAGGCTTTGGTTGCGGCGGTATCGCAGCCAGAGGTGTTGCCGGTTGCGCCGGAACGGGCTGAGGGGCTGGCGGCGTTTCCGACTGCGGCGCGGCCGGCGCGACGCGAACCGAACGCAGATCGCCTTCGATCATCGCCAGCCGATCGACCACATGGCCGAGCGTGTTGTGGACGACTTCGAGCGAATCCTGGGTGTGGCGGCCGGTTTCCGACTGGCTGAACCGGATGTCGGACAATTCGCGCTTGACGACATCGATCAGGCCGCTGTCCACCGGCTCGGCCGGGCGGCGGCTGCTCTCGGTCAGAGCGGCAAAGCCCGCACTCTGGATTTCGAGATGGCGCAGGATGTCATGCAACCCGTCCTCGACCCGTCCGAGATTGCCGGTGTGGTGATCGGTGGACGCTTCGAGGCGTTCGAGCAGATAAGACACGCGCTGTTCGAGATGGGCGAAGGCGGATGCGTTATCGTTGCCGACCGGCATACGGTCGAGGCGGTCGGACAGCGCCCGCAACGCAATTTCGAGATGCTCGGAGCTTTCGCTGACCACCGGCGGCTCACGGCTTTCCAGCGTCGAGGTCAGCGCGGCGATGCGCTGCTCGAGGATCGCGAACGAATCGCTTTGGCTTTCGGAGCGGGCAAGCTGATCGACCTTGGACGACAATGTCTGCAGGTCGTTGCTGAGCCGGACCAGCGCGTCGTTGGACGCGACATTGGAGACGATGGAGCGAAGTGCCGCGATGGCGTTTTCGAGCTGGCGGACCGTCGAGGGATCGTCGTTGGCGCGCAAGATCTGGTCGAGCTTGGTGCCGAGATTGCGGATCGCCTCGTCGTAACCCGCCAGTTGCTCCGCGGGTTTCAGCGAGCCCAGCACTTCGCGAATTTCGCCCAGCGCGCGTTCGACGCCGGCCAGCGCCTCACCGTCGGTGCCGCTCTGACGGGTGTCGTCGATGCGGCGGGACAGCGAGAGGATTTCGTTTTCGATCGATTCGATCGCCCGGCGCGGCATCGCCTCGGTAATGGCGTGACGGATTTCCGTCAATTCGCCGCGGAACGTGGCGATCGATTGCTCGATTCCGTCCGGACGCTGCAAGGCTTCGATCTGGCTGGTGATCTTGACGAGATGGCGCTCGAGCGCGGAAAAATCCGGCCCCGTCGGCGTTGCGGGCACCACCGGCGGTGCGCTGCGCGGCGGCAGGGGTCGCGGCATGGGATTGTCAAGTTCGCTCTGGCGCGCGGCGATCTCTGCGATCGCGACGTCGAGCGACGCCGGGCTGAGGGGAGGAGAAGCGCGATAGACCTGGGCCGCCGCGCGCTCGACCAGGTCGGCCTGGCGCTGCTCGTCCTGAAGCTTGATTTGTCTCGCCGGCGCGGGATCGGAGATCTGCGACAGCCGCGCGTCGAGGCGCGAGATGGCGTCGTTCAATTGTCTGGCGACGGCCGGCTCGCTGCGCACCGCGTCGTTGCGGGGCGCGTCGCTGCGCGGCGCCGGGCGTGCGATCTTCTCGATCTGGCGGGTAATGGCATCCAGCCGCTGATGAATGTCGGCGACATCAGGGCCTTCCCGGCCCGGCTGTGCCGTCGGTTGACCGAGGGTTGCGCGAAAGTTTGGCAGAGCGAAATCACCGATGGTGGAATTGAGCCAGTCGCTGAGCGACATGCCGGCGCGGCGCGCGGCGGCCTCGGCCCGCTCCCGGACGGATGGATCGATGCCCTCAACACTCCACGATAGGCGCGAATTCATGCTTTCGTCCGGTTCCGAATCCGTCCCGCGCGTCCCTGGTGTGGAGACAATCGAATTCCGCGCAGGCCGTCTGCCTCTGGCATCGACTTTTTCGTGTTACGGTAAAGAACGGGTTAAAGAATCAGTCAGCAGGCGGTGAAAGTTACGCTATCGGTAAAATTGACCGGGTTAGGCGAGCGGCGGCCGCTGGTCGCGCCGGTCACGTTGTCGCAATGGCTGACTGGATAGCTGCCTTGGGCGTCAGGAACCGTCTAAGATCCCCTTCCGGATCCGGACGATTGCTGCGCTGCACAATTTTCCCTAAATGAGGCCCGCCAGCCAGCCGAGAGGACACCATGCCGATCTACAAAGCCCCCCTGGAAGATGTCAATTTCCTGCTCAACGACGTGTTTCAGATCGACCGTTACGACAATCTGCCTGGCTTTAGCGACGCGTCCGCGGATGTGCGGGAGGCGATCCTCAATGAGGCTGCGAAACTCAGCGAAGAAGTCTTGCAGCCGCTCAATCGCGTTGGCGATCTCGAGGGTTGCACCCGCCACGACGATGGCCGGGTGACGACGCCGAAAGGCTTCAAGGAAGCTTACAAGCAGGTGGCCGAAGGCGGCTGGCTCGGTCTGTCGGCGCCGACGGAATATGGCGGGCAGGGACTGCCGGTCACGTTGAGCCAGACCGTCACCGAGTTCCAGAGCTCGGCGAATATGGCGTTTTCGATGTATGGCGGCCTGACCATGGGGGCCACCGCGGCGCTGATCGTGCACGGCAAGCCCGAGCAGAAGACCATGTTCGTGCCGAAGATGGTGGCCGGACAATGGACCGGCACCATGAACCTGACCGAGCCGCAATGCGGCACCGACCTCGGCCTGCTGCGCACCAAGGCGGTGAAACAGGCCGACGGCAGCTACAAGATCACCGGAACCAAGATTTTCATCTCCGCCGGCGAGCACGATCTTGCGGAAAACATCATCCATCTGGTGCTGGCGCGGATCGAGGGCGCGCCGGCCGGCATCAAGGGCGTGTCGCTGTTCGTGGTGCCGAAGATCCTGGTCAATCCCGACGGATCGCTGGGCGCGCGCAACGGCGTGTCCTGCGGCTCGATCGAGCACAAGATGGGCATTCACGGCAATTCCACCTGCGTGATGAATTACGACGGCGCCACCGGCTGGCTGATCGGCGAGGAAAACAAGGGCATGCAGGGCATGTTCGTGATGATGAACGAGGCGCGGCTCGGCGTCGCGGTGCAGGGGCTGGCGCAATCCGAAGTCGCCTATCAGAACGCCGTCGCCTACGCCCGCGATCGCCTGCAGGGCCGCTCGCTGTCGGGTGCGAAGGAGCCGGACAAGCCGGCCGATCCGATCATCGTGCATCCCGACGTGCGCCGCACGCTGCTCACCATTCGCGCCTTCAACGAGGCGGCGCGCGCGATGGTGGTGTGGACCGCGCTCAAGAGCGACGTGGCCCACCGGTCCAGCGATCCCAAGGACCGCCAGGAAGCGGACGATCACATGGGATTGATGACGCCGGTCATGAAAGGGGTCATGACCGACGTCGGATTTTCCAACGCGGTGCTGGCGCAGCAGATGTACGGCGGCCACGGCTATATCGCCGAACAGGGCATGGAGCAGTTCGTGCGCGACGCGCGCATCGCCATGCTCTATGAGGGCGCCAACGGCATTCAGGCGCTCGACCTCGTCGGGCGCAAGCTGCCGCGCGATGGCGGCCGCGCGGTGATGTCGTTCTTCGGCGAAGTGGCCGGGTTCGCCAGGGATCACGGCGCCGACGAAGCCATGAAACCCTATGTCGCGCCGCTGAGCACGGCGCTCGGCCATCTGCAGCAGGCCACCACATGGCTGATGCAGAACGCGATGGCCAAGCCGGACAATGCCGGCGCCGCCGCCACCGACTACATGCAGCTGTTCGGCCTCGTCACTTTCGCCTACATGTGGGCGCGGATGGCGAAAGTCGCGCAAGACAAGATTGCGGCCGGCGGCACGACGCCCTATTTGACTACCAAGCTGGTGACCGGCCGCTTCTTCATGGAACGGATGCTGCCGGAAACATCGGTGCATCTTGCGCGCATCCAGACCGGAAGCGCGACCACCATGGAATTGGCGGCGGAAGCGTTCTGATCGGAGAAATTCTTCCACGGCGTTCGACCAGATCCGCGACAGCTTCCCAATCGCCTATATATTATGATCCTCATACCAGGAGGGCGTCATGCCTGAGGCATATATCTACGATCACGTTCGCACGCCGCGCGGCCGCGGCAAGGCCGATGGCGCGCTGCATGAAGTGACCGCACTGGCGCTGGCGACGGCGCCGCTGAAAGCGCTCAAGGAACGCAACAATCTGGCCAAAGACGTCGTCGATGACGTCATTCTCGGCGTGGTCGATCCGGTCGGCGAGGCCGGCTCCGACATCGCGCGCTTCGCGGCGCTGAACGCCGGTCTCGGCGAATCCGTTCCCGGCATTCAGATCAGCCGCTTCTGTGCCTCGGGTCTCGATGCCGTCAATTTCGCGGCGGCCCAGATCATGAGCGGTCAGCACGAACTCACCATCGGCGGCGGCGCCGAGTCGATGAGCCGCGTCGGCATCGGCGCCTCCGGCGGCGCCTGGCCGATGGACCCGTCGATCGCGGTGCCGGCCTATTTCATGCCGCAGGGCGTGTCGGCCGATCTGATCGCGACCAAATACGGTTTCTCACGCGACGACGTTGACGCCTATGCGGTGCAGAGCCAGCAACGCGCCGCCAAGGCGTGGGACGAGGGCCGCTTCGACAATTCGGTGGTCCCGGTGAAGGACGTCAATGGCCTCACCCTTCTCGCCAAGGACGAGCACATGCGGCCGACGACGACGATGCAGTCGCTCGGCCAGCTGCAGCCGTCGTTCGTGGCGATGGGGCAGATGGGCGGCTTCGATGCGGTGGCGATCCAGTCGCATCCGGAAATCGAACGCATCAACTACGTGCATCATGCGGGCAACTCGTCGGGCATCGTCGACGGTGCCGGCGCCGTCCTGCTCGGCAGCAAGGAGGCCGGTGCAAAACACGGCCTGAAGCCGCGAGCAAAGATCCGCGCCTTCGCCAATATCGGCTCTGAGCCGGCGATGATGCTGACCGGCCCGGTCGACGTCACCGAGAAGCTGTTCGAGCGCTCCGGCATGAAGAAATCGGACATCGATCTGTTCGAATTGAACGAGGCGTTCGCCTCGGTGGTGCTGCGCTACATCCAGGCCTTCGACATCAACAATGCCAAGATCAACGTCAATGGCGGTGCCATCGCGCTCGGTCATCCGCTCGGCGCCACCGGTGCCATGATTCTCGGCACCGTGCTCGACGAACTCGAGCGCACCAACAAATCGACCGCGCTGATCACGCTGTGCATCGGCGGCGGCATGGGCACCGCGACGATCATCGAGCGGGTTTAAGGCGAGCGATCGTAGCGATCGGGTGGGCAAAGCGAAGCGTGCCCACCGAAACCGTCGCCGGATAAGAATGGTGGGCACGGCGCGAGTGCGCCTTTGCCCACCCGAACTGAGGCGAGAACAGGGACTGATGCCGAGGATCGACCTGAGTGCATTGCCGGCGCGCAGTGGAACGACGTATCCGGAACCGTTCGCTGGAATTGTCGATGGCCGCGAATGGCAATCGCTGGGTGCGGCGGCGGGCTTGAGCCAATTCGGCGTCAACCTCGTGCGGTTGAAACCGGGGGCAGCATCGTCGGCGCGCCATTGGCACGAGCAGGAAGACGAGTTTGTTTATATGATTGAAGGCGAACTGGTGCTGGTCGAGGACGAGGGAGAGACGATCGTGAAGCCGGGCGACGCCGCGGGCTTCAAGGCCGGTGTTCCCAACGGCCATCATCTTTTGAACCGCACCGACCGCGACGCCGTGTTTCTCGTCGTCGGCACGCGCGCGCCACGCGAACGCTGTCACTACCCCGATATCGATCTTGCTTTCGAGCAGGACGGAGATCGTTACCGAACAACGCATAAATCCGGCGCGCCGTATGGCGACTGGCAACACGACTGAGGGAGCACGCTATGGCTTACAAGAATTTCAAGATTGAGACCGACGCCGACGGCATTGCGCTGGTGACATGGGACATTCCCGGCCGTTCGATGAACGTGCTCGACGAAACCACGATGTCCGAGCTCGAAGAGATCGTGAAGCAGACGTCCGCCGACGCTGCCGTCAAGGGCGTCGTCGTCACCTCGGGCAAGGAGGCGTTCTCCGCCGGCGCCGATCTGTCGATGCTCGAAGGCATGAACCGCCGATATACCGAATTGCTCAAGGCCAAGGGTGACGTCGCGGCCAACCAGATGCTGTTCGACGAGAGCCGCAAATCCTCGCTGGTGTTTCGCGCCATCGAGACCAGCGGCAAGCCGTGGGCTGCCGCCATCAACGGCCTCGCGCTCGGCGGCGCGTTCGAACTCACGCTGTCGTGCCATTACCGCGTCGCCGCCGAGAATCCGAAGACCCGTCTCGGGTTGCCGGAGGTCAAGGTCGGGCTGTTTCCCGGAGCGGGCGGCACCCAGCGCGTGCCGCGTATCGTTCCTCCGCAGGATGCGATGCAGTTGCTGCTGAAGGGCGAAGCGGTCAATCTCGAAAAAGCCAAGGCGTTGAAGCTGGTCGATGCCGTCGTCCCGGCGGGCGATCTCATCAAGGCCGCAAAGGACTGGATCAAGGGCGGCGGCAAGGCGGTCGCGCCCTGGGATGAGAAAGGCTTCAAGCTGCCGGGCGGCCCGGTCTTTTCCAAGGCCGGCATGATGATGTTCCCGGCCGGCAACGCGATCTACCGCCGCGAGACCTACGACAACTATCCGGCGGCGCGCGCCATCATGCAGTGCGTTTATGAAGGACTGCAGCTGCCGATCGACGCGGCATTGCGGGTCGAATCGCGCTACTTCACGCAAATCCTGCGCAGCAAGGAAGCCGCGGCGATGATCCGCAGCCTGTTCCTGTCGATGCAGGAATTGAACAAGGGCGCGCGGCGGCCGCCAAACGTGCCGCCGACCAAGGTCAAGAAGCTCGCCATCATCGGCGCCGGCTTCATGGGCGCCAGCGTCGGCTATGTCTCGGCACGCGCCGGCATCGAGGTGGTGCTGATCGACCGCGATCAGGAGAGCGCCGACAAGGGCAAGGGTCACGCCAAGGCGGTCATCGACGATCTGATCAAGAAGGGCCGTGCCAAGGAAGGCGATCGCGACGCCATCCTGTCGCGCATCAGCGCTACCGCCGACTACAACGTGTTGAAGGACTGCGATCTGATCATCGAAGCGGTGTTCGAGGATCGCAAGGTCAAGGCCGAAACCTACGCCAAGGCGCAGCCGCTCTTGAAATCCGATGCGATCTTTGCCTCCAACACCTCGACGCTGCCGATCAATTCGCTGGCGGAGGAATTCAAGGACCAGAGCAAGTTCATCGGCATTCATTTCTTCTCGCCGGTCGAGAAGATGATGCTGGTGGAAATCATCGTCGGCAAGAACACCGGCGATGTCGCGCTCGCCACCGCGCTCGATTACGTGCGCGTGATCGGCAAGACGCCGATCGTGGTCAACGACTCCCGCGGCTTCTTCGCCAATCGCTGCGTGCTGCGCTTCACCGCCGAAGGCCTGGAAATGCTGATGGAAGGCGTGCCGCCGGCGATGATCGAGAACACCGCGAAGATGGCCGGCATGCCGGTGGGACCGCTGTCGCTGTCCGACGAGGTAGCGCTCGATCTCGTGCTCAAGATCATGAAGGCGACCGAAGCCGATCTTGGCGCCAATGCCATCGACCAGAGCCAGAAGAAGCTGCTGGTCGAGATGGTCGAGAAGCAGGGCCGTTTTGGCCGCAAGAACGGCAAGGGATTTTACGACTATCCCGAAAAGGGCAAGGGCCAGAAGAGCCTCTGGACCGAGCTGAGCGGGTTGCAGCCAAAGCACCTCGATCCCGACACGCTCGACATTGAGGAGCTGAAGCAGCGTTTTCTTGTCGTGCAGGCGGTGGAAGCCGCGCGCACCGTCGAGGATCACGTCATCACCGACATGCGCGAGGCCGACGTCGGCTCGATCCTCGGCTTCGGCTTCGCGCCGTTCACCGGCGGCACGCTGTCCTACATCGATTTCATGGGCACCGAGAAATTCGTCGAGCTCTGCCACAAACTGGAAGCCAAATACGGCTCGCGCTTCACGCCGCCGAAGCTCTTGATCGAGATGGCGGCCAAGGGCGAGACGTTCTACGGCCGCTTCCCGCCGAAGAAGCTGGCCGCGGCGTAACTCAACGTAACCCGGCTGAACAAATGCTTCCAGATGTTCTGAAGCAACATCCCGATTGGGATGATCAACAGCTGTACAATCTTCTCATGGCGGAAATGTTTAAGCCGCAGGAAGACAACCTTGTTTGGCAATGCGTTAATTTTTGTGTCGCTGAGGCTCTCGATCACAAAGCGGAGGAGGACTATCACCAAGCAAAGGGAGCTGGGCAATGAAAAAAACAGCAAAGAAAAAACGATACCCACTATCAGAAGAACTGATTGGCCTGATCTGGAAGGCGCGAACTGATCTACCAAAGAGCGGTTCGATGCATCAGTTCATGTACCTGATGCAGGAAAACAATCGCGATAAGGCGGAACGCGATCAGGGCATGACTGCCCATCATGCCTATGCCGTTTTGAACATACTGCGCCTGATGAGGGGAGAGAAAGACTTCTAAACAGGTGATGGTGCAGCCCCAGCCTCAGTCACACAGGCTGGGGCTGCATTCAACTCAACGTCATTCATCCCGCTTCAACTTTCGCCGCCCCCAAATGTTTCTGTTTCGATGAATCATATTCCGGGATTGGTTTTGCGCCATGCAACGCCAGCATCATCCCGACATGAGCATGCATTAGCGGTCCGCGATCTTCAGCCGCCATCAAGAGCGCAGTTGCATTCACATGGCATTATCACTAAGCTGCAGAATGGCGGGAAATTTGATCCCCATTGCTCCTTGTCCGAAGTGCGGGAACAAACTGACCTTGGTGGCGACGCCAGGCAGCTATCAATCCCCCACGTTTGAATGCTTCAATTGCAATCGGCCTCTCTCCTTAAGGCGCGATAAAGCACCAGACTCGCTGCAGCCGTCCAAATAATTCCGTCGCATCTAAAAGCTTCGAACAAACCCCGACGTATCACTGTGGTTTGCAGCATAAAGTCGCTCTGGTCGCTTCCCGCATTTTTCGCAACGCATCTTCGCTTCGAGTTGATCGAGCGTCATCGTTGCCGCATCAGCTCCGTCTAACGCACTCACGCTGACGTGTTGCTTCCTTCTCGTCGAATAGCACTTCGCTCACGTCCGGCTCTTTGCCGGAGTTGCATTTACAGGGGGTGAAGTCACAGAAAACGAAACGGCTTAATAGCTAACCGCCTTCTCTCACACTGTCGAGAAA
>Ga0137415_10004281_pt1 | contig 14132 bp, 10 predicted proteins | sample CZODoug3_1_1_16f_FD_183082 | JGI IMG/M metagenome (GOLD analysis project Ga0137415, IMG submission 183082) | Vadose zone soil fungal communities from Angelo Coast Range Reserve, California, USA - CZODoug3_1_1_16fungal (Hybrid Assembly) | ecosystem: Environmental > Terrestrial > Soil > Vadose... | reverse complement strand
TGGCGGGACCTTGCTTGGTTTCGTAGCAGCGAATGCCCTCGAAGACCGCGGAGCCGTAACTGACGACGTGAGACAGAACGTGTAATGTGGCGTCGTCCCAGTCGATGAATTTTCCGTTGTGCCAAATCTTCTCAGTCTTGTTGATGGGCATCTGCGCTCCTAGTTTGATTGCAAATGCAGAATACGGGAGAGGGGGAAAAGCGTCAATCGGCGGAAAGTACCAATGGGTGAGCGCGAAAAGACAAATTGGAAGGGTGGACGTACGCCGTGCCAGCGAAGTGATAGCGCCTGTTCCGGTTGTTGCTGCTAATGATCGGTCTTCTTTTGCTGGTCAGGGCCGGCTTCGTAAAGGGAATGAAATGCCGTTTGCGCTTGGCGCAAGATTTCGCGGTTGTGGCTCTCCCAAAGGCCGAGAAAGAAGAACGGCAGGACGGTCGCGAGCGCCCAAAGCTTAGCCCTGCGGGGAACCTTCACCTCCGGTTCCCACCGGAAAAGTTGAGTGGCTATGAAAAAACTTAAGACCGCCCAAAACGCGAGTGCCACGATTTGCACCATGATTTTCTCGACGGAAAAGGACAGAAACATCGCGTTTTGTAGGCCGCTGACGAGATAGGTGGCTGGCAGGAAAACAGAGACATTCTGGGCAGTGGTAGGAAGATAGCCCATCGGCAGAGTTGCTCCGGACAGGAAGATGAGCGGAAGCCAGATAAGTTGGTTGAGAACCTGAGTCTCTTGCATGGTGTTGGTGATGCTTGCGACCACCAAGCCAAGAGAAGCAAACGAGATCGTACCTACGGTAACGAGGACCAAAAGCGAGAGCGGGTCACCAAAGGTATTCACGTGAAAGATGAAATGGGCGAAGAGCAGTTCGATGACGACTGTAGGAATGGTCAAAACGTAATTCGCGAAGATACTTGAAGCCAGCATGTCCGTGGCGGTTACCGGCGTGATGTGGAAGCGGCGCAGAATGCCTTGCTCGCGGAACATTACCAGCATAGCGCTGAGGCCCCAAAAACTGCCCATGACGTTCAGCGCTACAACCGGGCCGAGGAAAAAACTGACGTCGCGCGGATGCCCCTTGGCAAAAATGCCGGAATAAACAAAGAACATGCCAAGCGGGAAAATCACGCTAAAGAAGAAAAACATTCTGTTGCGCAGGGCGAGCTGAATGCGCATGCGGGTGAGGCTGACAAAATTTCTCAATCGCGTAGCCTCCTTCCGGTCATTTCGATGAAGACGTCTTCAAGGGAAGGTGTGGCAATTTCGAGGCTGATGAGCTCGTTGCCTTCGGCTTCGAGATGCTTGACGAGCGAGACGATGGCTTGCGGCGGACGCTGGGTGTGGAGGACATAGGTGCCGTCGACTTCGCGGGCGTCGGTAACACCTTCGAGGTTTTTGAGAGTGCCGTTGGTGGCGGGCTTGGCCAGCTTTACTTCGATGCGCGTGTTTCCGCCCGAGCGCTGTTTTAGCTCGCGAGGGGAGCCGCAGGCGATGACTTTGCCGTGATCGACGATGGCGACGCGGTCGCAGAGGCGCTCGGCTTCTTCGATGTAATGCGTGGTCATGAGGATGGTCTTCTTTTCGCGGCGCAGCTCTTCGATGATGTCGTAGATTTCGCGGCGGACTTGCGGATCGAGCCCGGCGGTGGGCTCGTCGAAAAAGAGGACACGCGGATTGTTTACGAGCGCCATGGCTAGCGCGAGGCGCTGTTTCTGTCCTCCGGAAAGTTTGCTGTAGTACGTGTTGCGCTTTTCTTCCAAGCCAAAGCGCTTGAGCAATTCCTCGGGGTCGCGGTGCCGTTTGTAGAAGCCTGCGAAGAGGCGGAGCGCTTCCATCACGCGCAATTTGTCTGGCAGGGAAGTGGACTGCAGCGAGGCGCCGATTTCGTGCTTCAGCTCGCGGGCGCTGACTTGCGGATCGAAGCCGCACACGCGGACGTAGCCGCCGTCTGGATTGCGCAGACCTTCGAGGATTTCGACGGTGGTGGTCTTGCCGGCGCCATTGGGGCCGAGCAGGCCGAAGACTTCCCCTTCGTTCACACTGAAGCTGACGCCGCGCACGGCTTGCACGTCGCCGTAGTGTTTGACCAGATTATCGACTTGCAGAACGGCATCGGGCATAAAGCGATTTAGTGTACAGCAAAGTACGCGGATACGCTTCCCGGTCAAATTTTGTTGGCGGGCGTTTTGTCGAGTACACTCTGCTGCCTGAAACGGAAGACGTACTGTTGCGCGAGAGCGACGCCATTACCGAAAAACCTGAAGCGATTGGGAAGTCCAGCGTCAGCGGCCGCATATTTTCCTGGCTTGCAAGCGATGTCGGACTGCTCGTGTTGTTAGCCATCGTGCGTGTCGCGTTGCATACCGCGACGAATGGGCAATACGGCTTTCACCGCGACGAGCTGCAGACGTTGGACGACGCCAGGCACCTCGATTGGGGATTTGTTGTTTACCCTTCGATGGTTCCGCTTCTCGCGCGGCTAGAACTAGTTTTATTCGGGACATCGTTAGTCGGATTCCGTTTTTTTGCGACCGTGGCAGTGAGCGTCGCGATGGTTATCTCCGGACGGATCGCCAAAGAGCTGGGTGGCGGAAGGCGCGAGCAGGTGCTGGCGGCGATTGCGACAGGCATCGCGCCCGTTTCCCTGGCGCAGGGGGCGGTGTTTCAGTACGTTTCCTTCGACTATTTGTGTTGCGTACTACTGACCTATTTTCTGGTGCGACTGCTGAAAACGGAAAACGCGCGCTGGTGGCTGGCGATTGGTGTCGCCATTGGCTTGGGAATGCAAACGAAATACACCATGGCGTTCTTCGCTACCGGGCTGGTGGGTGGAGTCGTGCTGACGCGGGCGCGCCGGTATTTAGCGAGCGTCTGGCTTTGGGCGGGAGCGGGCGTGGCGCTGCTGATTTTTCTGCCGAATCTGGTTTGGCAGGCGCAGCATAAGTTTATTTCGCTGGAATTCTTGAGGCACATTCACGCACGCGATGTGAGTCAAGGGCGCGCGAACGGGTTCCTGGTGCAGCAGCTGCTGCTTTGCGTCAATCCCGCGACTATTCCGCTGCTTCTCCTGGGCTTGTGGTTCTACTTTGCGCGCGAGGACGGGAAGCGCTATCGGGCTTTGGGCTGGATGTATGTGGTTACGCTCGCGATTTTTGTGGTAGCCAAAGCGCGCTTCTACTATCTGGCGCCGATGTATCCGGTTTTGCTGGCAGCGGGGAGCGTGTTGTGGGGGAAGTGGGTGAGTTCGCTGCGGCCGGCTGGCGCGCGAGCAGCGCAGGGAATCCTGTGGACCGGAATAGCGGCGGGCGCAGTGATTTTTGCGGCGACGACCATGCCGATAGCGCCGATCGGGTCCGGCCTGTGGAGGTTCACGAGCAAGCTGCATGACCAATTTCGCGAACAGATTGGGTGGACCGACCTGGCGCAAACCGTAGCGCGCGTGTACAAGGGACTCCCCGGCGAAGAGCAGGCGCACAGCGGGATCCTCACCGGCAACTATGGAGAGGGAGGGGCGCTGAATTTGTACGGGCCGGCCCTTGGTTTGCCGCGCGCCATGGCTGGGACCAATTCGTTTTGGTATCGCGGCTATACGGAGCCGGCGCCGGAAACGGTCATTGTGGTTGGATTCGACCTGGACGAAGCTGAGGCGCTATTCGCAAGCTGCCGCGTGGCGGCGAAGAACACAAATCGCTACGAGGTGGTCAACGAAGAGTCCCGCGATCATCCGGACATCCTGGTCTGCCGCCATTTACGGGAAAGCTGGCCGGAGTTCTGGCGGAAATTTCGCCGTTTTGGATGAAAAACCGAATATTTCCGGTCTATTTCTGAGCGGAGCGGCGAGAGCGCTTGTTCTTCGCGGGCGCCTTCTTGGCCATGCTCGTCTTGGGCGGTTTCCAGAGGTGGGAATTCAGATCGACGCGGGACTCGGTGACCTTAACGCCTTCGGATTCGAGGAGTTTCTTCTGAAGCGAGGCGTACGGCTCGCGGATGAGGATTTTGCCGCGTTCGCCCACGACGCGATGCCAAGGAATGCCCTTTCCGGACGGAGTGGCAGCCATAGCGCGGCCTGCACTGCGCGCACCGCCCGGCAGACGCAAAGCCTTCGCGAGCGCCCCATAAGATAAAACCCGGCCGCGCGGAATTTGTTTCACCAAGCGATAAACAATATCCCAAGACATTTTGGATACAACCATTTCAGGTATAACGCAGCATCCTACTAAATTTTCCAAGGTGCTGCTCTGCTGCGACGACAAAAGAGCGGCAGCGGGGTTTAATCATCTGAGCTTTAAAATGTGGAACCAGATCAGATGGTTAGGAAGCCGACAGAATACAGGAAAAGGAAGGACGCGATACAGGAAGCATATTGGGCCAACACGCATCTAAGGAAGTGTAGGGGAAATCTGCAACAACTCGCCGATAGGGAAAACGAATGAAACGCAGCAAGAAAAGTGATGAAGAAAGCGGAATTCGTTCGCGTATCTTCTAGTGCAAAATCGAATTCCTCTACGGGAAAACATGAAGAGCGGTGAGGGGAATAACGAGGTCGGTGGCCGGGTTAACGCTTTAGAAGCAAATTAACCCGACGGTATGAAACAGACGTTGAATGCTGTAGTGGAAGTGCAATACACTACGGTGAGGTTGGAAGTCGCGGGGTGAGTTGTATGGCTTTCGTTCGCCGAAAAGGAAATGCTTTTTACCTGGTGCACAACGTGCGCCGCGGCGGCAAAGTGCGGCAACTGCATCTAGCGCGATTGGGAGACCGAGCGCGGATCACGGAGCGAGTGGTGCGCGAGGTCTCGAAGAAGCACCCGTTTGTCGAACTCAACTGGCAGGCTTTGCGCGAGCAGGTCAACAGTCATTTGGACCTGGCGAATCCAAATTCGCCGACGGTCCAGAAACTGGTGGGAGCGTTGCGAACCTTGAATTTGGACCTTGCGGACCTGTTTCCGCCGATACTCCGAATTTCTGAATCACCCGCAGTGGCGCGGGAGCTGCTTTTGCAGTTGCGGCTTCTGCAGTCCACGCTCCAGGTCAAGCTGGCCCAGTTTGACCAAGGGCGGGGTCGATTTAGTCAAGCGTCACCGCAGTTGCGGAGGCGCTAGGGAGGCGGCCATGGGAGAACATATATTGCCACTTGATCCAACCCAACGAAGCACCGATACGCTGGAATTTCAGACGGCGTTGCGGTCGAAGATCGTCGGCCAGGACGAAGGTCTGCAAGCATTGGTGGACCTGTACCAGGTGTTTTGCGCCGGCTTGAATTCACCGGGACGGCCAGTGGGGAATTTGCTCTTCCTGGGGCCGACAGGCTCGGGCAAGACGCGCATTGTGGAAGCAGGCGCGGAGATTCTGTTCGGGGACGCGCGATCTCTGATTAAGGTGGATTGCGCGGAATTCCAGCATTCGCATGAAATTGCGAAGCTGATCGGCTCGCCCCCAGGTTACCTGGGTCATCGCGAGACCCATCCGCTGATCACGCAGGAAGAGTTGGCGAAGAGCCACACGGACAAGCTGAAGCTGTCGTTTTTGCTTTTCGACGAAATCGAGAAGGCTTCGGACGCGCTTTGGCAACTGCTGCTCGGAATCCTGGACAAGGCAACGCTGACACTCGGCGACAACCGCCGAGTCGATCTGTCGCAAACGGTTATTTTTCTTACCTCTAACCTGGGTGGCGGGGAAATCACGGAATTGATGCATGGGGGAATGGGATTCGTCCAACCGGCTGACAAGCCAGACGCTGGCTTGGATCAGAAGGTGGAGCGCACCGCGGTGGAGGCGGCGCGGCGGAAGTTCTCGCCGGAGTTCATGAACCGGCTGGACAAGGTGGTTGTTTTCCATCCACTGCGACGCGAACAATTGGAAGAAGTGCTCGACATCGAACTTGGCCAAGTGCAGCAGCGCGTGCTGGAAACGGCGAAGGGACAGTTCCTGTTTCGTGTCACGAGTGCCGGGCGCGATTTCTTGCTGAAAGAAGGCACGGACCAGCGGTATGGTGCGCGCCACCTGAAGAGGGCCATAGAGCGGCACGTCGTGTATCCGCTGGCCAATCTGTTGGCTACGGAGCAAGTGCATCTCGGCGACCTGGTGTGCATCGATTGGGACCGCGAACATTCGCAACTGACGTTTATTCGTGAGGGCGAGGGCGCGCTGGTACAAAATCATCCAGACAGAGAGCAAATTGCTTCGGGTGCCGAAGCGAAAGACGGTCGCAAGGCCGAGATACCGGCCGAGGCCATCACGGAAGGAAAGAAGCCGCGCACAGCGCCTGCAGCGGCAGCGCCTGCGGCGGCTCCGCAAGCGCGTAAGAAGCCGGAGCGCTGAAAAATTTACACCTTTGCGGTCAACCGGGGCGACAGAGGAAACACTCTGCCGCCCCTTTTCGTCGTCCAGCCGCTGACACAAACTGTTTCAGCTTTGTGAGATTTTGCAGCAATGAAACGGTGTCTCAGCGCGTGAGACGACTTACAGAATCCCGAAATCGGTATCTCTATGAATTTGCGCGTCTTTGGGGGAAGTGAAAGAGAAGGGAAAATGGCACGCCCCATGCACTGTTTCAGCCTTGCGACGTCCTGAGATGCGGTTGCGTTCGGGGGAAGCTGGACGCACTGAGGATAGATGATATGAAAGCAGCCGTCCGACATCAGCTAGATCCCACCATCCGGAGCAATGATACCCGTGATTTTCAGGGGGCCCTGCGCTCGAAGATTGTCGGGCAAGAAGAGGGTGTGCAGGCGCTGGTGGACCTGTATCAGGTTTTCTGTGCCGGGTTGAACTCGCCGGGCCGGCCGGTCGGGAATTTGCTGTTTCTGGGACCGACAGGATCGGGCAAGACGCGCATTGTGGAAGCGGCCGCGGAGATTCTGTTTGGGGATTCGCGTTCCGTGATTAAGGTGGATTGCGCGGAATTCCAGCATTCTCATGAGATTGCGAAGCTGATTGGCTCCCCCCCAGGCTATCTGGGTCATCGTGAAACTCATCCCTTGATTACGCAGGAAGAGCTGGCCAAGAGCCACACGGAAAAGTTGAAACTGTCCTTTTTGCTGTTTGACGAAATCGAAAAGGCATCGGACGCGCTTTGGCAGTTGCTCTTGGGAATGCTGGATAAGGCCACTCTAACCTTGGGTGACAATCGGCGCGTCGATCTCTCACAGACGGTCATTTTCCTCACCTCGAACTTGGGTGGCAGTGAAATCACGGAATTGATGAATGGCGGCATGGGCTTTGTGCAGCCAAAGGACAAGCCGGCTACTGGGTTGGACCAGAAGGTGGAGCGTACCGCTGTGGAAGCGGCGCGGCGCAAGTTCTCACCCGAATTCATGAACCGCCTCGACAAAGTCGTGTGTTTTCATCCTCTTAAGGCAGAACAGCTGCAAGAGGTCCTGGATATCGAATTGGGACAGGTGCAGCAGCGAGTGCTGGAAACGGCAAAGGGGCAGTTTCTATTCCGCGTTACCGGCCCGGGGAAAGAATTCCTGCTTCAGGAAGGTACGGACCAGCGATATGGCGCACGGCATCTGAAGCGGGCCATTGAGCGTCATGTCGTCTATCCTCTGGCGAATCTGCTGGCTACAGAGCAAATACATCTTGGCGACCTGGTTTGCATCGATTGGGACCGCGATCAGGACCGCCTGTCGTTTATTCGTGAAGGCGAAAACCTCGCAATGCCGGCGCGTCGTCTTGAGCCTGCGGCGCCCGCGCGTCTAGCCAAGGCGCACAGCGGGAAGTCGGTCGATGCGCCTGCCTCGACTACCATCGCGGAGCCAACGCCGCGCGTAGCTCGCTAGTCCAAACAAATCCTAAGTTTTCCTACATGCCCGAGTGCACAGGCGCTCGGGCTTTTTTCTTTCCATCCGCGCCGGTGTAAAGTAATCCTTGAACACGCGGTTCTTCATCTTATTTGGGTCGGCGTGGAGTGTTGATGCGAGTTGGGGTGGGAGAAGCGAAACCGAGTTGGCGCCGGATATCGCGGGCGTCGGTCACTGTGGCGCTCGCTCTCGTTTGTGCTCCTGGGCTTTGGGCCCAGCGCAGCAAACTGAAGCCGCCCTGGAACATGTATTCGCCCCAGACTGATATCCAGGTTGGCAAGCAGAACGCCGACATGATTAAGAAGCGCTTGCCTCTCTGCAACGACCCAAAAGTGGATGCGTATCTCACGAACCTTGGCATGAGGCTCGTTGCCAAGATGCCCAACCGCGGCGTGCAATACCCGTGGGAATTTCATTGCGTGAACAGCAAGGAAATTAATGCGTTTGCGCTGCCGGGCGGATATGTGTTTGTGAATCGGGGAGCCATTGAAGCGGCGGACAATGAGTCGCAGCTTGCGGCCGTGATGGCGCACGAATTGTCGCACGTGGTGCTGCGGCACGGCACGGCGCAGGCCTCTAAGGCGCAGCTCATGCAAGGCGCGGCGGGGATTTTCGGAGGAATCTTCGGCGGAACGACTAGCGGAGCGGTGCTCTCGCAGGGAGTGGCGCTGGGAGCCGGCGGCCTGCTGCTGCGCTATTCGCGTTCGGACGAAACGCAGGCGGACGTGCTGGGAACGCAGACTTTGTATGACGCGGGATATGATCCGCGGGCCATGGCGCAGTTTTTTGAGAAGTTGCAAGCGGAGACCAAGGGTAAGAATCCGCCGCAGTTCCTATCCGATCACCCAAATCCCGGCAATCGCGTCGAGCGCGTGAATGAAGAGATCGATAAGTTGGGAGGCGTACCGCGCAACGCAAAGAGAGACTCCGCCGAATTCGAGGCCATCAAGCGAGAAGTAATTTCGCTGCCGGTGGTGAAGACTCCCCCAGCTTCGGCGGGGAACGCGGCACCGGCGCCGCCGTCTGGCAATTTTGTCGATCAGCAAATGAACGGGGTGGCACTCAAGGTTCCCGAGAATTGGAACAAGTACGAAGACGGCGGAAGCGTCACATTCGCGCCGGACGGAGGGATTTCGCAAAAGGGTGGGCTGGCTTATGGAATGATCGTGAGCGTGCACCAAGTGCAACGCGACGGAAGTGAGCAGGCGCTGGAGAACGCTACGCAAGCGCTGATTCGAGAGTTGGCCAAGACCAATCCGGGGCTTAAGGTAGCCAGGGAAGCCGCGCGGATCGAGCTAAATGGGCAGCGTGGATTGTCGACGTATTTGAGCAATGAGTCCCCGACGGGCACCGAGGAGACCGATTGGCTTGTAACTGTGCTGCAGCCGCAGGGGTTGGTTTCGTTTTTGGGCGTGGCGCCGAGCGCGGCGTATCCCGAATACGAGAAGACGTTTACCGCCGTTCTGGACAGTGTGCGATTGAGAGAATAGCGGCCCAGAGCAGCCGCTCTTCCGCTGGAAAAAGGAGCGGCGGCCCCAAAGGGAGCCGCCGTTCCAGGTAACATTCATCGATCCTTCAGTTCGGGCTTAGTTGTCGTTGTGGTCGCCAGCGCCAAAGAGATCTGGTAGGACTGGCGTCCCTTCCAGCCTAACGGCATCCAGAGCGTTCGGATCCAGGTCCAGGATTTTCAGGATCGTAGGAGCCACTTGAGCGGTTTCCACAAAGCTGTGGATGGTGCGGGCCTCAATGTCGGGATTCGATACCAACAGCATCACGTTGGTATCATCCCATGCGTACCCACCGTGTTCGGATTGCTTCTTCAGGTTTCCGGTATAGACCACGCCGTAGTTTGGAATCAGTACGATGTCGGGAGTACGCGGGTCGCCTCCTTCCCGAAGCTTGCAGCAGGGGCCGGGGTGCTCAGGCACGCCTGGGGGGTTAAAGAGCGTGTTTAGTGAGGCGCCATAGTAGATCTGGCCCAATCCGGTCGCGGTCGCGGCGTTCTCCAGGGCCGTTACCGCATCGACCGTGCGGTTTGAATTTGCCAGCCAGATCTGGGAGATGTCGTCCTCAGCCAGTCCGAGGCCGTTATTGGGGTCGTTGTAAACTGGCGGGAGAAAATTTCCGATGATTCCAGACGGCGGCGTGCCGTTGTTGCCGGAATTTCCCGGAATGGGGAAGAAGCGGTTCGGGTCGATCGGTGATTGCCCGTGTTTTGCGGTGATGATAATGGTAGTTGAATCGAAAAGGCCTTCGTGTTTGAGCGCGGCGACCATCTGCCCGATGGCAGCATCGACGAACTGGATCTCGGCCAGCATTTTGGCCCTGGGGGTGCCCTGAGCATCCTCGTAACCGCCAGAGTTGGCGTCGGTTCTGGCAGCGGATTTGGGTGAAATCAGCTTCTGTCCGACGCTGACGGCCTGGAAGTTCATGCCGAAGATCGTTGGGACTGGAGCATTGCTTGCACCGAGGTGCGTCCTGCCGTGGATCTGGTTGAGCACGGCGTTGACCTTCAGTTGATCGTTGCATTTGATGGCATCGAAACCGGTGGTCCAGTCATCGCCATTGGGAACAAGCGTGCCGCAGTCAAAACTGGCTTCGGGGCTGAGGGCTGCCGTCTTAATTCCGGGTAGCACAATCTGAAGAGAGTTGACCTCGGGTGAATAGTAATCATCCACGTTGCGGGGTTGATCGGTGCCAGTGGGGCCGGAAACTGAGGCGTAAGCAGCGTGTTTGTCAGACCAGGCTGTGTAGCCACCCGCGGCGTGGATCACGCCAAAAATGGTGTTCGTACGAACGAAGTTCCAGGAGTAAACGGGTTTGCAGTTGTTAAACGGATCGCGGATTAGCCTGTCGGGATTAATTGATTTAACGCCACCGTCGATTGTCGAATATCCGGCAAACCCACCGTTGAGCTTCGACTGGTCGATTTCGTTGCCTTCCTCATATTCGGTCTGCGTTCCGTTAATGACGTTCAAATTGCAGGGTCCGCCCGGCAGTCCGTTGCCGGTAGCAATCGTCGGCGGTGCCAGAACGCGATCATAAGCCACGTCGTAGAACGCGCCTACCGTTCGGGGGCTCCCACCGCTCACGATTGCCATCAGGCCAGGAAAGGAGTCGGACGGCCTGGATGTGGTCGTTCGCGCGTAATTCACTCCGGTCCTGCCGAGAGCGGCCAGATGTGGACAAGTCTTCGACGCCACGCAGTTTTCATAATCAACTGCGTGCATGCCATCGATGCTGACCAGCAGCACATGCTTGATCTTGCGACCCCTGCCAAGTTCGTCGGCGGATGCTCGAGAGGCCAGGATGCCACCGAACAGAGCGAGGCCCAGGGCTACCGTGGAAATGCGTTTGATCACAAATTTCTCCTTACGACAGGAATGAATGGAAGAGCAATACAGGGCGAGAGAGTAGGCCGGTGATATTACAGGACCGAGAACGGGGCGTGGCGTTCCTGTAAAAGCCGGGCGACGAGTACAATGACGCCTAGGCCTTGGCGACTAAACTTCCTTGTGGGCCAGCCTGCTTTGTTCAATGGCTGACGGAGAATAGTATCCGTGGTAGACCTTGGCGGCGCGTTCCAGAGCTTCCGCGATGCTCGGGCAGATATTTTCAGCTCCGACATGGCGTTCAAACTCGGCTTGTTGCATAAGTTGCGCGGGCTGCTCGCGGGCACCGCACAGCAAGAAGGCGCGACCGGATTCGTGGAGCTGGTCGGCCAAGTTTTCAATGGCGCCGAGCCCGGTCGCGTCGATCGCAGTCATGTTGCGCAGGCGCAGGATGACGATAGGCGGGAGGGTGTTCAGCGCATCGAGAATCTCTGCAAACTTGTCCGTGGCGCCGAAAAGAAACGGCCCGTGGATGCGGAAAACCGTCGCGTATTCGGGAATGTCCTTGCCTTGCAGGACGTGCACGCGGCTGTCTTCAACATAATCGCGAGTGACGCGCGTGACCGTTGTGGTCCGCGAAACTTTGCGGATGAACATGAGCGCGGCGAGAACCATGCCGACTTCCACGGCGAACGTAAGGTCCGTCACGACGGTGAGCGTCACGGTTATTAGCCACACCGCAATATCCGCTGCGCTGAGCTTCAGGATTTCCGGGATCTCCTGCCATTCGCCCATGTTGTACGCAACGATCATCAGGATGGCGGCGAGCGCTGCGAGCGGAACGTTTTTCACGAGGGGCGCCGCGAATAAGACGATGGCGAGCAACGTTAGCGAGTGAATCATTCCTGCAACAGGCGTTTTTGCTCCCGCGCGGACATTGGTCGCAGTGCGCGCTATGGCCCCGGTTGCCGGCAATCCGCCGAAGAGCGGAGAAACGATGTTTGCGACGCCTTGGGCCATCAGCTCGACGTTGGGATTGTGTTTGTCTTTGCTCATGCGATCGGACACAACCGCGGACATGAGCGATTCGATCGCGCCCAGCATGGCCACCGTAAATGCCGGCGACAGGAGTTGGCGGAAGACGTCGTAGTGCAGCTTGGGGAGGGCGAATGTAGGCAAGCCTTTGGGAATGCCGCCAAAGCGCGTGCCGATGGTCTCTACTGAGAGATGAAGCAGCGTGACCGCGGCAGTCGCGCCAAACGTGACAATAATCGCCCCTGGGACGCGCTTGGCATATTTCAAACACAAAATCATGATCGCGATGGAAGCGAGCGCGAGTGCTGTAGCCTGCCAGGAAATTGTATTGGCGGCGTGCCCGAACGCTTGCATGCGATGGAAGAAATCGCCGGGGACATGGTCCATGCGCAGGCCGAAGAGATCTCGAATTTGCGTGCTGGCGATGAGGATGGCGATGCCGTTGGTGAAACCGACAATTACGGGGCGCGGGAAATACTTCACGGCGGTGCCCATGCCGGTGACGCCGAGAAGAACGAGTAAGACGCCGGCCATCATGGTGCATGTGAAGAGGCCATCGATGCCGTGCTTGGCGATGATGCCGGAAACTACGACCACGAACGCGCCGGTCGGCCCGCCGATTTGCGTTTTGGAGCCGCCTAGCGCGGAAATAATGAAGCCGGTGACGATCGCGCAGTAGATTCCGGCCTGCGGCGAGACGCCAGAGGAGATTGCGAAGGCCATCGCGAGCGGCAGGGCCACTAGTCCGACGGTGATGCCGGCAATCAGGTCCGAAACAAATTTCTGGCGGTCATAATGGCGCAGCAGGATTACAGATTTGGGCAGCCAGGCGTTTAGCGCGGGGGTCATACCTGAAACGCGGACAATGCGACTCCGACCAACAAAGAGAAGTTTAGCAGGGAACTGGCCGGCGCCTTACTGCGAGATGCCTTCACTGTGCTGTGAAATGAATCCTCGCGTACTCTGCGGCGCTTTATGCCGTGGGGATTACCGGCGTAGGCTCCAAGTGCTTGTGTTTCTTGTGCTTTGTGGCGTCCGGCTCTCGCTCCTGGCGCGACGGGTCCCATCGCAAAATCGGCTTGCGCGCCGCGCCGACTTCATCGAGGCGGCGTACGCGCGTGGAATGGGGCGCGGTCTTCACCAAATCCGGATTGGTGGCGGCTTCTTCGGCGATCGAGCGCATGGCGTCGATGAAAAGGTCGCACTCTTCCTTGGATTCGGATTCGGTGGGCTCGATCATAAGCGCGCCCGGAACGATCAGCGGAAAAGCGGTGGTGTATGGATGGAAGCCGTAGTCGATCAGGCGCTTGGCGATATCCATGGTGCTGACGCCATTCTTCTTTTGGTGCGCGTCGCTGAATACGACTTCGTGCATCGATGGCAGGGAATACGGGAGATCGTAGGCGCCTTCGAGATGCTTGCGTATGTAGTTGGCGTTGAGCACGGCGTCTTCCGTGGCCTGCCGGATGCCGGGACCGTACGCAAGGATGTAGGCAAGCGCGCGCACCAGGACGCCGAAATTGCCCGAGAAGGCTTTTACGCGGCCGATGGAATCGGGGCGAATGGATTCGAGCGCGAGGCGCCCGCCTTCTTTTTCCACGAGGATCGGGACAGGGCGGTACGGCTCGAGGATTTTCTTCATGGCGACTGGGCCGGCGCCTGGGCCGCCTCCGCCGTGCGGCGTGGAAAACGTTTTGTGCAGATTCAGGTGCATCACATCGACGCCGAGGTCGCCGGGCCGCGTGACGCCGGCAAGCGCGTTCATATTGGCGCCGTCCATGTACAGCAGTGCGCCTTTATCGTGCAGAATCTTGGCGATTTCTGGGATGCGCTGCTCGAAAATGCCGAGCGTCGAAGGATTGGTGATCATCAGCGCGGCAACGTCGGGCGTGACAAGTTCGCGCAGCTTGTCGACATCGATCTGGCCGTGCGATTCGGACTCGATGTTTTCGACTTCGTA
>Ga0137415_10004280_pt1 | contig 14135 bp, 13 predicted proteins | sample CZODoug3_1_1_16f_FD_183082 | JGI IMG/M metagenome (GOLD analysis project Ga0137415, IMG submission 183082) | Vadose zone soil fungal communities from Angelo Coast Range Reserve, California, USA - CZODoug3_1_1_16fungal (Hybrid Assembly) | ecosystem: Environmental > Terrestrial > Soil > Vadose... | reverse complement strand
CGGCGACCTCCCAGCGCAATTCCGAGCGCGTGGACGCACTTATGTCGGTGGCAAGCGCCAAGGGCAGAGGCATTTGCTCACGGTTATACGTCGTCCAAGCGGGCAAGGCAAACACACGTTTTGGGGAGTCGTTGTTGAGCGAGGGTACTAGAACGCGTTTGCGCTCCAGTATTTCAACCCTAGGTAAAATCTCTGCACAAAAGTTGCAGTCGATTGGGTCCGTCGGGCGGCGACTTAATGCCACAATCTGATTGACGACAGATAACAAACTACTTGCTCTGCCGAGAGGCCAATTGTTTTTGGGCACTCGCGTGCACGGCTTACACCGACGGAGTAGGTCGGTTTGGCGGGGTGTGAACCGCAGAACATCGTCAACGACCTTCCGTGAACCGAGAACGACGAGGGGTCCACTATGAAATTCACGCGTTTGCTTGTTCTGGTCGCGGTTGTACTAGCGTTTGCCGGGGTGGCATTGGCTGACACCGTTGATCCAGCAATCGGGGTAAAGGGTGGCACCGGAACGACGGATTGGACTGGCTCGACTACAGTCTTCTTCGATCCGAGCACTCCAGGGGTCACTTGCGTCGAAGGAAGTTGCAGCTACACGTCACCGATATCCTTCAAGATTGCAGAAGGAACCATCACCGACTTCGCATACTCGTTTGATCGCTCCCAAAACATAGCGTTCACGAAAGCGGCCGGTAATGTCTTTCCACTCCTGACAATTATCCATGACGTTAATACTGATAATCCGTTGGCGTTCTTGTCCGGAGGAGTAATTCTTCCGCCTGCTCCGCCGTGCATTGAATGCGAGACTTTTGACTCGACAGCGAACACGATCGTTGGCGACTTCGTCCTCGAAATGGACGGCGTCATCGAGGGAACGACTGGTACGGTAACTTCCAATGTTCCTATCCCGGCTCCCGAGCCGGCGAGCGTCGTGCTGCTGATTTCGGGACTTGGCGTGTTGGGCTTGCGCAAGCTACGTCGCAGCAAGCAGACGGTCAGTTTGGCTTAGTGAATTCGTTGACAAGCTTCTGAAAAGCGGGCTCTTGGTGCAGGCGCTCGAGGTCCGGTTCGGCCTGCGCCATAGCCGGCGGTTGACCCTTCTTAAAAGCCAGTCGCAAAGTATCGATGGCCGCGCTCTTGTCTCCTGACAAGGCTTGGGCTTGCGCCTGATAGTAGATCAGGTCCAGATCGTTCGGGTCGATGCTCCGGGCTTCCTCTATGAATTTAAGCGCTTGTTTGGTATCCCCTTTTTTGCCGTACCATAGGGCCAGTCGCCCCTTTGTGCTCGCATCGCGAGGATTTACCTGAAGACTCTTGTAGGCAAGCGATATGGCTTGTTCGAAGGTTGATAGGGCGCGTTGTTTCTGACCTGCCAAGTCGTATGCTTCCGCAAGGTTCCCTACGAACATGTCGGAATTCGGAACGAGTTGAACGGACTTTTCGTAAGCAGGAATCGCCTGGTCGTATTGTTTGAGATAAAAATACGCAATGCCCAAGTTGCTGTAAGCTTGGCCGTCCGGACTGAACTGCAGCGATTTTTGAAGGGGTTCGACCGCTTCCTGGAAGCGGCCGCTTTGTAACAGCACCGCTCCCAAATTATTGTAAGCGTACGGATTATTCGGATCGAGTTCGATGACTTTACGGTAGCAGTTCGCCGCGCTGGAAAAATCCCCAAGCTGATAGTAAGAATTCCCCAGGTTGTTGTAATTCATCCAGTAGTACGGGTTAATTTCCACGGCCCTCTTAAGGCTCTGAATGCCTTCGGCGCTCCGGCCGCTACCGAGATAGGTCGAACCGATGCGGCTATACGCTTCGTCGGAATTAGGAGCGATTTCAAGCGCACGTTGGAGCTCAGCGATCGCTTCAGAAGTTTTACCGGTTGCGTTGTATACGCTACCGAGGGCCAACAAGATTTCGGGCTGGTTGCGGTTCAGAGAACCCGCTTGCTGGGCCGCAGCTAAGGCCTTTGCTGACCAGAACGAGTTCTTTGTTTCCCGGTACATTACCAGGCTGGCGTCCGCGACGCCGGCGTAGGCCAGAGGGAAGGCATGGTCCTTCTGCAACGCCTGCTCGAACAAGCTGATAGCGGATTGCACGTTCTTTAGATCCTGCTGGCCGCGCAGTGCATCGCGGCCTTTCAAGTAAAGGTCGTAAGCCTCGATGTTTTCCGTCGGATGAGAGGCAGCGCGCGCCATCTCCTCGTTGCTGGGCTTCAGCGCGAGTGCGTCCACTAGACGGCCGTAGATCTGATCCTCCAGGGTGAGCAAATCTTGTTGAACGCCGGAGAACTCCTGCGTCCAGACACGGTGGCCACTCGAGACGTCATCCAGTGAAGCCACAATGCGAAGCTTATCGCCGCTGCTCTGAATGGTTCCGGAGACGACAAGGTTCACACCCAATTGCCGCGCAACCTCGTTCAGCGAGTTGCTGGGTCGGACCTTTTGCACCTCCGATGCAGATGCGGTGTGCATGTCGTGGAGCTGGAACAGTTTGGCCGAAAGAGCTTCGGTCATGCCTTCCGCCACATAGTTGAGCGAGCCTGGGTCGCCCAGGATGCGCATCGGCAGGACGGCCACGAATTTGCCCTGCTTGAGGGAGGGAATTCCGGAGGTGGGCTCTGAATTTTTGTGACGAAACACGAAATCGCGCACCTGTGGGATGGCGAGCAAACCGGCGAGCAGCAGCACCATGGCGGAGGCGGAGATCAGGGAGATTTTTTTGTCGATCACCGGCAGCGTAATTTGCACTGTCCGCGTATGCGAGGGCGCGTGCTTCAGCTCCAAATCCGTCAGGATCTCGCTGGCGCTCTGGTAGCGGTTTGCTGCTTCTTTTTCGAGGCACTTCAGGCAGATGCGCGAGAGATAGGGAGGCAAGTCTGGAATGACGGTTTCCGGGCGCTTTGGCAGTTGGTGCACGCGCTGATACATCAACTGGAACGTAGTGTCGCCGGTGAACGGCAGAACGCCAGTGAGCATTTCGTAGAAAATTAGTCCATACGTGTAGAGGTCACTGCGGTGGTCGACTGGCTTGCCTTCGACCTGCTCGGGCGACATATACAGGGGCGTCCCGAGGACGGCGCCCGTGCGCGTAACGCTCGTGCGGTCAGACTCCAGCGTCTTGGCAATACCGAAATCGGTGACGTAAACATGGTCCTCGGAGCCGAGCAGGATGTTTTGCGGCTTGAGGTCGCGGTGCACAACATTGACGCCGTGAGCGGCGCCGAGCGCTGCAGCAAGCTGGCGCATGATGTTGAGCACGCGCTCGAGCGGCAGCCGCCCTTCCTTGCGAATTAGCTGGGTGAGGTCGCCTCCATCCACGTAGGCCATGGAGATGAATTTCACGCCGTTGTATTCGCCAAGATCGTGGATGCGCAGGATGTTCGGATGCGAAATGCTGCTGGCCAGCAACAGCTCGTGCTTGAAGCGCTGCATCGCCATGGGATCGGTCATCAGGTCGGGGCGAAGGACCTTGATCGCGACCGTGCGGTCGAGCTCGCGGTCGCGCGCCTTATAAACTTTTCCCATGCCGCCCGAGCCGAGCAGCGATTCCACGAGGTAACGCGGACCAAAATCCGTGCCTGTATTGATGGAAGCGGAGTCGGAGACTTCGAGGGTTGCACCGATGCCTACGTCGGCTGCAATGTCCAGACCACTCCCGCAGCGCGTGCAGACAGCGGCACTCGTAGGGTTAGGAGTATGGCAATGCGAGCAGATCATTTCGGTGCACCAATGGTCGCTCGAGGTGAAGGCGAATGCCGTGAATTATAGCAGTTAGAACGCGGGAATCGTGAAGGGAAGTGTGTCGCAGATGCACAAAACTGGCATAGAAACTGACTATTCAATACATCGGAGTCTCTTCGGACGTAGCCACCAAGCTCGAACTCCGGTCGTTAAGGGGCCGAAACCGGTGGGAACTCTGCGATGGCTACTTCGTAGTGACGCACGCGTTTGTCAAAATCGGTGAGCAGGGCAGCGGCTTCGGCGGCGACCACGGCAGCTTCGCGATCAGCGCCGGCGAACGCGTCGATGGCCGCGAACGATGCCCAATAGGTGGTTACGAGAATTTCCACGGAGCCAGGAATCGGGCGCGTGCTAACCGTTGCTCCAAGGAAGCCTTCAACGAGTTGCAACTGCGGCTGTACGGTTAGCTCGAAGTGCTGCAGGTAGGAGCCGGACAGTGCAGGGGTGGTCTGCGCGGACCACAAGCGCGCGATCATTTCAGGCCGACTCCGCCGCTCTCTTCTCGACGTAAGGTGCCCGCGGTTCGTTGCCCACGACCACAGTCCAGGGGCGAACTTTCCAGCTGGTGATCAAGCCATTCCTTACATAAGGGTCTTGCCGGGCGAACGCCTCCGCCGCGGCCGGGCTTTCGCCTTGAAACACCAGCAAGGCGCCGTTGGCAGGATCAGCGAGCGCACCGGCGAGGACCAGTTCGCCGCGCGCATGTGCCTCCCGCGCCTGCCGCAAATGTTCATCGCGGAACGCGCCGCGCCGTGCAATGAAATCATCGACCGCCTCGTAAAATAGCGCGTAGTAAGCCACTGTGCTCTCCGGATTCTCGGCCCTCAGTTAAGTCGAGGCGCTAATTATAGCGAACCGCCCGCGATGGAGGGCACAAGCAACACGCGATCGCCTTCTTTCACGCAGCAGGATTCTCCGCCGAGGAAGCGAATATCTTCCTCGTTGAGATATACGTTGAGGAATTGGCGGATCTGGCCGCTGTCGTCGCGCACATGGCGCGAAAGCTCGGGAAAGCGTGCGGTCAGTTCAGTAAGGGCTTCGGCGATAGTGCTGGCACTACAGTCGACTTTCGGCGCGCCGGCGGTGAAGCGGCGGAACGCCGTGGGGATTTCAATCGTGACTGGCATGTTGCTCATCTCCTTTGAAAAAGTGTTCATTCGTTCTCGCTCGTTAAATCGCGCCTACGCTCCCGCCGCGGCAGTTGCAGGTAACTGCGATTCCAGGTAAGCCTCGAAAGCATCGAGGCGCGGGGCGATCGCTTCCGCCAACGGGAACTCCGCCGCAATCGCATCCGTGGTCTTCAGGCCGTTGCCGGTGATGCAGACCACCGTAGTCTCATCAGGGTGAATGCGCCCTTCCCGAATCAGTTTTTCAGTCACGCCCACGGTCACGCCGCCAGCTGTTTCCGTAAAAATACCCTCGGTTTCGGCGAGAAGCTTTATCGCGCTCACGATTTCGCTGTCAGATACATCTTCGGCCCAGCCGCCACTTTCGCGAATCAGCTTGCTTGCGTAGTTTCCGTCCGCGGGATTTCCGATCGCCAGCGAACGCGCAATCGTGCTTGGCTTCTGCGGCTCAAAACGGGCCAGCCCGCGCTTCACCGCACTGGAAATGGGCGAGCAGCCTGTCGCCTGCGCACCGAAGAATTTCACCGGTTTCGCTTCCACCCAGCCGAGCGCGACCAGCTCGCGAAACGCTTTCGCGATTTTTCCGATCAGCGAGCCACCGGCCATCGGCACCACTACGTTGTCCGGCAGCTTCCAGCCAAGTTGCTCGGCAATTTCAAAGCCATGCGTCTTCGAGCCCTCGGAGTAATACGGCCGCAGGTTGACATTAACTAATCCCCACTGGAAGCGATCCGCGATCTGCGCGCACAGCCGATTCACATGATCGTAATTGCCATCGATGCGTACGATGCGCGCGCCGTAAACCGCGGTGTTCAGCACCTTTGCCGGCTCCAGATCGGCCGGAATGAAGACGCAGGCATCGAAGCCCTGTTGCGCCGCTTGCGCGGCCACGGCATTCGCTAGATTGCCGGTGGAGCTGCAGCCAACTGTCTGGAAGCCGAAGCGCCTCGCGGCGGCAAGAGCTGTAGCCACCACGCGATCTTTGAAAGAAAGCGAGGGGAAGCACACGGCATCATTCTTGATGAAGAGATTCTTCACGCCCCAGCGCGCCGCCAGTTTGGTTGAAGCGACGAGCGGAGTCCCGCCCACATCCCCACGCGCTGAAAAACCCTCGTGCAGCGGCAGGAACTCGGCGTAACGCCACATATTGAATGCGCGACCAGCAAGATGTTCGCGGCGCACGGTTTTTTTCAGGGAATCGTAGTCAAAGAAAACTTCGAGGGGAGAGAAGCAATCTTCGCAGAAAGACCGAGGGGAATTGCCCCAAGCCTTGCCACATTCTTTACATCGCAGTTCGTAGAGATCGGACATGTGCTGCCTTCCAGGTGGCACGCAGGCGCAGACTGCACGCGCTTAGCGCCGTAGATATGTGGTCTTAGGGCAGCAGGGAGGGGTAAATGAAAAACCCTCCTTGCCAAAGTGCTTGGAGGGTCCAGAAAGCTTCTGGGAACTCTTCTAGCTCTTTAGCAGTTTTTTACGTGGAGCAAGTTGCCCTAAATCGCCACGTGTCGCCGCAACCGCGGCTGTTTCCTTTATCCTTGAAAAGCAAGGAGATGTCAAGAACAAAGCTCCGGCGTACAATCGCGTTACAACAAAACCAACGTTCCGTGCGTCAAATATAGGTGACTTGAGTGGTTCACGCGGCTGGCGAAATCCAAAAATGCGCCACCGAGACCCCGGCCCTCCGACCAGTGATGCTCTTGGCGCATCCGCAGAGGCAGACAATTGGCAGGGGAATCGCGATAGTATACTGTAGGTCGCGCCGGCAGCTTATTGGCAATAGAGGAGCAGGATTATGGGGCAGCAGGTAAAAGAATTGTTTGATTGGGCGCGTCGGCGCAAGATTCTGGCTTCCTTCTTCGTTGCGTTGACGCTGACCATCGGCATCCTGATCGGTTCGGTCGTCTCCGGCCGCGTGTCGGCGATGAAGACGTTCACGTTTGCGGGGACGAACGCCACCAAGCTGGTCGTTCCGGATCCGATTCCGTCCGCCGCTTCGTTTTCCGGTATCGTGAATCGCGTCGAGCCGGCCGTGGTCAATATTGCCACCACGCAAGTCCTCGAGCGCAAGAACACCAAGAAGCGCCGCCCGCAACAACAGTTTGACCAAGACGACCCGATGCAGGACTTCTTCGACCGCTTTTTTGACGGCCGCCAGGACGGCCCACCGCAAGCGGAGCGCAGCCTCGGTTCCGGCGTGATTGTCGACAAGCGCGGCTATATCCTTACCAACAATCACGTCGTCGAGCAGGCCACCAAGATTCAAGTGCAGTTGGACGGCAACCCGCAGAAGTACACCGCGAAAGTTGTTGGCGTGGATGAAGACACCGACCTCGCTGTAATCAAGATTGAAGCGAATAGGGAATTGCCAGTCGCCAAACTCGGCAACTCGGATGGAGTGCAAGTCGGCGATTGGGTGCTGGCCATTGGCAGCCCCTTCGGATTGCAAGCGACCGTAACGGCCGGAATCGTCAGCGCGAAAGACCGCTCCGGCATCGGCGGAGCAGGGCACCAGTTCCAAAGATTTTTGCAGACGGATGCCGCGATTAACCCCGGCAATTCCGGTGGTCCGCTCGTTGATTTGGCGGGAGAGGTGGTCGGCATCAACACGGCCATCATTACCGGCAGCCGCGGCTACGAGGGCGTGGGCTTTGCGCTACCATCGACCACCGCGATCAACGTCTACAATCAGATTATTTCGCAGGGCCGCGTAACGCGCGGCTCCATCGGCGTCAGCTTCCAGGAAGATTTGGGCACTAACGCCATCACACTGAAGGAATTGGGCGCGCCGTATGGCGTGGTCATCATGAACGTCGAGCCCGGCAGCCCGGCGGAAAAGGCCGGACTCAAGGGCGGCGACGTCATTACCAGCGTGAATGGCACTGCCGTGAAAAACGGCAACGATCTCGTGAATCCGATCGCTGCTGCACCTATTGGCAGCAAGGTGAAACTGACCTATGTTCGCGATCGAGGGCAAAAGGAAACCACCGCGGTGGTCGAAGACCGTACGCGCGTTTTCCCGACGCAAGCCGGTCGCTTGAACGGCCAGCAAGAAGAGTCCGCGCCAGCCGAGTTCGGTCTGCGCGTGGATAGCCTCACGCCGGAACGCGCCGCGCGCGTCGGCATGGAAGGGCAGCACGGCGTGCTGGTCACCGATGTCGATCCGGCGAGCTTCGCGGACGACCTCGGCTTTGCTCGCGGAGATGTCATTACCGAGATCAACCGCGAACCGGTCACCTCGATCGACGAGTACAAGAAGGCAGTGGCCAAACTGAAACCCGGGATGAACGTCGTATTCAAGGTTCTGCGCCGCGGCGATGCCGACCGCACCTTTACGGTGTTCTTGCCGGGTGTCGTACCAGCGGAAAACCAACAATAGTTCTATTGTCGAATCGCGGCCTTCGCGATATAGATAGGGCTGCGATGAAATTGTCGCGATAGAGATAGTCGAGGCTTCTATGAGACTTCGGACGTCGATCACCGCGGGCTTGGCGCTACTCCTGACGGCAGGAGTGGCTTGGTCCGCCCCGTCGGCGCCCGCGAAGGCCGCAGGGAAGCCCACAGGCAAGGCCACCCGCAGTGCGGCCCGGCCAGCGGCGTCCGCAGCCAGCAAATCTCGGGTGAAGAAGTCCAGCAGACATTCCAAGCGTAGGGAACCGGGGCAAAAAGCCCCGGCTCCCGAGCGCATCTCCGAAATTCAGCAAGCGCTCGCCAAAGACGGCTCGTTCGTGGGCGCACCAAACGGCAAGTGGGACGGCTCCACGGTCGAGGCCATGAGGAAATTCCAGTCCGGCCACGGGCTGAACCCTTCCGGAAAACTCGATGCTTCAACCCTTCAGAAACTAGGGCTAGGCTCGCAGACCGCCGGGATTGCGGCCCCGATGCCCCCGCTCGCCAGCTCAGCCACGGCTAAAGCCGCGCAGTCCGCACAGCGCCAGTAGCTCCAGCCTCTGAGAGGTCTCGAACTGTAAGCTCCCCATGTTCAAACGTGCGGGAATGATGTAGTATCTCACTCGGTTACGTGCCCTGCTGTTGACCACCCGTCCTCGTCTCTATCTCTGAGGAGGTTCCGTGAAAACTCTCCTGAAGATACTGCCGCTATTCCTCCTCTTCACTTCCGGCGCTTCCGCGCAAGATCCGCAGGTTCGCAGGGAGGCAATCGAGATGATGGAGCGCGCCACCGCCGCCAGCGTGGCGCCAACGCTGCCGAATCTTGAGCGCGTCGATATCTTCCGCGCCTTGGATACGCCGAACGGCGCGCGCGAAGGAAGGTTCTCGCGTACGGTTGTGCAAGGCACGGGGAAACGCGAGGAATTCTCTTTTGGCGATTATCACCGTGTGGAGATTTGGACGCACGGACATGTCGCTTCCTTCGGAAGCCAAGAGATCGTTCCAACGGAGCTCAATAAGGTTTATAGCATCACGCCTATTTCGATCCCGCGTTTCGACGGCGAAGATGTGATTCATCGCATCGTCATTAAAGCGGTTGGCGGCAAGAATGCCCGCTGCATTGAATTCGACACCATCAAAGGCCAGAAAATCGAGAACAATGAGTTCTGTCTGGATCCCGCGAACAACACTTTGATCCTGTCGAAGACCGGAGATGATTTAGTCGAAAACAGCGATTTTTTCTCCTTTGCCGGGCAACTCCTGCCGTCCAAAATTACCTACACTTTCGCGGGAATCCGCAAGCTGGAAGTTTCGCAAACGATGACCGAATTGAAGTCCACCGACGATGTGCTGACTGCGCCTTCCGACGCGCAAATCAGCACGTTTTGTAAGGCATACCGACGCCCGATCGGCCTTTCCATGCCGCAGCCCAAGTCCGGCAATGGTGGACGCGACATTGATGTCGCTATCCGTGGAATCATCGGGGCCGACGGCAAGATACATGAGGCGGTTGTGGAGAATGCCGAGCGGCCTGATTTGGGCGAAGAGGCCCTGGGCTTGGTCTCACAGTGGGTATTCACTCCTGGAATCTGCGACGGCAGCCCTAATACGACCGAGTCGATCTTCATGGTTCATTTCCACGGCCGCTGAGCGCGTCCTGATAACCTTACGAGCAAGATCGTCCCTTCACGTTGGCGAATCCCGTTTGCTTTCCAACGAAAACTGAATTAGAACGCTGAACCAGCGTGCCCGAATTGTTTCGCGCGCCGGAGGCTTTCTCATGCGGTTGTCTCGCCTGGCAGTAGCCGTAGCGGTCTTGGTGTTTACGTCTTCCCGTCTTCTCGCACAAGAAAAGCCAGCCGCCAAAAACATCAAGGCTGTCCGCTTCGGTAAATTGTGGGACGGCAAAGGCAAGGTCTGGACGAACGCGATTGTGGTTGTGGAGGGCGGCAAGATTCGCGCGGTCACCACGGATGCATCCGCAATTCCGCCAGGCGCAGAAACAATCGACCTCTCCAGGTACACCGGCTTGCCGGGCCTGATCGACGCGCATACGCACATGACCTTGTACACCGATGAGACGCCGGGCGTCCCGATGCTCAAGCAGATGGCGAACTTGGTGCCGGCAACAGAGGTGTTTCTGGCGCGCAAGGGTGCGCTGCGCACGCTCGAGGCCGGCGTGACCACCGTGCGCGATCTTGGCTCCGACCAGTACATGGATATCGCCATGCGCGACCTTATCAACCACGGCGAGATGGTTGGCCCGCGCATGTTCGTCGTCGGCTACGGCCTGACCATCACCAGCACGCCGTACAAGCCGGGTCTGAATCCGCCCGCCGGCGGCGTTGCCGATGGTGTGCCGGAAGTGCTGCGAGTGGTGCGGCAGCAAATCGCCGCCGGAGCCGACCTTGTCAAGATGTACGGCTCAACCGGTACCGATGACGATGTGACCGGCTTCGAGACCTACACATTCGAAGAGATGAAGGCCGCGGTCGACACAGCGCACCAATTCGGCAAGAAAATCGCCATCCATTCGTATGGCCCGGATGGTGCGCGCGATGCCGTGCGCGCGGGCACCGACTCGCTTGAGCATGCCACCGATATGGATGACGCAACGATTCGCGAAATGGCCAAGCGCGGCACATTCTACGTCCCGACCATTGATCACAATCGCTACTACATCGATAACGGAGACAAAATCGGTTACGCGCCGGGATACAAAGAGCGGCTGCAAGCGTTCATCCCGCGCAATCTCGAGACGGCACGCAAAGCGTTCAAGGCCGGCGTGAAATTCGCCATGGGTTCCGACGCGATTTACACGATGTTCGGAGAGAACACGCGCGAACTCGGCTGGTTCGTGAAAGCGGGCATGTCGCCGGAGCAAGCTCTGCGCACCGCCACCACGAATGGCGCTGAGTTGCTCGGCAAGGAAAAGGAACTAGGGGCCGTCGCCCCTGGCTATTTTGCGGACCTCGTCGCCGTCGAAGGCGATCCGCTCGCTGACATCAACGTGGTTCTCAATCATGTACAGTGGGTCATGAAAGATGGCACGGTTGTGGTCGACCACCGAGCGGCGGCACCGCGATAATCCGAGGTGAGCTAATGGCAATCTCCTTGTCCGACGAGATTAGACGCCTGATCGATCGCCCCAATTTCGCTCATCTTGCAACGCTAATGCCCGATGGCTCGCCGCACAACGCCCCGGTCTGGATCGCACGCGAAGGCGAACTTATCCTGATCTGCACCGAGGCGACTTCGCTCAAGGGTAAAAACACAGAGCGCGATCCCCGCATCGCGCTTACCGTCCTCGACTTCCACGATCCCTATACAGAAGTACAAATACGCGGCCGCGTCATCGAGCGCCGGCCCGATCCGCAGCTCAAGCATTACGATCAGATGTCGCAGAAATACATCGGCAAGCCCTGGCCGTATCGCGACGAAAAAGCCCCGATCGTTCTAGTGATTGAAATCGCCAAAGCCAAATATTCCAAGCAGCCCTTCGAGCACACGCCGCCTCTTCGCTAGCGCATGTCTCCCCAGAGAAGGAGGGCCGGCATGCATGGGGTGCATAGGTCCGGCCCATTTGCCCAGGGAGAATCACATAGTTACCTGCTTAGACTGCGTGACTCCGCAAAAAATTCCCGCCACGACACATCTTTAGCGTTTTCCGCGCCTCAGCTCGCCGGTACTATGTTGAGCTCACGTTTGACCCTGCTTTCGCTCGCCAGTACAATTTAGTTTCCAGCGGTAGACCCGCGCTCCAACCCGCAAAGGATCAGACTTCAGCGCAGCATTTCAGGAGGCAGCATGGCCACGGCAGCCGCACCACGCGTTTACAAGAATTTCATCAATGGCGAATGGGTCGATTCCCGCAGCGGCACCGCCTACGAGAACCGCAATCCGGCCAACACTGACGAATTGGTCGGCATGTTTGTGTCCTCCACCGCCGAAGACGTCGATCTGGCGGTCGATGCCGCGAATCTCGCGTACAAGAAATGGCGGTTGGTCCCTGCGCCCAAGCGCGCCGAAATTCTATTTCACGCCGCCGAGCTGCTAGTCGAGCACAAGGAACCCTTCGCAAAGGACATGACGCGCGAAATGGGCAAGGTCCTCGCGGAAACCCGCGGCGACGTGCAAGAAGCGATCGACATGACCTACTACATGGCCGGCGAAGGACGCCGCCTCTTCGGCCAAACCACGCCATCCGAGCTGCCCGATAAATTTGCCATGAGCGTTCGCCAGTCCATCGGCTCCTGCGGCATGATCACGCCGTGGAATTTTCCCATGGCCATCCCGTCGTGGAAAATCATGCCCGCGCTGATCAGCGGCAACACCGTCGTGCTGAAGCCGGCCGAGGACACTCCGCTCTCCTCCTACAATCTGGTGCAAATCCTCGCCGAAGCCGGTGTTCCCGAAGGTGTAGTGAACTTGGTGAGCGGCAACGGGCCCAACGCCGGCGCGCCCCTGGCCGAGCATCTGAAGGTTCCGGTGATCAGCTTTACCGGCTCGACCGCCGTCGGCCGCTTGATCGCGGAAGCCTGCGCACCCGAATTCAAGCATTGCAGCCTCGAGATGGGCGGCAAGAACATCATCATCGTGATGGACGATGCCAACCTCGATCTCGCCGTCGACGGCGCTATCTGGGGCGGCTTCGGCACCACCGGTCAGCGCTGCACCGCAGCCAGCCGCGTCGCTGTGCACAAGTCTGTGTACAACGAATTTGTTTCGCGCTTCGTAGCGCGCGCCAAGAAACTGAAAGTCGGTAACGGCCTCGACACCGGCGTCGACATGGGGCCGTGTATAAACGAACAGCAGCTCAACACCGTAATGGAATACGTGCAAATCGGCCAGACGGAAGGCGCGAAGCTCCTCACCGGCGGACATCGCCTGACCGATGGGCCCTACGCGAAAGGCTGGTTCCATGAGCCGACCATTTTCGGCGACTGCAATCCGCAGATGCGTATCGCGCAGGAAGAAATCTTCGGTCCCGTTGTGTCCGTGATCCCGATCTCGAATTTCGAGGAAGCGATAGAGGTTGCGAATGGCGTGCCGTACGGCCTCTCCGCCTCTATCTACACGCACAACGTGAATCGCGCGTTCCAAGCCATCCGCGACCTGTACACCGGCATCGTTTACGTCAACGCCCCCACGATCGGCGCCGAAACGCATTTGCCCTTCGGCGGCACAAAGAAAACCGGCAACGGCCACCGCGAAGCAGCCATCGCGGCCGTCGACTTCTTCACCGAGTGGAAAACCCTCTACATCGACTACTCCGACAAGCTGCAGCGCGCCCAAATCGACAACGCCGAGTGAATCTCTTCTCACTGTAAGAGGCAAGTCTCGCTGTACAATTGACAGACCGCGCATTGACGCTGCTTGACAGCGTTCCTACAATACTAGGTAGGACTTAGGAGTAGCCCGCCCGTATGAGGACTGCTGCGCTCCAGGAACGCCGGAACCGCCAGATTCTGGCGGACATCGTGCGTACCTACATCGAAAGTGGCGAACCTGTTTCGTCGCGGGCGATTTCCGCGCGTTTTGAGGAAACCCTCAGCACCGCCACTATTCGCAACATAATGGTGGACTTAGAAGAGGGCGGCTTTCTCTACCAGCCGCACACCTCAGCTGGACGCGTTCCAACTGCGGCGGCCTACAGATTCTTCGCGCAAGAGATCGCCTCGCAAGCCACCATCAGCGCGGTTGATAAAGACTGGATCCGCCGTGAAATGGGCACTCCCACCAACGCGGCCGAAATCACGGAGCGCGCCGGTCACGTTTTGGCGGAAGTCTCGAATGGCCTGGGAATCATCGTATCTCCACCGATGGGCAAGACCGTGCTCGAGCATGCGCGCATGTGGCTCTTGCCCGA
>Ga0137415_10004279_pt1 | contig 14137 bp, 13 predicted proteins | sample CZODoug3_1_1_16f_FD_183082 | JGI IMG/M metagenome (GOLD analysis project Ga0137415, IMG submission 183082) | Vadose zone soil fungal communities from Angelo Coast Range Reserve, California, USA - CZODoug3_1_1_16fungal (Hybrid Assembly) | ecosystem: Environmental > Terrestrial > Soil > Vadose... | reverse complement strand
CTTGCAGCGTGCGGTCTGGCGCACGGCCTTCTTGGGCACGTTTCACTTCGAAGTTGGTCCAGCTAGACGCCTGGTCCGATGCCGCAGTCGCGACGAGCGCGGCCTAGCATGGACGCCCCCACGACATCCGGCCTATCTACTTCAACGGGCGAGCCGGCGGCAGAGGGCGAGTGGAGGCTCGGGCGCTAAGCCGGCGGTCGGCGGCGTACCGACATATCCACGCTCTGTACTCATCCAGAATCGCGACCTTGCGGCCGAGATGGTATCGGCCATGGGCGATCGGCCAGTGGCCATCTTGCGGGGACACGGCCTTACGGCTGCCGGCGCGACTGCTCAAGAGGCCGTCCTGCGCGCGATCGCCATCGACTCGATCGCCCACATGAGTCTGGCTGTACGCAGCATTTGGCGGGGAGCTCGTGAGGATCCCAGATCGTGACCTGCGCCAGCTTCCGACCTCGGCTCGACCTTCAATCTTGACATCTCCTGGGCTCACGAGCTGGCACGCGTGCAGAGGGATCTCCCGAGCGACGTCCCGCGTCGTGTGAGGCAGCCTGCTCTGTCTGCCAGAAAATGCCTTAGGGTGCAGGCATGGAAGAGTCCGGCGAGTTTGCGGCGGCCCCGGAATACGGCGCCGTCCCCCAGTACCCGATCGAGTCGGTAGACAATGCTCTGAAGGTCCTGCTCTTGCTTGGCCACCTTCCCGCATTGCGTCTGACTGATCTCAGCAGTTATCTCGGCATCGCTTCCTCAAGCGCGCACCGGATGTTAGCCATGCTCCAGTATCGTGGATTCGTACGACAAGATCCTGCCACCCGGGCTTATGTGCCAGGGCCAGCCCTAGATGAATTGGCGTTCAAGACGCTTCGCCGGCATGACGTTCGCAATCTGGCGCGGCCGGTGCTTGAACGACTCAACGCTGACTTGCGCGAGACGATCCACCTCGGACAGCTCGAGGAACGAGACGTCCGATTCATTGACTCGATCGAGAGCAATCGCGCGCTGCGTGTCGGGAGTCGACTTGGACGGGTTATGCCTGCCCAATGCACATCGACCGGCAAGGCAATGCTGGCAACTCTCAGTGAACCCCAAATTCGAGAACTTTATCCTGAGGAACGCCTTGTGCAGCTCACACCACATTCGATCGGCACGCGTGCTGACCTCCTGGTCGAACTAGTCGAGGTCCGTCGGCGTGGGTATGCAACCAGCCAAGAGGAAAGTGAGGAAGGCGTGAGCTCGATCTCGATTGCGATCCCTGGGGAACGGATGCGCCCTCTTGCGCTGAATGCTTCCGTCCCAAAAAGTCGAATGACCCCTGCCATGTCGAAGAGGATCCGACACCACCTGGATCATGCCGCGTTGGAGCTGGCCGCCCGACTCATGTAGTTCGGGTCCGCCACCTCGCAACCAAAGGAGTCGGATGTCATTAGTGGATGCCACTGAGGCCGCGCCACGTGACCGGTTCAATAAGTATGCCTGCCAGGTAGACGTGGGTCGGTTCATACCTATGAACCGCCAATTCACGGCCGTGCCCATCGCGCATAATGTCAGGCTCCTCGAGCCGTTTGACCACCGTCAAATGCGCTAACTCGCCTTCACTGCTTGACCCATAGCCCGGAATGCCCAGGATGCCCGCTGGTGTACACGTGGCTGCTCGGACCGCATCCAGCTCGTCCATCCCGAGTTCGATCATCTTTGAAACTACGCTGAGCAGATCATATGCGGGTCCGTACCAGTTCCGGCGACTGAGGTCGGAACTAATAACGTCAGGAGCAAAGCCAGATGCAATCGCTCGCTGCGCGACCTCGTAGCTGAATTGTGTCGTCCCATGCCCGACGTCGAAGATCACGCCTCGGTCCCGCGCGTCCAGTGCGGCGTCGATCACGTGACCATCCTGAACGATTCCCTCCTCGTGCCCGTGGTAGCAGTGGGTGACTATATCTCCAGGTCGAAGTTCGCGCAGAATCTCGGCCAGCGTGCAACTTGTCGCTCCGACGTGCACCATGACGGGGAGGACAAGTTCGGCACCCAGCTCGACCGCGGCTCGTAGAAACTTGAGTGGCGTGTCGCCGGCAATCTTCTGGGAAAGCCGCACCTTAAGGCCGCGAACCACGTCTGGGTGTTCCCGGGCCACCACTCGCACGGCGTCTTGGTTCAATGCCGCAGGGTCGGCGAATTCGCTGACCCGAACGTCGATGATGCCGACCGACGAAACATTAAGGAATGACGCGACGCGGACGGCACTCGGTTCCACGACGAAGTTGATGAAGCCTCGGAACCCGGCCGCCCCCACACTTCCGGCGTCCGCTACCAGAACGACGCCCCGTCTCAGCGCCGACTCGTCTGCCGGGATCGCGGCATCAAGGACGCCGTCGTGAATGTGGGAGTGAAGATCGACCAAGCCCGGCCAGACCTGCGCGCCATCAAGTGCAATTTCGCGCGCTTCGGAACGATCGGCTGGCCCAATGCTTGAGATGCGACCGTCGATGATCTCTAAGTCAGTCTGTGCTCGAAGGCCAGTACGTGGTTGGACAATAATCCCGCTCTTGAGAACGACATGTGTAGGATCGGTCACAACTCCCCTTTACACAGTTCACCCATCGACGATCGCCTCCTCGGGTGAGGAGTCGTCGACGCGTCTAAGACATCTGTCCGGCCTCGGCCCTGATCTCCGTCGTATCGGTCACGTTAGAGTTGGGCGGCCGTAAGCCCGCCATCGACCACGAGTGCAGTCCCAGTGATAAATGCAGCGTCATCGCTAGCGAGGTACAGCGCAGCATTCGCGACCTCGGCCGCTTCGCCGAGTCTTCCCATGGGCTGTCGAGCGGCAAGCTCGCTGCGGCGACTAAGACGATCCTCCGCTTGCTCCAGGAGCTGAGTCAGGCCGTGTGTTTCAACGGTTCCTGGACAGATGCAATTGCAGCGGACACCCGATCGAGCGTACTGGATCGCGACCTGCTTCGTAAGAGCGACAACTGCTCCCTTGCTGGCCGTATACGAGGCACGGTCCGGGAAGCCAACCAGTGCCGCCACCGAAGCCGTGTTGACGATGGATCCGAATCCGCGGTCAAGCATGCCAGGTAGCGTGTATTTCATACCGAGGAAGACACCTCGCGCATTCACTCTGAATACAGTTTCCCATTCCTCGAATGTCGCACTGACAACGGAGGTTGTCGAGCCGATTCCGGCATTGTTGAAAAGGTGATCGATGCCGCCAAACTCCGCGTCAGCTTGGCGCGCCATGGCGACGATGTCTGACTCCGCACCCACATCCACACGCAATTTCTCAGCGCCGTCTGGAATCCCAGTTGGATCCAGATCACATCCCAGCACCTGGGCTCCTTCCGCCAACAGCTGGACGACGATTTGAAGCCCGATTCCAGAGGCCGCGCCGGTAACAACGGCCCGGCGACCTTCAAAGCGCTTCATACTCTGATCCCGTCTTCACCAAGTTGAGTGCGCCGTGAGCGATTAGTCGCGAAGGGCGCGAAATCTAGATCCGTGGAATACCAGCGGCGCAACTTCCGGATAGGTCCAGTAGCGCTGGAGTCGCAACAGCGCAATGCTGTGGTCACCTGCCAAGAACTCGCTTTCTAGCGAGCATTCGAGCCAAAGCGCTGCGCCGTGGACAAAAACGGCGCCATGCTCAGTACTCGCCCAATCGATTTCCGCGAAGCGATCCGCCTTCTTGACTGCCAGGTTGCGCGCCACGACGCCATGCTCTTCGGCAAGAACGCTCAGCCCGAGGGAAGGCAGAGGACGAAGAAGCGGCCACGTGGTCGACGAGTGTGCAACGCATACCGAGACGAGCGGCGGATCCAGGGATACCGATGTGAACGAACTGGCGGCGAGTCCGGCAGGCAAGCCGTTTTGGATTGCTGCTACCGCCGTCACTCCACTCGGGAAGCTGCTGAACGCAGCACGAAGCGCCTCGGGAGCATGAGGCACGGCTTCGGACATACTCGCAATTTACGTCTCAGGCCTGCTGCTGTCCAGAACTGAGTTCCGCACGGCGGAAGTCATTGCCAGCATCGCAGCCGCTTCCGCCTGGAGCGGCCATGGGGCAGGCGGCATGCCCCGGCCACGCAGAGGGGTCACGCGCCAGGCGAGGGGTTTGCTCGAGCTCACGAAGTCGAGTGCTGGCGAACGTTGCTCAGCGAGCGTCTGAGACGCGCTGGTGAGCTGCAGACCAGCCAAGCTTGTATGCGTTGCCGCAGCCGATACGGATGCGACGCTGCTGCGGCCCTCGTCATGGGTCGCCCGACCTCTTAAGAGCTGAACCCGCACACGCAGGCATCGATCCCCAGGTGCCGGCGGACTCAAGGCCGAAAGCGCGAAGTGGGGTATGGTCATTCTGCAGCACAGAGCCAACTTCTGGTGGCCAACGTAAGGATGTGTGCCGGTGGACTCGACCCGTTCGTCTGTTTCCGAGACCGGCACAGCGTCGCCGGGCTTCGAGGCGACAGACGGCCTTGCAGCTACTGCCGCACTCAATCGTGCAGTTGAGGTGCTGTCAAAAGGCGGCATGATCGTCGTGGTCGACGATGACCAGCGCGAGAACGAGTGTGACCTCGTCGCGGCCGCGGACTCGATCACCATCGATCAGGTGGGCTTCATGGTGCGGCACGGCAGCGGAATAGTCTGTGTCCCGATGGAGGGCGGCCGTCTCGACGAGCTCGGATTGCCGCCGATGTCCGCTACGAACACAGAGTTGCATCAGACGGCGTTTAGCGTGTCAGTCGATCACATCACCACGTCGACGGGAGTATCCGCTGCGGATCGTGTGGCAACAATCCGGGCGCTGGCCCATCCCGACACCCAACCCCGAGACCTCCGCAAGCCCGGCCACGTCTTTCCACTGCGGTACTGCGAAAGCGGTACGGTGCGAAGGGCGGGGCACACCGAAGCAGCGATTGACCTACTTAAGCTTGCCGGCAAACGGCCCGCTGCGGTCATCTGCGAACTGGTCAACGACGACGGGACGATGAGTCGACCTGCAGACATCGTTCATTTCGCTACGACCAACGACCTACCAGTGGTCACCGTCGCAGAACTTGTGCGCTACCGCCGTGCGACCGAGACGCTGATGATTGAGACTGGAACGGCAGTGTTGCCGACCGTTCACGGCACTTTCCGCGCGACGTCCTTTCGGTCACTCGTAGACGATGAAGAGCACCTTGCCCTCGTGCTCGGCGATGTCACGTCGAGGGGTCCCGATGACCCTGGAGTGTTGGTCAGGGTTCATAGCGAATGCCTCACGGGGGACGCGTTCGGCTCTCTTAGGTGTGATTGTGGCACCCAGTTAGCCCAAGCAATGGAGTTGATCGCGACAAAGGGGCGCGGAATCATTGTCTACCTAAGAGGCCAGGAGGGCCGAGGTATCGGCCTTGCGCACAAGTTGCGCGCCTACACCCTTCAGGATGCTGGCCGGGATACGATCGAGGCGAACCAGGATCTAGGACTTCCCGTGGATACTCGGCAATACGGCATCGGTGCGACCATTATCGCCGCGCTCGGTGCGCGACGGATATCCGTTATTACCAACAATCCCGACAAGTATCGCGGATTGCAGGGTTTCGATCTCGAAGTGGTCGGCCGTGTCCGGCTGGCTCCGACCGTCACGCCTCAAAACCTACGCTATCTGCGGACTAAGCGGGACTCCATGGGCCACGACATCGGCGTCACCCAAGGCTGAGTCGACACACAGGGCGCTTCCTTCAAGGCGTTGCACTACAAAATGTCTCAGGCCCGGTCCAAGTGGCGTACGCGGAGCCCTTCGCCGCGTCCGATTGTTCAGTCGGAGTTGCCGCCGTCTGCTTCCAGGTGTGCAAAGACAACACTGTGATCTGAGCTCAACCATCCCTTACCGGAAGCGAACTCGATCATACCGTCCCATTGGCTCGGCCAGTCTGTAGTGACACCTGCTGCGATCGCACGATCGCGGAGTTGAACAACATCGAGCAGGACCTGCCCGGCCTCGCCCACCCGGCCGAGCCCGCTGCTGCGCAGCGCCTCGTCCACGGCATGAGGCGGGAGGTTCGAAGCAACGTGCAGGCTGAGACAGTCGTCCGGCTCAGCGACAACGACACACTGCGAAGTGACTTGGACGATCACGGTCGCCCCCTGTGTTCCATCATGCGACTAGTCCGTGGACTCAAAACGCGGGGCGATCTCCTCCATCAGGAGAGTCCAGGACCTCTCACGCTGCGCAAGCGTCCCGTAGTCCTTGCCTGCCAGAAGCAAGAAAACCCCGATGCCACCTGTGGTCTCGTAGTAGCGCTTCAGCGCGCCGTATACCGTGTCCGGGTCGCCGATCATGTAATGCCCGGCATCGACCAGATAGTCGAAGTTGACGTCCTCGAGACGGCCGCTTGGTGGGAGCTGAGACGCAAAGTGATGCGCGAAGTGCACCTTCTGCCGCTCAATCGACTCCGACATCGACTCGCGGAGGTCGGCCTTTGCCTGGTCCAGGCTATCCGCGACGTAGACAAAGTTGCATGCACGAATATCAGACCGAGCTCCAGGTCGCCCCGACTGCAGCCCAGCTTCCTCAAGGATCGCTCCCGCCGCGAAAATCTCCTCGGGCGTGCTGAACTGGCTAAAGATCGGATAGATCCCCAGCCGAGCTGCAAGCTCCATAGTACTTGGAGTCCCAGTGGTCGAGATCCCCATGGGCACGTGCGGATGCTGGATAGACGGCGGGTCCAGCTCGACGCCCGCGCCATGCCAGAACTTCCCGTCGAAATCAAACGGGCCATCAGCGGCAAAAGCCGTCATGATGTAATTAATCGATTCATGCATCATCGCTCGCTGATTCGCTGGGTCGAGCCCACGCTGCTCCATTGCCTTAGGTCCCGACTGGGGGCCTCCAAGCCCAAGCCCGAGCATATATCGCCCGTTGGTTAGCTGGTCCGTCGCATTCGCCTCGATCGCCACCTGAAGCGGGTGGTGGAACGGAAGCGGACGCACTCCCGGGCCCATCCTGATTTGGTCAGTCAGCGCCGAAGCTTTGGTAATCAAGAGCTCGGGTGTCACCCCGTGCTCGCTGACCCAAGCCTCCTGAATCCCGAGCCGATCCGCAATGACGATTTCAGCGATATCTTCGCTCCAGGCTTCACCAAACGTCACGTGCTTGCGTTCAGTGTTAACAAAAAGGCCAAATTTCATTAGTTCCTCACAGACGTTGAGAGTTAGCGTGCTCTCTGCCCGGCGTCAACTGCGACTTCTCGCTAAGTCCTCTAGCGCCAGCAGCGAATGAATCACGAAATGCGAGTCCTGAGAAAACTCACCGCCCGATTCCAAGCAAGGTCGGCAGTCTCTGCGTCATAAGTGCCAAGTCGATCACGGTCATTCATGAACGCGTGTCCGGCTGGGTAGTAGAAGAACTCGACGTCCCCACCGGACTCGCGCCGAATCTGATCCTCCTGAGCCTGTGCGTCGGCAACAGGGTAGAACTGATCTTGTTCACCATAGTGACCCTGAATCGCGGCCGTGACTGAGCTGTAGGTTTCCGGGACGCCCTGTCCAACTCCGTAGAAGGGGACAATCGCCGACACTCGATCGCCCAGCTGGGCGGCGAGCGCGAGTACGAAACCACCCCCCATACAGAATCCAACTGCACCGACTGTTTTTGACGAGACGGGAGACGCTCCAAGTAAGTAGTCGACCGCTCCGCCAAGATCAGTCGCCGCCTCTTCCGCTGGCAACTGACTCATCAACTCACCAGCCTCATCGGCGTCGTGCGCAACCCGTCCACCAAAGAGGTCTGGCGCGAGCGCGACGAAGCCCTCGGCGGCGAACCGGTCAACGATCTCAATCATGTGATCATCGAGGCCCCACCACTCCTGGATCACGATCAAGCCTGGGCCCGATCCGCTCGCCGGCTCACGGAGATAGCCGTGGGCGGTCCCTCCATTACTCGAGAACGTCACGTTCTGGCGTCGATCGTCTCGGTTGACTGACATTTCTTCGATCTCCTCGCTTGCGTTCCGAATATTCGCCGACTATTCCGGCGATGAACAGATCCATCATTTTCATGACTCACCTAGGTATAGATCGACGGCGATCAATCGAGGTATCCCTGCGTGCGGTAATATGCCTCGGCGCCAGGGTGCATGGGCATGCCTAGGCCATTTGTGCCGGTCCGCGGGCTATAGGAGAACGCGACAGCACCCTCTTGGAGGCAACTCGGGTGTTCATCGATAGCCCTGGCGATTTGGAACGCCTTCTCATCCGACAAGGCGGTACTGGTCGTCACCGTATGATCACGCATAGCGAAAGTTGGCACATCAGTGTCGACACCTCGGAGCATCTGAGCCGGCATCAGGCCCTTCTGAATGCCCAGTTCCTGGGCCAGGGCGTCTCGTACCGTCTCCGCAATTGGAAGGAATCTAAGATTTAGACGAATTTGCGCGTGCATCCACATATCGCCCCAAATGGCGCCCCAGTTTCCGTAGCAGGATAGACCGATGACGTCAACGTCTTCTTCTAAGATCGCGCGAATGCCATCCTCGGCCGTGAAGACTTTGCCGCCCCACTCAATAACGTGCGCCTGAGTAAATCCCGACTCCTCAAGTACTCTCGTGTGGACATACCCCATAAAACGGGTCTGACTCTTAGAACGAGAGATGGTCAAGAGTCGGATCGGACGCCGCTCACGCGCGACCTGTTCGAGCGAGGTGATGCCAGACTCATAGGTCGCCGCAAAGCCGACATATTGGGGTTGCATCAAGCGCGCGATCGCACGTAAGTTGGTATGCGGCTGCGATTCTTGATGGAAAAGCCCCCGATAGGCCCACTCTGCCTGTTCGCGGAAGTTAACGCCAACGTCCGCAACACCTGAATCCAGGAGCTGAAGCCCGGCCTCATCGAACCTCGACGAGTTGCCGACATCAAGGCTCTTTTCATCCTTCTCCAACTGCAGCATTGAGCTGACCACGTCTTGGCCCGAGAGGAAGTCGCTTTCGATTCCGTTCATTGCCAGAGACTTCTGTATTCCTTGAAGCGCGATCCCCCAAGGACCGAACATGCCAGCCAGCCTGATTGATGATGTTTTGGCCATGGCCACCTTCCTATCGTTCACTTCCGGCCACTAACGAGTGTTGCCGAGTTGCTTACGCGAGGAGCGGCTCTCTCCGCCGCCGTGTGCATGCATTTCGTGGTGCCACCTAACCAACAGTTTGTCGAGAGCGTCCACGATTAACGTGAGGATGAAACCGATCAATCCCAGCAAGATCGTCGCCGCCCAGACGCCGCGGACGTTGAACAGGTTTTGGGCCTGGACGAGGTAGTGCCCTATTCCGCGGTCTGCGGCGAACATTTCGCTAGCGACAACCATGGACATTCCAATCGCCACAGCCAGCCGGATTCCGACCATAATCTGTGGGCTGGCACTCCGCAGCCGGATGGTGAGGCGCATTTTCCTCGACAGTCGATACGTGGCCCCTATGTCGAGCCACTCGCTGGGGATCGACCGGGAACCATCGATGCTATTTACGAGGATCGGCCAAAGACATCCCATAAAGATCAAGAAGACCTTACCATCGCTGCCAATACCGAAGATCCCGATGACAATCGGAATCAGGACAAGTGGGGGGCACGAGCGTCCGACTTCGATGGCAGGGCGGACTATTTCCCAAAGAATATCCGAACTGCCAACAACAACGCCGATCGTCACGCCAATGGCCACCGCTGCCACGACGCCGAGGAGCAGATTCTTGAGGCTCGGCAGCACGTCGCTGGTAAACCCGTCGAAGAGCCACTGCTCGCGAAAAACCGTCAAGATTTCCCTCAGCGGAGGGAAGTAGATCGACCGTGAGCCGGAGGACACGATCCACCAGATCACGACCAACAGGACCGGGAGTACCAGGGACACGAGTCCGCTCAGGGCGGTCCGCCGCGTCACGCCGAGGCCCTTTCTCTGTAGGCCGGGTGCCAGTGGAGGATCCGTCGTTCAACCAGGGTAAGGAGCACGCTCATGGTGAGCGCAAGAGCAACCGCTATGATTATGTAGTCCACTTCGGTAACCGTGTCGGCGACCGTCTGGGCCTGCAGGATCTTGAAGCCGATGCCAGGCACACTTGCGAGCAGTTCCGTGCCCATACTCACCAAGATTCCTAGAACCGCGGCAAGCCTGAATCCGGTTGCGACGTGCGCACCGATGCTCGGAACGAGGAGCCATCGCGCTCGCGCGAGCCATCCCAGCCGAAACGACCTCGTCATGGAGTCCATCACGGGATCGACGTCCCAGACGCCGTGGATGGTTTGGAGGAGGATCACCCAGAAGGTGGCAAGCAAGACGAGGAAAGCCTTCATATGCACCGTGGCGCCGAGCGTGAGTACGGCGAGCGGCAAGAGCGCGATGATTGGTACCGCGCGAAAGAAGTGGATTAGGACAGACGTCGCGCGGTAGCTCCACGAGCTAGAACCAACTACCAGGCCCACCCCGACTGCCAGAGGCAGCGAAACGGCCATGCCCAGCGCCCACCCGTCGAGGGTTTGCCAGACAGCCTGCCAGGTCTCCGATTTGCTCAGCAACGTTGGGAGGTGTTGGAGGGTGGGCCGCGGCCTTGGGAGAACGTCGGGAGATACGCCACCAGAGACACAAACCAGCTGCCACGCACAAAGGCCCACAAGCAAAACGAGAACCCGGGCAACCCATACAACAGTTCTTCTGGCAACAAAGTTGCGCGCAGCCGACGCGTCGAGTGTGCGCGGCTTAGGGTCGGCCTTCGCCGTCGGTTTCACAGTCCAGTTCCTCTCTCGCTATTTGGGGTTCACATGCGGGGATTCTCGACCACCGCCGAGCGCCGGGACACCTCGCCTCGCCGATGGCAGAGAAGGCGCCGTCCCAAGGTGCTAGGAGTGATAGATCGCATCTGTCAGGTCGGGAGCCGACTTGATGAACCCGTACTTGACGAGAAGGTTCGCCATGACATTGAGGGGCTGGACATCGGTCAGCGTCGAAGTAAAGATCGGCACCTGCTGCGAGGGATTTGCTTTGGCGCCATTCTGTTTCGCGGTGGCCTCTCGGACGGCATCAGGATTTGCGTTCGCGTAGGCAACTGACTTCTTGTATCCGGCGACAATCTTGTCGACAACCTCAGGGTGATCCTTCGCAAAGTCTCGGTTGATCAGTAGGACTGTGCTCGCGACCCCAGGGAGCGCGGAATCGGGGTAGCCGAGTACCTTGGCGCCTGCCTCGAGCGCCTTCGAGAGGTACGGAGCCTGAACAACCGCCGCGTCCACCTGGTGCGACTGGACAGACGTCCAGAGCGAAGCCAGCGGAAGAGCAGTAAACCGGACAGTCTTAGGATTTGCACCTCCGTCCATCAGCATCGCTCGAGTTTCCATGTCAAGCGTGCTACCAGGACTGATGATGCCGATCGTCTTGCCATTCAGCTGTTCAAGACTGTCAATGGCCGAGCCGGGAGCGGTGACGAGCGCCGACGTCTGCTGCTTGGGATCCGCAGAGTTAAGAGTCCCGATTGGAAGCATCTGCAGCGGTAGGTCGCTCGACAGCGCGGCGATGAAGGTCGCTAGGTTTCCGGTCATCACGTTGATCTGGCCATTGACCAGGAGCGGCACTGTCTGAGCGGACGCGCCCTGCACCTTCGTGGCTGCGTGGAGCCCCTCGCCCTTGAAGTAGCCCTGGTCAATCCCAATGTCCGTGATCGTCGTCTCCGCGACTGGGCTGACGCTCAGTGTGACCTTCGCCGTACCCGATGACGTCGAATCCGACGACGAGGATGAGGAGTCACAAGCCGCGACCGAGAACGCGAGGACGAGCGCCGACGTAGCCGCAACTGCCTTCGGCAGTTTTCGGCGCTTCCGGTAAGTATGCGTGGCGGCGGCTTGTCCCACCCTCCAGTTCACCGGATTGATTCGGCTAAACAGATCCATGCGCTTCACCTTCCTAGTGGGCGACCACGACCTGGACAGCTCCATACTGATACTGACCGTATTTGTATTTAGATGTAGGTGCGCGCATGGCTTCGGGCCGGACCATCAGCGCGTAGGCGCGATTTCTACAACCTGATTCAATCTTGATTCAGACCTACTGCGCCCGCTCTTACTTCAATCAAGATGCGATTTCGGTACTCCACAAAGGCGGGCCGGGACCTCGTTTCTATTTGGTTTCGGTGAGAGCCAAGTTGAATTGGTATCTGTTCGGCGACGACCGCGGGCTTCCCGGCCAGGACGACAACCTGAGTCGACAGGTACACAGCCTCCTCGATGTCATGGGTGACAAGGACGGAGGTCAGATTGTTCTCCTGGTGCACTCGAAGTAGAAGATCCTCAAGTTCGAGACGTGTCTGGGCGTCGACGGAGGCGAATGGCTCGTCCATTAGCAGGAGTTCGGGTTCGTACGCTAGAGCGCGGGCGATCGCGACCCGCTGCTGCATGCCCCCCGAGAGCTGCCACGGATACAACCGCGCGACATTCTCGAGTCCTACTGAGCTCAGCGCTTCAAGCGAGCGTCGTCGTAACTGGCTTTTGCCCACTCGTTTCTGACGAAGTGGCAGAGCAACATTGGCTTCAACTCGCAGCCAAGGGAGGAGCGAGCGACTGTAATCCTGAGACACGACCGCGATCTCGGTCCTAGGTTCCGTAAGGGGACGGCCGTCAATGAGGATTCGACCTGCCGACGGTCGGCTAAGACCGGAAAGGCAGCGCAGAAGCGTCGTCTTACCGATCCCTGACGGGCCCACGATTGACACGAACTCGCGGCGCGGAACAGACAGAGATAGATCTCCGAGGATCGCCCGCCGACTCTTCCCAGTCCCATACTCTTTGGCGAGTCCGTCAACTACCAGGACGTCGCCGCTGTTTATAGCCTCACCCGCGTTGGAAACGCTGGCCGCGCTGGAGTACACAGCAGCGCTTTCCTGCCGGACCTGTTCTCGAGCCGACATCAGAGACGCGTCCCTTCTTCTCCGTTCGCCCTCAGCTGCACCTCACGACGCCGCATCCGCCACGCGAGTTCATGCGCCATGGCGCCCCCGATCCGGCGGCCCGCGACGTTCGCCGCCCCCTGTCCGCGGATGTATGGCCCGAGGCCACCTCGAGGGTGTGGGCTGGTCGACACTCGCCGGTAGCGTGGTTGGCCCCGCTTCGTTCTGCCGCTCAGCGCTCCACGCCGCTCCGAGCATGAGAGACCGGCGACGGGACTGAGTCCAACCTGACCGAGCATCCGTACAACACCCCTGTTCCCCATGTCGGACCGGTGTGGCCGACTTCACTGCGTGGGACATTGATAGCAGTCGGCTCTTCTGTTGTCCAGTAGGCGCTTCTGCTATTCAGAGAGGTGCGTTGCCGGCTACACCGGGCCAGATGAGCATCTCTGCCGCGGTGTCAGGGCCGATGCCGTGCGCGGCGAAGCGATCAGGGGTGACCTGCTCGGTCAGCTTGCCGAGGACCTTCTCGAGTTCTGCGACCTCGGTGTTGAGCTGCAGTCAGCGTCGCGCGATCGCGCGCAGGGTGTGCATTGGTCGCGGCCAACACGGTGGTCACCGGTCCGGGACGTAGCCCGGCGCACCGTTCGATGAGCGTCATCACGCCCTTTCACGGCAACGTCTTTCGCGACTTTGATCTGGCGGATCATCTCCACCGCACCGACACCTCGACGGCGCACCGCTGAGGTCAACCCGGCGCCGTATGACCCGGTGCCCTCGATCGCGAATGTCAGCCTCAACCCAAGACCCAGCGCCCAATCTCCGAACATGCAGCACCGTCCGCTGAGTGAGACGAATTGCTGGGCCGTGGCGACGCGCGCCGCCACGGTTGCATATGCACGACGAGCCCGGGTGCCGCGAGCCGGCGTTTTCCGAGTCGCGGGCATGGCCTGGGCCTTGGGCGGCCACGTGTTGGCGGCCGTCTAAAGCAACAGCTGAGTGCCTCTAGGGGGACAAGCTCGACCATGTCATTTGTCGCCCGTCCGCGACCTGAACGGCGTGGACGCCATGGCTGTGGTCCGCCCCGTCACCGACGACTCCTCGGTCCCGGTAGCGACACGCAAGATGGATGCAGGTGCCCGGCCACGGCGATCACCATCGCCGACTGGCCGGACAACCAGCCGCGAAAACGTTCCGAGTAGAGGAGAGAAGAGATGGACGGCCCGCTCGCCGCGATTGTCGACGTC
>Ga0137415_10004278_pt1 | contig 14138 bp, 11 predicted proteins | sample CZODoug3_1_1_16f_FD_183082 | JGI IMG/M metagenome (GOLD analysis project Ga0137415, IMG submission 183082) | Vadose zone soil fungal communities from Angelo Coast Range Reserve, California, USA - CZODoug3_1_1_16fungal (Hybrid Assembly) | ecosystem: Environmental > Terrestrial > Soil > Vadose... | reverse complement strand
TGGCGACTTCTTTCGGCGTCTCAAACACGCCAACGAGCTGCATCTGGCTTGCAACCGGGCCCCTGTCCACGACGTGCTCACTGTCACGCCCCTCGTCGAAGCCCTCAAAGCCTTCGCTTAGTTTCATCTTCTGCATATGGTGTATTTTGAGTTAGGATGACCTAGGTATTACCGGAGCGTCATCATGCCTATCCCAGACTTCAAAATCTTACGCACTTGCCTGATGCTCGTGGCGATTTTATTCGCAGTCGCGCGATCTGCCGCTCAGGCGCCGACCGCTGCGATTGCGCTCTCCTCGGAACAGCGCACCCAGCTTCACGACCTCGTCTCTCGCACGTTGAGTCGTGCAGATCAAGTTCGCTGCAAAGCCGGCCACTGTGACGTGTTAGTTGCTAATTTCACTGATCAAAAAGGAAATACGTCAATTTTGGGTATGCAACTTGCCGAAGAAGTTTCGAAGGACGAGTCGTTCGTTGCCAACCACATCCGTACGACGCCTCGCGCTATGCTGCAATCCTATCTTGAAACGCAGCGGATTCCGTCTAAAGCGTTTAAAGATACCGATGCTGCGCGGTGGCTCGGGCGGGAACTCTTCGCGGACGCCGTTCTCGTTGGTCAAATAGAGCTGATAGTCGCGGATGTTGGCAGGGCCGAGGCCTTCCGGAGATCGGGCGAAGTGTCGGGCAAAGAGTGAGACCTGCTGGAGGTAGGACTTCTGGGTGTTCTCCGAGAAATTGCGAATCTGCATATCCTCGGCCATTCGTTGACGAAGAGGTGTCATCGGTAGGACTCCTTTGCAAGTTGACATCGCTGCACACGCGGCGGCGGCATCTTTACAAAGGAGACTCAACAGAGACGGATGCCCAGGAACTCGCAGTGCATCATTGACCAGAGGGAGGGGTCGAACTCCCGACTACCGCGAAGCGGTTTAGTGTACGCCCGTGAAGGCGTGCTATTTGCAGGGTGTAAGTCCCTGCCGGAGTCTGTCACAGCTCCGTAGCTGAAGGTAACTGCGTCGTCGCGAGGCGAGGTGGGGAGTAACCGGAGGCGAACTGTCGGTCCGTAGGAGAACGAACCTGATGCGGCGGGGTATTGCGGCGAGCCTGCACTAAAGTGGCGAAGCCTGGAAATAACGCATCGCGCTGCGGTGGCGAGTAAAAGTGGCGATGTGGGATACCACGTGTTTGAGGACGGAACGACGGGAAGGTAGTACGAAACAAGCGGGGAGACCTGTTGGTGGGGTGATCGCTAGCAGGAGTCAGAGTCCCAATTGTACCGCACGCGGTGAGAGCCGTGGAGAATTACGTCAGAGCAAAAGACGTATTAGGGAAGTGGGGCAGGAAGGTTGATAGCCAAAGACCGGAGCAGAGCAGAAATGAATTGAAGCATCGTCAGTGTCGGAAACGACTAAACAAGATGCAAGCGCGCTGGACGGCTGCGTGCAGCGGAAATTCGCGCCAGCTCCACTCTGGACGGATCACCTACGGTGGAGTTTCATTCTGTGAATTCAAACGAAGAGTTCATGCGAACTCCTCGCAGCTCGCCTCTGTGAGTGACGGCTTTCCTTCAAGGAACTCGGAAGTGGCCGTAGATCGGGGCAGCTGCGCATCAAGAGCGCCGGGCGCTGCGGCCTCGAGGGCAGCTGCCAGGAATGCCCAAGTGCTGGTCAATCTGGCGTGGCCCTTCTCGTCCACCGATTTGCGGAACGGACTGTAAGGGGCCCGCCGGGCGTAAAGCAGGGGGTCTCCAAGTAAGTGATCCGAGCAAATGAGCGCCAGGTGTTTGGCGAGCGCCTGCCCCAGCTCGGAGCTCGGCTCCACCTTCTGCTCCACGAGCTTGGTGGCTTCATCCGTTACCTGCGTAAGCGCCTTGGACCACGGTGCAGCCGCATTCGCTGCGCGCAGGTAAGCCACGAAATCGTCGCTCATCCCGACCCAGTAGCCGCGCGCGCCGATTTCGAAATACTTCCGTGTTATGGATGGATTCCACTCCAACATCGCGGCATGCAGCTTGAACACACCGTAGCGCCGACTGACGTCTTTCAACTGGATAATCAGTGCTTGAACTGCAGGAGCGGCAGGATCGAGTTTCTTCTCGTAGAGATCTTGAAGAGAGCGACGCACTGCCCGCGCCGCCTTACTGGCCTCCTGCACAGCCTTCCACTCTTCCGATGAGAGTGACGCCGCCCAGTTCATGTGCGCCCGCTCCTCCTCCGGTGTGACCTGTTCGTTGATCAGCCTGCGGATGCTCGCCATTTTATTACCACCGTTCATTTCCATTCCCATTTCCATGCTCCTTGTGAGATCACAAAGCTCGTCCAGCGACAATGGCTTTCCGGATCCGATCGTGGCCAAGGCGGCTCGAACGAGCGCCAGGGCTTTCTCCACCGCGTCTTTTCTCGCACTGCATGCCCGTAGCTGGATTTGGAGCACGCGTGCGAGGGGCGGGGACTTCGTCTTGAGGAGCGTGCGAATCTGCGCCAATGTCATTCCCAACGCCTTCAGCGTCACGATGACGTTCAGCCGCTGCAGCTCCCTCGGACCATAACATCGCCAGCCTTTGTCCGTTCGCCTCGGTTCAATCAGTCCGTGGCGCTCGTAGACCCGCAACGCACGCACCGTCAGTCCGGTGCGGCGCGCGCACTCCGCGGCCCCGATATATACCGTTTTTTCCGCTTTCTCCATTCAGTGTGTGAGCATAGGGTGTGACCCAAGGTCCGGGTCAAGCACAAATTGTGAACGTCGACTGATGAGACAAAGTGCGACCTTCCGCGACTCCTTCGGATTGTTCCCGGCGATACGCCGATGCACCCGCGGCCGAACTGGTGTGACGTGACAAGGTGCCGCAGGGCGCGCTGGTGGCAGCCATAGGGGATCGATGGGAATGTAGGGGACCAGTCGAGTGAGTTGGATTAGTAACTTATTGATTATACTGGTGACGCATCTGCACCACCGAGTACGCTTTTGGCGGCTTCCGGACTGGCGAGTCGAGTCTAGTCTGATGCACCCAGTTTTGAGCGCCTGCCCGCGTGGGAGTGGTGGCCTTGAAGAAAAATGCGCTGACCCTGCTGGGCTCATTCGTTGCCGCTGGCCTGATCGTCGTCGCAACGAGCCGAACGACGTTGGCAACGTCGAGGGAGGAGGGATCCTTTCGCGACTGCCCGCGCTGCCTGCAGATGCGAGTCATTCCCTCGGGCTCCTTCGAGATGGGTTCAGAAATCAGCGCAAAAGTACGCTCGGACGACGAGGGGCCACGTCACAGAGTGACGTTCGCGCAACCGTTCGCCATAAGTGCATACGAGGTTACTCGGGAGCAGTTTGGGCAGTTCGTTGAGGCGACGGGCCATGACACTGGCAACGAATGCCACAGTATCGTCCAGGGGGAATGGAAGCTTTCACGCGGCCTCACCTGGCGTGAGCCGGGGTACGCGCAGACACTGAATGACCCTGTGGTGTGTGTAAGCTGGAGTGACGCTCAGGCCTTCGTCGCTTGGATGCGCAAGACTACTGGGAAGCCCTATCGTCTGCCGAGCGAAGCGGAATGGGAATACGTCGCCCGAGCCGGTGTGCCCGAGAGGAGGGTAACCCACGACGATGCCAACTTTGGCACGAAGGACTGCTGCGGGCCCAAGGTAGACGGAAAGGACCGATGGATGTATACGGCCCCCGTCGGGAGTTTTCATCCGAATGCTTTTGGCCTGTACGATGTGCAGGGTAATGTTTGGGAGTGGGTCGGAGATTGTTATAACGACAGCTACCAGGGCGCGCCGGCCGATGGTTCCGCACGCACTTCTGACTGCTCTATGGCCGATCACCGGGGCGTTCGCGGTGGTGGATGGGGCGACGATGCGCCTTTCTTGAGGCCCGCCTATCGATTGCGAGCGGTGACGGACAACCGTTATTTCACGCTTGGATTTCGCGTTGCCAGGGATCTTCAGTGAGTGCGCAAGCGGTCCCTCGCGGACGGCGCGCTTTTAGAGCGGTCCTAGATATTGAGCGATTTCGCGAGCTGTCGGGTAGGAGTCGAAGTCGTTCAACTCGGCCTGCTTCAGTGTCGCGTATAGCTTGGTGAACGCGTCACCGAAAAAGTCGTGCGCCAGCGCGCTCGTCGAGAATCGTTCGATGGCTATGGCCCAGTGCGTGGGAAGCAAGGTCTGTCTGGACTGGCTTTCATGTCGATACGCATTGCCGCGCACGGCAGGCGGCGGGTTCTGTGCGCGTTCCAGCCCTCGGTGGATGCTGGCGAGTATCCACGCCATCACCAGATAAGGATTCGCATCGGCTCCAGCCAAGCGATGCTCAAGGCGCCTGTTAGCGGCGTCACTTACTGGGATGCGCAGCGCCGTTCCCCGGTTGTCAATAGACCAGGAGGCGGTCATTGGGACGTAGGCTTCCGGTCGAAAGCGACGGTACGAATTGGGCCCCGGCGCACACACCAACATGCCATCGCTCAGTGACTCGAGGAGGCCCGCGACGGCGTGAAGCAGGGCAGTTGACTGCATCGGGTCTTCACACGCGAAGACGTTGCGTCCGGCCGAATCCAACAGGCTGACGTGGATATGTAGGCCGGATCCCGCCATGTCACGATAGGGTTTTGCGAGAAACGTCGCTTCGCAGCCCTGTGACCGGGCAGTGCCTTTAACAGCGCGCCGAAACCTCAAAGCCTCGTCACACACCGAAAGCGGATCTGCGCGATGCGCCAGATTGATCTCATATTGCCCCGGCCCGTACTCGGCCAACAGGCTGGTCGTCATGACGCCTTGAGTGCGGCAGTGTGCGTCGATCTGCGTCAGCAGCGCTGATTGCGCCTCAAGATCCATGAGAGAGCAGATCTGCGTGCGAAACTCACGTCGGCCCGTGAGAGGTGAACGCGGTGGCTGCGGCTGTCCATCCACAGTACGCTCATGATCGACGAGATAGAATTCATATTCGATGGCAACGACGGGGGTGAGTCCGAGAGCCTCAAATCGCTGCAGGACGCTCGTGAGTACGTGGCGCGGATCACCGAAGAATCCGCGTCCATCTCGCTCATACATGGAGAGTTGCACCTGTGCTACGGAGTTTCCGTGCCAGGGAACTGGAACGAGCGAGCCGGGAATCGGTCTGCATGGGCGGTCCGCGTCGCCGTCATCGAAGCCGAGCCCGGTTGCTTCGACGGTACCGCCGCCGACATCGAGCGCATACAGGGAGCCCGGCATGAGCAGTCCCGAAGTGTAGGTCTTTACGATGCCTGACCGGTCCAGGCGTTTCCCGCGTTCCACGGTGTTGAGATCGTTAAGGAACGCGTCGACGTAACGGATCGACGGGTACGCGGCCAGGAAGGTTTCCAACTCCTCATTCATCTTTGAGAGCCCATGCGCTCACGGGTGGATGTTTGTCGCGCCACGGCTGTGCTCGCTCGAGATCGCCGGCGAGTCGAAAGAGCGTCGCCTCGTCGGCGTAACGGCCTGTAAACAACAGGCCGATGGGCAGGCCCTCGGGCGTCCATCGGAGTGGAACGCTCATCGACGGCACACCACAGAAGTTTGCGAGTGGCGCAAACGGCGAGGTGCGCCACATGCTGTCGAGATAGGCTTCCAGATCGTCGGAATCAGCGTTCAATGTGCCTAAGGGCAACGGAGGCTGCGCCAGGGTCGGCGTGAGCAGGACGTCGTAGTCGATGAAAAAGCGCCCGAGGAGCCGTCCCAGGGCGCTCTTGAACTCCAGGGTTTGTGTCAATTCGGTCGCGCTGACTTTGCGACCACGCTCCATCAACATTCGCTGACACGCTTCGACCGTGTCTGGACCGATCGCCCGGTGTGCCTGGGCAGCGATCAAGGGAATCTCTTCGGCGAGCGTGACGGACATCAGTCTCGTCAACCCATCGATGAGCTCTGCACCACTGTACTGGGGGGCCGCTGGTCTGACGTCGTGACCGAGTTGACGCAATAGCTCGACCGTCGCTGACAGTGCATCCGAGCACTCCGTGGCAATGTCGAACCGCTGCGCCGACCCGTCTGACACGGCGATCCGCAATCGTCCGGGCGGCAACAAGCACTCATCGGCAAACGGGCGTACGGGATCAGGTGCGCCATATGGCGCCCCGACATCGATGCCAGCGGTCGCATCGAGCACAGCAGCGCTGTCGCGTACGCTGCGCGTAATGACGTGATGCGTGAACAATCCATACCAGATCTCGCCAAACTGCGGCCCGAGTGGAACACGGCCACGGCTGGGGCGGAATCCAAATACGCCGCAGCAGGACGCCGGTACGCGAATGGACCCCGCAGAGTCATTACCGTAAGCGATGGGGACGGCGCCGTAGGCGACCGCGGCGGCGGCTCCGCCGCTCGAGCCGCCTACGGAGCGACTCGGATCCCAAGGGTTTCGGCAGGGACCGTGAAGGCGTGACTCCGTCGATAGGGATGACGAGAATTCAGGCACGTTCGTGGTCCCGATCGGGATGAGCCCCGCGGCTCGATAGCGCGCGACGACTTCGTCGTCTTGTTCGCTCTGAACAGGGTGGGTCAGCTGGGAGCCAAAGCGCCTTCGGGCACCGCGAACGAATCCGACGCAATCCTTCATTGCGATCGGTACACCCGCCAGAGGACCTTGGCCTGGTGCGTCGGCGTCCTGCCTCGCCTGCTGTTCTTCCCGCGAGACGAACGCGTTGATGTGGGGATCGATGAGGTCGATCAGGTTGTATGCATGTGAGATCGATTCATGCGCAGTGAGCTCGCCGTGGCGAATGCGTGCGGCGAGCTCGAGCCCATCGCAGTCGGCGTACGTGCGACTATCCATTTGCCGGGCTGCTCATGCGGAATATGCCAAGACTCACCAGATAGCAGCCAACACACGCGAGAAGAATCGCGCGGTAGCCGCTTTCAGGATGCAAGAACGTTGCAATAGCCGGCCCCACCGCCAGCGCCACGAGTTGGACGACCAAACTCAAAACCGGCACGGCATCCGAATCATCGAGGGCCGCAAGCAGCCCCATCTGGTAGGGGAACGTAAAATTCCAGGCGAAGTTGAATGCGCAGGCCGCAACCAGGAATTGTACGAAGCCTGTGCCGCTCATGAGCAGCGCCATCGCAGCGACGGACAGACCCGTTCCCAGCGTCATCGATGTCATTCGCGGCGCACGTACGCCGAGAGCGACGACGAGCAGGGGACCTGCGATTCCTGTAAGGGAGGCAATGCTCAGAGCCTGTCCGATCGAATCGAGTGTAAGTGAGAATGATTGTCCGATGCGCTCCAGGTACGACCACGCCGCAGCGGGCGCAAGGAAATACGCGCCCTGCGCAAAGAGTCCCAGTGCGGCATTCGTCTGTCGCCTGCCCCGCGGCGGCACCTCTGCGGTGCAGCCGGGATCGCCGCACCGCGAGGGGGCGACCCGGGGAAAAAGAAGGACGAGAGGCAGCGTGCCGACCGCAATTGCAGCGAGGACTTCATAAAGCATGTTGAGGCCGTGTCTGCTCAGAAACGACGGCAGGAGCGACAGCAACACAGCCTGCAAGCCCAGTTGGGAGAACGTGTAGAGGCCAAAATATTGGTCGGGATTTCTCGAGCGGCACAATCCGACGTAGGCGATTGATAGCAGGAGGCCGTTGCCCAGGCCAGCGATGACTCTTGCGGCCATGAGTGAATACAGATCGTCGGCATGCACGGAAGCAAGGTTGCCGGCAACGACGACTGCAATCGCTGCGCACGCTGCCGGCCGCCATGGGAGGCGTCTGATGAACGGTATGGCGCATAGGCTGGCGATGGCGCTGCCCATCATGTCTGCCGATGCGAGCCAGCCCACCTCACCGGCCCCCCATTGAAAATGGGCAACCATCGCGGCGACGAAAATCGGCAGTGTAACCAGAACAACCGTGGACAGGACGCCGGCGACCAGTAGCGCCAGGGTCGGTCGCGCGTCATCGAAGAGGGCCGCGTAGCGTTGCTTCACTGTTGGTTTTTCGACGAGGAGACCCCGAGCACCCTTGCTCTGAGACTAGTGGGTCGGCAGTCGCTCGGGCAGAGGACAAAAAGGATGCCCGCGGTGCGAATTTCGCACCGCATGCATCTGCGGTGACCGTAGCTCACCGCGTCGCACATCGTTCGCAACCGCGGGTCCCGTGGTGCCCGGTATACAGCTTCTGGGGGTGGGAAGCGCAAGTTCGGTCCCAGCCCATGGATGCTGGAGAGGACATTGAGCGAAAAGCGTTTCGAGAACGAACCGGGGACGGAACCGAGCCTCGTTCGCAAGACCTATGAAGGCAAGCTGTTGCCGGGCGTTCAGGTTCAAACCTTCCGCAACGCTCAAGCCCTTTTCGCCACTCGCGTCGTTCGCCGAGGAGAGGGGACGCGTCCGCTTCCCTACGCCAGTGCGCCGCTGGTCGATTTGCGTATCAGCTCGAGGGGGGATGAGTACGATCTGTTCGATTACATTTCGCGTAATCGCAGTGCGGGCGTGTTGGTCCTCAAGCGGGGCGAGATCGCGTTCGAGCACTATGAGTTCGGCAATGACGAGCGAACCCAGTGGTTGTCCATGTCCCTGGCCAAGTCGATCAGTACCACGTTGGTCGGAGCGGCTATCCACGACGGTCATATCGGCAGCATTGACGACCCGCTAACGGCTTATCTGCCGGAGCTCGAGGGGAGCGCTTATTCGGGGACGTCAATCCGACACTTGTTGCAAATGACGTCGGGTGTCAGGTGGGACGACGGGCATATCGACCCGTCCAGCGAACGCCGGCAAATGCTCGAGCTGCAGATCCGGCAACAGCCCGGCTCGATCCTGCAATACGTGGCCCATCAACCCCGTGCGGCCGAGCCAGGTACGCTGTGGAACTATAGTACGGGAGAGACGCACGTCGTGGGGGCTCTGCTTTACGCGGCCACGGGGCGATGGGTCGCTGACTACCTCTCCGCCAAGATCTGGTCGACCGTTGGGATGGAAGCGAATGCCACCTGGTGGCTGGAGGCGCCCCAGGGGCTCGAGGTGGCCGGTAGCGGATTCAGCGCGACATTGCGTGATTACGCACGATTCGGTCTGTTCGTGTTGGGAGATGGGGTGATTGACGGCCAGCGTGTACTGCCCTCTGGCTGGGTCCGCGAAGGCAGCATTCCCCGGATCGTGGGCGGAAAGCGCGTTGACTACGGATACATGTGGTGGCCGGTACCGTCGGCAGACGGTTCATTCGCCGACGACGCGTTCAGCGCCCGGGGAATATTCGGCCAGTTCATATACATCAATCCCCGCGAGGAGGTGGTGATCGTCGTCTGGAGCTCGCGGTCCAAGCCGAAGGGCGCGGAGGCCATCCTCGACAATGACTTTTTTAATGCAGTAGTCGCCGCGCTGCGTTGATTCCCGGACGCGAAACGAGGGAGCCTGCAAGCATTGACCGGGCTCGTGCTGGTACCCTGGGTCGGTGATGCGGATGCACCACGTGCAGCCCCCTTTGGCACTGTGCAATCGCGGGGCGCCGCTCTATCGTCAAGTTAGTCTTTTGGGGCAGGAGTTCGATCAAATTGTCAGCCAAAGCTATGCCCACCCATACCCCTACCACCCGCGAATGGCAGGATCTCGACCGGGCGCATCACGTCCATCCCTTTAACGATCCCAAAGCCCTCGCTAGCAAGGGCGTACGCGTCATTACACGCGCCGAAGGCGTCTACGTCTGGGATAGTGACGGCAATAAGATCCTCGACGGGATGGCCGGTCTGTGGTGCGTCAACGTGGGTTACGGACGCAAGGAGCTCATCGACGCGGCGACCCGTCAGCTCGAAACACTCCCGTACTACAACAGCTTCTTCCAGAGCGCCGTGCCGTCACAGATCGAGTTGGCGCACAAGCTGACCGAGCTCACGCCCCGCGGGCTGAATCACTTTTTTTACGCAAATTCCGGCTCCGAAGCCAACGACACCGTCATCCGCCTCGTCAGGCACTACTGGAAAGTCGCCGGCAAGCCCAACAAGCGGACCTTCATCGCGCGTACCCTGGGATATCACGGCAGTACCCTGGCCGCCGTCAGTCTGGGCGGCATGTCACCGATGCGGGCGATGGATGGCGTGCCGCTACCTGGATTCGAGCACATCGAGCATCCTCACTGGTACACCCAGGGTGGTACGTCGTCCCGGGAGGCATTCGCGCTCGAGGCCGCCGGCCGCCTGGAGAAAAAGATTCTCGAGTTGGGTCCCGACACCGTGGCTGCTTTTGTCGGCGAGCCCGTGCAGGGTGCGGGAGGCGTCTTTGAGCCGCCTCCGGGGTATTGGGCCGAAATTCAGCGCATCTGCAGGAAGTACGATGTGCTGCTGGTAGCCGACGAAGTGATCTGCGGCTTCGGCCGTACGGGCGAATGGTTCGGGTCACACACCTATGACATCGCTCCCGACCTGATGCCGATGGCCAAGGGTTTGTCATCAGGTTATCTGCCGATCTCAGCGGTCGCTCTGCGCGATGAATTCTTCCAGGTGATCAATGAAGGCGGCGCAGTCGCGCATGGCTACACCTACTCGGGCCACCCGGTCTCCTGCGCGGTAGCCATAGCTAACATCGAGCTGATGCAGCGAGAACACCTGATTGAGCATGTACGCGACGATGTGGGACCGTACCTGCATCAGTGTCTGCAACAACTGGCGGCGGAGCACCCGATCATCGGCGAAATACGCGGTGTTGGACTCATCGCCGCAATTCAGTTGGCCAAGGACAAGACGGCACGCACCCCGTTTGCGCAGCAGGATGACGCCGCGATCAAATGCCGCGACGCCTGCATCAGGAACGGACTCATCATGCGGGCCGTCGATCAGGCCATGGTGCTCAGCCCGCCGTTGGTCATCACGCGCCGGGAAATCGATGAGGTCATCGACAAAGCCAGGACAGGCCTCGAGCTGACAGCGCAACAGCTCGGTTTGTGAGCGACTCAACCCTCAATACAGGCCTCAACGCAGGCCTGGATGCGGGCTCATCGAAAGGACTTTTCGGGCACCCGCGCGGACTCGCGTACATAGTATTCACCGAAGCCTGGGAGCGGTTCTCGTTCTACGGCATGCAGGCACTCCTGGTGCTTTACATGGCCGGCTACCTGCTGCACCCCGGCACCGTGGAGCACGTAATCGGCTTCGCCGGGTTCCGCTCGGTCGTCGAGAGCGTCTTCGGATCGCTGTCAACCCAGGCATTCGCCTCCCAAGTGTTTGGCCTGTATGTGGGTCTCGTGTTCTTCATGCCCGTGTTGGGTGGGCTGCTCGGCGATCGCCTGATCGGGCGCAGGAAGGCGGTCGTCTCGGGTGCGTTGTTGATGGCGCTCGGGCATTTTCTCATGGCGCTGGAGGCGGCGTTCCTTTTTGCCCTGCTGGCGCTCATCCTCGGCTCGGGGTTGCTCAAGGGAAATCTGGCCGCGCAGGTTGGCAATCTGTACGACCGATCCGATCCCAGGCGCGATGCCGCCTTCTCGATCTACTGCCTGGGTATCAATCTCGGCGCCTTTGTGGCCCCGTTGGTCTGCGGCACGCTCGGCGAGTTGTATGGCTGGCACTACGGTTTCGCGGCGGCCGGCATTGGAATGCTGCTGAGCATTTCCATCTATCTTGCGGGCAGCCGCTATCTGCCCCCGGAGACGAAACCCGGCGCAAAAGTGGCCGCCCAGCGTTTGCAGCGCGGTGATGGCAAAGCAGTTGTCGCCCTGCTGGTCGTCCTTGCCTTTACCTCGCTGTACTGGGTCGCGCAGACACAAGTGTGGAATACCTATGCGCTCTGGGTGCGCGATCGAGTCGATCGCGGGCTCTTCGGTATGGCGATTCCCGTGACCTGGTTCCAGTCGATCGACTTCGTGGCCGTCGTTGCTCTTGCGCCGTTCATACTGTGGTTCTGGCGGCGGCAAGCTGCCCGCGGCACTGAGCCCGACGATCTCACCAAGATCACAATCGGTTGCGGCGTATTTGTAGTCTCGTGCGTCTGGCTCGCAGCGGCCGAAGTGCTCTCCGCCGGACATTCCGTCGCATTGATCTGGCCCCTCGCTTTCCACGTGATTGGCGCTTTCGCCTATCTGTATGCCGTTCCGATCGTTCTGGGGTTGGTGTCGCGCTCGGCCCCGGCTTCCGTAAACGCGATGATGGTGGGAGCCTACTATCTGTCTATTTTCGTCGGCGGTGTCGGCAGCGGCTGGCTGGGACGCTTCTACGAGAAACTGACACCGCAGGGCTTTTGGTTACTGCACGCCGCCATCGCTGCTGCCGGGCCCGTTCTGTTGCTCGTGTTTCGCCGGCCACTGCGCCGTGCTCTGAAGTTGGATACGGAACACGTCCCGCCGATCGCTACTTCGATCCAATCTGTTGCCAGTCGCCTGGATTGATGACGAGCCGGCCGGACGGCTCGAAGTGCAGCACCAGGGGATAACGCCCCGGAACGGTGAAGTCGGTCGCCGATAACGCCTGCAGTTGCGTGGGTGCCTCCGTGCCGATGCCATAGACCTTCCGCGGCCCGGTCGCCTGCGCGAACAACTCATTTCGAACAGCTGTGATCCGCAGACCGGCGAACGGGCTGAATGTGTATTCGCCCGTGTAAGCCTGCAGATCAGAGGTGCTCACCTCGACATGCTTCGATGCATGAGGAAATCCCGGTTGCGGCGGGACGGAGGCCAGAATCGCATCCCACATCAACTCCGCACCTGTTACGTCCAGATCGATGTTGGGGAGGGCGGAAGGCTTGCCGGCATCCAGTTCCGCGGTGCTCACCGCGTAGAGTACGTCGCCGTCGAATTCGGTCGCGAAGGGAGTTATCGCGCGACTCATCGAGCTGTGCACATGGGTCGCGAGACGTTGCAATTCCGCCGGATTGAGCTTTTGATTGGTGACAATCAGGCTGACAGTGGTGTTGCGCCTGCCCTCGCCGTTCGTTGCAACCGTGGAGCCCGGTTTGCGGCTCTCAGGGTAGGCCGCGAGCAGATCGGTCGTGCGCAGATCCTTGCTCCATTTCGTGTCTCCATAGCAGGCCGCGACATGACCGTCGCGCCGGGTTACGACTCCCAGCGCGTTGACTACTACGAAGGCCGCTATCTTGACGTCTCCGATCTGACGGAAGGCGGCGCCTTGCCCCGAAAACGCGTCGCAACCGAACAAGCCGCCCGTCTTGGCAAACCGTCCCGCCCCATGAGACCCCAAGGGGAAGAGGCCGGGCCGGTCTGCGCGCAGCGCGGCCTGCGCCAGGCGTTTGTCCGGATAGATTTCATTCAAGCGACGATCGCCCAGGTCGTAGATGATTGCGCCGACCGACAGGGCCAGATTTGTCCAGTCACCGGTGCGGATCCCGTCGTCTTTGAGCGCCGTGCCCACGGCCGTGATCGACTCCAGGCCGTACCACGAACCTCCCGAAAACACTACGGCGTCCAATTCGGGCGTGTCGTAGCCGAGGCGCAGATAGTCAGTATTGACAGTTCCGGGTCCGCCACCGCGAACATCGACAGCCGCCAGCGCTCGGTGAGGAAAGTGAATTACGGTTACACCGGTCGGACCCTCTTCGTACTCCGCGGTCCCGACACGGATGGCCGGCCAGTCAAACTTCAAAGTCTGCTGGCCGGCATTCAGGACCGGGCTCAGGGAGGACTGATCGGCCAGCAAGCGCTCAGGCGCTGCCAGCGCCGCGGCGACGGCAGCCGCCAGGAGAAACGTTTGCTTCATTCGCAAGTCTCAATTGAATTGATAGCCGATCTTCACGCCCACCATCCGCGGCCGCGTCCTGTTGGCATTCGCCCAGCCGTGGTACGGGTCCACCCAGTGATTTTCGTTCGTAAGGTTGGTGCCGTACAGCTCGCAGCTGGCCTGCCCCCAGGTGACGCCCGCACGCGCGTCGAGTAACGAGAGTGTATCGGAGACCTGCGGTACATTTTCGGGCGGGAAGCTGGTCCGATCGACGTAGTTGACCTTGTCGCGATAGCTGTAGTCCAGGCGGATATAGCCGGGCAGCCGCTCTGTCCAGTTGATCGCATAGTTCACGCCGGCCGTGAACGCGAACTTCGGCACATAGTCCACCGGGTCGCCGGCGATGTTCGTGGCGTCGGTGGCGTTCACGGTGACGATCTTGCTGTGGATCCAGGAGCCGGTGGTGTTCAATGTCAGCTTCCGCGTTGCCCGCCAGGTGATTCCGCCCTCGACGCCCTCTATATGGACGGTTCCCACGTT
>Ga0137415_10004277_pt1 | contig 14140 bp, 14 predicted proteins | sample CZODoug3_1_1_16f_FD_183082 | JGI IMG/M metagenome (GOLD analysis project Ga0137415, IMG submission 183082) | Vadose zone soil fungal communities from Angelo Coast Range Reserve, California, USA - CZODoug3_1_1_16fungal (Hybrid Assembly) | ecosystem: Environmental > Terrestrial > Soil > Vadose... | reverse complement strand
GGGCAGACCGTCGGCCGCCTGATCTACGAGAGGATGCTGGAGCGGCCGACGTCGCTCTACGGCGAGCGCATCGGCTCGAACTACCAGGCGCAGGGCTTGAAGCTGTCGAAGCATTTCCGGGCGTGACACCAGCGGGTGTCCCGGACGCGGTGCAGCACGCGCGAAGATAGGTCGCTCGAAACCCGCAAAAAGCGAGTGCGCGCGTGGTGCACCGCTGATCCGGGACCGCCACGCTCTGTGACGGCCTAACTACGTCGCGAAGCGGAAATGCAGGACGTCGCCGTCGGCGACGACATAATCCTTGCCTTCGAGCCGCAGCTTGCCGCCGTCGCGCGCGCCGGCCTCGCCGCCGAGCGCCACATAGTCCTGATAGGCGATGGTCTCGGCGCGGATGAAGCCGCGCTCGAAATCGGTATGGATGACGCCCGCCGCCTGCGGCGCCCTGGTGCCTGCGGTCACCGTCCAGGCGCGCGCTTCCTTCGGCCCGGCGGTGAAATAGGTGACGAGGTGGAGCAGCGCATAGCCGGCGCGGATCAGGCGATCGAGCCCCGGCTCGTCGAGGCCGATGGCGGCGAGATAATCGGTGCGTTCTGCGCGCGACAGGACCGCAATTTCGGCCTCGATCTTCGCCGAGATGACAACGCAGCCGGCTCCCTCCGCCTGCGCGCGGGCCTCGACCCGGCGCGAGAAGTCGTTGCCGGTCGCGGCCGCGGCCTCCTCGACGTTGCAGACATAGAGCACCGGCGCCGAGGTCAGGAGCCCGAGGCCGTGAAACGCCTTCTCCTCCTCCGGCTTGCGCACGGTCAACCGCGCCGGCTTGCCTTCGCGCAAGAGCACGAGCGCGCGATTGACGAGATCGAGCAGCTCCTTCGCTTCCTTGCCGTCCTTGTCGCTGCCCTTGGCCTTCTTCTCCAGCGCGTCGACGCGGCGCTCGAGGCTGTCGAGATCGGCGAGCATCAGCTCGGTCTCGACGGTCTCGATGTCGGCGACCGGATCGATGCGGTTCTCGACGTGGGTCACGTCGGTGTCCTCGAAGCAGCGCACCACGTGGGCGATGGCGTCGACCTCGCGGATGTTGGCGAGGAACTGGTTGCCCAGGCCCTCGCCCTTGGAGGCGCCGCGCACGAGCCCGGCGATGTCCACGAACTGCAGCGCCGCGTGCGTGGTCTTCTTCGGTTTGTAGAGCGCCGCGAGCTTCTCCAACCGGTCGTCGGGCACGGGCACTACGCCGACGTTCGGATCCTTGGTCGCGAAGGGATAGTTGGCCGCGAGCACGGATGCGCCGGACAGGGCGTTGAACAACGTGCTCTTGCCCACGTTGGGCAGTCCGACGATCCCGATCGAGAGCGGCATGGGGCGTGCGATCTACACCAACTCTGTTGATTTCGCTGTCCTGATCGTCTCGCTGCGCGCGGAGTAGACTGCGCGGATGGTCCACATCCTCGCGGTTGCGCTGTCGCTCGATGCCGGCGCCGCATCGCACTTTGCCCGGCTCGCGCTCAAGTGCGCGCGCCAGGAATATCCGAACAAGCTCGATCACGTGATGAACGGCGCGCAAGAGGTGCTGTCGCCGCGCGCGCTCCATCCGGCGTTCTACGGCTGCTACGACTGGCACTCGACCGTGCACGGCCACTGGATGCTCGCACGCCTCTTGCGGCAGTTCCCGCAGCTCCCCGAGGCGGCGGAGATCCGCGCGCTGCTCGACGAGCACCTCGCGCCGGAGCCCATCGCCGTGGAGGTGGCGTACTTCGGCCAGCCGAACCGCAAGACTTTCGAGCGGACTTACGGCTGGGCATGGCTCCTGAAGCTCGAAGCCGAGTTGCGCGCTTGGGATTCGCCCGAGGCGCGACGCTGGGCGGAGGCGCTGCAACCGCTCGCCGACACCGTCATCCGCGCCTTCCTCGACTTCCTGCCGCGGCAGACCTATCCCATCCGCACCGGCGTGCATCCGAATACGGCGTACGGGCTCTCGCTGGCGTTGGACTACGCGCAGGCCGTCCACGACGGCAAGCTCGGCGCGCTCGTCGCCGAGCGCGCGCGGACCTACTTCGGGAAGGACACGGAGGCGCCGCTCAAGTGGGAGCCCGGTGGCGAGGACTTCCTCTCGCCCTCGCTGGAGGAGGCGGCGCTGATGGCGCGCGTCCTCTCCCCGCGCGAGTTTCGCGCCTGGGTGAAGGCGTTCCTGCCGGTGCCGAGACTGACGCCGGCGATCGTGTCCGACCGTACGGACCCGAAGATCGTTCACCTCGATGGCCTCAATCTGTCGCGCGCCCGATGCTTGTACGCCCTCGCAGCCGTTCTGCAGCGTCCGGCGCTGGCGCAACTCGGGGACACGCATGCGCAGGCGTCGCTACCGTTCATCGCCAGCGGAAGCTACGAAGGCGAGCATTGGCTCGGGACGTTCGCCGTGCAGATGCTCGATGCGCGCGGGCAGGGCACACGACTCAGCCGCTGACGACCCCGGCACCGTTCACTGAGATGCCATCCGCGCGGGCTTCGCGCGCGCGCGCGATTTCCACGACCCGCTGGTACTCGCGCTTGAGGAACGCGATCTCCGCGGCTCGTGCGTCCCGGTCCGGGGGACCGAAGTACTCTTCGTGCGGGTGCCCACATTTCTGACACGCGACCCAGATCACGGCCGGCCTATAGGCAAGGCAGAATTTCGGCCTGGCTTTGAATACATACGGGCGCATGACGCCCTCTGCTGCTCCCACGTCCACGGCGCAGCCGCGCAATGCGACCGCGACGGACGCGGCGAGTCAAGACTGGGCACTCGGCGCAAGACCCGTCAATCCGTGGTCCACGGCATGTGCGTAAAACAGTTGGGGCGGATGGATTCGAACCATCATAGCGGGATTCAAAGTCCCGCGTCCTGCCTTTAGACGACGCCCCAGTCGCGCCTCGTTGTAGCGCGGCCGCGGCGATGGCGACAACCGATCTCGCCGCGCGCCGCTTGACGGATGGGATCGCAGGCAACGGGCGGGCAGCATGGATCCCCATGCGCCGAGGTGAAGACGGGCAGGCGGTGGTCGAGGCCGCCATCGTGCTTCCGGCGATGGTGTTCCTCCTGTTGCTCGCGCTGCAGCTGACGCAGCTGCAGCAGGCGAGGGTCCTTGCGGAATATGCCGCCTTCGCGGCCGCGCGCGCCGGCATCGTGCTGAACAGCGACCCCGTCAGGATGACGCAGGCCGCAACGCTCGCGGTGCTGCCGGCCAGCGGCCCATCCGACGGGTTGTCCGCGCTCGCCAAGACCCTTCTTCGTTTCCAGGCGGAAGATGCCGTCCTCCGGCCCTTTGGTCTCGAGCAAATGCGCGTGTACGTGCACAACCCGGTGGCGCCGGACTTCGCTCGCTGGGGAAGGCACCTGGACCGTCAGGAGATCGATTTCGACGACGTCCGTCCCGGCGCGACCGAGGCGACGCTGCTCTCCCTGCAGATCCGTTGGCTATTCGAGCTGAAGGTGCCGTTCGCGAACAGGATGATCCAGGCGATCTGGGTCGCCGCAAAAGGCGGGCTGCTCCGCGACGGCACCCCGGAGGGCATTCCGATGGCGGCGCTCGCCGCCGCAGCGCGCGCCGGCCGCTACTACCTGCCCGTCCAGGCCTTCTACACCATGCGGATGCAGTCGAACCCGTATAGGAAGTGGGCACATCCGTGATCGGCGCGCTCCACCGGCTCCGCCGCTGCGAGGAAGGGCAGGCGCTGGTGCTCGCGGCGATCTTCGGCCTCGTGCTGATGCTCTGCGTGCTCGGGACGGTGAACCTGGGCCGCACCGTGTACCAGAAGGTGCAGCTCCAGGCGGCGGCGGACGCGGCGGCCTACTCGCAGGCGGCGGTGGAGGCGCGAGTGATGAACTTCACCGCGTATACCAACCGCGCCATGGTCGTGCACTACGCCTCGATCATGGCCGCGACCAGCTATCTCACCTGGCTGCATTTCATCTGGGCGGGGCTCAAGCCCCTGCTCGAGGTTCTCGGCCACCTGCCGTACATCGGTCCGATCGCATCAGCGCTCGAGAACGGTCTCGGTGCGCTGGTGCGCATCCTCGACGCAGGCATCGCGGCGCTCTGCCCACTGCTCTCCGCCGCGAACATGCTGCTGTACGGGCTGCAGGAGGGTGCATGGCATTCGGTATGGCTCAGGCTAGGAAGACCGCTGCCGCCGGAGGCCCACTCCGGCGACTCGGCTGCGCATCCGTACCAGCCGATCTGGCCGGCGGTCCTGCCCCTGGCGAACCAGGCTGTCTTCGCCCAGACGCGCGGCCATCTCACGATGCCGCAGAACGCGGAGGAGTCGCTGCGGATCCTCACCAACGCCAAAGACCCTGCCGTGCAGTTGGCGCGGCTGCACATGCTGGAGATCGCCAACTCCGCGCGCCAGCCCTGGGTCGCGTACGGCGATCGGTACGACGACGCGACGCTCTCCCCCATGGCGCGGCACTTCCGCTGGGGTTTCTCCATCGGCATCGCTTCGCTGCACCTGGGCAGCATCGGACGGACCGAGATGGGAACATATGCGCCCCGGACAGGGCTCGAGCGGACACAGACCGCGCCGCCGCAGGTCTGGAGCGGGCAGCGGCTCCGCCTGGTCGCGAAGGCATTCGGGTTCACCAAGCGGCTGAACGTGCTCTCGCTGGTGGAGATGGACCAACTCTACGCCCCCTTCCCGAAGTCCGAGCACCAGTACTACCTCCTCTTCTCGGCTCCTCGCTGGTTGAGGCGGATCCTCCCGGGCATCGGGCATGTCCGCGACGCAATGAGCGAAGCCCTCCAGCGCTACGCGCCTTCGCCCGGGCAGCGCATGTTCTGGATGTCGCCATACGTGTATTTCGCGCCGCAGGCGAGAGCGCGGCCGGGTCTCGGACCCGGGGCGGAGCTGGGCAATTTCGCGCAACCGGACGTGGTCGTCGGCCTTGCCTTCGATGCCGCCGACTCCGACTCGGAGGGCAGGGAGACCGATCGGCGCCGCTTCTCCTGGAACGGCCGTGGAGCAGGGGCCGCATCGGTCGACTTCCGCTCCACGAGCGCCGACGCGTCGCGAATTCCGGGCCTCCCTCGTTCGTCAGGGCCGCTGCACCGTGGGTTGAACGCGTTCGCCGCGGCGCAGGCCTACTACCATCGGCCCGGCGACTGGAAGGAGATGCCCAACTTCTTCAATCCGCTCTGGGGCGCCCGGCTCATGCCCGTGCTCGAGTCCAACGTGGCCGCGAACATCGGGCTCACCGCCGTGCCCGGACTGCAGCAGATCCTGCTCCACTGACATGCTTCGGCTGCACACCGAGGATCGGGGCAGCGCGCTGACGGAAGCGGCGATCGTGTTTCCCTGCCTGGTCCTCGCCATCTGCTGGTCGGCCGCGCTCACCGATGTGCTGATCCTGAAGTGCAAGGCCGCCGAGGCGCTGCGATACGCACTCTGGGAGAACACGGTGTTCAAGCCGCCAGCTCGGATCGATGCGGAAGTCCGCAGCCGGTTCGCGGACCTGCGCTCGCCGAGCCGGATCCGGATGCAGAACACCGGTCTGCTCATGTACCCGTTTGCGCGCAACCTGGCGTGGCGTGCGGAGGTGGACTCGACCACCGCCGAGGTTTCGCTCGGCGGATCCTCGCGATTGGAGAAGACCGGCGCTCCGTGGGATCGGTTCGTCGACGTCGTCGCCGGGACGCTTTCCCGCTCCGTCGATCACGCGACCGCAGCCATGCGGTTCAACACGCGCGGCCTGGCCACCGCCCGGGTAGCGCTGGCGCATGCACGCCATGACGCGCGGTCACCGATTCTGCAGGGAGGCGACCTGCCCGGACTGCGGGGCGGAGGTGACCTTGGTCACGGACGCGCGCTGGGGGACTTCCATCTGCAAGCGCCGCTGCCTTCCCAGTGGCCGATGCAGCTCGTGTTCGACACCTGGAAGGCCTGGCCCAAGCCGGCTGTGTACTCGCTGACCGGCGCCGGCGCTGACGTGAGCGCTCCTCCGTCGCGTACGTATCCGGAAGTGGAGAAGCAGGTCAGCGCGCAGGTTGGCCGCATCGCGTTCCTGGGGCTCGACGGCATCGCCGGCTTCCGCGATCTGCGCGACTTCGTAGCCCGCGTGATGCGCTCCGGCGTGAGCAGGACACTCGCAGGCGGCACCTTGCCGGACATCCTCTCGACCGACCGCCTGGACGACGTGGCGACCAATCGGGGCCCGATCACGATCCTGCCGCCTGAACGGGCAGCGGAGAGCTGGGTGCCACACGAGTGCGAGATCGCCGGCGCCATGATGCCGTGTCCGACGCAGCGGGCAGGCGACGTGACCACGGCGGACGCGGCGCCGCGTTACCTCGATGGAGAGCACAGCATCGGCGATCGCGTCGACCGCACGCGCTACACGGTGCCGTACCGGATTCAAACCAACTACTGGATGCGCTACGGCGGGATGGATCGGGAACTCGACTCGACGGAGCTCGCGCCGGTGGACCCGAGGCTCGCGGCAGGGAACGGGTACGTGAAGACCTACCGCTGCCGCGGGCACTTTTTCGCCGGGTCGACGAAAGCGCAGGTGGCGAACGGGTACCGAGGCTGCCGATGAAGGCGCTGCGGCTTTCCATCGGCCTCGCCACCGCGGGAGCGGTTCTGTTGGGCGGCACCTGGGCCGGCGGCGCGTTCGCGGAACTTGCGCGGGGCGGGCAAGCGCGCGCTGGCGGCGCGCCGCCCTATCCGAGCGCCGGCGAGGTGCGCCTTGGCGACTCGCTGGAAGTCAACGGACAACCGATGGAGCTCTCGCTGTTCTACACGGCCGATCCGCCGGCGCGCGTGATCCGATTCTATGCCGACGGCTTTCGTGCACGGGGCCTGACGCCGATCATCTCGCGGGAGCCGGCGCTCGCACATGCGGCCGCGTTCGATCCGAAGAGCGGACTGCAGAGGTTCGTCAACGCCGTCGCCCAACCGGACGGACAGACGCTGGTGATGGTGGGGGGGACGAACCCGCGCAAGCCGTCAGGCCTGCAGACGGCGGCAGACGGCGCGCCCTTTCCAGTTCCGCCCGGACACCGTGCGTATCTCGGATTCAGGGGCGTCGATCCAGGCGCCAGGAGCGAGAGCGCGCAGTTCGTCAGCGCCCTGACTCCGCGCGAGGTGGCAAGCTTCTACCGCGCGGCGCTCGCCGCGCAAGGCTTCTCCGAACGCGCTGGCGCCTCCAGCGACGGCCTGCTGACGTTCACGAAGCCGGGTGTCACGCTTTGCATCGCGCTGCAGAGGCTCGACGAGCGAGCCGGCGCCGCGGTTTTCGTCACGCGCACCGAAGGGGCCGTGCAGTGACCGCCCGCCGCCGCCGTCTCCCGCACGCCCGCGAGGAGGGACAGGCACTGGTCGAGTCCGCCCTCCTGCTCGCGACACTGCTCGGGGCCCTGGCCGTGGGAGGCACCTGGGTGCTGAAGACGCATCCGCAGATGCTGCGCGCCATCGACGCGCAGGTGCGGGGTCATTGCCTCGCGCTGTCGCTGCCGTTTCCCTGATCCCAGCCGGGCGGAAAGACGGAATGGCCCCCCGACGTCCCGAAGGAGACCAACTCCATCGACTGACGCGACGACCGCGCCTTCACCAGGCCCCAGAGGGGCACGGTTGCCGTGCGCCACACGCGCGTCCCCGCGATGCGCATCGCCTCCGCCGCGAACGTTCCAGCCGGCACCCGGACGCGCCGCGTCCCGAGACGGGCGACGGGCGGACGCGCGTGGATTCGAGCCTCCGGAAGCTTGATGCGATCCATCGGGACCTCGATGGGCTGCTGCCCGGCGAGCATCAGGTACATGCGCTCGACGCTCCGGGGGAAGAGCGCGTCTGCGCGCAGGAGCAGCCTGGACGCGGAAACGATCCCGCCCGCAGACGCCGTGATCAGCTCGATCCAGTGCCGCCCTCCGGTGGCAGCGGGCAGGACCGTCGCGCGCACCCGGAGGTCATCGCGCCCTGGCGCGCGTACCAGGTACTCCACCCAGGCTCCGGGCCGCGGATCGATGCGCCCCATCGCCTCGGCGAGGTCCGGATCCGCGAAGAGCGGCGAGGGCGCCGCGGCAAGCAGAAGCGCGAGCAGCACAGGGAAGCCTAGAGCGCATTTCGGTGGCCGCCGCAAGGCTATGATGCCACGGTGATCAGGATCGCGTATCTTTGCGCCTACGGGGCCCTCGCCGCCCTCGGCGAGGCACTGGTCGCTCGCCCCGCCCTGACGTGGGTCCGGGCGCAGGGAATCTTCCACACGACCCTCGCTTGGGAGGTTCCGTACGGCGCCCTTCTCGCTGTCGCCGCCGCCGCGCTCGCCTTGTTCACGCTCTGGCTGGCCTCGCGCGCCGCCGTGGGCCGGACCGCGCCGCTCCCACTTCACGCCGCCTTTCTCCTTCTCGTCGGCCTCTGCCTTTCCCTGCGCTCCGCCTCCGGCGACCCCCGCCCCCCGCCGGACCCCGCGCCATCATTGCTCGACGCGATTGAAGTCGCCGCGGACCAACTGGACCGGAGCTACGCCGGCCTCTACGCCCCCGATGCTTCCCAGTTCAGCTCTTCCCTTGCCCAAGTCCGTCCCCCGCCATTTCGCCGTCTTGGCCGCCAGGTCCCGCTGCACGCGCGAATCCTCTCCGGCGCCGAATCGGCACAGCTCACCCCTCTGCCCGACGATCAGCCCGGAACCATCTACATCGCCATTTCGCCCGACCGCCACTCCGCGTGGCTCACGGCAGTATCGCTGACCGGGATCCTGCAATTGCCCTCTGGCGAGCCGGCAATCGCGGAGGCCCGCTCCGGCACGCACTCCGCCCCCGGCGCGGATCCCGCACTGCCGTCGTACCCGCGGCAGTCACGAAAATGAAATCCTGGCGTGCCCGTCGAGATCAGATATCGAGATTCGTCGCATCCAGCGCGTGCTTCTCGATGAACTCCCGCCGCGGCTCCACCGCGTCTCCCATCAGCGTCGTGAACATCAGCTCCGCTTCCGCCATGTCGTCCGCGTGCACTTCCAGGAGCGTCCGCGTCGCCGGATCCATCGTCGTCGTCCAGAGCTGCTCCGGGTTCATCTCGCCCAGGCCCTTGTAGCGCTGGATCTCGAGCCCCTTCGACGCCAACCGCTTGACGATGTCCACCAACTCGATCGGGTTCTGCGCAGTCTGCCCCGCGCCGCCGTCCTTCGTGGTCAGCTCGTACGGCGCCTTCCCCAGCTGCGCGAACTCGCGCCGCAGCCGCTGCAACTCGGCGAAGTCCGGTCCGCTGAGCAGCACGTGATCGACGGCCGTCTCGCGCATCGCGCCGTTGTGCCCGAGCCGCACGACGATCTTCTGGCACCCATGCTCGGGATCTTCCGCGATCTGGAGCGCGAGCGTCTCGCCGGGTTCGGCCCTCGCCAGGGCCGCCTGCAGCGCCTTCGCCTGGGCGGCGAGAAGCGGCGGCGAGCGCAGCGCTTGTGCATCGATCTCCGTGGCCGAGAGCACCGCGTCTACCACGCGCCCGTCGCGGCGCTTGTCCACCTTCCCCAGCAGCCGGCGGTACTGCAGCACCTTGTCGAGCAGCGACTTGAGCTGGTCGCGGGTGATCTCCGCGCCACCCTCCCCGCGCACGATCGCGCCCTCCGTGCCCAGATTGAGCAAGTGCGCGTCCAGCGCCGCGTCGTCCTTCAGGTAGATCTCCTTCTTTCCTTTCGCCACCCGGTAGAGCGGGGGCTGGGCGATGTACAGGTGATGCTTGCGCGTCCCTTCCTCGGTCTGCCGGGCCACCACGTCGTGCATCTGCCGGTAGAAGAACGTGAGCAGCAGCGTGCGGATGTGGCTGCCGTCCACGTCCGCGTCCGTCATCAGGATGATCTTGTGGTAGCGCAGCTTGTTGATGTCGAACTCGTCGTGAATGCCGGTGCCGATCGCCGTGATCATGGTGGCGATCTCTTGCGACGAGAGCATCTTGTCGAAACGCGCCTTCTCGACGTTCAGGATCTTGCCGCGCAAGGGAAGGATCGCCTGGGTGCGCCGGTCGCGCCCCTGCTTCGCCGAGCCGCCAGCCGAATCACCCTCCACGATGTACAGCTCGGACTTCTCCGGATCGCGCTCCTGGCAGTCAGCGAGCTTGCCCGGCAGCGACGCGGAGTCGAAGGCGCCCTTGCGCCGGACGGTCTCGCGTGCCTTGCGGGCCGCGATCCGCGCTCGCGCCGCGTCCGCGACTTTCGCCATCACCCGCTTGGCGTTGGCCGGATTGCGCTCCCAGAACTCGGTCAGCTTTCGCCCGACCAGGTCTTCGACGATGCCCTTCGCTTCCGTGTTGACGAGCTTGCCCTTGAGGTTCCCTTCGAACTGCGCGCCCGGGATCTTCACCGAGACCACGGCAGTCAGTCCCTCGCGGATGTCCTCGCCGGAGGGCGATTCCTTGATCTCCTTCCAGGAGCCGTTCTCCTCGCCGTACTTGACCACCGTCCGGGTGAGCGCGCTCTTGAAGCCGATCAGGTGCGGCCCGCCATCCACGGTGTTGATGTTGTTCGCAAACGAGAACACCTTCTCGTCGAATCCGTCGTTCCACTGCAGCGCGACGTGGACCTCGGAACCATCCACCTCTCCGCGCACGGAGATGGGAGGGTCGAAGAGCACCGTCTTGTTCTTGTTCAAGAGCTCGACGTACGCGACGATGCCGCCGGCGTACTTGAAGTCGTGGCTCTTGTCGGAGCGCTCGTCCCGCATCAGGATGCGTAGCCCAGGGTTGAGGAACGCGAGCTCGCGCATCCGGTTGGAGAGGACGTCGAAGTTGAAGTCCGTAGCCTCGAGGACCTTTGCGTCGGGCTTGAACGTGACCTTCGTGCCCCGCAGCGACGTCGTCCCGATCGACTTCACCGGCCCCTCGGGAATGCCGGTCTGGTACCGCTGCTTGAAGATCTTCCCATCGCGATAGACTTCGACTGCCAGCCACTCGCTGAGAGCGTTGACGCAGGAGACGCCGACGCCGTGGAGGCCCCCGGACACCTTGTACGAATTGCCGTCGAACTTCCCGCCCGCGTGGAGCTTGGTCATCACCACGTCCAGCGCGTCCATCGGCTCCGTCGGGTGAGGGCCGACGGGGATCCCGCGGCCGTCGTCCTGCACCGACACCGAGCCGTTGGCGTGGATGGTCAGCTCGATGGTCCTGGCGTGGCCGGCGAGCGCCTCGTCGACGGAGTTGTCCACGACCTCGTACACGAGGTGGTGCAGGCCCTCGGCGCCGACTCCGCGGATGTACATGTGCGGGCGCTTGCGGACAGCTTCCAGCCCTTCCAGGACCTTGATGCTGTCAGCCGAGTATTCACCCGGCGCAGGCACCGGAGACGGTGCCCGCTTCTCGTGCGCTGTCTCCAAAATCTCACCTCTGGGAAGTAGCGGGAATTATCACCCGAAACGGCCAGGAAGCAAGGCGAAAAGACCTCTTCATCACTCTGAAAACAGGGAATTTTCTGGAGCGATCCGCCCGCCCTCCACGCGCTGGAAAACGGCTTCCCGGACGGCGCTTTTCGCGACCAGTTTCGGGTCTGTGGTCGTGAGGACCACCTGGCCGTCCAGGGCAGCCAGATACGCCATCAGGAACGAGTTCCGCGCTGGATCCAGCTCGCTGGAGACGTCATCCAGCAGCAAGAGCGGCGCGCGCCCTCGGAGCGATTTCAGGTTCTCGATCTCCCCGATCTTGAACGCGAGCACGATGGCCCGCGATTGACCCTGGCTCGCGTACAGCCGCGCCGCCCTGTCGCCGAGCGTCAGCCCGAGGTCGTCCGCATGAGGTCCGACGCTCGTGTATCCGCGCTCGCGATCGCGCGGAAGGCGCCGCCGCAACGCCTCGAGCAGGCGCTCCGCGAGCGCTGCTCCGCCGCCGGCCAGCCCATCCGAATCGCGCCCGGCGGCGAGGTAGACGAGGTCCAGTGACTCCTCCCCACGCGCGACCTCCGCGAACGCCCGCTGCGCGTGAGGGCGGATCTCCTCCAGGACCTCCTCGCGCCGTCGCCGGACTTTCGCTCCCAGCCCGGCGAGCGGCTCGTCAAAGCTCGCCAGCAGATCGGGCGGCGCGTTCTGGCGCAATAGCTCGTTGCGCGCCCGCAGCGCCCGCAGGTACTCGCGGGAGTCCGCGAGATGCGCGGGATGCCGGTTCTGGGCCGCGCGATCGAGCAGCTTGCGCCTCCCCTCGGGGCCTCCCTTCACGACCGCGAGATCGTCGGGCGTGAACGCCACGGTGGCGAGACCGCCGAAGAGCTCGTCCGGATCGCGGACCGGTTTGCCGTCGACGCGGGCGGAGCGCCCTTCCCTTCCCACCTCCACCTCGACCTCCCGCACGCCTCCAGAAAGCTCGAACCGGCCGCGCACGAGCGCGCCCTGTTCGCTGCCGATGCGCACCATCTCGGCGAGCTTCTGCGCCCGCAGCGGCCGCAGCGTGCAGAGCAGGTGGCAGGCCTCGAGGAAGTTGGTCTTCCCCTGGCCGTTCGGCCCGAAGAGCACCGTCGTGTGCCGCCCGAGCTCGATCGGCGTTTCGTCGAGGTTGCGGAAGGCGCGGGTGTTGACGTCGAGCAGCAGCACTTACTGCTTCACGCAAATGTCGATCGGCACGCCGGCACCGGCGCTCCTGCACTGGTACGTCGCCGGACACCGCGGCGGTGGCTTCTTTGCCTTGGGAGTGACGTCGACAGGCGCCCCTGGCATGACCTTCTGGGTCCCCGCCTCGAACGAGGCGCAGGGAAGGACACAGATTCCCGCGTCGAGCGGCTTTCCCTGCGCATCGCTCCGATGCACACAGCGCTGCGACCGATGCTTGCACTCGGAGTTCTTCCGGCAGCTCTTGCCCATGCCGACCGTGCGTGGGTCCCGGGAGATCTGCTTTGGGAGCCGCCCTTCGGTGGCGGCCGCGAACAGGAGCGCTGCCATCAGCAGGTGCATTCAGATGCGCATCGGCATGATCACGGCGGTGTACCGGGCCCCCGCGCCCGGATCGCCGGCCGGCTTCAGCACGCCGGGAGACAACTCGTCGCAGAGCTCGACGTTCATCTGGGCCGTGTCCACGACCTGGAGCACGTCCATCAGGTACCGCGCGTTGAAGCCGATCTGCAGCGGCTGCCCTTTGTAGGAGACCGGGATCTCCTCCTTCGCGTCGCCGAGATCGGGGTTCTGCGAGGTGACCTTGAGAGACCCTTCCTGCAACTCCAGCCGGACGGCATTCGTGCTCCGATCGCTCGAGAGCAGGCTCATCCGCTTCAGCGTGTCGAGCAGGCGGGGCCGGTCCACGGTGATCGTGCGATCGGCCTCTTTCGGAATCACCTGCTGGTAGTCCGGGAACGTGCCGTCGATCAGGCGCATCACCATGGTGACGTCGCCCCGGCGGAAGACGCCCGATGTCTCGGTGAAGCCCAGCTCACAGACGCCCGTCTGGTCCTCCGACAGCAACCGGCGCAGCTCGAACAGCCCCTTGCGGGGCACGATCACGCCGCGCTTGAGGTTGAACTGCCCCTCGAGTGGACGCTGCACCAAGCTGAGGCGGTGCCCGTCAGTCGCCACCATGCGGACGCTGCCTTCGCCAGTCTCGAAGAACACGCCGTTCAGGTTGTGGCGCGTCTCGTCAGCCGAGATGGCGAACTGCGTCTTCTCGATCATCTCCAGGAGCGCCGTGGGATCGACCGCGACGAATCCGACCTTCTCCGCGCGCGGGAAGGGCGGATAGTCCTCCGCCGGCTGTCCGACGATGTTGAACTCCGCGGCTCCGCAGGTGAGCCGGACCCGGTTGTTCGCTTCGCGCCGGAGCACGAGCGACTTTTCCGGGAGGGCGCGGACGATGTCGTAGAGCTCCTTGTGCTTGAGCGCGACGGCGCCCGCCTTCTGCACCTCGCAAGGATGGGTTCCGGTTACCCCGATCTCCAGGTCGAATGCGGAGACCCGCAGCCTCCCTTCCTCGGTCGCCTCCAGCAGCACGGAGGCGAGGATTGGCATCGTGCTCTTCTTCTCCACGATGCCTTGTGCCCGGTACAGCGCCCGGGAGAACTCGTCGGTCCCGATCTGGAGCTCCATCTTCTGCGTACCTTTCTAGATCAGGAAAAGAGATCTCGTAGTGCTCTTAGAGCCTGTGGATCTGTGGGTAGGGATGGTTGAGCGGGAGGATCGTTGATCTTCTGCCTGCGGACAACTGATTCGGATCGCTGTGCGCG
>Ga0137415_10004275_pt1 | contig 14142 bp, 14 predicted proteins | sample CZODoug3_1_1_16f_FD_183082 | JGI IMG/M metagenome (GOLD analysis project Ga0137415, IMG submission 183082) | Vadose zone soil fungal communities from Angelo Coast Range Reserve, California, USA - CZODoug3_1_1_16fungal (Hybrid Assembly) | ecosystem: Environmental > Terrestrial > Soil > Vadose... | reverse complement strand
CGATTCCGGCTGCCCTGGACGTGGGACGGGCGCGAGTGCACGCTGCAGTCGCGCTGCACCGACGACAAGGGCTACGTCCAGCCGTCGATCGCCGATCTGGCGCGGATCCGCGGCGTGCACTCCCTCAATCATCTCAACGCCATCCAGAGCTGGAAGGTCACTGCTCCGGGGGTCGTCCTCAACGTCCGCGCGTAAGCGTCGTCCGGGGGACTCAGGCCCTCCTCGCGGGAGCCTCCGGGGAACTCCCGCCGCCCGTGACCTCCGAGTGAAGGAGTGACGCCCCGAGCTCGCACCGACGAGTGACCGGCCCACGATCCAGCTCCTCGCCGGGGCCGCGAGCGACACGATCCGTGCGGTCTCGCGGGGATAGCCGACGCGGGCGCGGTGACACGACCGAGTGATCCCTTTTCCTTCATCCCCGGGGCGCTCGGAGCGTACGGTGGTGATATCCCCGAGCGGGGGACCGACGACCGGATTCACGGGAGAACACGATGACAGGGCAATGGCGAGCGACACGCGTGCTCCTCTGCGGGTGGGTGCTGTGGAGCGGTGTGGCAACGGTAGAGAAGTCGACGAGTGACGTCGGCAAGCCCGACTGGGCTATCGTGACCGCGTTCGACGACAAGAAAGACTGCGACAGTAGACTACGGGAACGTATTGCGTCACTGGCCGAGCGCGCAAGTAAGAAGCTAGGCCATAGTACCGCGGCGCTCGGTGATGGCGTTGAGATCATCGAGCCGGACGGAAGTCACGGACAACGATGGACCTTCATCTGCCTGCCGGGCGGAACCGATCCGCGTCCACGATTCAGGGAGTGAATCTAAGACACGCCGGGCTCACCCCGTGCCGACTACCGCCAGCGTCCCAACGATTTCGGAAGCGCGATCGGCGCGCGTCGATCCGGTCGATCGTGGGGTAAGCCCGCTTCTCTCGTCGAACTGGTAGGAGCGCGGGAGTCTCAAGCAGGCCGGCCGCTCTGGGAGGGAGAATAATCGCCCGGCGGCGCGCCGGCGAGGCGATCAGTGCCGTGCCGATCGGGACCCCGAGTGGGCTCGCGGTGACGATCTCGCCCTTCCGCGATTCGCCGACGCCGTCGGCCACCGCTCCATTGCGGACTAGCCCAGGACTCGCCCCCGGGCTAGCCTTGGGTCCGCAGGTCGGGCGGTCCCGGCTCAGGCATCCTCAGGCGCCTCCATTTCCTGGTGGTGACGATCGTCCCCCTGCCGGAGGCGGACTTGATCTCGAAGTCATCCATCAGCCGCGAGACACCGGCCAAGCCTAGGCCCAAGCTGCCGGACGTCGAATAGCCGTCCACCATGGCCAGCGCGACGTCACGGATGCCGGGTCCCTTGTCGACCGCGACCACCTCGATGCCCAGCGTCGTCTCGTTCTCGATCACCCTGAGAATCACCTCGCCCCGCGTCGCGTAGCGGACGATGTTCCTGGCGAGCTCCGAGATCGCGGTGGCGATGAAGGTCGGGTCCGGGGAGGAAAAGCCGACGTCGCGCGAGATTCGCTCGCCTCTCTTGCGGGCGGTGACGATGTCCTGGTCGGCAGTGATCGCCACACGCACTTCGCGAAGGAAGCGCATGCTGATCACGTCGCGCGGTCTTCCCTCCCTCGGTCCCCCATTCTCGATAGCTGGCGACTCCGACACGCTCTGCGGGCGACTCGTGAGCCCGGTACCTTTGTCTTCGAGTGTTATGCGCATCGAGTTCAGCTGCCCCTCCTGGACGCGCTAGTCTTCACCCCGCATCGTGCCCGCCCAGGGGCGCGGAAGGGTATCGGGTCAAACCCGGATTGAGGAGCGGAAAATGTCGGGAAGGGGTCGCCGTGGGAAACGGCCCTTCCCCCGCTTCACGGACGCTTGCCACTCCTCGACAGATCAGGCGGGTTCCCGAACGGCAGACCGAGGCCGCCCCGGCCTTTCGGGGGAAACACTGGATTTCCCTCTTCCCATTCGGGTATTCACCCGATTATTCCGCTCTGATTGTGACGCCACGATGGCGCCTCGAGCGGGATGCGCGCGGGTGTCGGCCCCGGCGACAGCCGCGTTCGGCGATCTGCACCGCGCTTGTCCTACGAAGAAGAGGCTCGACACCCTCACGTCAACGGACGCCCTGCTCCAGGCGAGTGCGGTCAGGGCCAGCGGCGGGCTGAGTCGGAAGGGGGAGGGGGCGATGGTCGAGCGCCGTCGCTATCCGCGGTATCCGTGCTCGGTGCCGGTTCGTGTGTGGCTGACCGAGAACCGCTCCCTGGTCGGGCGCGCCGTGGACGTCGGCCTGCACGGCATGTGCCTCGTGCGGTCGAAGCTTGCGTCCGGACAGATGGTGAGGCTCGGCGAGGCGTACCGTGTGGACGTGACGCCCGACCCCCGCGCCGAGGTGCGCTGCGTCGCGACGATCCGCCATCAGCGTGGCAACGTCATCGGCCTGGAGACGATAGAGGAACTCCCGGTCGAGCGGCTTTCAGGGCGTCGGCGCCCGGCGGGGCCCTGACACGACGGGGGGTGTGTGGTCGGAGGCGGGCGCGGCTCGTCGACTGCTGTTCCGTCGCGAGTGCGTCACTCGCCAGAGCCCTCTCCGCGGCCGAGTCGAGTGGTCGCGCAGGGGAGAAACCGCCGACGCCGGGCCCAGCCCCGGGTCAGGCGGTCGTTGCGGCCGGGATCGACCGGCTGCGCGAGGGCGAGACGGCGCGCGGCCGCCGCACCGACGGTTGTTCGCGCAGGCTCTCCGAGGATCGGCGGGAGTCGAGCGGCTGCCGCCTTCCTGGCCCGGGCCGCCGCCCGAGCCGCTCCCCCTGGCGTCCGCTCCACTCCGACGCTCGGGCTCCCCTAGCGGGGTGACGCCGAGGACTTGCCGTGCCTCGTGCTCACCAGCGGGCTCTTCCCGCTCGCAGTCGTCACGATCGCCGTGTTCGCGCCGCCGGACTCTGCGGTGTTGTACTGGCTCATGACCTGCCCGAGGTTCTTTTCCTTCACCAGCCCCTGGGCCTTTAGCCGCTGGAAGACCTGGCCCCAGCCTAGACCACTCTGCTTCATCGCCGCGATCTGGTCTCGCGTATACCCGGTCGCCGTGCCCATGCTGCCGGCGGCCGACGTCTTCTGGGCTTTGTAGAGCGCGTCGACGACCCTCTGATTGCCGGGCGTAAGCCTCGCGTACCCGCCGGGGCTCGGATTCAACGTGGTCGCCGTCGGGGTCTTCGTCGACGGCGACGTCGTGGTCTGGGCCGCCGCGATCGTCGCGAGCGGCAGCAGAAGCGCACCACTGAGTAGCGCGATCCGTGTCATTTGCCGACTCCTCCCGCCGCCGTGCGGCAGCTGCCGCCGGCCGCTTGGTCCGATTTGCCACGCCACGCGAGCTCCCGCTCGTCAACGAACGTCGGAGCGGTCCGGACGATGATCTCGGTCACGTCGCGTGATCCTTGGGGACTCGATAGACTGTCCTTCACGGCGGCGAGCAAAAACGGTGCCGAGCGGTAACGTTCACGCTCACGGATACTTAGTGGTCGGCAGGAGTGTCAGCGTATCAGCGGCGGGTCATCCTCCCAACACTGGGCCCCCACGACCTGACGGATTGTCCATCGCCGCGGAGCAGGGCCACGCTCGCCTCCGGTCGTGATCTCGAGCGGAACGCCCGGCACGGACCCGCTTACCGCGCGCCGCCGAGACCGGTGCTCACGTAAGTCCTTGAGGAACAAAGTATATTGGCCCGGCCGGCGAGCAGTGCCCGAGGACCGGGAGATACTCGATGCCGGCCATGGAGAACGTCGCCCGCCCACCGTCAGGGGCGACGGCGATCAAGCGGCGCATCGACGGGACCCAGCGCCGTCGGATCGGGCCCGTCGGGGCGCCCGCCCAGCATCCCGCGGGCGACGCCGGAACGGCTGCCGTGTCGACACGTGGGGGAAGGGAGCCGTTATTCGGGCAACAACGTTCCTTACTCTTCCACTGCGACCCTGAGCGGCTGGCCCTTCTCGTGCACGAGGAACACAAGGGCCCTCACGGGAGCAGTAATGTCCTTGGCTTCCGCGACGCGTCGCGCCGGCTGATGTCGCAGATCACCCGCGTTCACCACGTGCGGTGCCTTCCCGTCTTCCGCCCACGTGAAGGAGCCCTCCAGTAGGTAAAAGAACTCGTCGCCGGGGTGGTAGTGTCTTCCCGGCTTCGCGCCAGGCGCAATCTCCGCAATGCCGATGACGGCCTCCTTTCCTTCGATCCCGGCTAACTCGGCTCGAAGCAGCTCTGTAAACCTCGTCTGCGACTGCTGTGCGCTGAGACCGCGCGCGCACGATGCGCCGAGGACGATTCCCACCGTCAGGAAGACGCCTGCGAGCAGGATGGGGCGTTTCATGGTGTCCTCCTCTGACGCCAGAGCAGATGGGCGGGGCAGAACGGCGAGCATTGGTGCCTCGAAGGAACACCCAAGGCCTCGTCACGGCGGCGACGTCTGAGGCGGCGCCGAGGGCCGACGGCGCGAAGAGAGAAGCCGTCATGGACGCTCCGGCGGTCGAATACGTCGACGACTCTACGCCGGCTCCGAGGGTCACTGCTCGTCGACGGGCACGTAGAATCCCGCGATCTGCGCGCCCAGTTTCATCGCCACAAGCCCCACGAAGTAGCGCAAGACGAAGCCGGCGTCCTTGCCCGTCATGCTCGCGATCACGTCCGGCGCGGGGTGATCGGCCGAGGCGCGCCGCCGGGCCGGTCTCATGGTCACCGCACTCTTGAAGCGGCCCTTGTGGCGGATGGTTAGCGGACGCGCCCGGACGACCTCCCAAGCCTTGTGCTGGCCGGCGCGGATCTGGCCGGCGAGGACGGCCATCAAGCGGGCTGGTGTGATCCCCGCGCGGCAATGCAAGAATACCTTCATTCCTGGTGAGCATCCCGCCTCTCGAGAGGTGAGTCAAGGAGCGCCGACGGGAAGCCGAGCCGGCGGTTCGCGGCGTCCGGTCCTCTCCACGCCGCAGCGGGTTCCCCGCCGCCCTTGGCCTAGCCAGCCCCGGAGTCGCCTCGAACGTCGCTCCCCCTCGCCGAGGGTTCTCTCGCACTCTGCGGGCTGAAGTGGCGACCCCGCGTCAGAGGGCCGTCGCGTACACCCGTTCAATGTTCGTCAGGACGAGGCGCCTCCAGGGCCGATAGTCCCCGTACGTCGAGAATCCCTGCTCGTATTTGGCCGCGAGCTGGTTGGGGACGCGCTGCTTGATCTCGTCCAGTGACGCGCCGCCCGCTGCTTCGCGGCGCACCGCCTCGATCAGCTCCGCGATGTAGCCCCGGAAGAACCGCAGCCACTCCTTCCCGGCAACGTCCCCGTGCCCCATGATCATGTGGGTGAAGTCGAGCTGCTCGAGCTTCTGAAGCGTTCGGACCCAGTCCTCCGGGTAGCCGTCGCCCATGAAGGGCGTCCAGCCGATGACCGCATCCCCGGTGACGACGACCTTCTCCTGAGGCAGGAACACGAACAGGTCACCGTCGGTGTGGGCGCGGCCGAGGTAGAGGAGCTCGATCTCGCGATCCCTCTTGATGAGACGCAGCGCTTGCTCAAAGGCCATCGTGGGAAGCGCCGGGGTGAGCCCCTTGAGCTCCTCCAGGTAGGCCTCGGCCTGCTGGAGGTTCGCCTGAAGCTCGGCGCGGCGGCCCGCGGTCGGGGCGGCCGCCAACTCCGCCTTCAGCTTGGCGATCTCGCCGGGCACAGTCCGGATCTGATCCCGGATCCTGGCGACGCCCTTGCTCAGCAGCGCCTCGCGCGTGATCTCCGTCGTGATGACCTCGACGTTGGGATAGGCCGCTGGGTAGACTTCGTTGCCCTGCCAGTGATCAAAGTGGAAGTGGGTGTTCACCACGTACCGGACCGGCTTCGGGGTCATCTCCCCGATCTCCTGGACGAGCGCGCGGGCCGCGGACGGTTTCGAGTGGGTATCAACGACGAGGAGCCCGTCCTCGTTCTCGATGATGGCGGCGTTCGAGTTCACCTTGTAGACGGGGGCTGCCGCCGCGAGGTAGACCCCGTCGGCGACCCGCTTGATCTCGAACAGGCCCGTCCCGCTCTTGGCAACGGCGCGCACCACGCCGGGGGCGCCGCTGACCGTACGCACAGCGATGCCTGCACTGACATTCTTGACGAAGGTCCGGCGCGTCATTGGCGTCCCTCCCGTGTCGCGCGACGGTCTCGATCAGAGAGCCAGGGTCGGGCCGGGGGGTCCGACCGGACCCGAGGAACCGTGAGAACTTGCTGTCAAGGCGGGAATCGGGGTCGAGACTCGAACTCCGTGAGGGGGGGGCCAGCGGAGCCGTGAGGCGCTCGTGCCCTCGCGCCGCACAGCGGAGAGTCGCTCAAAAGGTGCGGGACCATTCCTTGGGCCAGCGCTCGACCACGACCTTCTTCTGCGTGAAGAACTCCACCGCGTCCAGCCCCTGCCCATGCAGGTCGCCGAAGAAGCTCTCCTTCCAGCCGCTGAACGGGAAGAAGGCGATCGGCGCCGCGATCCCGACGTTGATGCCCACGTTGCCGACCTCGGCCTCGTAGCGAAACCGGCGTGCCGCCCCCCCGTTCTGGGTAAACACGCAGGCCATGTTGCCGTAGCGAGCCCCGTTCACCAACTCGATCGCCTCGTCGATCGTGTCGACGTGCATGAGGCCGAGGACCGGCCCGAAGATCTCGGTCCGCGCCACCTCGCTGCCCGGCGGCAGGCCGCGGAGGACGGTCGGGCGCACGAAGGACCCCGCCTCGTAGCCCGGGATGCGGGCCCCCCGGCCGTCCACAAGAACCTCCGCACCCTCCTCGGCGCCCTGGCCGATCAGCTGCTCTACGCGTCGCTGGCTCTCGTGGCTGATCACCGGCCCCATCTGGACGCCTCCCGCCAGCCCATAGCCCACCACGCGGGTGGCGGCCGCCTCGGCGATCGCCTCGGTGAACGGCTTCTTCGCTTCACCGACCGTCACCGCCAGGGAGGCGGCGAGGCACCGCTGGCCCGCACAGCCGAAGGCGCTGTCCGCGGTGATCCGCGTCGTCATGGGGAGGTCCGCGTCGGGCAGCACGACGATCGGATTCTTGGCGCCGCCCCCGCACTGGACCCGCTTGCCGTTCGCCGCCGCTCGCGCGTAGACGTACTTGGCCACCGCCGTCGAGCCCACGAAGCTGATCGCCCGGACGGCCGGGTGGTCCAGGATCGCGTCGGCCGCGGCCCGGCCGCCGTGCACCAAGTTCACGACCCCCCGAGGGAACCCCACCTGGTCCAGGAGCTGGAACACCCGCTGCATCGTGAGCGGCACCCGCTCCGATGGCTTGACGAGATAGGGGTTTCCGCAGGCCAGGGCGTAGGGCATGAACCAGAACGGGATCATGCTGGGGAAGTTGAACGGCGCGATCACCGCCGCCACCCCGACCGGCTGCCGGATCATGAACTCGTCGATCCCGCTGGAGATGTCCTCCGAGTTGTAGCCCTGCATCAGGGTCGGGATGCCGCAGGCGACCTCCACGTTCTCGATCGACCGGCGCATCTCCCCCCGCGCCTCGTCCAGGGTCTTGCCGCACTCCTGGGTGATCGTGCGGGAGAGGTCCTCGAAGTGCTCTTCCAGGCGCCCCTTCAGCTTGAACAGGTACTGGGTGCGCTCGCTCGCCGGCACGCCCCTCCAGCCGGGGAGGGCGGCGGCGGCGGCGCGGGCGGCCTGATCCACCTCGGCCGCCGGCGAGAGCGGCACTCGGCCGAGGACCTCGACCGTGGCGGGGTTGACGACGTCGAGAGCCTCGGTCGCGGACGACGGCCGCCATTCGCCGGCGATGTAATTGAGGAGGCGATCACTTCCAGCCATGTCGACTCCCGAGAGTGCCGTGTCGTGCCCGCTTCATTGGTCCGTGCGCGTCCCCCACAGAGGAGTCAGGTTTTACGTCTGCGCGACCTTCAAGTCAACTACGATTTCGCGGCGAACGAGCGCCGGATCTCTGAGAATCGACCGGACCGCACCGCGCGGGCGTTCAACCAAGACACCGGCAGGGTTGGCGCGGATCGCCAAATGCTCGCGCCGTCTCCGGTCGCCCGGATCGTGGCGCCCGACCAGATCCGCGATGGTTGGATCCTCCGGCAGGCAGTGTCCCGGCACGGCGCCGCCGACGAAGATTCCCCACGGACGCGCCGGGAGCCCGGATGCTCTCGACGTGGGGACGTCGCGTGATCGCCGAGGATCTTCGCCCGCTGCAGGCGGTCGACTCATCCCCGGCTCCGTTCGCTCGGGTCCCTCGGGAGTTCCGACCCGCTCGACGGGCTGAGCGCGGGAGGGCGAATCTGTCACATCCCTTTTTTCACGGTCAGGGCCGCTCTCCGGTCCGCTGACGCGCTCGTCCTCACGCGCGACAGCGCGTCGCTCTGAGCTGACGCCTCCTTGGAGAGGAGCCAGACGGTGCGAGAGTGGGATCGGGTGTGCGGGTCAGCTTGGAAAACCGTCCCGCACTCCTTATAATCGCAGGAGAACCACGTGAGAGCGGAGTTCGCCTGTCCTTCCGGTCCGCGGTCCTTCCCGGTTTCGAACCGTCGGACCTCCGTGCTCGAGAAGGCCATCTCGCTCCCGGCGCCGCGGATACGGGAGGAGCCGGCACGCCGTCGCCGGGCGGTGCCGAGGCGACCGCTCCAGACCTTCGGGCGTCGCGCGGCGTGTGCATCATGACGCGGCGATCGCCGAACAAGCGGAAGCGATCCTGTCGCCAGGCAGGCCAGACGTCTCCCTCCTTGTCCGATTTCGGGCGGGCAGTAGAGGCTGCCACCGCCCTCGCCGAAGTGGGTCGGGAATTGGTCGGAACGCTCGATCCGGGCCGGGTCACCCACCTCATCGTCGACGCGGTGATGCGGCTTCTTCGCAGCCGGAGTGCGGCCCTCTATCAAGTGGTCCCGGAGTCGGCGGCCCTCCGTTGCTTGGCCGTGGCCGGCGGCGGCGACGCGCGTCAGTGGATCGGGAAGGTACTTCCGGCCGGCCACGGCGTCGTCGGGCGGGCCGTAAACGAAGGACGAACCGTCTGGTCATCCGATTTTCTCGCCGAGCCCAACATTCCGGTGCCTGACTGGCTGCGCGAGCGTGCGGGGGAGACCGGACACCGGTCCGTGGTCGGCGTGCCGCTGGTGGTCCGGGGCGCGACGATCGGTGCGCTGAGCCTTGGCGACGCTCCCGGCCGAGTCATGAGCGATGCCGAACTCGAGCTCCTCAGGGCCTTCGCGGACCAGGCGGCGTTGGCGTTGGAAAACGCGCGCCTCTTTGCCGAGAGCGAGCGCGGGCGTCAAACCGCCCAGGCGCTGGTGGAGGTGGCACGCGTCCTCGCTCAGGAACTGGACCCCGACCTCGTCAGTCAGCGAATCGCAGACAGCCTGCGCACGCTGATGGGCGCACTCTCGGTGGCCCTGTATCGACTGGAGCCCGACTCGGGGGACCTCGTCTCCGTCGCCCTCTCCACCGGCGTGGCCCCCGTGACCCGCTGGGTCCCGGAGCTGCGGCGGGGCACGGGCCTGGCCGGACTGGCGATCCGTGAGCGCCGGCCGCTCGCGACGCCGAATGTCCTCGTCGATCCTCGGATTACTCTCACCCCAGAGGTCAGGGACCGTCTGGCGCACGCGCCCCACCGCGCCGTGCTCGCCGTGCCGCTCTTAGCGGGGGACCGGGTGATTGGCGCCCTGGGCATCGGAGACCGGGAAGGACGGCTCTTCACCGACGAGGAGATTCGACTCGCGCAGGCATTTGCGGACCAGGCGGCGCTCGCATTCCGGAATGCGCGCCTCTTCGCGCACGAGCAGGCAGCTCGCGCTGAGGCGGAGGCCACCACCTCCGCCCTCCAGGCGAGCGAGGAGCGGTATCGCGTGCTCGTCGAGGGATCCCTCCAGGGCATGTACATCCACCAGGATCGCCTCATTCAGTTCGCCAACGAACCGATGGCACGGATCTTCGGCTACGCGAGCCCGGATGACCTCATCGGCCAAGACTATTTGATCTTGATCGCGCCGCAGGAGCGCACGCGCATCGAGGCCTATCGCGCCGCGCGGCTCCGGGGCGAACGGGCCCCGATGCGCTACGAGACCCAGGGGGTGGCGAAGGACGGCACGCCGATCCGGATCGAAGTGCTGGTGTCGATCATCCCCTGGCACGGACGGCCCGCCGTCCTCGGAACATTTCTCGACATCACGGAGCGCAGGCAGGCGCAGGAGGCGCTGGAGCGGCTCAGCCATCAGCACGAGCTGATCCTGACGTCGGCGGGCGAGGGAATCTTCGGCCAAGATCCGGAGGGCCTCGCCACGTTCGTCAACCCGGCGGCCGCCGCCCTCCTCGGATGGCCGCCCGAGGAACTCGTCGGGCGGCCGATGCACCCGCTGCTCCACCACTCGAGGCGCGACGGCACGCCCTACCCGCGCGCGGAGTGTCCCATCTACGCCGCATTTCGCGAGGGCACGATGCAGCGGGGGGAGCACGAAGTCTTTTGGAGGCGGGATGGCACGAGCTTTCCGGTCGAGTACACCTGCACCCCGGTCCGTGCCAAAGACGGGGAGCTGATCGGGTCAGTCGTCACGTTCCGAGACGTCAGCGAGCGGGAGCAGCTCGAGGCTCAGATTCGTCAGGCGCAAAAGATGGAGGCGATCGGGCAGCTCGCGGGCGGCATCGCCCACGACTTCAACAACCTGCTGACCGTCATCAAGGGCCGCAGCGAGCTCCTCCGGCGCCGCCTCCGGCCGGACGCGATTCACTCGCGCGATTTCGACCTCATCAAGCGGACGGCCGACCGCGCCGCGGCGCTGGTCCGGCAGCTCCTGGCCTTCAGCCGCACGCAGCTGCTCGAGCCGAGAACGCTCGACCTCAGCGCCGTCGTCGCCGAGATGTCGACGATGCTTCGCCGGATGATCGGCGAGCAGATCGAGCTACAGACTCCGACCGATCCCGCGCCCGGACACGTGAAGGCCGATCTGGTCCAGATCGAGCAGGTGCTCGTGAACCTCGCGGTGAACGCCCGCGACGCGATGCCGGAGGGCGGCCGGCTCACGCTGCGGACCACCAGCGTCGAGCTGGACGACGCGTTTACCAGGCAGCACCCGGGCCTGCGACCCGGGCCCTACGTGAGGCTGACGGTGAGCGATACCGGCATCGGCATGGACCGGGACACGCAGGGACGAGTGTTCGAGCCGTTCTTCACGACGAAGGCCCCTGGCAAGGGGAGCGGGTTGGGCCTGTCCACGGTGTACGGGATCGTCAAGCAGAGCGGCGGGTACATCGCGGTCGAGAGCGTCCCCGGGCGTGGGAGCACGTTCACGATCTATCTGCCGCGAGTCGAGGAGGCGGTCGACTCGCGTCCTGCGGCCGGATCCGCGAGCCCGGCCGCGCCGCACCGGCCTGCGACCATCCTCGTCGTAGACGATGACGAGGCGGTCCGCGAAGTCGCGCGGGACCTCTTGGTCGAACACGGCTACTCCGTCCTGGAAGCCGCCGACGGGCCCGAAGCTCTGCGGCTCTGCGAGGGACGTCAGGAGCCAATCGACCTTCTGCTGACGGATGTGGTGATGCCAGGCATGACCGGTATCGAGCTGGGCCGACGGGTCACCGCGCTGCGCTCGGATGCGAGGGTGCTCCATATGTCGGGTCACATGGAGACCGAGATCGCGCCGGACGACATCCGGGACGCGGGCGGGGATTTCCTCCCGAAACCCTTCGCGCCGGACGCGCTCCTGACCAAGGTGCAGGCGGTGCTTGAGGGCCGGAGCCGGCGGCCTCAGGTTCGCGACTAACCGGCGTCTCGACCGGCTCTCACCCGAGGGCCCCGTCACCGGCCACCCCGTGCGGACCGGGCACGGAGGGCGACGGGCGCCCACGGCGGGGCCTCACGCGTGAGCCGAGGGTCGATTGATGCCTGCGCCTCTCCTCCTCGGGCCCGTCGAATTCCCCCGAGGGCCGGGCGCGCGGGCTCCCTCCCGCGCGCCGCCCGCGTCGACCCGGATCCCGCCCTCGATCGGTCTTCCCCCGACCGCGCAGAATCAGCCGTCGCCAGCCGTCACTCTCCGGCCCGGACTCCTACCTCGTCCAAGTGCGCCAGCAGGTCCGCGGGATCCTGGTAGACCCGGTAGGCGCCAGCACGCTCGAGCTCATCTTGGCCATAGCCGCCCGAAAGGAGACCGACGCCGAGGGCCCGGGCGCGGTGGGCGGCGAGGAGATCCCAGACGCTGTCGCCGACGACGACGGACGCGGTGATCGGCATTCCGAGACGCTCGGCGGCCGTCAGGAACAGGTCTGGATCGGGCTTGGCGCGCTGCACCTGGTCCCGCGTGATCACCGGCACGTCTGCGCCCAGCCCGAGCATCTCCAGCGTCGGGCGGGCGCTCTCGAGCCGTCCGCTCGTGGCGATGGCCCACGGCACCCTGAGCCGGGACAGGTGAGCCAGAAGCTCCCGCGCCCCCGGGAGGGGCCGAACCTGCGACACCTGGCGCGCGTAGGCTTCGGCGTGGCGTCGTTGCAGACGGGCGGCTTCCTCGGCCGTGACTCGGCGCCCGGTCTCTCGCGCGAGGGCATTCACGAAGAGCCCCCCGCTCATCCCAATCCGGCGGTGGATGCGCCACACCGCCAGCTTGATGCCCGCCTCCTCCAACGCCTCCCGCCACGCGAGGACATGTTGGTAGACACTGTCCACCAACGTGCCGTCGAGGTCGAACACGAAGGCCGGCCCGCCCCCGACCGCCCCCTTCGGTCGTCGAGCCCTCACTCAGGCGGCCCATGGGCTCGTCCGACTCGCGATGAGCTCAAGAGCCGCCCGAGTCTCCTGGGACGCTCAGGTCCAGGGCTGCATCTTGGGCCCATAGCCGCCGATCCGATCGACCTTGGTCCGCACGAGCAACCGCTTCTCCCCAGGCTGCCGGAACGGATACTTGTCGACACCCAGGAAGCGCTTTGCCAGCTTGTCGATGTGCTGGTCGGCCCCGGCCTCGGTCACGGAGGCCTTTCCGTGGAGCAGCATGTAGGCCTGAGGATCGTTGCGGTCTTGCACGGAGATCATGACCCGAGGATCGCGCCGAAGGTTCTTCGGCTTGAGCCGCCCCTCGGCGGTGTTGAACAGCACCTCGTCGCCGTCGGCGTCCAGCCAGACCATCGTCAGCTGCGGTTTTCCTTCGGCGTTGAACGTGACGACATGCCCGTAGGCCTTGTCCTGCAGAACCTTCTTCGCGGACTGCGGCAGTTTGATGGCCACCGGTTCTCCCTCCTCGATGCGGGTTCTGGGGTCACTCTGGCTCTCCCTCACGCTGAGACGCCCCGATGGTACCCGGCGTCGATGGATTCGCCAATGGGAGTTCGGGGGGCCCCGCCCCGGAAGAGGATCGTGCCCTCGCGCTCGGCGAGATGGGAGCGCCGGTCTCCCCGTCGCGGTCCCGCTGACCCTCATGATGCTCGCCGCTACCGCCAATGCGACAGACGATGCGCGAGACTCAGCATGTCGCGACCGACCGGCCCGGGAGCCTGCACCGCCTGTGCCGGTCGCGAGTGGCCCTCGATCGGCCGGACGAGGAGGGTCACGAGGTCTCTCGAACGGTAGCGCACCGTCTCGTCGAGCAGCGTCCTGGTCTCCTCGCTTATCTCGGACCGTCCCATTGCGAGGGCCCGATAGGGACGCGGGCATCCCGGCGCGCGAGTCTCTTCCGCGAGAACGCGATGGACCCGGCCGGAGACCCTGGACGCCTTTCGCGCACGGCGCGCACCGTGGCCGGTCCTCTCCCTACGGAGTCGATCGTTTCGGCGCCGGGGCGACCTGCGTCCAGCCGGCGGGGCACCGTGAGCCCTTGGGCTTCCCGCAGTCATACCAGTCCGACTGCACCGGCAGCCGTGGGTGCGCAGAGACCTGAGCCGGAGACGCCGGCTGGACGACCACGGGCGGCACGAAATACGGATAGGGGTACCAGAACGGGCCTGGACCGATGAACACGTGCGGGCCCCCGTGACCGTGCCAGTAGACGTGGACGAGCCCCCCCGCGTCGGCCGACGCGATGCCCAGAACCAGCACCGCGACCGCGACAAGAAACCCCACCCTGAGCCTCGTCATCTGTGCTTCCCGTCCTCTGATCCGCTCTTATGACGACCGCGGGCGTGCGAGGGCCGCAGCCTGCTTCCGGTTTCTGCGGCGACGCCGACGCGGTACT
>Ga0137415_10004272_pt1 | contig 14145 bp, 14 predicted proteins | sample CZODoug3_1_1_16f_FD_183082 | JGI IMG/M metagenome (GOLD analysis project Ga0137415, IMG submission 183082) | Vadose zone soil fungal communities from Angelo Coast Range Reserve, California, USA - CZODoug3_1_1_16fungal (Hybrid Assembly) | ecosystem: Environmental > Terrestrial > Soil > Vadose... | reverse complement strand
TCAAGACCGGCCTGAATTACAAGATCGGCGAGCCTTTCCTCGACGGTCTGCCGCTGTTCGGCACGTCGACGCAGCTCCCCTCCGATCACAAGTGGGGCGGCTTCTATGCTGGCCTCAATATGGGCAGCGGCATCTCGAATATTCGCACCATCGGCGGAGGGGGCCTTGTCGTGGCGGGCTCCGAGCAGGACGTCAACGGCACCGGCTTCGCGGGCGGCGGGCAGATCGGCTACAATCTCATGTTCGGGCCGAAGTATTTCGCCGGCCTCGAAGGAGATATCGGCTATCTGGGTGTTCGCGGTTCCGAGGCCGATTGGTTCGATACAAGCAGAACTTTCGCCAGCAAGACCAGCTGGTACGGCACGGCGCGCGTCCGTGCCGGCTCGAGCACCGGTCCTGCCTTGCTTTACCTCACTGCCGGTGGCGCGTGGGTGAACCTCACCGATACTTTGATGAATGGCGCTCTCACCTCCACCAGCTCCAGGACGGCGGGGGGGTGGACCGTCGGCGGGGGCATGGAAGTGGCGCTCGATGCGCGCTGGTCGGCGAGGATCGAGTCGCTCTACATGGATGTCGGCCACCGCAATCTGGGCGTTGGTACGGCCAACTCCGACTTCAAGGACCGTTTCACGGTCGTGCGCGCCGGCGTCAGCTACGCCTTCGGCGACGGCTTCTTCTGAACCACGGTCACGACGATGCGAAAGCCCCGGGCAAAACCCGGGGCTTTTTCTTTTGGCGGTGACGACTTGGGTGCAGGCGTCTCTGCGGCGCTCAGAACGCCTTGAAGGTGATGATGGTGCGGGTGTCCTGGATGCCCGGAATGGCCTGCACCTTCTCGTTCACGAAATGGCCGATGTCGGCGTCCTTGTCGACATAGAACTTGACCAGCAGGTCGAACTCGCCGGCGGTCGAGTAGATTTCCGACGCGATCTCGGATTCGGCGAGCGCGTTCGCCACGTCGTAGGACTTGCCGAGCTGGCATTTGATCTGGACGAAGAAGGGAATCATGCGCGCCTCCGGGCGGCCGGCGGGCCGCCGTTCCGCAATCCAGCAAAATCGGGCCGGGTTGACAAGCAGGCGGCGCGTTCGGCTCTCGTCCGCAAGGGCCCGCAAACCCGAAGATGAGCGTTGCGGCGCGCGCCGACGGCCTTCCGCGTGCCATGGCCATGGCGTAAGCTTTCGCAAAAGACGGACAAAGCGGGAGGATGCGATGCGTCATGCGTGGCTGATGGCGACGGTGCTGGCCGCGCCGGCCTTCGCGCAGCCGGCGAGCGACAGGCTCGACGACACCCAGCGGCTGGGCCAGCGCCTGGTCAACCAGTCGTGCCGCGTCTGCCACGCCAAGCCGCAGCTCACCAGCGTGCAATACGGGCCGGTCCTCTCCCGCGACTCGCTCGGCGGCGACGCCCGCGTGATGCGCGAGGTGATCTCCAACGGCACGCCGCGCATGCCCGGCTTCAAGATTCATTTCCAGCCGGCCGAGATCGACGCGATCGTGGCCTATCTCAAGACCGTGCCGTCGCCGTCGGCGCCCGCCCCCGCGCCGGCGCGCGCCCGCAGCGGCCCAGGCGCCGATTAACAGGAAATCAAAGGAGGACACCATGCGGTTCACCCTGTCAGCCTGCATCGCCGCCGCCCTCATGACGGCGCCGGCCCTGGTCCCCCCTTTGGCGCCCGCTTTCGCGGCCGACGCCATCCTGAGCGGCGCCATCACGTCGGCGGCGGGGGAGAAGATGGGCGGCGTCACGGTCTCGGCCAAGCCCGAGGGCGCGACCATCACCACGACGGTCTTCACCGACGCAGACGGCCGATATTTTTTCCCGCCGATGCCGGGAGGAAAATATCGCGTGTGGGCGCAGGCGGTCTCATACGACACCGCTAGACAAGATGTGGATCTCGCCGCCGGCAAGGCGCAGGATTTCACCCTCAAGCCGGCGAAGGATTATTTCCGCCAGCTGCCCGGCGACCTGGTGCTGGCCGCCTTGCCGGAGGACAACGACGGCGACAAGAAGATGAAGCGCATCGTGCGCACGGTCTGCACCGGCTGCCACACGCCGAGCTACGTCTTGCAGCATCGGTTCGACGAGGCGGGCTGGAACGCCATCCTGGAGCTGATGAAGCACGTCAACGTCTACGGCATCTATCAGGGGCCCGACCACAAGGCGACCGGCGTCATCGACTATAACCAGAAGGAGCTCGCGGCTTATCTCGCCAAGGCGCGCGGTCCGGGCGAGGGCGCCATGAAGGTGACGTTGCGGCCGCGCCCGAGCGGCGAGGCGGCGCGCGTGGTGTTCCGCGAATACGACGTGCCGATCGATCCGGACGCCGGCCTCACGCCCGAGCAGATCGGCAACGACGGCAGCGACTGGTCGCTCGGCACGCCCTCGACCCTGATTCCGGGCTACGGCGTGCACGACGCCTGGCTCGATCTCGACGGCAATATCTGGTTCACCTGCAACGTTCCGAACCGCTACGTGACGGTGGCCCGCATCGACACCAAGACCGGCGTCGTGAAGCCCCTCAAGGTCAACGGGCAGAACGGGCTCGCGGCGCCCACCCATGGGCTCACGCGCGACCCGAACGGCATCCTGTGGTTCAACATCAATCCGGGCAAAGGCGGGCTCGGCCGGCTCGATCCCAAGACCGAGAAGGTCCAGGTCTATATCCCGCCGCAGGGGATGGCGCCGACCGGCGGCGCGACCACGGTCGATTTCGACGGCAAGGGCTTCATCTGGTCGTCGTCGCCGTTCGGCGCGCTGCGCTTCGATCCGGAGACGGAGAAATTCATCGAGTTCAAGTCGGTGACCTACAAGACCGACAACGGCACCGGCGTCACCTATGGGCTCGCCGCCGACCGCGACGGCAACGGCTGGTGGGCCGAGATGACGCTCGACATCATCGGCAGGGGCGATCCCGTCAGCGGCAAGGCGAGCGAGATCCGGCTGCCGCCGGTGCAAGCCGAGCTCGATCGCGCCAGCGCCGCCGACAAGGCCTTCTATGCGAGCTATGCGCCGCCCGATTTCAACTCGCCGTTTCCCTGGAGCCAGGGCCCGCGCCGCATGGGGACGGACAAGAATGCCGACGTGCTGTGGGTCGGCAATTCCTGGGGCGCGAATCTCGCGCGCATCGACACCAAGACACAGGAACTGAGCTTCGTGCCGCTGCCGGGCGCGCAGCAGCCCTATCACGCGGTGGTCGATGCCGGACACAATGTGTGGACCAACGCCTGGATGACCGACCAGGTGCTGCGCTACGACCCGGCCGCCAAGAGCTGGACGGCGTTCGACATGCCGACGCGCGGCAGCGAGGCGCGCTACGTCTCGCTGCTCGAGCGCGACGGCAGGATGCAGGTCGTGCTGCCGTATTTCCGCGCCCGCAAGGTGGCGGTGATGTCGTTCCGCAGCGAGGCCGATCTCGCGGCGCTGAAGGCGCAGGCGGGGCAGTAGGCCATGCGTCTTCCCGTCGCCCCGCGCGCAAGAGCGCGGGGCGAAAGGAACAGAGGAACGCAAGAAGGAATCGAATGGTGAAGATGACTATCGGCGCCGCGGCATTCTGGCTCGCATCGTTCGCCAGCGCCGCCATCGCCCAGGACTACCCGACCCGTCCCGTCACCATGGTGGTGCCATTCGCGGCCGGCGGGCCGATCGACGTGCTCGGCCGCATGCTGGCGCCCGCGCTCGGCGAGGCGCTCGGCCAGCCGGTGGTGATCGAGAACATGAGCGGGGGCGGCGGCATGCCCGGCGCCTACCGGGTCTCGCAAGCGCCCCCCGACGGCTATCAATTCGTGCTCGGCTCGATCGGCACGCACACGCTGAGCCCGCTGTCGTCGAAGAAGCCCTTGTACAATCCGGCGAGCGATTTCGCGCCGGTGATCCTGGTCGCCGAGATTCCGCTGGTCCTGATGGTGCGCAAGGATCTGCCCGTCAAGAATTTGCAGGAGTTCGTCGCCTATGCCCGTGCCAACCAGGCCAAGATGCAGTTCGGCTCGGGCGGCACCGGCACCTCGGCCCATATCGGCTGCCTGCTGCTCAATCAGGCGATCGGGGTCGAGGTCATTCACGTTCCGTATCGCGGCGGCGGGCCCGCGCTCGGCGACCTCGTGGCCGGCCGGCTCGACTACATGTGCAATTACATCTCGCTCGCCGCGCAGGCGGTCGAGGCCGGGCAGGTGGGAGCGCTCGCGATCTTCTCGCGCGAGCGCTCGCCCGTGATGCCGTCGTTGCCGACCGCCGCCGAGCAGGGACTCTCCGGCGTCGATGCCTATACGTGGAACGCGATCTTCCTGCCCAAGGGAACGCCGCCGGCGATCGTGGCCAGGCTCAATGCCGCGGTCTCGCGCGCGATGGATTCACCGGCCGCGCGCACGCGCCTCGACAAGCTCGGCCTCGACATTCCGCCCGCGCCGCGCCGCACTCCGGACTATCTCGGACAATATGTGGCGGCCGAGATCGCCAAATGGGGCCCGCCCATCAAGGCGAGCGGGGTGACGGAAGAGTGAGCGGAGTCAGCTGATCGAGCCTTGGCGGCCGTCCGACGCCGGGCCGCGCGACTTTCGCCCGAACACGCCCGCGACCCGGTTGGCGAGCACGCGCCGGTAATGCGGGGGCGGCTTCGGGCCGTCGCCGGCCTCGCGGTTGAGACTTCGAAGCGCGTCAATGATGTCGTCGACCTGGATGGCGCCGCCTTCCTGCGTCCGGTGCAGCGCCGGCGCGGCCTCGAGCGCGCGGGCGTCCGAAGCCCAGGACGCAAGGATCGCCCGCTTTTCGTTGGAGGTCAGATCGCGGTCACGCACGACATCGAGCGGATGCGCAAAGGCGCGTGCCGGATGCAGAAGCGCGTCGAGATCGAACGCGTCGCCGCTCCGCCGGCCGGGCGCATCGCCGTTCGAAGAATGTGGCATGGCGTTTTCTCCCTCTCGACGGCGAGGGATTTAGGAAACGGCGGTTAATTTTCCGGAATGCGGCTTTGGATCGGCGAGGGCCATCTAACCCATTGGTAAACAATACGCCATGCGAGCGGTCCAATGATAAAATGTTGTCTTGAGGCAACATTATTCACCTTATTGTAGCCTCAAGCGAACATATCTTGACTTTAACCAGCTTTGCATGTATGTTAGCTCAAGCTAACATTTAAGTGTCCTGTGATGCTCTGAGGCACCATGAAGGCAAGGAACCCACTCTTAGGAGCTACCCCATACCAGGTCGAGCAGGCCCTGAAGAAACTCGGGGGCGATCTGAAGACCGCACGGCTGCGGCGGAACCTCACCAGCCAGGAAGCTGCCCAGAAGATCGGGACCAGCCGTTTCGCGGTTGCCAATGCAGAGAAGGGAAAGCCTTCCACCGGCATTGCCGTCTACGCGGCATTACTATGGGCGTATGGTCTAGTTGATCGGCTGGCTGACCTTGCGGACCCCGGCAAGGACGAGGAGGGCACAAGACTTGCGCTTGCGCGCGAGCCCGCGCGCGCGCGCCACCGCCGAAAGCTGAGCAATGACTTCTAAGCCCGACCCTACCGAATGCTACGTCTACATCACACTGCCCGGCGCGGCCGTACCTGTCGCTGCGGCGCGCTTTGAACTCACTACGGATCGCAGCGGCACGCCGCTCGGACGATTAGTGTATGGCAAATCCTATCTGGCCCGCCCCGACGCGGTTCCCTTCGATCCGGTCGAACTCAAGCTTGGGCCGCGCGTCTATGAGACGACGGCGATGAAGGGCGTCTTCGGCGCGTTGCGCGATGCCGGTCCCGACTACTGGGGACGGCGGGTCATCGAACGTCATGCGGGCAAGGCTGTCTTATCTGAACTCGATTACCTTCTTGAGTCGCCGGACGATCGCGCCGGCGCGTTGGGATTCGGGCTCGGGCCGGAGCCGCCCGCTCCGCTTCGCAAATTCAACAAAACCGTCAATCTTGCAAGGTTGCAGGCGGTCGCCGATGCCATCGTCAAAGACGAAGACTTACCGCCCGATACGGAAGTCGCACAGGCTGAAGAGTTGCTCCTCGTCGGAACATCGATGGGCGGTGCGCGGCCCAAGGTAACGGTCGAGGATGAAGAGGGTCTTTGGATCGCTAAATTCACCCGGACCGACGACCGATGGAATAACGCGCGCATCGAGCACGCGATGCTTGTGCTCGCGCGAGCATGCGGACTGACCACGGCCGAGAGTAAACTCGTGACCGTCGGCGGCCGCGATGTCCTGCTGGTCAAGCGGTTTGATCGGGGAAAGACCGGTGCGGGCTACGAACGCGCGCGGATGGTGAGCGCGCTGACACTTCTGAAAGCGGACGATTCACATCAGTCCAGGGACAAATGGTCCTATGTTCTGCTTGTCGAGGAACTGCGCCGCGTAAGCGCCGAGCCCAAAAAGGATGCCGCAGAATTATTCCGGCGAATGTGTTTCAATGCGCTCATTTCCAACATCGACGACCACCCGCGCAATCACGCAATCCTTGCCAAGGCGCATGACTGGAAGCTCTCGCCCGCCTATGACCTTACGCCTATGCCGCTTGTCGGCCTTGAACGGAGAGACCTCGCCATGATTTGCGGCGACCGGGGCCGCATTGCGAATGCCAATAATCTGCTTTCCCAATCCGCACGGTTCCTGTTGCCAGCGGATGAAGCCGGAGCCGTTGTCACTGAGATGAAGGATCGTGTGAAGGCAACATGGTACGAAGTCGCCCGGAGCGTCGGCGTATCGGAAAAAGATTGCGAGCGCATCGCCGGCGCATTTGCCTATCCGGGGTTTGATCTTCAGCAGGTCCAGGCCGTCGATGACAAGTAATTGCAGATGGGCGCAAGAGTAGCGCAGAAATCGAATTGCGCCCGAAATCAAAAGTCGCAATGGCGTTCGTCCCCGATCCTTCGTGCCAAGAGAATTCAAGCTACGACATTGACCTGCAGGGTGATGGCTTGCCTGCAGCCCGGGCCCACGTATCCTTCTCGGCTCAGACCCCGGGAGATAGTCATGTACTGCCGTATTGCCATTGCCTGCCGCTCCGTTCTGCTCGCTGCGCTGTTCCTACCCGCCCTGGCGGTCGCCCAAAGCTTTCCGACCCATCCGGTCAAATTCGTCGTGCCGTTCCCGGGCGGCGGCATCAATGACGTGCTGGCGCGCATCGTCGGCGACAAGCTGCAGGCGAAGTGGGGACAACCGGTGGTCGTCGAGAACCGCACCGGCGCCGGCGGCAATATCGGCGCCGAGGTCGCGGCGCAAGCCGAGCCCGACGGCTACACCCTGTTCGTGTCCGCGCCCGGACCGCTCGCCATCAACCACGTGCTCTACAAGCGGCTGTCCTACCGGCCGGAGGACTTCGTCCCCATCACGGTGGTCGGCGCGGTGCCCAATCTGGTGATCGTGCGCAAGGACCTGCCGGTCAATTCGGTCCAGGAGCTGATCGCCTATGTGAAACAGAACGACGGCAAGGTGAATTACGGCAGCCAGGGCAACGGCGCCACCCCGCATCTCACCGCCAACATGTTCATGGGCATGACCGGCACCCGCATGATCCACGTGCCGTATCGGGGCGAGACGCTGGTGCTTAACGACATGCTGGGCGGCCATGTCGATGTCTTCTTCGGCAACATCTCGGCCGCGCTCGGGCTCTACCGCGACGGCAAGGTGAAGGTGCTGGCGGTCACCGACAAGGCGCGCGCGGCGGCGATCCCCGAAGTCCCGACCACCGCCGAGGCCGGCCTGCCGGGCCTGCTCTCGGTCGGCTGGTTCGCGATGGCGGCGCCTGCCGGGATGAAGCCCGATCTGCAGGAGCAGATCGCCAAGGCCACGATCGAGGTGCTGGCGATGCCCGACGTGCAGGCCAAGTTCCGCGCGGTCGGCGTCGAGCCGGTCGGCGGCACGCCCGCCCAGATGGCCGCCTTCGTCAAGGAGGAGAGCCGGCGCTGGGGCGAGGTGATCCGCAAGAACAATATCGCGCTTGAGTAGGGGGGCGGCTCTCCGATGTGGCGGCGCATGAGGCCTTCGCCGCACTTGAACACCCGGCCCCGGCCGCGATAGGTTCCGCCCGCATTTCAATGGGGTGTCCGGGCGCAACCCGGGCTGAGAGGCAACCGCCAACCCATCGAACCTGATCCGGATCATGCCGGCGGAGGGAGCTTGAGATGCCGGCGCGTCGCGACCTTCCGCTTGTTTCGGCCGATATCCTGGCGCGCATCCGCGCCCGCCGTCCGCGCGTGCACTGCATCACCAATGCGGTGGCGCAGAATTTCACCGCCAACATGCTGCTGGCCGCCGGCGCGGTCCCCTCGATTACCATCGCGTCCGACGAGATCGCCGATTTCGTGGCGCGCGCCGACGCGCTGCTGGTCAATCTCGGCACGCTCGATCCGGAGCGGCGCGGCGCGATCGAGATCGCGATTGCGACGGCGGGCGAACGGGTACCGTGGGTCCTCGACCCCGTCTTCGTCGATCGCTCGGCGCCGCGCGCGGGTTTCGCCGCCGCCTTGGTGGCGCGGCGGCCGCGCGCGATCCGGCTCAACGGCGCGGAATTTTCCGCGCTCGCCGGCGGCCCGGCGAGCCCGCATGCGCTGACCCGCTATGCGGTCGAGAATGCGACGGTGGTCGGGCTGACCGGCGACCGCGACATGGTGGCGGACGCCACGCGCATGGTCACGATCGCCAATGGCGACCCGCTGATGTCGAAGGTGACGGCGATGGGTTGCGCCGCCTCGGCGCTGGTGGGCGCCTGCCTGGCGGTCGAGGCCGATGCGTGGAACGCGACCGCGGCGGCGCTGATCCTGATCGGCGTCGCGGGCGAGGCCGCGGCCGGACGCGCGCAGGGGCCGGGCACTTTCGCGGCCGGCATTCTGGATGCTCTCCACGGCCTGGATCAGGCCACGATCGTCGAACGGGCGAGGGTGGAATCATGAGCTTCTCCGACCCCGAAAAGCAGCTCACCGTCGATCTGCGCCTCTACGCGATCGTCGATCCGGAACATGCCGGCGGCCATGCGCTGCCGGAGCTCGCCCGCAGGCTGGCGCGCGGCGGCGCCACGCTGGTGCAGCTGCGCGACAAAATCCACGACACGCGCCAGATGGTGGAGCTGGCGCGCGCCGTGAAGGCGGCGCTTCCGGCCGAGGTGCCGCTCATCGTCAACGACCGGGTGGACGTCGCGCGCGAGGCCGGTGCCGACGGCGTGCATCTCGGGCAGGAGGACATGGATGTCGCGGAGGCGCGTTCCGTTCTCGGGCCGGTGCCCTTCATCGGGCTCTCGATCAAGACGGTCGAGCAGGCGCAGGCGGCGCCGCTCGGCATTCTGGATTATGTCGGCATCGGCGGCGTTTTCGGCACGACCTCGAAGCAGAATACCAGCCGCCCGATCGGCCCCGACGGGCTCGCCCGGATCGTGCGGGTGTTTCGCGACCGCATCGGCAATTTCCCGATGTGCGGGATTGCGGGCATCACGGCGGCAAACGCCGCGCAGGTGATCGCGGCGGGCGCCGACGGCGTCTCGGTGATCTCGGCGCTTTCGCTCGCACCCGACCCCGAGGCGGCGGCACGCGAGCTGCGCGCCATCGTCGACGCGGCGCGCGAAAAATATGCGCCGACGCCGCCCGCGGTCGGCGCCGGCGGACATCATGGAGGAAATGCATGAGCGCGGTGGCAGCGAAAGCGTCCTGCGTAGGGTGGGTTGAGCGGAGCGAAACCCACCAGGGCGCGGCGATTGGTGGGTTACGGCGCACCGATCCCGGGCTTGCCCGAGATCGGCATCAAAATATACGCAGGTCGGGCAAGCCCTACCTGCATGCGCCTAACCCACCCTGCAAGATCCCGTACGCGGGGAGAGGTGAAGGAGCGGCTTCGCCATGACCGCCATCGCTGTCACCATCGCGGGGTCGGACTCGGGCGGCGGGGCCGGGATCCAAGCCGACCTCAAGACCTTCTCGGCGCTCGGCGTCTACGGCGCCTCGGTGATCACGGCGCTCACGGCGCAGAACACCGTGGGGGTGACGGCGATCCACGACGTGCCGCCGGATTTCGTGACCGCGCAGATCGATGCGGTGTTTTCCGACCTCGCGGTCGACGCGGTGAAGATCGGCATGCTGGCGCGCACCGGCGTGATCGAGGCGGTCGCGGCCGGGCTCGACCGCTGGCGGCCGGCCAACGTCGTGCTCGATCCGGTGATGGTCGCGACCTCGGGCGACAAGCTGCTCGCGCCCGATGCGATCGCGACGCTGCGGCGCGAGCTGTTGCGGCGCGCGCGGGTGGTGACGCCCAACCTGCCGGAAGCCGCCGCGCTGCTCGACACGGAGGTTGCCGGCAACGAGACCGAGATGCAGGTGCAGGCCGAGCGGATTCTCGCGCTCGGCGCCCAGGCGGTGCTGATCAAAGGCGGCCACGGGACCGGCGCGGTCAGCACGGATTTTTTGTTCGACGGCGCCTCGGTGACCCGGCTTTCGGTGCCGCGGATCGCGACCCGCAACACGCATGGGACCGGCTGCACGCTGTCGTCGGCCATTGCGGCCGGTCTCGCCAAGGGCCAAAACCTCGTCGACGCGGTGCGGGATGCCAAAGCCTATGTCACTGCCGCCATCGCGGCCGCGGACCGCCTCGCCATCGGCCAGGGGCACGGCCCGGTCAACCATTTTCATGCCCTATGGCGCTAACGTTTTTTTTCCGGAGGCGAACCATGCCGAAATCAGATCGTCGAGCGCTGCTGCGGGGCGGCGGGCTGGCGCTGCTCGGCGCGGTGGCGGCGCCCGCGGTGGCGCGCGCACAAGCGCTGCGCTGGCGCATGGTCACGTCGTGGCCGAAACGTCTCCCCGGCCCCGGCATGTCGGCCGAGCGCGTCGCCGAGCGGATATCCGCTTTGTCGGGCGGACGCCTGCAGATCACGGTGCAGGCTGCGGGCGAGGTGGTGCCGGCCTTCGAGGTGCTCGACGCGGTCGGCGGCAGCGTCGCCGAGATGGGACATACCGCCGCCTTCTACTGGCAGGGCAAGCAGCCGGCCGCCGCCTATTACACGACGGTGCCGTTCGGCCTCACCCCGATGGAGCACGTGGCCTGGGTCGACGCCGGCGGCGGGCAGGCGCTGTGGGACGAGCTTTACGCCCCGTTCGGGGTCAAGCCTTTCATGGGCGGCAATACCGGGGTCTGCATGGGCGGCTGGTTCCGGCGCGAGCTCAAGAGCCTGGACGACCTCAAGGGCCTCAAGGTCCGCTCGCTCGGGCTGGGGGGCGAGGTGTATCGCCGGCTCGGCGCGACGCCGCAGACCACGCCGCCGGGCGAGATCCTCACCAGCCTGCAATCGGGCGTGCTCGACGGCGCCGAATTTGTCGGCCCGGGCACCGACATCGCGCTCGGGCTCTACCGCGTGGCGCCGCTCTATTACGGCCCGGGCTTCAACAAGCCCAACGGCACCGGTGAATGCCTGGTCAATCTCAAGGTCTGGGAGGGCCTCGCGGGCGACCTCAAGGCGATCATCGCGCATGCCTGCGCGGCCGAGGCGTCGTTCGCACTGTCCGAGATGGAGCGGCTGAACGCGCAGGCGCTGGCGGCGCTGACCGAGCGCAACAATGTGCGGCTCATGAGCTTCTCCGCCGACGTGGTCGGGACGGCGCGCCGGCAGGCCGCCGATATCCTGGCCGAGCTCGCGGGGCGGAGCGACATCGCGCGCCGCATCAACGACTCTTATGCGGAATTCCGCAGCCGCACGGCGGCCTGGTCGCGGGTGTCGCTCAAGGCGGTGCTGGATGCGCGGGATGGTTAGGGGCGCGAGTGGCGAATAGCGAGTAGCGAGTAGCGAGTAGCGAGTAGTTGAGCAGGGAAGCCCTCTATTCGCTGCTCTCGCTATTCGCCACCCGTATTCCCTAATTCCTGAACCGCACCACCTTCTGCTGCTGCTCGCCGAGCCCGTCCATGCTGAGGCGCACGACGTCGCCGGGCTTGAGGAATTTCGGCTCCGGCTTCATGCCGAGCGCGACGCCGGGCGGCGTGCCGGTGACGATCACGTCGCCGGGCTCCAGCACCATGAATTGCGAGCAGTACCAGACCAGATGGGCGACGCCGAACACCATGGTCTTGGTCGAGCCCCTCTGCCGGGTCTCGCCGTTGACCGTGAGCCACATCGAGAGCTTCTGCGGATTCTCGACCTCGTCCTTGGTGACCAGCCAGGGGCCGAGCGGACCGAAAGTCTCGCAGCCCTTGCCCTTGGTCCACTGACCGGAGCGCTCGATCTGGAAGACGCGCTCGGACACGTCATTGGCGAGGCAATAGCCCGCGACCGCGTCCATGGCGTTCGATTTCGACAGGTAGCGCGCGCGCGATCCGATCACGACGCCGAGCTCGATCTCGTAGTCGAGCTTGGTCGAGCCCTTGGGGGTGATGGTGTCGTCGTTCGGGCCGCAGATGCAGGACGGCGCTTTGTTGAAGATGATCGGCTCCTTCGGAACCGGCATGCCGGTTTCCGCCGCATGGTCCGAGTAGTTCAGCCCGATCGCGATGAAATTGCCGACCCGACCCACGCAGGGGCCGATCCGCGGCTTGCCCTTCACGACCGGCAGCCGCCCGCGCGCGGCTTTCTTGATCTTGGCGAGGCCTCTCGGCGACAAGGCGTCGCCCGTGAGGTCGGGCACGACTTTGGAGAGATCGCGGATGTATCCCTCCGCATCGATGATGCCGGGTCTTTCGCGGCCGGGCGCGCCGAAGCGGACGAGCTTCATGGATCAGATCTCCTCACTACGCATTTTTCGGGTTGGGTTGCTCGAAAGGGGGAATTGGATGTAGATCATGCGTCCAGGGAAGGCGGGGCACAAGCGCCCTTCAGAATGCGCCCGGGAACGCGCCGCCGTCGATCAGCAGGTTCTGCCCGGTGATGTAGCCGGCCTGGGCCGAGCAGAGGAACGCGCAGGCGGCGCCGAACTCGTCCGGCGTGCCGAAGCGCTTGGCCGGAATGGAAGCGGCGCGCGCGGTGCTGAGCTGCTCGTAGGGCACGCCCTGCTTCTTGGCGGTGGCCTCGATGTTGCCCTTCAGGCGGTCGGTGTCGAAGGCGCCCGGCAGCAGGAAGTTGATGGTCACGTTGGACCCGGCGACCGAACGCGCGACCCCGGCCATGAAGGCGGTGAGCCCGGCCCGCGCCGCCGAGGAGAGGTCGAGGCCGACCAGCGGCATCTTCACCGAGCCCGACGTGATGTTGACGATGCGCCCGAATTTCCTGGCGATCATCGGGTCGATCGCCTTCTGGGTGAGCTCGATCGCCACCACCATGTTGGCGGTGACGCCGTCGAGCATTTTCTGGCGGTCGAGCTCGCGAAAATCCCGAAACGGCGGGCCCGCATTATTATTGACGAGGATGTCGGGCTCCGGGCAGGCGCCGAACAGCGCCTTCTGTCCCTCCGCGGTCGCGACGTCGGCGGCGACCGCCGTGATCCTGGCCCCGGTCGCCTTGCGCAGGTCGGCCGCCGTCGCTTCCAGCCGTTCGCGATTAAGCCCGTTGACCACGACCTCGCAGCCGGCCTCCGCGAGCTTGAGCGCGCAGGCGCGCCCGAGCCCGCGGCTCGACGCGCAGACGATGGCCTTGCGGCCGGCGATCCCGAGATCCATGGGGGAACTCCTCACAAGCGCCCGGCGAAACCTCTGGCGAGATCAAAAATCGAGCCGGGCGGGCGAATTCCTTTGGCCGCGCGGCGCCGTCCTGTCAACGGGCAAAATCCCGGGGCGATCGCAGGGCCGTTGACGGGCTTATCGGGCCGGTCACACCGGCTGGCCGTCTTCCACGATGCTCATCTGGTTGCCGCGCCAGACGAACTCGGTTCCGACGAGGCCGTCGAACCATATGCACGGCAACAGCAGGTCGCGCAGGGCCGCATGAACCGGATAGAGGGCCGTGCAATGCCATCCGGCGGCGCGGGCGAGCGCCATCTCGGCGCCGTACCAGAGCGCGGCCAGCGCGCCGATGCTCGCGGCCACCGGCATTTCGGCCGCGCTCGCCATGAACGCCGTAGCGAGCAGCGGAAACAGCGCGCCGGCGAGCAGCTCGGGCCAGAAAAGATGCGGAAAAGAAGCATGGCGCAGCCGCGCCCAGCGGGTCTGGCGGCGCCAGACATCGACCAGGCGGCGGCGGCCGAGCGGCTGCGCGAACGGTGCATCGACCAGATTCACGTCGAGGCCCCAGGCCCGCACCACCTTGGTG
>Ga0137415_10004270_pt1 | contig 14150 bp, 2 predicted proteins | sample CZODoug3_1_1_16f_FD_183082 | JGI IMG/M metagenome (GOLD analysis project Ga0137415, IMG submission 183082) | Vadose zone soil fungal communities from Angelo Coast Range Reserve, California, USA - CZODoug3_1_1_16fungal (Hybrid Assembly) | ecosystem: Environmental > Terrestrial > Soil > Vadose... | reverse complement strand
CGACTCGAGCCCCAGTTCCATGAAACTGCGATTTACGTCGGGAAGCCCCTGCGACGCATCCTGGCCGAGTATCCCGGCAATCCGACGCTGCAGATACGAGGCGACAGTCGTTGCGCCGCCCGGTCCCCTTGTCAGGGCTGTTTCACGTGCCAACGCTGATCGAGCATCGGCCTTTGCACCCATGACTTCGTTGTCTTGCGGATCGACCCAGAAGCGCTGGCGCTGAAAGGGATAGGTAGGTAACGAGACCCTCCGCGGCGCCCGGGTCGCGAAATAGCCGCTCCAATCGACGGCGACGCCGAGCAGCCACAGCTCGCCGAGCTCTTGCAGAAGCACCGCCAAACTCTCAGGGTGCTCACTTGCTTCGGCCAAGGACCCTGCTATCACTCGCTCACGCTCAGCGAGGCGGTGGCTTGCGCCGATGTCCGGCGCGGAACTTGATTGCATGCTGATTCTAGTGCCATCACCCGAGACAAGGCGCAGCGCTACCTCCGCGGTACCGCTGCCAACCACGAACAACCTGCAGCGGTGATGCTGTCTTCCGACCGAAAGGGTATAGGCAATGTCGCGTAGGGGCAGATCCGGATGCTCGCGCAGATATCTCGCCAGATTCAACCTGAGCGTATCCAGCGGGATATCGGACTTTGCCGAGATCACGATCAGCTCGGGTCGGCCAGGCGGGACTGCGCGTTCCAGAGCAGGCGCTTCTTGCAATATAGCGTGCGCATTCGTTCCGCCGATACCGAATGAACTCACGCCAGCTCTTAGCAGTCCGCCGCCTCCGGCACAAGACCACGGCGCCGTTGTCCTCTGGACAAAAAACGGGCTGCACTCGAAGTCAATCGCGGGGTTCGAATCGCTGAATTGCAGGCTCGGAACGAGCGTTCTGTTCTTGAGCATCAGGACCGTTTTGATGAGCCCCGCTACTCCCGCCGCCGCATCGAGGTGCCCGATATTCGTCTTGACCGAACCCAGCGCGCAATACTGTTGGGCGCTCGATTCCCTGCGATGCGCAAGCGTCAACGCTGCGACCTCGATCGGATCCCCGACGCGAGTGCCTGTGCCGTGAGCTTCGACGTAGCTGATGCTCTCAGGTGTAACCCCGGCGTGGGACATCGCATCTGAGATGACAGCAGCCTGTCCTTCAATGCCCGGTGCGGTATATCCCGCCTTAGCGGAGCCGTCGTTATTGATCGAAGAGCCTCTGATCAGCGCGTGGATATAGTCCCGATCTGCCATTGCGTCGGCCAAACGTCTCAATACAACCACTCCGACGCCGCTGCCGAAGACCGTACCGGCCGCTTCCTTGTCGAACGCCCGGCACTGTCCATCGGGCGAAAAAATCATGCCTTCCTGAAAATGGTAGCCCGCAATCTGCGGCACTCGCACCGTCACGCCACCTGCCAGCGCCATGTCGCACTCACCGCCGCGCAAGCTCAGACAGGCGATGTGTACAGCGACCAGTGAAGTCGAAGATGCCGTGTTGATGCACAAGCTCGGCCCTCTTAAGTTCAACTTGTACGATACGCGGGTCGGCAGAAACTCTTTCTCATTGGCTAGCATCAACTGATAGCGCTCGACGGGTGAAGCGTCCCGATAGCGCTGCTGCAGGTTGTGGAGGAGATAGGTGTTCATCGCTGCGCCGACATAGACTCCCACCCGGCCGCGGTACGTCTGCGTATCGTAGCCAGCGTCCTCGAACGCCACGTGAGCACTTTCGAGCAGCAGGCGCTGCTGGGGATCCAGCATCTCGGCTTCTCTTCGAGAGATCGCAAAGAAGTCGGCATCGAACATTTCGATGTCTTGCAGAATCGGGCTGGCCTTCACGTAACCAGGGTGCATGAGATCGGATTCCGCGACACCCGCGTCCCGCAATTGCGCATCGTTGAAGAAGGTGATGCACTGACGGCCTGCCGCGAGGTTGCTCCAGAACTGATCCAGGTTCAGCGCTCCCGGAAAGCGCCCAGCCATGCCGATAACGGCGATATCTGAATCACGCAGGTGCTGGCCTTCGTTCACTGAAGCTCCTCCTTCGCTGTAGGTACGTGACTTTCCCTGCGTTGCGCCTGCATGCCGGCGCACGCACCTTGCGCTTAACGATGCCTGCGGACGGGCTCGATCTGATCGAGATCGAAATAACCGTCATAGCCTTGCAAGTAGATCGCTGCCCGGCGCCCGAACAGAATCACGGCCGCGCTACTCGTGCCCAGCTCATTTCCATGCAGCAGCACGGTTCGCACCTTTGTTCCAATCGGATGAGCGGCATTCCATGCGGTAACCCTTTCCAGAGCCGATCGCTCCGGGTCGGCCCTCGCGCGCGAACTGCCTTGCACAGCGGAGTCAGCGGCGTTTCCGGGGGATATGCTTGTTTGCCCCTCGATCTTGCGAAGTAGCTTCGTGAGCGTATCCCCGGGGCCAATCTCCTCGAATTCCATCCCCTCGATCCGCAGCAGGTACTGGATGCTTTCCAGCCACAGGACCGGACGTATCAACTGATTGACCAGATTCGAGACCAGGTCTTCATCCCGATAAGGACGGCCGGAGATGTTGGCAATCACAGGTTTGCGCAGCGGTGCGAATTTTACGTTGGCGAGGAATGCGCGGAACTCCTCACTCGCGGGCCGCATGCAGCGCGAGTGGAACGCGCCGCTCGTATTCAAGGGATAGTACGCGACGCCCTTGCTGCCGAAATGAGGCTCGACCCGCGTGAGATCGGCTTTCGGTCCCGAGATCACGCTCTGCAATGGAGAGTTGTGTATCGCGATGTCAATTCCATCCTCGGCCTGTTCGCGCAAGATCGCCTGGATCTCATCCCGGCTGGCACCCATGATGGCGGCCATGGCCCCCCCGCTCACCTTACCCAGCAGCTCGCCACGCTTTTTTACGAGCTCGACGCCCAGCTCAAAGTCGAAACAGCCGGCGGCCAGCAGTGCATTGAACTCCCCGAGGCTGTGTCCGGCGAACATCTGCGCAGCTTCACCGTCTTCCCGGGTCTTCTTGAAATAGGACAAGGCACTTACTACGTATATCGCGGGCTGCGTGAATTGCGTCCGATTGAGTTCATTGCGCAGATCCCACAGGCAAAGCTCCTTGATGGAGTAGCCGAGGATGTCGCTGGCCGCTTGAGTCAACTGCGGAAATTCATCGAACAGGGTGCCTCCCATGCCTCTGTGCTGAGAACCCTGACCCGGAAAAAGAAAAGTCTTCATGCCCGTATTCCGTTGTTTTGTGACGTGCGCTCCCGGTCCGCTTGCATATAATGAAGGAATCGAACACCGATCACGGATTGAGCGATGTCGGCAACCTCCTGGTACACCCGCAACGTCAAACACAAAAACGCGCTTTTGAACCTGTTCTGCTTCCCCTACGCCGGGGGCTCCGCGGCGATCTACCGAAAATGGGAGGTGCTGCTGGCACCTCGCATCGAAGTCATTCCCGTAGAATTGCCGGGACACGGAACCCGCCTTGGCGAAGCCCCCTTCACCGCGGTCGAGTCCCTCATAGAGGCGCTCGTCCCCGCCCTGTTGGCGGATCTCGACAAACCGTTTGCGATCTTCGGCCACAGCATGGGAGCTCTGATTGGATACGAGCTTGCGCGAGCGCTCCTCGGGTCGTTTGGCAAGGAACCGCGCAGGCTTTTCGTATCCGGGCGGCGCGCGCCCGGTCTGCCGCCTCCTCGCAAACCCGCCTTCGATCTTCCAGATGAGGACTTCGTCGCGGAATTGTCCCGACTCCAAGGGACCCCCGCCGACGTCCTTGCCGATCCCGAGCTCATGGCGCTCATGTTCCCCATGTTGCGCGCGGACTTTCGACTGACCGAAACTCATACGCATCGACCTGTTCCCTTGCTCAATTGCCCGGTCAGCGCCTTTGGCGGCATTTCCGATCTGGACGTCAGCATGGACGCCGTCTGCGCCTGGCGCGGCGTCAGCGCGGGACCGTTCACGGTTCGCATGTTCGAAGGTGATCATTTTTTCATACATTCCGCCGCTCAATTGATCGTGCGTATGGTTGAGTTGGATCTTCAGCCGCTGCGCCCTGGGTAGCTGCAGCAACATGCCACCCTATGGGGAAGTCAGAAGACCATTTCACGGCAACCATACAGGCGTTCGGCCGGGATCGAAGCGCTACGGCATCGCTCGACAAACTTGTCGGATTCGACAATCTGTCTGCTCTCGGGGGTGTACTGCAATCCGCACAGGTATCTCAGCCACGGCTCCTGTCCCATGGCATATACGAAGGCGCGGTTGCAACCGACTTCTTGCACCAAGGCCCAGGCGCGCTCACTGTCCGATCCCGAAAGACGTCTGGATTCGTCGTCCTTGCGCTTTACGGGGCCCGGCAGATATGGGCTGTACAGCCAGGTCAGCGGGGCTCCCTGGCATTCCATCCCGATGAATAAGATATCGGCCTTTCCGAGCCGGGCGGCCAGCCGGCGATACAGGGCCCGATCCAGGCAGTTGGAATCCGCAAGGAAAAGCAACGTTCGCCCCTTCACCCGCAGGTACAGCCCATGCTTACTGGTGATGCTTAGATCGGCGTGCTCACCATAGAACGGCAAGCTCACGATGTCGCCATCGGCGATCGGCACGCAATCCAGCGGATCCATCACCTGGATACGGGTGAAGCCGAGACTCTGCAATGTCAGCTTGAGCGACGGATCCGCCACGTTGCAGGGGTTGTTTCGCGGCACCAGAATGCAACCGATCCGCTGACGCAGCTGCAGCAGGATTTCGGGGCAAAAGTGATCCTGATGGCTGTGCGTGAGGAAGACGTAGTCGATATAGTCGGGAAGATCATCGAAAGTCAGTTGCGCCTGACCCTGCCCGGGGGCGTCTTTGTGTTCGCAGACCACGAGTGGATCAATGAGAATTGACACCTTCGAGGTCTGTACCAGCACGCACGCGTGGCCGAAGTATCTGACTCTGACGTCCCCGCCGCTGTATTGCGGTTGTTTGCGCTCAGCGGGTTCTGTCGTAAAGAACTGCAGCAAGCGGTCGTGGGCGTCCGCGGGAACGTTCAGCTTGCTGATCAGCTCGACGCCTGAGACCGGCGTTATCCTGCTCTGCGCGAGGATGTCGAATCTCTCGTCCGCAAATCGCAGCGGCACGATCAGTCTATCGGTGGACTCGGTGCGTGGTGTGTTCAGGAAGAAGTTCCGCTGCCGGTCTTTGGTCCTGAAAAGGGCCACTTCCTGAATCGCCGCATCGCCCAGTGAGCTGCCATATACCAACTCTTCGATGATGCGAACACTCGGATGGTTGTTCAAATCGTACGTGAGCTCCACGAGCCCCTGCAGGGATTCAGGCAGGGTCTTGTAAATTTCCTCGAGACTGAATCCCTTGGCGCCTGCCTGCAGCCGCCGCTCGAGATTCATGAGGTCTTCGGCGAATTGAATCAGCCCTGCGCACTGTCTGGCCGTATCGTTGATCAACCTGTTGACCTCGGCAATGTCGTCTCGCGTCAGATGTATGAAGGGCGCGCCGAGGAATTCCGGGTCTTTGCACGCTGCCTCGTGAACCGTCGGATTGGCGATGAAGGATTTCAAGACGGGAATGTGCCGGAATGCAATATTGAGAGCATGCTGTACGGGCGAAATGAGATGCGCCCAGGCATACCAACGGCACGCCAGGGGCTCGATTTTCGTATCGCTGCGCAGATAGACTCCAGCGCCTATATCACCTTGCATCAAGCCTTCTCCTTTGCGCAACGTCTGTGCGAGCGTCCCATCAGATGACACCCTCTTCGCACTCTTCGTCCGGTGTGTCGCCACCGGCTTGAGCCGCTTCGAGCAATTGAATTACGGCAGCGAGCCGCCGCGCGAAATCCGCCAGCACTGGTACCTCAAAGAGCGTGCGTAGGGGAAGCTCGACTCCCGTCTCGGTCTGCACACGCGAGATCATCGAGGTCGCGAGCAGAGAATGTCCTCCCAGCTCGAAGAAGTTATCGGGCAGGCCGACGCGCTCGACTCGCAGTACCTGTGCCCAAATGCGTGCCAACAGTTGCTCCAGCGGCGTACACGGAGCCACGTATAGCAGCTCCCGAGGATGGGCCTCAGGCGGTGGCAGCGCCGCGCGATCCACCTTGCCGTTTGGTGTCAGTGGAAACTGCTCCAGCACGGCGAAAGCGGCGGGCACCATGTACTCCGGCAGGCGCTGCCTCAGGTGTGCGCGCAATTCTGTCGCCTGCGGAAACTTGCCTGCCGCCGCGATCAGGTAGGCAACCAGACGCCGGTCCCCCGGTTCGTCCTCTCTGAGAAGCACCAGGCTGCGTCCAACACTGTCATGCGACAGAAGGGCCGCCTCCACTTCACCCAATTCGATACGAAAGCCGCGGAGCTTGACCTGCGTGTCCAATCGTCCGATGAACTCCAGCTCCCCTTTTGCAGTCCAACGAACAGTGTCTCCGGTGCGATACAGCCGGCCACCCTCCCCTTCAAACGCATCTGGAACGAGGCGTTCGGCGGTCAGCGAAGGGCGGTTGAGGTAGCCGCGCGCCAGGCCCTCTCCGCCAATGTAAAGCTCGCCGGCCACGCCGATTGGAACTGGCTGCAAGGCGTCATCCAATACGTAGACTTGAGTATTGCGTATCGGCCGTCCGATCGTCGGACTCTCGTCATCTGTGGTCGAGTGCCACACAGTGGTGTAGACGGTCGCTTCAGTTGGGCCGTACAGATTGGCGACGTCGCATTGTGGCAGTGCAGACCTGATCTTCTCGAGTAGCGCAGCTGGGAAAGCTTCGCCCGCCAGCACCACCGTGCCGATGCCGCGCGGCAAGGACGCTGAAGCAGGACTCAGGAGACTTGCGAAAGCCGACGGTACGGCGCTGACCAGGCTGCCGCTCCAGTTTTCGCCTCCTTGCTCGCTCAACGCCAGTACATCTGCAACTATTCGAATGCAGCCCCCGGCGCACAAAGGAGTGAATATCTCAAACACCGAAACATCGAAACTGAGCGAGGTCGTCGCCCACACTCGAGAAAGCCGGTCCGGACCGAACTCATCCTGAGCCCACGCGACAAAGTCGGTAACACTGTGGTGTGTGACCAGGACACCCTTGGGTGTGCCTGTGGACCCGGAGGTGTAGATGACGTACGCCAGATTGTCTGCGCTTGATCTGCTTGCGGGCGCCTCACACGACTGTTGCGCAATCAGCATTGCGTCGGCATCGAGTCGAACAGCTGCACCGCGAAAGTCAGGCAGCGCTGTAGTCAGTTGCCGTTGGGTCACGAGCACCCGCACCTGCGCATCGCAGAGCATGTACGAGAGCCGCGCTGGGGGATACACAGGGTCCAGCGGTAGATAGGCTCCGCCGGCCTTCAGTATCCCCAACAAGCCGATCACCATCTCGATCGAACGCTCCACGCACAACCCCACGACCACCTCAGGACCTACTCCCAGATTCACCAGGTGGTGTGCGAGCCGATTCGAGTGCGCGTCGAGCTCAGCGTAGCTCAGTTGCTGATTTCCAAAGATCACCGCCGGTGAATTCGGCGTACGCGCGGCCTGCTGCCTGAATACCTCGTGCACACACTGTCGCGGACACTCGTGTGCCGTGTCGTTCCACTGCACGAGAAGCCGGTGGCGCTCTGCTACACCGAGTAGCGGCAACTGCGAAATCGTGCAATCCGGCGTGGCGACGGCGCCCTCGAGCAATCTGATCAGCTGCTCGGACAGACGCTCGACCGTTGATCGCTCGAACAGATCACTCGCATACCGAAGGTGCCCGGCCAACCCGTCCGGCGTTTCGGTCAGCTCGAAGCTCAGATCGAGCTTGGCTGTAACCTGCTCTCGTTCCAGCGGTGTCAGCTTCACCTTCGGCAGCTCCAGCGATTCACGCGGCGCGTTCTGGAACGTGAAATCCACCTGAAACAACGGCTGCCGCGACAGATCCCGCACCGGCTGGACGGCCTCGACCACTTTCTCAAACGGCACATCCTGGTACGCGTAGGCCGCGAGCGTCACCTCCTTCACGCGCGCCAGCAGTTCCTTGAAGGATGGCCCTCCGGATAGATTGGTCCTCAGCGCCAGCACGTTTACAAAAAATCCGATCAGATCCTCGGTGCGCCTGTGCGTGCGGCCTGCGATGGGTACACCCACCACGATGTCGTCCTGCCCGCTCCAGCGCGACAACAACACCTGAATTGCCGCCAGTAGCACCATGAACAACGTAACATCCTGTTCACGAGCGAACTCGCTCAGCCGTGTGGACAGGTCGCTCGTCAACTGCAGCGGCACCGCCGCTCCACGGAAACTTTGGACGGCAGGTCGGGGGTGATCCGCAGGCAGATTCAACATCTGCGCTCCGGACAATCTCTCCTTCCAGTACGTGAGCGGCCGTTCCAGTGCCTCGCCACGAAGCCACTGTCGCTGCCACAGCGCGTAGTCCGCATACTGAATCTCCGGAGCGCGAAGTGGCGAGGTCTGTCCCTGAGCAAAGCCTGCATACAAAATGCTTAGCTCCCGGACCAACACGCCCATCGACCAGCCGTCCGAGACGATGTGGTGCATCGTTATCAGCAGCACGTGCTCTTGCGGTTGCAACCGAATCAGCGCAACGCGAAACAGCGGGCCCCGGGCAAGATCGAATCGTTCGAGCGCCGCCCCGCGCAGGAGACGCTTCTCCTGCGCGCCCCGTGCATGAATGTCGAGCGACGATAGATCCGTGACCTCCACCGGCGGCGCTTGCGGGGGATCGATGACCTGAATGCCCTTGCCGTCGTGCTTGTCGAAGCGGGTACGCAGGCTTTCGTGCCGTCTGTTGAGTTCGCTGACGCTACGTCGCAACGCCTGCCCGTCCAGTTCGCCATCCAACCGGAATGCGGCGGCCAGGTTGTAGGCTGCTTTGACCAGTCCGAGTTGATCCAGAAACCACAGCCGCTCCTGGGCAAAGGACAGCGGCAGGGGTGCGCTTCGCGCCTGCGGTGCCAGCGGTGGCAAGAATCCGCCCTGCTCCTGGCGGCGCGCGCTCTCCACGTGCTCGGCCAACGCTGCAACCGTGGATGATTCAAAGAGCACCCGTAACGGCAGCTCCAGTTTCAACACATCGTGAATACGCGCCATCACGCGCGTGGCTAGTAGCGAATGTCCACCCAACTCAAAGAAATTGTCCTGGATACCGACTCGCTCGATTTGCAGCACCTGCCCCCAGATTGAGGCCAACGCCTCTTCAAGCGCAGTGCGCGGGGCCACATACCCCCCGATGCGCGAGCGGGCATCCGGCGCGGGCAGCGCTTTGCGATTCACCTTGCCGTTCGGCGTCGTTGGCAACGCATCCAGCATCACGAACGCTGCAGGCATCATGTACTGTGGCAACCGCGCTTTCAGATGCTCCCGCAACTCGATTTCAGAAACAGGCAATGAGACATTCGGCATGAGACGGATAGCGTCATCGTCCGTACGGACGCTCGCTTTCGGTGCGCTGCCGGCACAGCGGGCGTACACCTGGTAGATCCCTGTTCGCGCCAGCTTGCGTTCCTGTGCGATGGTGCATTCAAACCCGTGCCGGGTAAGCAGCTCGACGATGCGTTCGAGCCGGGCTTCGATATCGTGCACCTCGACCACGATCTGGCGCAGCTTGGCCCAATCACGCGGCTCGATTCCGCACAGAACGTCCCACTCGCTCTTTTCAACATCGATCTTCAGCAGATCCACGCGCTCCACGTTGAGCTCGCGCATCACCTGCGAGAGGGTTTTCAACTGGCATTGGTAGGCCTCGGACTCAAAGGCCCCGTCGAGAACTCTCGGCACGGGGGACTTCCCGTCCCCCCAAACGTTCTGCAGAAATGCCTTCGTGACCTCGGTTTCAGACTGCGCATCGGCGTAGAACCCGGAGTTCGCGGTCATCCGAGGATAGTGGCGAATTTCCGCCACCGTGCCGGCATGCGACAAACCACATTGAAATACCGCGACGTCGAGACCGTAAAGAGCAATATTCTCGCGGAGCCGTTCGAATACGGGAGGCACTGGCTCAAAGGCATAGACACGAGCGCGCGGACGATGGTTGCGCACGAACAGGCTGAAAAGGCCGATGTTGGCTCCGACGTCAAAGATGCAGCAGTCTTCCTCGAGTTCGATGCCGTGCTTGAGATATATCCTCTCCCTGAATATCTCGTCGAACAAAGCGCGGGTCTCGTAGTAATTGATCTGCGAAATCGGCAATCCATTGGGCAATCGCTGCAGCGGCCGCTCCCACGACATCGTGCGTTCCGAGGGCACTACATAAGCGACCAGACGCTTCTCACCGAGCTCGTCCTCCCGCGGCAGCACCGTCACCTGGAGAACTCCACGATGACTCAGCAGCGCCGCCTCGATCTCGCCTGGTTCGATACGATAGCCGCGTATCTTCACTTGGCTGTCCGCGCGGCCGATGAACTCCAGGCTCCCATCCGCCGTGCACCGTGCCAGATCTCCCGTGCGGTATAGTCGGTCCCCCCACGCCCCAAAGGGATCTGGCACAAAGCGCTGTGCGGTCAGACCGGCACGATGCAAATATCCCCGCGCCAAGCACTCTCCACCCACGTACAGCTCACCAGCGACACCCACGGGTACCGGCTCCAGATAATCATCCAGCACATACACCCGTAGGTCCGCCAGCGGCCTGCCGATCATGCTCCCCGATGCGCGTTTGAGATCCTCTGTACAAACCGGTTTGTACGTTACGTGCACCGTTGTCTCGGTGATGCCGTACATGTTGACCAACCGCGGTCGCTCGTCTCCATGGCGCTCGAGCCAGGGTCTCAGCTCGGAAACACTCAATGCCTCCCCGCCGAATATCACCAGACGCAATGCAAGGGTTCCCTTTATCTCAGAATCGATGCGCGCAAGCTGTGCGAAAGCAGTCGGCGTCTGGTTCAGCACAGTCACGCCTTCACATAGCAGCAGATCATAAAATTGCTTAGGCGTGCGGCTCGCGAGGAACGGCACTATGAGCAGCCGCGCTCCATGAAGCAATGCGCCCCACATCTCCCATACGGAGAAATCGAAGGCATGAGAATGGAACATCGTCCACACATCCTGCGGGCCAAAACGCATCGAAGACTCGGTCGCGGCGAACAAGCGCATGACGGCCCTATGCGTAATCGACGCCCCTTTGGGCTCGCCCGTGGATCCTGACGTGTAGATCACATAGGCGAGATTGTCCGGTGTGGTGTCGTTAGACGGTGTCGTGCACGGCCATCGTGTAATAAGCGGCAAGTGCCCATCCAGAAGTACCATCGGGCCGTCATGTCCGGGAAACCCGGGCAGCAGCGCTTGCTGTGTGAGTAACACTGCAATTCTTGCGTCTGCCACCATCCAAGTCAGCCGCTGGGCCGGGTAGCTCGCATCGAGCGGAACATAAGCTCCGCCCGCCTTCAGAATTGCGAGTGTCCCGACCACCATCTCCAAGGAGCGCTCGACGCATAGCCCCACAAGGACGTCGGGTCCCACGCCGAGCGCCCGCAGTTGATGAGCCAGCTGATTGGCCCGCTGCTCGAGTTCCCGGTACGTGAGCTGTTGCCCCTCGTAGATCACTGCTACGGCATCCGGAGTGGCTGCCGCTCGCTCATCGAACAACTCGTGAATGCAACGTATTGGCGACGCCGGCACCGCTGCCGCCGTCCCATTCCACCACGTCAGCAGCCGATGACGTTCCGCCTCATTCAGTAACGGAATTTCCAGAATGGGCTGGTCCGCGTCTACGGCGACTCGTTCCAGTACTCTGCCGAGTTGCTCGCCCATGCGCTCGATGGTCTGCCGGTCAAACAGATCCGTCGCATACTGGAGGAGGCCTGACAGGCCAGCGGGCGTGTCCAGGAAGTAGAGTGTCAGGTCGAATTTCGTCGTGACCTGCTCGGTGTCCGCCGGACTGAGTTGCAGTCCCGGTAAGTCCATAGGCTCTTGTGGCGGGTTGTACAATCCAACCGCCACTTGAAAAAGCGGCTGGCGCGACAGATCACGTTGCGGTTGCAGGTCGGCGACCAACCTTTCGAAGGGCACATCCTGGTTCGCGTACGCTCCCAGAGTCACCTCCTTTACGCGACTCAGCAGTTGCCGAAAACTCGGATTGCCGGACAGATCCGTGCGTAGCACCAGCGTATTGACAAAAAAACCGATCAGACTTTCCGTCTTTGCATGAGTGCGTCCGGCGAGAGCTGTGCCCACCACCACATCTTCTTGCCGGCTCCAGCGGCACAACAGCACTTGGCAGGCCGCGAGCAATACCATGAAGAGCGTTGTCTGCTCGCGGTGGCTCAGCTCACGCAGCCTTGCCGTGAGCCTCTCACCCATATTGAAAGGCACGCTGGCTCCGCGAAAGCTGGCAACGGCCGGCCGAGACCGGTCTGTCGGCAGATCGAGGGTCGGCGGTGCCCCCGAAAGCACCTGTCTCCAGTAGTCGAGCTGCCGCGTTAGGGTCTCGCCGCTCAACCAACGCCGCTGCCAGAGTGCGTAGTCTGCATACTGAATCTCGAGAGGCGGCAACGGCGAAGGTCGTCCGTGCAGAAAATTCGCATACAGCGTGCCCAGCTCCCGGATGAGTACGTCCAACGACCAGGCGTCCGCGATGATGTGATGAATGCTTAGCAGTAACACGTGAGCCTTCGAAGACAGTCTCAGGATGCGGAAAGTAAACGGCGGGGCACTGCTTGGATCGACTGGCTTCAGCATGGCCTGCTGCTGAAGATGCTGTGTTTGCTCCTGACGTGCTCCGTCATCGAGTGATGACAGATCCACGATCTCGAGTCGGATAGCTTTCGGAGGGTCGATGATCTGGACGCCTTCACCTTCCATCGTCGCAAAACGCGTCCGCAAGCTCTCATGACGTTCGATGAGCTCCGTAACGCATCGCTCCAGCACGCCGATATTCAGCGCGCCATCCAGGCGAATCGCTCTGACCAGGCTGTAAGCTGATCCCACTGCGCGCAACTGCTCGAGAAACCATAACCGCTCCTGGGCGAGGGACAGCGGCAGCGGCCCATGTCGCGGCTGCGCATGCAGCGTCGGGAGTGTCGCGCCTTGCTCCTGCCGGCGCAGGATCTCGACTCGTTGAGCGAACCGCGCAATGGTTGGCGCCTCAAACAGCGACCGCAGCGGTAATTCCAGCTGCAACACCTCGCGCACCTGCGCGATCACGCTCGTGACGAGCAGCGAGTGTCCACCCAGTTCGAAGAAGTCGTCCCAGATACCGATTCGCACGATTCCTAGCACGCGTAGCCAGATTGCGGCTATCAGCTGCTCGAGAGGCGTGCGCGGAGCGTCGTGTGGGTTTCCCCCGGGACGATCCTCGGGCGCAGGCAGCGCCTTGCGATCGACCTTGCTGTTGGAGTTTAGCGGCAGGCGCTCCAGCACGACAAAAGTGGCGGGCACCATGTATGCGGGTACCCGTTCCTTCAACTGTTCGCGCAAAGAGTCGATATCGACGGCGCCGTCTCTATGACTCACTAGATAAGCCGTGAGACGCTGGTCGCCCGCGGAGTCTTCACGCCCGATGACCACCGCTTGGGCGACTGTGGCATCGTTCAGCAACAACGCCTCGATCTCACCCGGTTCGACTCGACAGCCGCGGATCTTGAGCTGATGATCCACCCTTCCCAGGAATTCCAGGATACCGGCGGACAGCCAACGTACCCGGTCGCCGGTCCTGTAGAATCGCTCTCCGTCCGCGAAAGGATTCGGTATGAATCTTTCAGCCGTCAATCCCGGCTGACTCGCATATCCACGACCCACCCCAATGCCACCCACGTGGAGTTCGCCGGCTACGCCGATTGGCACCGGCTCCCCGTGGCTATCCAGCACGTAAAGCCTGGAGTTGCCGATTGGCCGCCCGATCGGTATGGAAGCTCCAGCTTGCGCGCCCGGAGGCACCTCGAACGAGCAGAACGTCATCGTGGCTTCGGTCGGTCCGAATAAGTTGACTATGCGGAGCTGGCGGCCAAACGTCCGCCAGAGTGCATCGCAAAGAGACCCCTCCAGCGGTTCGCCCGACGGGCAAATCAAGGAGAGCCGGGAGGTTGTGGATGCGAATTCGTCGGCCTGACTCACGAGCAGCTTGAGCATGCTCGGCGTGATGGCGATGATCTTCGACACCGCGCCGTTGCAGATCGCATGGATCAGGGCCGACGGGTCGCCGGCTGGCGCACTCGCTGGCGGCAGAACCAGCTTGGCCCCGCTACT
>Ga0137415_10004269_pt1 | contig 14151 bp, 16 predicted proteins | sample CZODoug3_1_1_16f_FD_183082 | JGI IMG/M metagenome (GOLD analysis project Ga0137415, IMG submission 183082) | Vadose zone soil fungal communities from Angelo Coast Range Reserve, California, USA - CZODoug3_1_1_16fungal (Hybrid Assembly) | ecosystem: Environmental > Terrestrial > Soil > Vadose... | reverse complement strand
CGCTGGGCCAAGGTCGACGGCTTCTTGCACCGCCACGGCGGCAAGGCGGTGTTCCTCGGTCGGCTCACGGCCCTGCTGCGGGCGCTGATGCCCTCGATGGCCGGCATGAGCGGCATGCGCTATCGCACGTTCCTGGCCTGGAACGCCGCGGGCGGACTGCTCTGGGGCGCCGGTTGCGTCTTCCTCGGCTACGCGTTCGCGTCCGCGCTGAACACCGTCAGCAGGTACCTGACCTGGCTGCCGATCGCTTTGCTCGCCGTCATCGCCGCGGGTTACCTGGCCGTCCACCTGCGCAAACGGCGGCAGGAGCGCGGCGAGGAACAGGCCTTCGCCGAGGCAGGCGCGGGCCCCGACGAGGCGTGACCGTCGTTGTTCGCGCGGCGGTACCGGACGATGCCGATGCCGTCGACGCCGTGCGGTTCGCCTCCTGGCGGGCGGCCTACGGCCATCTCGTCCCGGCTGCGTTCTTCGACGAGTTCGACCACGCGGCCGCGATCAGCCGCTGGCGGGCGGGCATCCTCGCCGGCGACCGCCAGGCGCTCGTCGCCGAGCAGGTCGGCGCGATCGTGGGCTTCTGCTCCTACGGCAGTTGCCGAGACGCTGACCGGCCGGGGGCCGGCGAGGTGTACGCCCTCTACGCCCACCCCGACCACTGGTCGGCGGGCGTCGGGCGGGCGCTGCTGTCCCGGGCGATCGAGGCGCTCGCGATCCGTCCGATCGTGCTGTGGGTGCTGCGTGACAACGCCCGGGCGAGACGGTTCTACGAGATCGCCGGGCTGATGTCGGACGGCACGACCCGGGACACCACGATGCTCGGCGGGGTGGCCCTGCCCGAGGTCAGGTACCGCCTGCAGTAACGGCTATCGTCGGGGCCGTGGCCGATGTGAGTGTGCGCCTGGCGCTACCCGGCGACGTACCCGAGATCGCCCGTATCCAGGTCGAGACGTGGCGCACGGCGTACGCATCGATCCTGCCCGCGGAGGTACTCGACTCGCTGTCCGTCGAGGCGGCCGCGCCGGCCTGGTTGGCCGCCGTCCAGGAAGCGCCGACGCCGCGACACCACGTGTTGGTCGCGCTCGAGCAACAGTGGATCGTCGGCTTCGCGGCGGCGGGGCCCCCCGACGATCTGGAGCAGGGCGATCCGGATCCTGAGGCGACGGTGCAAATCGGGCCACTGCTCGTCGAGCCGCGATGGGGACGGCGCGGACACGGTTCCCGGCTGCTGGCCGCCGCGATCGACCACGCCCGCGCCGACGCCATGGTCCGGGCCATCGCCTGGCTGCCCATCGCCGACTCGGCCTCGCTCGAGTTCCTGCGCTCGGCCGGGTGGGAGGCAGACGGCTACGCCCGCACCCTCGACACCGGAGCCGGCGAGATCCGCGAGCTGCGGCTGCACGCGTCCCTGAAGGAGCTGGCATGACGTTCACCGGCATCCCGATCGCTGCCCTGGACTTCTACGAGGACCTCGAGAACGACAACAGCAAGTCGTTCTGGACGGCGCACAAGCACGTGTACGACGAGTTGGTGCGCGCTCCGCTCGAGGCGCTCGCCGCCGAGCTGGCCGACGAGTTCGGCCCGGCTAAGTTGTTTCGCCCGTACCGAGACGTACGGTTCGCCAAGGACAAGACGCCGTACAAGACCCAGCAGGGCGCCTGGTTCGGCGAGGCATCACTGTACGTCGCGGTGTCCGCAGCTGGGCTGTATGTCGCGGGTGGGTACTGGGATACCGGGTCGGATCAGGTCGAGCGGCTCCGTCGGGCAGTTGCCGACGACGTCGCCGGCGCCGAACTGGAGCGGGCGACAGGTGCCGTTCGCAAAGCCGGCTTCACGATCAACGGCCAGCAGCTCACCCGGGTGCCGAACGGGTACCCCAAGGATCATCCGCGGGGCGAATGGCTGCGCTACAAGACATTGACGGCCCATCGCGACTTCGGCTGCCCAGCCTGGCTGTCGACGAAGCGCGCCAAGACCGAGGTGGCGAAGTCGTGGCGCGCCCTGAGCCCACTTACAGCCTGGCTGCAGACCCAGGTCGGCCCGTCCAACAGCCGCTGAGTGGCCAATTCGGAGCGATCAGCCAGGTGGTGATCACGGAGTAGTGGTCGAATATCAGCCACAACTCCAAGATTATCAACGTCGAGTCACGACGTGGTCGTCAGGAACCGACCTCCCGCGCAGCACTACGGGTGCGCGGCTTCCGCGGCGGGGGCAGTCCGGAGCCGTTCGGCTCGGCGGCGAACGGAACGAACGGCGTCGCCAACGGCAGCGCGGCCAACTGCATCAACACCAGGACGTTGTCGTCGCCCGCCGTCTTGTTGAGACGGAGCCGGCCGCAGTGGGTGCACCGGTGGATCAGCACCCAGCGGCCCTCGCCGCGAACCGTCACGGCGATCGGCTCCATGCCGCCGGAGCAGTCAGCTTTCCGATCGCCCGGGACGTTGCGGTCGAGATGTCGCGACCACAGGCAGGCGGGGCAGTGATTGCGGTGCGAGGTGCCGGGCGCGTCGAGGGAGACCTCTACGCCGCAGTGCTCACAGGTGAACGAACGCGAGAATGGCAAACCAAGAGACCTTTCGGAGCGAAGCATCGGGACGGGATGTACATGGCTTCGCCTCCTCTCGATCCGGGCGGCTTGCGGGCCCGGCAAGCACATCAGCGCGGCGCCGAGCCCGCAACCGAATAACGGACGCTAGGGCTGGGCCCATTTCGTGGGGCGAACCGCCTTGGCCAGAGCCGGGACGAAACGAGCAGCATTGATCGTGCCGAGCCCACTCGCCAGGTCGTACCCGGGTCCGGCCGAATAGCCAGTGACCTCGCCGTAGGAATTGTCGCCTAGGGTGACGTCGACGATGCCGTTGCCCGGACGCGACGCCAGTCGGTACAGCGCCGGGTTGATGACGCCCAGGCGATGCCCGGCCCGTTGCGTCGCGAGGGCCACCAGGCCCGCGAACAGCGGAGCGGCCTCGCTCGTGCCGCCGACGACGCTCCAGCCCGTGTCGTCAGCGTCGTAGGACGTGTAGACGGTCACCCCGCCGTCGACCGCAGCCGACAGCGCGATGTCGGGCGTGCCCCGGTAGTCGCCGACGACGCCACGCACGCTGTTCTGGAACGCCGGCCGCGGGAACACCGTGCTGACACCGCCGCCGCCGGCGCCGTACTCGTCGTTCCACGTCGCATCGGGCGCGGTGCGCGCACCGTCGGTGGCCAGCCGCAGATGGGTGCCCCCGACGCTCGTGACGAGCGGATCAGTCGAGGGCCACGAGTCGACCGGGTAGGAGTACAGCGTCTGTTGGTCGTTCTGGTAGTCGGTCGCGCCGGAGTCACCGGACGAAGCGACCACGGTGACCCCGTGCTTGGCTGCGTTCTCGAAGGCGCCGCGCAGCGAACGCAGCCGCTCGGCGCTCGGGAAGGTCTGCTCGGCCGCCCCGAGGCTCTGCGAGATGACATCGGCCAGCCCGTTGTCGATGACGTAGTTCTCGGCCTGCACGATCTCGGGGAAGCCGGCGACGCCCTCGGTCTCGGACACCGGCGTGGACACGACCAGGATGTCGGCGCCCGGCGCCATCAGGTGCGCGTACTCGACGTCGAGCGTCGTCTCGAACGCCCAGCCCGTCATGTCCGGGTCGGTGGCGTCGAACGGTGGCACCGGACCGGCCGGCGTGATCGTCTCGAGGTGCGGGTCGGGCAAGCCCCACGCCTGGTCGAACACGTGCAGATCGTGCTCGATGGTAGGCGAGCCGAACGAGTCGACGATCGCGATCGTCGTGCCCGATCCGTCCGTGCCGCCGTCCAGCAGCGGAGTGACTCCGTAGGCCGTGCGGATCTGCGGCGGCAGGTAGCACTCGAGGCGATAGACCGTCATGCACTCGTCGCTGCTCGGCGGGATCAGGAACTGGCGATGGTCGAGCCGATGCTTCGCGCTGGCGGGCGCCGGGACGGCCAGCCGTGATCGAGGCGCCGACCAGCGAGGCGCGGCCGCGGCGGTGGATCCCACCAGACAGACCACGATCACGCAGGTGAGTGCGGATCGGCGCCTCATGCGCACTCCTCGGACGACGGATGTCTGCCGTCATCCCAACACACGAGTCGCCGATCCGCTAACTGCTCCCTTAACCGGGCGACATCATCGTCGGATGGCGCAGGTCGAAGAACCGGGCGTCGCGCATCTCCTCAGCCATCGCCTCGGCGACGTCCTGGGGCGGCTCGACCTTCTCGCCCTCGCGCGCCTCCGCCTCCGAGGTGAAGTAGATGGTCTGGACGTAGTCGCCGCCTTCGCGCACCGCCACCGTCGCGCCGATGATCTCCGGACGCATCTGGCGCATCTCGTCGCTGTGCTGCTCCATCATCGAACGCATCCGCTCTGGGTCGCGCAGGTGCCCCTTGATGACCTGCACGAAGCCGGCGTCGTCCGAGCCGCCCGCGAGCCAGGTCGTGACGTCCGAGGAATCCAGGAACGTCACCTCACCGGCGAAGCACTTCTCCGCCTCGTTCCACCAGGCGTCCTGCTCGGGGCGTTCGCCGTTGCGCCGCGCGGCGTCCTCCGACTCGAACCGGACGACGCCGACGAACGTGCCGTCGTCGGTGATCCCGGACGTCGAGCCGAGCCAGCCGACCGCCCCCGGCTGGCAGTCACGCACCCATCGATCCATCACGGCCCGCAGGCTGGCCTCGTCGGCGACTTTCCCCTGGATGACTTGAATGAACATCGCCACCTCCGCGATGTAAGGGCCCCCGCCCCCTGCGCGGGCCGCCCAGAGCGTAGGCCCGGCCGGGCGGGAGCGATAGAGGCACTAGATGCCGAGCAGTGGCTCCAGCCCGACGGTGAGGCCCGGGCGGGAGGCGACCTGGCGGATGCCGAGCAGCACACCGGGCATGAACGAGACCCGGTCGAGCGAGTCGTGCCGGATCGAGAGGGTCTCACCGTTGGTGCCGAACAGGATCTCCTGGTGCGCGACCAGCCCGGCCGCCCGCACCGCGTGGACGTGCACGCCCTTCACGACCGCACCGCGCGCCCCGTCCAGGGACTGCGTCGTGGCATCGGGCGGGGCGGCGAGGCCGGCGTCGGCTCGGGCCTGCGCGACGAGCTCGGCAGTACGCACGGCGGTGCCACTCGGCGCGTCCACCTTCGCCGGATGGTGCAGCTCGACGATCTCGACGGACTCGTAGTACGGCGCGGCCAGCTGGGCGAACTTCATCGCCAGCACGGCCCCGATGCCGAAGTTGGGGACGACCAGCACGCCGAGGTCAGGCGTGTCGGCCAGCCACTCGCGGATCGTGTCCAGCCGCTCGTCGCTGATGCCGGTCGTGCCGACCACCGCGTGGATTCCCTGGTCGATGGCGAAACGGATGTTGTCCATCACGACGTCGGGATGGGTGAAGTCGACCAGCACCTGGGCGCCGCCGTCGGACACGCTGAACAGCCAGTCACCGGCGTCGACGGCCGCAACCAGATCCATGTCCTCGGCGTCGACAACGGCCTGGCAGACCTGCTGGCCCATGCGTCCCCGCGCGCCGAGCACCCCGACCTGGATCGGCTCGGTCTGGCTCTGTCTCATCCGCTCTTCGCGCAAGCGCTCATCGCCCTCTCGGTCTCGCTCGCTGTTCGCAACCGGTGCCGCAGGCGGCCCTGCGATGCTCCCTCGCTCATACAGCTCCGTCGAATGCGTGCTCGTCGAACGGACCGACCACCGTGAGGCAGCGCGGCTGCTGGAGAAGGTACGCAGCCATCTCGACCACGTTGTCGCGCGTCACCGATTCGACGCGCTGCAACAGGTCGTCAACCGCCAGGACTTCGCCGTATACGAGTTCGCTCTTGCCGATGCGAGTCATCCGCGAGGCAGAATCCTCCAGGCTGAGCACGATGCCCCCGCTCATCTGCCCCTTGCCACGCTGCACCTCGGCGGCCGTGACACCACGCTTCGCGACCCGGTCGAGCTCGGTGCTGATCAGGTCGAGTACCTCGTCGGCCTTGCCGGGCTGGCAGCCCGCGTACACCCCGAACATCCCGGCATCGGCGTAGCTGCTGCCGAACGTGTAGACGGAGTAGGCCAGGCCGCGGACCTCGCGGATGCTCTGGAACAGCCGCGAGCTCATGCCCCCGCCCAGCGCCGCGGACAGCACCCCCAGCGCCCAGCGCCGGTCGTCGTGCCGCGAGACGGCGCGCATGCCGACGACGACATTGGCCTGCTCGGTGTCGTCGGTGACGATCCTGACCGGCTGCGCCGGCGCGCCGGGGCGGGCGGGCCCGCTGCGCGGCTGCGCGGGATCGGCATCGACGTCGAGGTGGCCGGCGAACGCCTTGCGCACCTGCTTGACGACCACCGCGTGGTTGACGTTGCCGGCGGCCGCTATCACCATGCCATCGGCGCGATAGCGCCGGTGGTAGTAGCCGGCGACCTGGCGCCGGGTCAGGGCGCCGATCGACTCGATGGTGCCGAGGATCGGACGTCCGAGTGGGACATCGCCGAACAGCGCGCTGGCGAACTCGTCGTGCACGAGGTCGGCCGGGTCGTCGTCGCGCATCGCGATCTCTTCCAGGACGACGCTGCGCTCGACGTCGACGTTCTGGGCGGTGACCGTCGCGTTGAGGACCACGTCGGTGACGATGTCGATGGCCAGCGGCAGGTCACGATCGAGCACCGTCGCGTAGAAGCAGGTGTGCTCCTTCTCGGTGAACGCGTTGAACTCACCGCCCACGGCGTCCATCGCCTTGGCGATGTCCAGCGCGGAGCGAACCTCGGTGCCCTTGAACAGCAGGTGCTCGAGGAAGTGGCTGGCCCCGGCGACGGCCGGCGACTCGTCCCGGCTGCCGACCGGTACCCACACGCCGATGCTCGCACTGCGCACTCCGGGCATCGTCTCGGTGACGACCCGCAGGCCGCCCGGCAACACCGTCGTGGCGATGTGGCCACCGCCAGTGGCGGACACGGTGCGAGTGGTAGCGCGGCGAATCATTCCGCGATCCTACGGTGAGTACGTCGCCCTCAGATTTGCGCGATGCCCGCGCGATGCCGTTGGGCCAGGTCGGCGTAGAACGCGGGGTTGGCGGCGACCCAGGCGGCGGGCAGTCCCTCGATCGGCCCCTTGACCTTGGCCGGCGCGCCGAGGGCCAGCACGCCGCTCGGAATCTGGGTGCCGGGCGTCACCAGCGCGTGCGCGGCGACCATCGAGCGAGCACCGACGCGCGCCCCGTCCAGGACGATGGCGGCGTTGCCGACGAGGCACTCCTCCTCCAGCACCGCGCCGTGCACGACGCACAGGTGCGCGACCGTGACGCCCAGACCGATCTCGGTGGTGACGCCGGGCGGGCAGTGCACCACGGCGCCGTCCTGGATGTTGGCGCGTTCGCGGACGATGATCGGCCCGCAGTCGCCCCGCAGCACCGCGCCGTACCAGACCGATGCGCCCGCCTCGATCGTCACGTCGCCGATGATCGTGGCGGTCGGCGCGATGAACGCGTCGTCGGCGATCGTCGGGCGCGTGCCCTCGAACTCGAAGTTGACCACCCGCTCATCCTTCCATCGCCCGCTCGGCCGCTCGCAGCGTCGACTCCTGCCATAGCACGAGGCGCACCTCGCACGTCGCGTCGCGCAGCACGGCGATGGCGTGCCGTAACGCGACGTCGACCGGCCAGCCGTACGCCCCGGAGGAGATGAGCGGGAACGCGACCGAGGTCGCGCCGAGTTCGGCCGCCACGCGCAGCGACGAGGTGTAGCACGAGCGCAGCGTCGCGACGCGGTCGCCCCCAGCCGAGTACACCGGCCCGACCGTGTGGATCACCCAGCGGGCGGGCAGTGCGCCGGCCGTCGTCGCGACCGCATCGCCGGCCGGCAGGCCGTCGGGGTACAAGCCGGCTCGCAGGTCCAGGCACTCGTTGAGTATCGCCAGTCCACCGCGCCGATGGATCGCGCCGTCGACACCGCCACCACCCTTCAGCGACGAGTTGGCCGCGTTCACGATCGCGTCGACGTGCTGCTCGGTGATGTCACCGAGAACGAGTTCAGGCCGCATTCGTCGATTCTCGCTCCTTGGTGACCTTGCCGGTCTCGGGTGCGACCACCACCGCCGCGACGGGAACCGCCACCATGGCCGCGGCCACCCCGAACGCCGCCCCGTACCCGTGCGCGTCGGCCAGCCAGCCGGCGACGAGCGGACCGGCGACCGTGCCCGCGTCGCCCGCCATCTGGTACGTGGCGACGACGGTGCCGCCCCGACCGCCCACCACGTCGCCGAGAATCGCGCCGGAGGCCACCGACAACGCGGCTCCGGACACGCCGAGCACGGCCAGCACGGCCACGAGCCCGATGGCGCCGGACACCAGCGGCACGCAGGCCAGGGCGATCGCGCCGATCACCAGCCCGACCAGGAGCACCGGACGCCGCCCGGCCGTGTCCGCGCGCTTGCCGAACGGCAACAGCAGGGTGCCGCTCACCGCGCTCAGTGCGAAGAACCCGATATACGTCCAGATCGAGCCCAGCGCCAGCCGGTCGTGGACGAACAGCGGCACCATCGCCGATCGGACGCCCACGATCGCCCAGTTCTCGGAGAGGTTGGTGAGCAGCGCCGCGACGTAGGCCCGGTTGCGCAGCGCGTCGCGCAGCCGCAGGGTCACCCCGCCCGGCACCGGCCGCGCGGCCAGTTCGCTGTGCCGTAACGCGCCGAGCGCGATCGCCCCGGCGACCGTCAACGTGCCGGCGTAGAGGAAGAACGGGGCCCGCAGCGACCACGCCGCGACGACGCCCAGCGCCGGCCCGGCGATCGCCCCGAGCAGGAACCCGCCGGCGAACACGCCCTGCGCCTGTCCGCGCTGATGGGGTGGAGTGACCCGGATGAGCAGGCTGGACGCGCTGATGCTGAACATGATCGATCCGACGCCGCCGACGCCCCGCAGCACGAGCAGCTGCCAGTAGTCGCCGGAGAACCCGGCCAGCAGGCTCGACACCGCCACGATGCCGATTCCGGCGGCGAGCATCACCCGCTCGCCGAACGCGTTCACCAGCCGCCCGGCGAACGGCGCGGTGACCAGCCGGGCCGCCGCGAAGGCGCTGATAACGGCGCTGGCTTCGGTCTTGCTCACCCCGAAGTGGCGGGCGAACAGCGGGATCGCCGGGGCGACCACCCCGAATCCCACCGCGACCATGAACGCGACGGCAGCTAGCGCCCCGACCTCGACCGGGAGCTCACGCAGTGGTCCCCGTCGCAGGCGTCCCGGCACGAGCAGATCATGCCGTGCCCCGCGGACACGGCCCTACTGATTAGCGTGGCCGCCCCGGGTCATCCGACACCGTAGATCAGGCTGACCCGTCCGCCCTCGATCTGCTGAGCGCTCCTGAGCTCCAGTCCACGCCGGGGTCCCGTCGACTCGAAGAGCGCCTTTCCCTCCCCGACGAGCAGCGGATGGACCTGGAGGCGGAGTTCATCGACGAGCCCGGCGTCGATGAGACTCACCGTGGTTCGAGCACCGCCGATCAGGTAGATGTCCTTGCCCGATTGCTCCTTGAGAGCGGCGACCTCGTCGAGGCCGCGGAGGAAACGCGTCCTGGACCAGTTCGCCGACGTCAGGGTGTTCGAGAGGACGTAGTGCGGGATTTGCGCGGCGAATCGGGCCCATTCCACCTCACTCGACGTCGGCACCGAGCCGGTGAGCGGGAGTGGCAAACCCGGCTCGGTCTGCTCTATCGAGGTCCAGTACTGCTCGTGCCCGGGGTACATCCCTCCCCCGAGCAGGCACGCGTCGATATGCGGCATCAGGCCGAAGTTGTCGCCCCAGCCGTCCACCCAGTCCGCGTATCCGGCAGGCCCCTCGATCTTGGCGTCGACTGAGGTCTGCATCCCGGCGATCAGCTTCCGCACGACAACCTCGCTCCGGTGCGCAACAGGTTCACGGCGGGGACGGTACCCGGGTCAAGGCCACGCCCTCTTGTAGTTTTGTGTTCGGTGGACAAGGTGAGGGCACGATGTCGAAGGCGACGCGCCACGGTGACATTCCGGCGCCCGACGCTGTCCTCACCGTGCTCGGCGAGGCGCCGGGCGTGCGCGTCGTCGACCATGACTGCCGCAAGCCGGCTGGAGCCCGCGGATCCTACGAATACGGCCTCGACTACGGCCTCGTCCTCATCCGCCGGGGCGGGTACTGGCGTGACGTCAATGGCCGGGGCGCGTGCCTGGGGCCTACGGACGCGTTCTTCGAGCGGCCCTTCGTCGAGCAGCGCATAGCGCACCACCGCGCAGACGGCGATCGGTGCACGTCACTGTGGTTGTCGGAGAGCGCGGTCTACGCGTTGGCGGCCGACGCATCCGTGCCCGACGAGCCGATCACGACCACGCCCGCCATCGACCTTCGGCACCGCGAGCTGGTCGTCGCGCTGCGCCGGGGGACCGATAGCTTCGAAGTCGACGAGCGGGTCGCGCAACTCGTGGGCGCCCTGGCCGAGCGCGCTGCCCCGGGACGCTTCACCGCCCGCCGCTCGACGACCCGGGCCAATCACCGCCGGATCACGCAGCTTGCTCGCGAGGCGATCATCGCGGATCCGGCGGGCGCGAACCTTGCCGAGCTGGCCCGGGCACTCGGTCATACGCGTTTTCACCTCAGCCGCGTGTTCTCCCAGGCCACCGGCATAACGCTCTCGCAGTTCCGGAACCGAGTTCGGGTCGCCATCGCGTTCGACCGTTTGGCCGACGGATACGAGAATCTCGCCGTCCTGTCCACTGATCTCGGGTTCGTCGACCAGAGCCATCTCTCGCGGGTCGTCCGCACCTACACCGGTGAGCGACTGAACGAACTCCGACAACGATTGGGGCCGCTGGGGCGCCTGAAACCCAGCGGCGACCAGGAAGCCAGCAACTAGCGGGGCAACCAGGCGTCGGGGGCGTCCACCATGCGCTTGACGTGCGGGGGCAGCTTGCCGGTGAGCACCTGCTGCAGGCTCGTCTCGTCGAGTACCCGGCGCAGGGCGGCGCGCACGGCCACCCACACGTGGGGCAGCTGCTCGGCGACGCCGATGTAGGTCGTCTCGTGCGGGCGCAACCCCCGGACCTCGGCCAGTGGCCCGTCGACGGCGCGGATCACCTGCCCGAGCGTGATCTCGGTCGCCGGACGGGCCAGTGCGTAGCCCCCCTCGGCGCCGCGCTGGCTGCGCACCAACCCGGCGCGACGCAGCTCCCCCAGGATCGCCTCGACGAACTTCCGCGGCAGCTTCTGTTCACTGATGATCACCTCGATCTTGACGAGGTTCGGTGCTCTGGCCGCGAGCTCGAGCAGCGCCCGCACCGCATAGTCGGTCTTCGCCGAGATCTCCACCCCCGCATCTTCGCATTCCATCTAGGAAATGCGAGTACCAGTCCGCCTCCGGCGCGGCCGGACGGGCCATCGCGGGTGCACGATAGGGCGATGAGTTCCGACGACGTGCGTGACGGCGTGCCGTTGACGAATCTCGACCAACCCCTGTTCGACGGGGCGGATGCCACCAAACGGGATCTCGTCGACTACCTCGACACGGTGGGCGACCGCATCATCCGCGAACTGCGGGATCGAGCGCTGTCGGTGGTGCGAGTGTTACGCGGACAGGCCCCGTTCATGCAGAAGAACGTCCCCAAGTACACGCCGTCGTGGGTGAAGACGATGCCGGTGTGGGCCGAGGCGTCCAAGCGCACCATCCGGTACGCGTTGTGCAACGACCGGCGGACGCTGCTGTGGTTCGCCAACCAACGCGCCGTCGAGTACCACCCGACCCTGTTCCGGGCCGAGCAGTCTGATCACCCGACGTATCTGGTCCTCGACATCGACCCTCCGGAGGGGGACGCGTTCCGGCTCGCGGTGCAGGCCGCGCACCTGGTGCGGTCCGCGCTCGACGACGCCGGGCTGACCGCGGCGGTGAAGACGAGCGGCGCCAAGGGGGTCCACGTGTTCGTGCCGGTCGGGTCGGCGACGCCGGAGGAGGTCGCGGCGGCCACCCGAGCGCTGGCTGCCCGGGCCGAGCGCCTCGATCCCGCCCTGGCCACGACGGCGTTCGTCCGCGAGGAGCGGGAAGGCAAGGTCTTCCTCGACTCGACCCGCGCGGGCGGCGCTACGGTCGTGGCGGCCTACAGCCCGCGAGTACGCGACGGCGTCCCGGTCTCGTTCCCGGTGCCCTGGGACGAGCTCGACCGGGTCGTTCCCCGAGACTTCACCGTGCGGACGGTGCCGGCGCTGCTCTCGAGCGGCGACCCGTGGGACGAGCTGATGCCCGAGCCGCAGCAGCTGCCCGCCGACGTCGTCGAAGAGGGCCGCGCCATCCCCATAGCGCGGGTGCAGGCGATGCACGAGGGCAAGCGGCGCGCTCGCGCGCGGCGCGACAGCGACGCGGCCGGCGAAAGCTGACCGCCTGCCTTAACTGGCCGCGAGCGTCGAGGCGTCGTGCGCCGGGCGAAGCCACACGGCCCGTCCGGGCTGCAGGTCGAGCGCATCGGCCTGGCCGCGGGTGAGCTGCACCCATGGGTCGGTGTCGCCGGCGCGCAGCTCGGCGCGGACCTCGAAGCCGATCCGGACGAGGCGCACCACCTCGCCGCGCACCGCGCCGACGGTCTCGGCGCCGAGCACCTCGATGTCGTGCGGGCGCACCAGGTGCTCGCCGAGCTGGGTCACCGGGCCGAGGAAGCTCATGACGAAGTCGTTGGCCGGGTGGTCGTAGAGGTCGTTCGGCGTGCCGGTCTGCTCGATGCGCCCGTTGTTGATCACGACGATCTCGTCGGAGACCTCGAGCGCCTCCTCCTGGTCGTGCGTGACGAACACGGTGGTGACGTGCACCTCGTCGTGCAGGCGGCGCAGCCAGTCGCGCAGCTCCTTGCGCACCTTGGTGTCAAGTGCGCCGAACGGCTCGTCGAGCAGCAACACCTTGGGCTCGACGGCCAGCGCCCGGGCCAGGGCCATGCGCTGGCGTTGCCCACCGGACAGCTGCGACGGCAGTCGGTCGGCGAACTGGTCCAGGTGCACCAGCTCGAGCAGTTCGTGCACCCGGCGGCGGATCTCGGTCTTCGGACGGTGCCGGATCTCCAGCCCGAACGCCACGTTGCGGAACACCGACAGGTGCTTGAACGCGGCGTAGTGCTGGAACACGAATCCGACGTTGCGGCGCTGGGCCGGCACGCCGGTGGCCTCGACGTCGTCGATGTGCACGGTGCCTTCGTCGGGGTTTTCCAGGCCGCCGATGATGCGCAGCAACGTGGACTTGCCGCCACCGCTCGGGCCGAGCAGCGCGGTGAGCTGACCGCTCTCGACGTCGAGGTCGACGCCATCCAGCGCCACGAAGTCGCCGAACCGCTTGCTGATGTTATGCGCCGCGATGCCCATGCCTATCGCTCTCCTCGGGGACGGATCAGCGAGATCACCACGATGCAGATCGCCGACACGGCGATGAGCACCATCGACAGCTGGTAGGCGCCGGGCTCGAACTGCTCGGCCCGTTCGTCCACGACGAGCGTCAGCGTCTGGGTCTGCCCGCTGACGTCGCCCGAGACGACCCGCACCGCGCCGAACTCACCGAGCGCGCGCGCGATGCTCAGGACAACACCGTAGGCGAGCGCCCACCTGATGGTCGGCAGGGTGATGCGCACCAGGCGCTGCACAGCGTTGGCGCCGAGCGAGCGGGCGGCCTGGTCCTGCTCGATGCCCTCCTCCTCGAGGACGGGCAGCACCTCGCGCACCACCAGCGGCAGGCAGACGAACGCCGTGGCCAGCACCATGCCGGGCGTGGAGAAGATCACCTGGATGCCGGCGTTCTGCAGCGCCGAGCCGAACCACCCCGTCGTCCAGCCGAAGACCAGGACGAGCGCCAACCCGACGATGATCGGTGAGATCGAGATCGGGACGTCGATCAGGACGTTGAGCAGCGACCGCCCCGGGAAGCGGTACCGCGCGAGCAGCAGGGCCACCCCGACCCCGAACACCGTGTTGATCAGCACAGCCAGCCCGGCCACCTCGGCGGTCACCTGGTAGGCGTGCACGGCGTCCGGAGCAGTGATCGCGTCCCAGAACGTCGACGCGCCCTGATCGATCGTGCGCCAGACGACTACCACCAGCGGCATCGCGACGAGGACAGCGACGTACCCGACGGCCACCGCGCGCAGCAGGTACTTGACGAGCCGCCGCTTGCGAGGCGCGGCGGTGCGCACCCGACC
>Ga0137415_10004267_pt1 | contig 14156 bp, 16 predicted proteins | sample CZODoug3_1_1_16f_FD_183082 | JGI IMG/M metagenome (GOLD analysis project Ga0137415, IMG submission 183082) | Vadose zone soil fungal communities from Angelo Coast Range Reserve, California, USA - CZODoug3_1_1_16fungal (Hybrid Assembly) | ecosystem: Environmental > Terrestrial > Soil > Vadose... | reverse complement strand
CTTGTGTCCCATTTCGTGGAGGATAAATCCAGTCGCGGTCGCTACGAAACCGGCTATCACAACATCAAGACTACCCGTTCCGGTCAGAAGGCCTACAAGTTTCTGGTAAGTTATTGCGACAGAGAGCACTATCCACGCGACTATGATCGAGAGGATTTCTCCAGAGCTGAATTGAGACGACACGGACTAACGACCGGATCGTGGAAGCCTCGAACTTTATTTCACTTTGCGCCGCTGGGCACGCGTTTGACGTGAACTGGCTCTCGTGGTTCCATCAATTCGGTTAGCGGGAAGGGTCGGGTTCGACGGCAATGATCTCGTTCACGCCGCTTACAGATTTTTTTGGCATGGAATCAGAGGGCAACGAACACAAAGAGAATTTGAGATAGTTGCCTCATGGTCCCAGGCCGAGCTGAGACATCAGACCGAGAACATCAAAATAGATACGCACCTCTCCAATACGACCGTTCTCGATCTTTGCTACGATCGAGCTTGGGATCTTGAAGCTCTTGCCAGTCGGGGGAACCTCTCGCGGTCCTGCGTGGATGGGTCCTTTCATGGTCCCGCTCTCCTCAACTTCCAAGCATACCCAGTCGTCTTGGCCAAAACTTCGCACCTTTCTGATCTGGTAATCGGGGAACATGCTGAACAGGCCCTTCCACATCTTGTCGAGAGCGGGTCGTCCTCTGATTGAACCGAGCGTCGGGTCATAGAGCACAACAGATTCTCCGTGAAGGTCCAGAAACTCTTCACAGGACTGCTTGTTGATGCTTTCCACCCAAGCTCGCTCAGCCAGTCTCAGATTATCTGTAATCGTCGTCTGCAAGTTGCGTCAAGGATCAGAAGGGTCATCATTCCCCATAACCTAGATAGGGACTCAGAAGGACAGTACCACATGCCAGCACAACGACGAAGCGCACAGGAAGTGGAGAGAGAATTCTTCACAGCTCATCCCATCAAACCTGACCTCGGCGTACTTGGACGCAAATGGGCGCTGCTCATACTCGCCGATATTGGGCTGCGACGAATTGACCGTTTCAGCAGTCTCCTACGCTCCAACCCTCACCTCAATCCCAGAATCCCTAGCAGAAGACTCCGGGAACTAGAACAGATGAACATGATCAAGAGACTGAAGAAGAAAGCTACAGCACCAACTATCGTTCGGTGGGGTATGACCGAAAAGGGAAAGGACGTACTTCCGGCTATCATTCGACTTATCGTATTTGGGGCTAGGTGGCATGCAGAGAACCCATTCCACGGAAAACCTTCCAGAAGACTCGGCTAGCTTCTTAGAGGCGATGTTGAGGAGCCCGCTACTCCATATTCTCTAGATCGTCGGGACCCTATAGTGGAAGAAGACCCAGAAGGACAGGACAATTCCCGCCAGAGACATTCCTAACAGAGCGTAGTCGACAGGCTTGAACCGAAGTTCGAAGAGCGAGGTCCGGCCCTCTTTTCCCGGGAACCCACGTGCCTCAAGCGCCTCAGCAAGCTCCAGACTCCTTCTTATCGCAATCAACAGTAATGGAATGAGTATCGGAATGTAGTTCCGGACCCGCTTCAACAGGTTCCCCTTGTCCAGCTCCAATCCCCTCGACCTTTGCGCGTCCACCACAGTCTGCGCGTCCACCGCCATCGTTGGCACGAGCCTCACGGCGGTCGTGAAGGTGAACGAAAGAGCGTTAGGATAGCCCAGCCAACGACGCGATAGCCACCTGATGAAACCAACCTTGTCAATCGCCAGTCCAAGATCGTCCGGGGACGTGGTCATGAAGAAGAAGCTGAAAGTCGTCATCAACAAGAGAAACCGGAGAGTCAACGCCACAGCATTCGCCAATGGTCCCGTGAAGAAATTCACAACAAAGATCAGAGCAGAGAGAAATACGCCGGCTCTTAGAGACTGAACCCACCTCCTCGTTACACGGCCGACCAGTAGCAGGGGAACTTGCACCAGCAACAATCCCACCAAGAGGTAAATGTTCGTAAACAATAGCGAGGGCACGATTATCCCGATTACCAGCATGAACTTCGCCCTCGGGTCCAGTCGATGGACTGGTGTCCTGAGGCTTGAGAATTTGAATCCGTTAAGAACTCTGAGCGACACGAACCTTGACCTCCGACAGTTTCTCTTCCAGAAGCATCTTTGCCCGATGAACGTCTACCACGTCCCTTGGAAGACCGAAGTCGCCTAGTTGGCTGAACAGCCTGGCCATCTGAGGCTTAACCAGCGAGGCCTTCTCGATCAGACCATCATCAGACAAGATTTCGTCCGCCTGGCCCTGCGCAACAATCCTGCCCTTCGACATTAGCACGACTTTGGGGTTGCATTCTGCCACAAACTCCACATCGTGAGTCACCATGACAACCGCCTTGCCCTGGGAATTGAGTTGCAGGATGAAGTTGCGCAAACGTTCCTTCTGCTGATAATCCTGCCCTATAGTCGGCTCGTCCAAGATCAGATAATCAGGCTCCCAAGCCAAGACCGCCGCCAAGGCGACCCTCTTCCGTTCTCCGCCACTCAACAAGAACGGAGACGTGTCGGCATAATGAGCAAGATCAAGAGCCTCAAGCGTCCGCTCCACCTGTTTCACCGTAACGCCAGGCTCGAAGCCGAAGTTCTTCAAAGCAAACCCAACCTCCTCCTTCACAGTCTCCGAGAACAACAGATGATCAGGATTCTGAAACACAATCCCGACCTTTCTAGACAGCTGAGCAACACTCTTCTTCGTAGTGTCATCTCCATCAACCGTGACTCTCCCCAAGGATGGCTTCAACAACCCATTCAACTGCTTCGCCAAGGTCGTCTTCCCGGCGCCATTCTCGCCCATTATTGCGAGGAAGTCGCCACTATCGATCTTCAGATCGACGGAGTCGAGCGCTTGTTGGCCAGAAGGATATGTGAAGGAGACCTTCTCGACAAGGATCAGTTGCGAAGCCTCTCAGAAAGCATCGTCACAGCAGACTCAACGTGAGTCGGCAAACGTTCAGAGACCAACCCATCTCTCTTGAGCAACGACCAGAGAAGGCTCACCTTGGGAAGACCAATCCCCAATCCCGTCAACTGGTCGAACTCGGCGTTAATGACATCCTCAACCTTTCCATCCGCCACAATCTTTCCGTGATCCATGACCACAATACGCTCCGCATATCTCCCCACAAGATCCAACCGGTGCTCGACAACAATAACCGTAATTCCGTTCTCTCTCCGAAGATTGTCCACAGCTCCCATTACCTCCTCGGCAGTCCGCGGATCCAGGAAGGATGTCGGCTCGTCTAGAACGATCACGCTCGGCTTCATGGCCAATACCCCCGCCAAAGCAACGCGTTGCTGTTGTCCCCCTGACAGCTCGTACGGTGCGAGATCCTTGAGCGCAGCTGTTCCAGTAGCACCCATCGCCCAGTCCACCCGGTCTCTGATCTCCTCTCTAGTTAGCCCGAGATTCTCTGGTCCAAAGGCCACATCTTTCTCAACTGTCAGAGCGAAAAGCTGGTTCTCAGGGTTCTGGAAGACATAACCAACCTTACGCGAAAGCTCACTGGTCGTCTCAGAAGCAACACTAACTCCATCGACCAAGAGTTCGCCGGACATCTCTCCGGGGTGGAAGTTTGGTATGAGACCGTTCAAGCATCGGCAGAGAGTAGTTTTCCCGCAACCGCTGGGACCGGTTAGAAGAAGAAACTCTCCCTGACCCATGGCAATATTGATGTCGTCAAGAGCTTTCGATGTTGAGCCAGCGTATTGAAAACCGAGGCCTTTGGCGGCAATGATCTCCGCTTGAGTCCCAGCCAAATCTTCTACTCACTCTTGGGTTAGCACTCTATTATGGTACGATGAACGTCCGCGCTATTTTAGGTCTGAAAAGGACCGACAGATTCTCTGAGACGATTCATGCATGCGATCAAGGCATCGTCCACAGCCCCCATCGCGGTTAGTCCTGCAGCTGTCGGATGGCCCCCACCAACTCCTCCCAACATCTTCCCCAAGGGAATGGCCACATCTCGGGCCAAGTGTGTGCCTGTCTTCTCGTAGAACTCTTCTGTTGCCCGCATGTTGACCCGAATCTTCTCCTTCACTTCTCCGGCAACAAACGCCACGTGCGCTCCCAATGACAGAAAAGCCCGTGCTGCGGAAGACTGATATGAGCCAAGCTGCGATGTGACGACTATCCAATTCCCGAGTATTGTCACGCTCGAGCGTTCCGCGGCTCTTAGGCGAGCAACTCTCTCTGAACGATTCATCGGCGAGCTTAGCATCCCAGAGAGACGCCGAGGGTCAGCTCCAGCTTTCACTAGTTTAGCCGCAACCTCAAACGTGGACTCTCTGGCTAGAAGGAAATGTTTCGTTTCCACAAAAAGCGCCGCCATCAACGCAGTCGCCTCCACCCTTTCGGGTTCTTCCTTGGAAGCCTCGAACAACTGGAAGACAACTTCCGCAGCCGCAGCGGCCGACTCGTCAACAATCATCTGACTTGCGAGTTTCACCGTATCAGGATGGGGATGATGATGGTCGACCACGATCAAACCGTGTTTCATTTGCAGCAGAGTGCCAGACACTCGTCCAAGTTGGTCGAGAGAGTTCGTATCAACGAGGATCGCGAGATCAGCATCGACCGGCATCTTCGAATCAGGTGTCGATATGCCGAGGTTTTCCATTAGCTGTCTTGTCGGAGCACTAATACCTTCAGGACACGATATCGTGGTCTTGGTCCCTGGAGCAATCTTGTGCAATAGGGCCCGGAGGGCGAAAGCCGAACAGACTGCGTCAGGGTCCGCGTTCTGATGGCATAAGAGAACGACGTGTTCTGCCGTGCGGGCCGAGGTTGACAGTGACCGGAGAAATCCTTTCCACGTAGACTTGGTCTTGATGGAAATCGCGTGCACGGGCCGGCTTTCAGCTTGCCGCTGCAGTTGCAGGGCGGAGCTTCTCCTGAAGCTTGGTTTGAAGCTCTTTCATCCTCTCCTTCGTACGTTCCTCCTGTCTTCCCAACACGGTGATTCGCGTGCTAAGCAACTCCTTCCTCTCCTTCAGCTCTGAGAGAACAGTCTGTCTCTCGGACTTCAGCAGGAGACTGCCCACGCTCTTGTAAACGGGAGTCTGATCAGTAATTTTCTCCAGTTCAGCGAGCGCCCTATCTGTCTCTGAAAGCTCGATCTCAAGCTGCTGTTTCTGTGAGGATACCGCTTGCAATGTCTGCTGCAACTGCTGTAATCGGGCTAGCTGTTCTTGCAGCTGTGGTGGAAGCTCAACCTCTTCGCTCAAATTTCTTACGCGCCGCTCGATCGTTGAATCCGGCGCGTCCTATAAAAGGGTGCGACAACTTCGATCGCCCTCAGGCTCGCTGAAACGAATCGCAGAAACGAATTTGACGCGGCCCGTAATGCAACCAGGTCTTGAGCTTGAATGTGCATAGTCAGGACACGTCCACGAGCCTCCAGCCTCGTTGAAGATCTGTAGCCTGGAGTCTGTTGAGTCTCAGGAATTACTGACCGGAGTATCGTTTCGGCGATCTTTGATGAGTCGAGGATTATGGATATTGTAATATCTGATTCTTTAGGCGTCGTCGGTTGGCTGACTGGCTGGCTCAGCTTCTGCGATTCGTGCTGGCTGCGGGTCCTCGATCGGGGTTTCCTCGGCTTTCTTTTCGGCCTCAGGAGTCACTACCTTCTTTCTTCTAGTCCTTGTCTTCTTGATCTGAGGCGTGACCGTAATCGCCACCTTGGCGCCTGCGCGGAGGCTGTCGAGCTCCGTTGACAATGTCGAGGGGCTCATTTGACCCCTTGTAGCTCTGGCAGCGATTTCGCCGAGCTTGGTTCTCGGTGTGTATGCTCCTCCGGCGAACTTGTATCCGCATTTTCTGCAGTGCCAAACGCCGACGCTCCAGCGTTTGACGGTATTGAACATGCATCTCGGACACTCGTGTTTTCCTCGAAGCCCGGTGACTATCTCCACGTACTGGCGGCGTGTGACTGTTCCGTATCGAGCGCTAAAGCCGCCTGCGAGCCCTATTTTCTTTCCCATCAGCCCTTCGCCGCTGCCAATATCTTCGCTCTATTCTCGGCGGCCTTCTGCACGGCCAAGTGCACTATCGTTTTCAGTTCATCTTGGGTGAATCCCGACAGACCGCCCTTTTGCATCGCGCAGATGTTTCCGTTCTTCTCGATGGTGACTGTCAGCCTCGCGTTCATTACTTGCTCTTCTTCGAGGACTGGGTCTACAACGATCGTCTTGCCGATCTTGGCGAAGGTGACTGCAACGGGGTGGTTATTGAGAGGTAGAGGATGAAGCCCGGGCTTGTATACGACTTCGTCTCCTTTGAGCTCCGCTTTCAACAGCTTAGCGCTTGCGAGGGCGGCTAGTGCTGCTATGGATGCAGCGTCTATCAAGTTGCCGTCGTGATCCAAGATGTAAATATCGACGAAGACTACCTGGACCTTCTTTCCTTTCAAGAGGACCAGCGATTTCATGTCCACGGCCTTGGACTCTCTGATTCCTCTGTCGATAACGCGTGCCAGTTCGATTGCTTGCTCGCTCGGGGGTCCTGTTTCGAATAATGGAGACGCCAGAGGACCGAGTTCGGCGTTTACAGTCAGCACTCCTTCGTCCGGCGTATCCGGGAACGGCGTTCCTGTTTCTACCTTGACGCCCACAAGAACTTTTGACTTTCCAAGAGATACTTGGGCTGAACCATTTGCTTTCTCAATCAGACCCACTTGTATCTGTAAAGGTCTGTAGCTGTCGGCCGTTCTATCGTCTATTCTCTTCCCATTTGCGACAAGATCAATCACAGTCTTTTGCTCAAGCTTCGCGACCGGGGGAAGCTGTGGAGTGAATGACATTAGGCGACTACCTCGGTTTCTTCTCTTTCCTCAGCAACTTCCTTGACAACTAGATATTTCTTCTTCAGTGCTTCCTGTTGCATGCCATGGATGGTCTTGCACGCATCGAGCGCCATCGTGAGTCCTTTTTCGAACTCATTGGTTGTGAGTATTCCGTCCATCTGGAGAAGGGTCACCAGGTTTGCATTGGGAACCCAAGCGACTGGAAGGTCAGCTTCACCATACTTGTCTTCCGCGTCTGACAGATCGAGCGCCATGTGTCCCTGAATCTTGCCAACGGCGCAAGCTGCGACCAGCTCTCTCATAGGTATCCCCGCGTCTGCGAGGGCTAGGGATGCTGCAGTGATTCCAGCGCAGCGAGACCCGCCGTCGGACTGCAAGACCTCGATAAAGACGTCGATCGTCGTTCTGGGGTAGAGATCCGTTAGAACCACGGACTCCAGTGATTCCCTGATCACCTTGGAGAGCTCCATCTCTCTTCGGGAAGGCGCCGGATTCTTGCGTTCATCCACGGAGAATGGAGCCATGCGGTATCTACACCTCAAGACTGCACGGTCAGGAAGAGCGATGTGTTTCGGGTGCGCTTCTCGAGGCCCATAGACGCCAACTAGGATCTTGTTCTTTCCCTGTTCAATGTACGCGGACCCATTGGCTTTGTCTAGAATGCCCACCTCGAGTTTTATCGGCCTTAACTGGTCTAGGCGGCGACCGTCTATCCGGACGCCTTTATCGTCTATCAGTTTTTCAGGCTGTTTGGGTTCTGGCAACTTCTCCTACCACGTTTGATTTTGCGATCATTTCTCTTATCCTGTCTGTTAATCCTCTTGTATGAGCCTCACGTTCGACCATGTATATGGCTTCTACTGCGACCCGCTCGTTCTCGGGAGACTTGCCCCAGACCATGACCACGCCGTTCTGGCCTACGGTTATCTGGCAACCTGTTTCTCTCTTCAGCATGCTGATCATTGAGCCTTTCCTTCCAATGAGACGGGGTATCTTGGCAGCAGATATCTCCACCACTCTTCCAGTGGAAATCTTGCCTAGTCCAGGGCCCTTCACTGTGAGAAGAGGGTCTCTGGTTCTATCGAACGCGAGAACTTGAGACAACACCATGTCTCCGACATCGAATGACTCAGAGAGATCTCTTCGCCGGGGTCCCCTTGGACCCGGAGTCTCGGACGCCGGAAGCATCGCTTCGTATGGCGCCCGTATGTCTACCGTCCAGCCCGATAGTCCCACGTCGACGATTCGGCCACCGACGAGATCTCCGACTCGTGGAAAGTATCCGCCCTTTAGAGGGACGACTGTGACTCTGTTGCCATCGACTTCGAAGATTCCTATGCACGCGGAAAATATCCGGGTTCCTACCTTGAACGAGTTGTCGCCGAGAAGATGGTCTCCTTCGGCGAGGAGCTCGCCAGGCGCCACTACTTGTTTGGGTTCCGCTACGATTACCAAAGTGTTCTCACTCTAGTTGAGGACCTTCATCTGAATAGTTCCCTGTGTCATCTTGCTAACCCTGTCTGTGAACGATCCATACATGCCTGCGGGCATCTCTATAACTGCTACTAGAGCCCCGTCAGGCTGCCACTCTTCGCGGGTAACCGTCCCGAAGCTTTTGAACGCGTTGTAGGCTCGAGCAGCGTGTTCTGGGAATACCTTTACCGCTATTCGCATCTGTTCCATCTTGATCGGAAGGACAGGTCTGAGGTCTTCTATGACCTGTTTCGCCTGCTCCTCAGCGCTCTTGTAGGGATCGATTGAGATGCGAATCTGTTCAAGGGCCTGCTCGATCCTCAGCGGCGGATGTGGTGCTCCGCTTCTAGGATCGATAGCATTACGTGAAATTATCGAGACTATCTGACGTCTCTTCTCGTCAATAAGCTGACGACGCTGCTCGGTGGTGAGCTGAAGCTCGCCACTCTTCATTATCTCTTCCGCGACTTTGACCGCATCAATAGTACCGAAGTTTTTTTGCAATTTTTCTTCGGAAGCTCTCGTTCCTTTGCCTGAGTCTGAGTAGACCTCTTCGATCATTAGGACTTGAGAAATAGAGATCGGCTTTCCAAGCTTGTAGTCGAGGGCTGGTTGTGGTTTTACCAGTATCTCAAAACGGTCTTGGCCCTTGGACAGGCGTGCCGTTGTGAACTTGTCACTCATTTGCCAGCCGGTGCCTTTTTACCAGCATCCAGCTTTCGGAGGTACTTGTCGACCTCTTCAACGGGGAGTTTCTGGAATTTGCCCGTCTCCCTCGGGATAACTGCGACTCGTATCTTTTGAGGTTCAGCCTTCCCTTCCAGGACTTTTGTCATGCATTTCATCCCTAGCAATAGTGCTTCATCCATCGTGAGATTGTCCCTGTACTCTGCCTCAAGTATTTCATTAGCTGCATCACCACCAGCGCCTATTGCCCATGCCCGGTACGCGAAGAACGCTCCGCTCGGGTCTGTCCAGAACAGTCTGCTTCCCTTCTTGTCAACTCCTCCAAAGAGCATTGATATCCCGAATGGTCGAACGCCTGCGTGTTGAGTGTAGAGTTGCTTTATCTCGCCGATGCGCCGCGTCAGGATCTCGATGTCGATCGGTTCGTCGTACATCAACTTGTTACTTTGAGCGTATATCCGTGCCTGGTCTACCAGAATGTGGGCGTCGCAACTTAGCCCTGCTACCGCAGTTCCCACGTGATCATCTATTTGGAATATCTTCCACATGAACGATAGATCTTGAAGCTTAGAACCTGCTCGCTCTTCAGCAGCAAGAACGACTCCTTCAGGTGAAGCGATACCGAGGACGGTTGCGCCTCGCTTCACTGTCTCGCTTGCATATTCAACCTGGAACAGTCTCCCGTCAGGAGAGAAAACCGTGATGGCTCGGTCGTACGCACCGGGTACGGCAAACATTGACAAACTTTTGCACCTAGACGAAATCGCGGTGACGAGGGTGAGTGCGTACTAAAACCTTTCTCAATGATATGTTTCGATGTTGGAATAGGTTTTGGGGTCGGCCCGTCGCTGAGGACATCATCCTTTTGGTCAAGCTGGGACTGGCTTCGTCATTCCCCAAACGCAATCCTTGGCGCTTGAATAATAGGATGTGGGTCCGAACAGCGACTCCGATCTAGTCCTGAATTTCTTCTAACGTTTTCCGAACATTGTCCACGAATTCGTTACGCTTTGATGGTTCCGTTCTGAATGAGATTTCGATTTTGACGGGATCGGTATTTTCCAGGCGTATTCGTCCCTTTAACGCCGCTTGTTTGTCGATCCGAAGGAACATGGAGCCCGTGCTATCAATCCTCGAAGCCAAGCTAGAATATACCTCGGTCCTGTCCAAGCGGGATAAGCCTCTCCATATGTTCTTGAGGAATATTTCTGCGTGCTTTGCATTTCTTATCATGAATACGGAAGTTGTGATTTCATTACCGTGATGACCTTTAGCTCGGGTCATGGTGAACCCTAAAGACGTTACACCGAAGGAAAGGTTCCGTATGGCTTGCGCGACTTTTTCGGGGTCTTCCGTTGCATGCCTAATGGTTGAGATCTTCGCGGAGACCGCCCTTGCAAGCGAATTCATTCGAGTTGACCGATAGGGTCTCGCCTTTGCGTGTTAAAATACCATAACCTTGCGATTTGTCCATGTCATGACAGAGGGGTTCCGTTTCAAACAAGTGCTCGTTGTCAGATTGGATCTGGACATGGGGCGGGGAAAGGCGGCGGTTCAATGTGCGCACGCGGCAGTATCTGCTGCAGAGGAGGCGCGCACTCACTTGCATGATTGGTGGAAGTCTTGGATGGAGGAAGGGCAACTCAAGGTAGCGGTCAAAGTGCCGGACCTCGACAGCGTATTGGATCTTGAGCGCAAGGGTAGGTCCAAAGGCATTCCGGTCCACCTGGTGAGAGATCGGGGGCTGACGCAAGTTCCCCCTGGAACGATCACCTGTTTGGGACTCGGTCCGGCTCCTGCGGGTATCGTCGACTCTCTAACTGGGAACCTGGCCCTTCTTTGACCGAAGGCCCTCCGGTAGATCGCTGTGTTTCATTGAAACGATCTCGAACCTTCGCTTTGCGTCCATCACGTAATCTGTGAACTCCAGGTCTGCCGTCTCTCTGAATGTGGAACCTATTCTCTGAAACAACTTCTTCAAGATCAACCGCTCGATTACTCTAGATGCGCTGCCCAAGGCCTTTCTAAGCGCAGCTGAGAACTCGTCAACCTTGTCAGGTATCTGCTCGCGGTCAAGAGAGTGAATTGTTACAAGGTATTGATAGACAGCTTGCTTGGGCTCGTTTCCAAGAACGGATAGTCCTTCGTCGACGCAATCAAGAAGCACCTGGCTGAAAGCTTGTGTTCTGCTCAATTGGAAACTCTCCCTGGGGAGCCTTGAGTCTCGTCTTCAAAGGTTGGTCTCTCACCATCAAAGCCCGAGTACCCCGCGTTCTGAGTGCGAACTACTCTGAAGCCATTCATGTCGTACTTGGCTTGTGATCTGAAAAGACCTCGTATTCCGTTTAGAGACCTTTCGTCTAAGGCTGTGAGGTTTATCAACACAAGGATTGATGCAGATTCCGACTCGGACATCTCCACAACCGACGATAACACACCGTAGCCTTTTTCGAATCCTTGGAACAGAATCAAGTCTGTGAATACATCGAAGACCATCCCGACCAAACGGCCATGGTTCGCTTGCAGTAGCTTATCAACAGCGTCCAGAAGTAGGGATGTATCTCTCTCGGGCAAGAGAACGTGCTCTTCTGAGACCTTTGAAGGCGTGGACGTTTTTGTGCTGAAAGTAAACATTCGCAAGTTGTGCTGTCCCCTGAACTGTCTGAATGTTGGACTTCCCATGCTGGTGAATATTGCTATTGGTTCGACATTCGCCTGGAATTCCCGAGCAAATTTTTGGACCGCGTCTTCGTAGTTGCTTGTAGGATCGTATTCTAGGAGGATTCGGCTCTTTGACAGCGCTTGGTGCTTGGTGTTGAGCAGCTTGGAAAAGCTGTCTTGCTGGAGCGCAAGGTCGCGAACTCGAGCCTTCGGGTTTGCTTCACGCAGGGCGTCAAGTGTGCCTGATTGTGCTTCTTCTACGTTCAGAGCCCATATCCGCGGTTTTCGTCTAGGACCTGGAAGATTGTCGAGCGAACTCACCTTCGATATTATGAGGTTGCATTGGTCTAGGCTCAATTCTCCAAGGTCAACTAGTTCTCTCTTGGACCTGTGAAATCCTGGAGGAACGGTCAGATCGCTTAGTGCCTCGCCTGCTCCAAAATCAATCGATTGAATCGTCATTTGTGGACCCTTTGCGTGCGAGTGATCGGTTGCGGTTCCCTTTAGGATTGCTCTGTAAAAGGGGACTTCTGATTTGATAACATAAAAGACCAATTCTTGTCCTGTCGCGATTCCGTCGTCCACGAACCTTTCGACGAGTCTCTTCCTGTCAGACTCAGTGTTGTACAATACCACTGTGTCTTCTTCCGAGCTCGAGCTGACTGCTTGGAAGATCATCTCGCCTCCGGCGACAATTCTACTCAATATAGTGGGCTCTCTGAGCGCAAAGGAGACGAGGACGAACAACACTCCGTCCGCCAAGCTAACGAAACTCTTCACAAAGCTCGCGTAAGCTCCTGTAAGAGCTTCTTGAAAGAAAGTGATGATGCCGAAGCATGCCCAGCAGATACTGATTAGCCTAATCGAGCTCGAAGCCTTCGGATCCTGTACCCGTCTTGATTGCTTGTAGAAGGAGAATACAGGAAGTGCGATGAACGAGGCCAACAGTAATGAGCCGACCAGTATGTACCAGTCTTGGTAGGAAAAGTAATAGATTGTCTCCCCATTTGTCATTAGATTATTCACTGTGAACGGTTGCCAAATCAGGGCGGCAGTTGCCCAGCTAATGGAGACGACAAGAAACGCGAGTAGAGCTCTGGGCGGCCTCATCAGGAACTTGGTAAGTTCTGTGAATCCTCCTTTTCCGTCGCTCTCCCTCAAGAGATAACTTGCGAAACCGATTGAAATCGCAGTCAAGACGATGAAGATAGTGTCTAGATAGGGGTTGGGCGGTTTGTTAAAAATGTCTGAGGTGGCGGTATCAGAGAGGAACAGAATGAAGCCAACATTTGCCGCAATAATGAAGAAGACCGAGTCTAGAAAATAGGTTTTCTTCGCGCGTATTGTTAAGAACAAGGCTATGCAGGAGGCGCTGAGCGCTAAGAGGTCCAAGATCTGATGGACTAATTTTCATCGCCTCACTCGTCTTTCGCCATGACCTCTTTCGGCGATTCATCCTTCCTCATCTCGTATACGAGCCTGACAGAATCTTGGTTCTCGTTCAAACTTAGTTGGAAGTGAGAAGACGCCGCTACGCCGAGAAGCCTTGCTATGTCCACGGGGATCAGCAAGTAAAGGCTGTCTCTGAGCTTGACAGGCTTGACCTTAAGCGGCACGACGAGTCAACTTAGCCACCGCAAAGTGGCCGTTTGGCTTGAGATTGGCGTAACCCTACTAGTAGTGACTGAGTTACAATTGCAAGTCGTCTATTGATTCTTCGTTGCCGGATAAGCCGGTCCAGCCAAAGTGTTCCTTCAGGAGTTCTGCCGCTTGCTGCGAGTCGTTTGCTTCGATTACAGCGATTCTGTAGAGGGCTGCCAGTTTCTTGGCTTTCTCGCTTAGTCTCGGAATCGCCACGAGGATTGTTTGACTGGGACTTACGTCAAACACCTTTGCGTAAAGAGATGCTATCGGTGTCTCCTCGATTTCTCGTTCGCTCGCCACCACGTCAAGCACAACAAGTTCTAAGGAACCCTTTGTGGCAATGGCGTCAAATCTGTGGAGGGCTCCTGAACGGCCTGCAATCTGACCGGGCATCTCGACTTTGTATTGGAAATCCTCGAGGGTGGCACCGATTGGCTTCATTACCAGAAAGGTTCGTTTGAATTCTTCCTCGGCATCGGCGCTTATGCGGTAGCTGTAGACGTTGACGAACCCGGTGTCTTTGATAGTGAATATGTGCCCGCAACTTCTACATCTATGAATCGGGCTTGGAAGATCAGACCTCTTGCCGCACTGTGAGCACTGAAACCAGGCTCCCAGCTTCTGGTAGTCTACGCCGGCTTCAATCAGTTCCTTGTTACACTTGGGGCAATACAGACCGCCTTCGATTAGGAAGTTGTCTACGCTGTCTATGGTCCCACACGCTGTATGCTCAAGGAGAGTCTTCCGTTCTATGTCGATGGAGTTGCAGTTGGGGCAAACGTAATCATTGCTGACGTTTGCGGACAGGCAGCTTGGGCAAACAAGGATCTTTTCATGGAATTTGCGTTTGA
>Ga0137415_10004266_pt1 | contig 14156 bp, 9 predicted proteins | sample CZODoug3_1_1_16f_FD_183082 | JGI IMG/M metagenome (GOLD analysis project Ga0137415, IMG submission 183082) | Vadose zone soil fungal communities from Angelo Coast Range Reserve, California, USA - CZODoug3_1_1_16fungal (Hybrid Assembly) | ecosystem: Environmental > Terrestrial > Soil > Vadose... | reverse complement strand
ACGCGGATGTGCTGAATCGAGCGCTTTCTTCGCCGCGATCTCAGCCAAGTTCGATGGGTTGAGATTGGCCACGTCGGGCGAATTGGCTTTCTGCCAACCTGATGAATCCGCCGCGAGCATCGTAACCGAAATGTCGGCAGCGGTTTGTGTATACCAATCGCTTAGACGACGCGAGTTGAAGATACCTTCCACGGATTCGGAGCTTGAAAAAATCCCCGCGGTCGTGAGCTTGTGCTTTCGCGCGATACCGACAATCTTCTCAACGCCGTCCGCGCGCAACTCGGGCGTGATGGCTGCAGTACCAGCAAAATATCGCGAAGGGATTTGCCTAGCTTTCTTCGCCGCACCAGCGGCAGCTTCACCGGCGTCCGGCATGGGTAACAGATCTGGGTCTCGATGCTGCACTTTCGCCAGGCTTTCGGACGCAGTCACAACCCGGCGCAAGCTCTCATCGTCAAACTTGTTGGTCGTGGCCCGCGCCGTGCGTCCATCGAACGCCGTCCGGAGCGAGACGGTGTAGTGTTCTTCAGCAACATTCTGATGGATAGTGTTGTTGGCAAAGCGTGTAAGCGCGAACTTGCCGCCGGAGAACAGAACTTCAACTTCCTCCGCCGTAGAAAACGTTTTGATTCGCTCGAAAATCTCGCCAGCTTTATCTTGAGTTAGCATCCGCTGATCTTGCCTTAGCTCCTCTCCGTGTCTCCAATGCTTGCCGCGGCGAGTCTCCTGGCGAGAAATTTAATTTCCTTTAAATGCCGATCCGACCTTTATGTTCCGGAACCGCGACGGTGCAGCCCCGTGTCCCGTGCCCATCACTTGTTGCGGCTGACCTTTGCCACAGTTCGGCGTGCCCCAGAGGATCCATTGGTCACGCGAACAGATCGCGTCGAGCGAATTCCAAAATTCCGTCGTGATCCCCGAGTAAGATGGATTCTTCAACATGCGGACACGCTTGCCGTTCTTGATCTCCCAACCCATCTCGCAGCCGAATTGAAAGTTGTAGCGTCTATCATCAATCGACCACGAGCGGTTGGTCTGCATCAGAATGCCATGGTCAGTCGCAGCAATCAGTTGCTCAAGAGTGAGTGGCTTTTCTCCGGGCAGCAAGCTGATGTTAGTCATGCGGATCATGGGCAACCGGTTCCATCCTTCGGCGCGCAGAGTTCCTCCCGAACGTTCGGCGTCGATGGTGTGTGCGGTTTCACGCGAACTGAGATAACCGGTGAATAGTCCATTCGTGATGACGGGCGTACATTGCGCCGCGACCCCTTCGTCATCAAAGGCAAAAGTACCAAGCCCCGGACCATGCTCCTGTCGGGCATCGGCAACCACATTGACTAAGTCGCTGCCATAGCGAAGTCTGCGCAGCTTGTCGATAGTGAGGAACGACGTGCCCGCAAAATTGGCCTCCATGCCGAGGACGCGGTCGAGTTCGATAGGATGTCCGACGGATTCGTGAATCTGCAGGCCAAGTTGCGAGCTGTCAAGAATGACGTCGAACATGCCTTCGGGACATTGATCTGCCTGATGAAGCGCCACGGCTTCTTCGGCAATGCGCCGCGCGTTGTCGACCAACCTCAACTCCTCGATCAGTTCGTAGCCTTTGTTCTGCCACTGTCCGCCATAAGAGTTGGGATAGGAACGCTTCTGGAGTTCATTGCCCGCAAACGCGTAGGCTGCGTAGCCCGCGCCAGTCGAGTACTTTGTCTGATGGATACGTGCTCCTTCAGAAGAGATAAACCATTGTTCTTCGCGGTTGAAGTTCAAGTTGGTCTCGGCCAGGGTGATGCCCTTCACCGCCCTCAACTCGGAGTCAATCCTTAGAAGGAGATCGATGTTCCGTTCTACCGAGATACCGAACGGATCAATTTTGTGCGGCGTCGTCCATTCGGCGGTGGCGGCTTTTTCCGGCGCTAGGCGTACGTCGTGCTGTTTCACCCGGGCCGAAGCGTCGGCAATTTCAACAGCGTGCGCGGCGGTACCTTCGACCGCAGCACGGGAAAGGTTGTCGGAGGCGGCGAAGCCCCAAGCGCCGTTGGCAATGACGCGCACACTCATGCCTATCGATTCGGAATCCGAAGCGCTGCTGACTTTGCCATTCTTGGTACCGAGTGCGCGGCTGCGCTGAGCAACGATGCGTGCGTCGGCGTAAGTTGCACCGCGCAGCGTGGCGACGAGCAGGGCCCAGTTGGCGACGTGGTTCATGGAGGAGAGAATCAAATCTACCACAGCGACAGGAGCTGCCGATTGCGCAGACCTTATGGCGCGACGTGCGCCAGCTCTAGCGCGTTCCTTACCGCCTGCAATTCCTTCAACAATCCTCGTAGTTTGGTGGACTCGAGCGCATTCGCCCCGTCGGACTTCGCCTCTTTAGGATTGTCGTGGACTTCCATGAAGATGCCGTCAACGCCGGCCGCAACAGCGGCACGCGTCAACACCGGTATAAATTCAGGCTGGCCACCACTCGCCGCGGGATGGTCAGCAGTCCCTTCTGAAGCGGATGGCAACTGCACGGAGTGCGTTGCATCGAACACCACAGGAGCAAACCTGCGCATGATGGGGAGCGATCGCATATCCACGACCAGATTGGAGTAGCCGAAGCTGGCGCCCCGTTCAGTAACGAAGACTTGCTGGTTGCCAGCCTGGCGGCATTTTTCCACGGCATGTCGCATGTCCCACGGAGACATGAACTGGCCCTTCTTGAGATTGACTGCTCGACCGCTGAGCGCGGCAGCGACTACCAGATCGGTCTGGCGGCTGAGAAACGCGGGAATCTGGAGAACATCGACGACTTCGGCCACCTTGGCCACGTCGGCGGTTTCGTGCACGTCGGTGAGAATTGGAATGCTCAATTGATCTTTGATTTTTTTCAATATACGCAGGCCTTCTTTAATGCCGGGACCGCGAAAGCTGCGAATCGAAGTGCGATTGGCTTTGTCATAGCTGGCTTTGAAGATGAATGGGAATTCGAGCGAGCGAGCCACGCCCTTGATAATTTCCGCCATGCGGATAGCGTGCTCTTCACTTTCGATGACGCAAGGGCCGGCAATGAGAAAGAGAACGCCGCTGCCGATGCGGACATCGCCGACTTGGAATTCAGTTTTCAGGCTTCAGTTCTCGGTTCTAAGGTCTCAGTTAAGAGCGTTCCACCGACGAGCGACGCCAAGTCCGCCGGGGATGGAAGTTGGAACGAAACCATTCTTCTCCTGGTTTTCTTGGCGTGCTCGGCGATCTCGGCGGTGAGCTATCTTCTTCCTACTTTTTCCGGCCGATGAAACATCTCGACGGCTGTAGATTCCTTTTCAGCCTGTCGCTTCTGGCCGTATTCATAGGCCGCGCCAATAAATGTCCTGAACAATGGGTGCGGCTCGAGAGGTTTGGATTTGAACTCGGGATGAAATTGGCACCCGATGAAGTGTGGATGCTCCGGAAGTTCGATCATTTCGACATACGTCCCATCGGGAGTTGAGCCGGAAATGCGTAGGCCCGCAGCAGTCATCGGCTCTTCGTATTCGCGGTTGAATTCGTAGCGATGGCGGTGGCGTTCGCTGACTTCGAGCGCGCCATAGATTTCGTGGGCCAGCGTGTTGGGCTCAATTTTGCAGGTCCACGCGCCCAGACGCATGGTACCGCCAAGCTCTTCTACTCCGCGCAGCTCGCGCAGTTTGTAGATCACGCGATGAGGCGTGGCGGGATCAAACTCACTGGAGTTCGCTTCCGCAAGTCCGACCACGTTGCGGGCAAACTCGACGCAGGCCGTCTGCATGCCGAGACAGATTCCAAAGTACGGAACTTTGTTCTCGCGGGCATATCGGATCGCGATCAGCATGCCCTCAATGCCACGCTTACCGAAGCCCCCGGGAACCAGAATTCCGTCGTAATCTTCCAATTGAGATTCGTAACTCTTGTCGCCCGTGTCCAGGCCCTCAGCTTCGATCCAATTGAGCTGCAGTTTCAAGTTGTGCGCCAGCGCGCCATGGACTAGCGCTTCCTTCAGCGACTTGTAGGAATCCTCATACTCCACATACTTGCCGACGATGCCGATGGTGACGGTGTCTTTCGGATTGTAGCTGCGGTGGACAATATCTTCCCATTTCGATAGGTCGCGATTGGGGGCCTCGATGCGCAGATATTTCAAGACGAGGGTGTCCACACCCTCGTGAGCAAAATTGAGGGGGACTTCATAAATGGAAGCCACATCCTTCGCAGTAATCACAGCTTCTTCTTCAACGTTGCAGAAGAGCGCAATTTTCGACTTAATGTCTTTCGCGAGGAAGCGATCGGTACGGCAAAGAAGAATGTCGGGTTGGATTCCAATGCTGAGCAACTCTTTCACTGAGTGCTGCGTGGGCTTCGTCTTCAACTCCTGAGCGGCCGCAATGAAGGGCACCAATGTGACATGCACAAACGTCGTGTGGTCGCGACCCAACTCCTGGCGCATCTGGCGGATGGCCTCCATGAAGGGCAGCGATTCGATGTCTCCCACCGTACCGCCAACCTCAACGATGGCGACGTCGACATCCTGCGCCACTTTCTTCATGGCCGCTTTGATTTCATTGGTGACGTGAGGGATTACTTGGACGGTTTTGCCGAGATAATCGCCTCGGCGCTCCTTGGCGATGATCTGTTCATAGAGGCGACCGGTCGTCCAGTTGTTATCGCGAGAAAGCTTCGCATGCGTGAAGCGTTCGTAATGGCCTAGGTCGAGATCAGTCTCGGCGCCGTCGTCGGTAACAAAGACTTCGCCGTGCTGAAACGGCGACATAGTGCCAGGGTCGACGTTGAGATATGGATCAAACTTCATGATGTTAACCTTCAGCCCGCGACTCTCAAGTAGGCAGCCGATCGAAGCTGCGGCCAATCCCTTGCCTAGTGAAGACACAACTCCGCCGGTCACAAAGATGTACTTCGCTGGCATCTCGTCCTCGCTCTAAATTGTGTGTGAGAAATTGTGCAGGTGGCGTGCACGATCAATTATGGCAGAAAAAGCTGTGGAAAGAAACGGTAGAAATCACGGCACGTTGACTAACGCAGGGATGTAGGCGAGAATAATTGAGGCTTTCCCGCGAATCTGATCTCTAGGAATACTTCCTCAAAGTGGGCCTGTGGCGCAGCTGGGAGCGCGCTTCCATGGCATGGAAGAGGTCGCCGGTTCGATCCCGGCCAGGTCCACCAATTTCCCCAACGACTTACACAGGGCGAGTGCCTTTAGCGACGGCTGGCGTGTCCGGCAATCGGCCATGATCGTTGAATCCGACGTGCCGTTCTCTGCGAGTTGAGTAATGGCACAGTGCCTCAGATCGTGCAATCTGGACACTTAACTTGTTGCGATTGGGAGACTTCGCAAGAGACTCGGCCCGAGCGTATCGGACGCCCGGCCGGCTTCATGACAACCGTCGCCCCGCGATGAGGCAAAAGACTGGCCTGTCAGCTCACGACTTTGGCAGACAATAGACATGGTTCCCGCATAGAAGGCCCTCGACTCCTCATGTTGACAAACCCGCTGCGTTCGGCGGATAGTAACATCCCCGGCCGTGCCGGGAACGCTGTCAAGCGATAGAGTTCCTTCCCGTCTCGAACGACAAGCGCATATGCAGGTGTCCCCATGAAAATCGCTGCCAGAGTTCTCGTCACAAATTTGTTGTTTGCGGTTTGCCTGGGCGCAGTGGCCGTCCAAGCCCAAATCTCGAGTTTTCAGCACATCGTGATCATCTTTCAGGAAAACCGTACGCCTGACAACCTTTTCCAGGGTTTGTGTGGTCCCAACCGTTCGCTGTGCCCCAAGCCCTACGACCTGCAGAACTTCGGAATCAATTCCAATGGGCAGACGATCATCCTGACTCCCGTGACCCTGGGCACGACCTACGATCTGGGTCACCGACACAGCTCGTTCGTGGGCATGTGCGATTTAAACACAACGAACAATCAATGCAAGATGGATGGCGCAAACAAGACGGGCTGTCATCCTGCGGCCAACTGTCCGTCCAATGCGCAGTTTCAGTTCGTTAAGACGTCCGACGTCGCGCCCTACGTCATGTTGGCGCAACAGTACGGCTGGGCGAATTTCATGTTCCAGACCAACCAAGGCCCCAGCGCACCTGCCCATCAATTCATTTTCGCGGGAACCTCCGCGCCCACTGAAAATGACGATCTCAACGCTACATTCGTTGCCGAGAACCCGAGTGGTCTGGGATGCCTTGCTCCTCTGAACGCGGCCTATAAGCTGATTTCGCCGCAAACCGCGCCCAACGAATTCAACTTGCTCAACAACCCTTTGGGCACGGTGTGTTTCTCGCATCCAACCATGGCCTCGCTGCTTGACAGCAACAACCGCACCTGGAAGTACTACACTCCCCTCGCTGGCTCCATCTGGACCGCACCGAATTGGATTCGGGACATTTGTGTCCCCAACAGCGATTACACGCAGTGCACGGGCACGGAATGGAAAAATAACGTCGACCTTTCGCCCACGGACGTCCTGACCGACATTGCTCACTGCAAGCTTGCGAACGTGAGTTGGGTAATTCCGACCGGGCAAAACTCCGATCATCCAGGAGGCAATCACAACAGCGGGCCTTCCTGGGTCGCTTCGATTGTCAATGCCATCGGCACGAGTAAGAGCTGCGACAACGGCGCCGGGTACTGGAAAGACACCGCCATCTTCCTCACTTGGGACGATTGGGGGGGCTGGTTTGACCACGAGCCGCCCACGCTCTTGTCGGGGCCGAATCAAGGGCAAGGCGACTACCAGTATGGGTTTCGCGTCCCCCTGGTGGTCATTTCGGCGTACACACCGTTCGGATATGTCAGCAACCATCGCCACGACTTCGGCAGCATTCTGCGGTTTGTCGAGCATAACTTCGGCATTCCGGAGGGCGCGCTGCAGGTTGCGGATGAACGTGCCACGAACAATCTCACTGGTTTTTTCCGCTTGAAACGAATGCCTCGCGTGTTCCATACGATTAGCGCTCCCAAAGACGCCAAGTACTTCCTGAATGACCATAGCCCCATGGAGCCTCCAGACAACGACTGAGAGAGATCGTTGGGTTCGCGGTGGGTCTTGAATTCGACGACAAAGCGCACGATGGCATCTCCGCCCTGCTAGGGTATGCCTCGTACCTGTGTTGCTCGATGTCCGTGGACTCACGTTGATTTCGCCCCGCGACATAACTCTCCGACCGGCGTCCCAGGCTGCCCACTCCCCCGCGTCCCACCCAATTAGCGCAACCCAACGCAGCCCTCGCATCGCAAAGCAGCGCGCGGAGGGCCTCGGGTCAAAATCAACCCCGGCAAGGTGTGTGGGCGGGGGTATAGCCGAACAACAAAAAGGCGCATGATATCCTAAGTATTCCAGCTGCGTACCGTCTCGGCGGAATTTCCCCGCAGTCCTAAAGAAAAGCCGCAAGAATCATGCTTTCAGTCAGCAATGTGTCCATGCGCTACGGCGCCAAAATACTGTTTGAAGAAGTGTCCACGGCGTTCACGCCGGGCAAGCGTTATGGCCTGACCGGACCAAACGGCTCCGGGAAATCGACGTTCATGAAGCTGCTCAGCGGCGAACGGGAGCCGCAAAAGGGCACGGTCGTGCGTCCGCGGAAGCTGGGAGTCTTGAGCCAGGACCAGTTCGCTTTCGACCCCCACGGCGTGATCGATACCGTCATCATGGGAAACAAGCGTCTGTGGGCGGCGTTGCAAGAGCGCGACGCGATTTATGCCAAGCACGACATGACAGACGCCGATGGCATGAAGCTCGGTGAGCTGGAAGGCATTGTCGGCGAAGAAGACGGCTATACGGCTGAGAGCGATGCCGCGATCCTGCTGCAAGGTCTGGATATTTCCGACGAACTGCACGGCCGCAAGATGGGAGAGTTGCAAGGCGGACAAAAAGTGCGCGTGCTGCTGGCGCAGGCGCTGTTTGGGCATCCGCAGGCACTGTTGCTGGATGAGCCTACGAACCATCTGGATTTGGATTCAATTCACTGGCTACAGGGATTTTTGAATGTGTACGACGGCGTCGTGATCGCGATCTCGCACGACCGTCATTTCCTTAACAGCATTTGCACGCACATTGCCGACATCGATTACGAGACCATCATCACCTATACCGGCACTTATGACGACATGGTCGTGGCCAAGACGCAGGTGCGCTCGCAGATCGAATCGCAGAACGCGCAACGGGAAAAGAAGATCGCGCAGTTGAATGAATTTATTGCTCGCTTCTCGGCGGGAACGCGGTCGAGCCAAGTTCAGTCGCGGCGGAAGGAAGTAGAACGCTTGCAGGTGACGGAGTTGGCCCGGTCGAACATTCAGCGCCCATATATCAAGTTTGAGCAGAAGCGGCCTTCGGGGAAGCACATTCTGGAGCTCGAGGGCCTGCGCAAATCGTATGCGGACAAGGAAGTGATTCGCACCTTCACCGCCAGCGTGATACGTGGCGAGAAGATTGCGCTCATGGGACGCAACGGTGCCGGCAAGACCACGTTGCTCAATGCACTGCTGGCTAATTCTCCGACCACGCCTGAGGCAGAGCTGCGCAAGACCAGCGGCTACGACGGTGCGTTTATCGACGGCGGAAACGTGATCTGGGGGCACGAAGCGTCGGTGGGATACTTCGCGCAGGACCATCGCACTCTGATCGAGACGGGTACGACTGCGTTGGAATGGCTGCATCAGTGGGATCCGTCGGCGTCGAATGAAGAGCTCCGCGGGATTCTGGGGCAGATGCTGTTTGCGCGGGAAGAGGCCACGAAGTCAACAAACGTGCTCTCCGGCGGAGAAGCGGCGCGCTTGCTGTTTTGCAAGCTGATGTTGCAGAAGCCGAATGTGCTGGTGTTCGACGAGCCGACGAACCATTTGGATTTGGAATCGATCAACGCGTTGAATATTGCGCTGCAGCGTTTTCACGGTACGGTGCTGCTGGTGACCCACGATCACGATTTGATAGACGAGGTGGCGACGCGAATCTGGCATTTCGAGAGCGATCACAAGATCACGGACTTCAAAGGGTCGTACGAGGACTATCAGGCGGCAGTAGTTGTATAGGAATCTCGCGCCCCCGCCGAAGGCTTGCACCATTTTCGCGGCATGTAGATTATCCAGGTTCTCCACAGCTTTCCACCGACTTTGGTCTTGCGTTTGCGGCGTGAAGTTGACGATAATACCCGCAAACGTTTCTCGCGCAGGGGGCAGTGTTCGCGAGACGTAGCCGGGTGATCGTGTACAGTCGAGCAGACTTGTTGAGAATTCTCCATCTCACTCCGCGCCAGTTGGCGAACTGGGAGCGGGCAGGACTCGTGACTTCTTCACAGGCCTATTCCTTCTTCGATCTCCTGCAGGTAAAAAAAGTTCGTGATTTGTGCGCCAAGAGCGTGCGTCCAGCGGTGATTCGCGAATCCCTGGAGGCCATGCAGAAACGAGCCTCCGGCATGCAAAATCCTTTGGCCGAAGCCGGCGCTTCCCTTACCAACAAGCACAGAATCGCTTTTCGTCACGAAGGCAAGCTGCTGGAGCCGATTGCCGGGCAGTTCGTCATGGACTTCCTGCCGCGAGAAAAAGTTGTCACCAGTACACCGATTCCAACCCCACAGCCTTCGCCCAGCGAAGACGAAGCGGCGGTATGGTTTGCACGGGGCATCGCGCTCGAAGAAGATGCCAACATGCAGACGGAAGCGATCGCGGCTTACTTGAAGGTTCTCGATCTCGATTCATCGCATGCCGCAGCGCATATTAACCTGGGCACCCTTTATTACAATCGTCAGGACTTCAATCTGGCGGAGAAGCATTATCGGAAGGCGCTAGAAGCCGATCCGCGCTACGCGCTTGCCTACTTCGACCTGGGAAATGTTCTGGATGAGACTGGACGGGTGCAGGAAGCGATCCAGACGTACAAGACGGCGCTACAACTCGCTCCAACTTACGCTGATGCGCACTACAATCTCGCGTTGGCGTTTGAGAAGATTCGTGAGCCACGCAAGGCGCTCAAGCACTGGCAAGCGTACGTGAAGCTGGATGCCACCGGGCCCTGGTCGGTGCATGCGCGCAGCCAGATTCAGCGGATTCTGCAAGCGGATGGACTGAGACTAGTACACTTGTCGCGCTGAACTCCTCTTCCCTGCCCTAGGAATCACCTTAACATCCGACATCGGGCCGTCCCCCGGATAGACTGCACCTTTGAGGTGCCATTCAAGGCGCTGCCGGGATCGGAGCCGCACATGTGATGTCGGAGTAATCCCATGATCAAGCTGCTCAAGTGCTAAAATTCAGGGTTTGCTGACTTTTCATTTGAAGGTCCTTTTATGCCGGAGATGGCGTTACAACTTCCCCAGTCCATGCCGCTAACCACTCTTTCCGAAGATGAAACTCTCTTCCGCGACAATATTCGACAGTTTGCCGATGAAAAGATCCGTCCGCGAGTGAAGGAGATGGACGAAAAGGGTGTGTTTGAAAAAGATCTCATCCGTGAATTTTTTCAGCTGGGGTTGATGGGAATTGAGATTCCCGAACAATACGGCGGGGGCGGCGCCAAGTTCTTCGAGGCAATTCTCGCTGTGGAAGAGTTGTCGCGCGTCGACGCGTCGGCCGGGGTTGTGGTGGATGTGCAGAACACACTGGTGAACAACGCGCTACTGCGCTGGGGCAGTGAAGAGCAGAAGAAACGTTACTTGCCCAGGATGGCGGCGGACACGGTTGGCGCATATGCGCTCAGCGAGGCCAACTCGGGCTCTGATGCGTTTGGCTTGCAGACGCGAGCTGTCCTCAAGGGCAGCGAGTACGTACTGAATGGCCGCAAGCTGTGGATCACCAACGCGAAAGAAGCCGGGCTGTTTGTGCTGTTTGCCACGCTTGATCCCACAGCGGGCTACAAAGGAATCACGGCGTTCCTGGTAGAAAACAGTTTTCCTGGATTCAGCGTCGGCAAGAAGGAAGACAAGCTCGGAATTCGCGCTTCATCGACCTGCGAACTGATCCTGGAGGATTGCCGCATCCCTAAGGAGAATGTGCTGGGCGAACCTGGGAAGGGCTACAAAATCGCGATTGAGACGCTGAACGAGGGACGCATCGGCATTGGAGCGCAGATGATTGGTCTCGCCCGTGGCGCCTGGGAATACGCCTGCAAATACGTGCAGGAGCGCAAACAGTTTGGCAAAGTCATCGCGGAGTTTCAGGGCATCCAATTTCAGATTGCCCAGATGGCTACTGAGATCGAAGCCGCGCGGTTGATGGTCTACAACTGCGCTCGAATGAAAGACGCCGGCGTCAACTTCGTGAAGGAAGCGGCTATGACGAAACTGTTCGCCTCACAGGTTGCGGAGCGGGTAACTTCGTTAGCGATTGAAATATACGGCGGCTACGGATTTACAAAGGATTATCCCGTAGAGAAGTATTGGCGCGATGCCAAGATTGGCAAGATCTACGAGGGCACGTCGAATATGCAACTGGCCACCATTGCGAAACTGGTGCTGGGCGCGAAGTAGGGGCCGGACCGTTTGTTCGAAGTATGTCGGCCGGTGCGTGGTCGAAAGCAGGTTTGAAGCCAAACTTAGGCAGAGTCTCTCATTTCTGCGCCGTCATTCCCACACCTCAGTAACAAAGTTGGTTACCGTTAATGTGCACCGAGTTGCACTTCGAAGACCTGCGTTTATCCCACTGGATGCATGTAAGAGCTTTTATATCAGTTAGTTGACCCAATCCGCGACCGTGGCGCACAAGCTGCAATTCTCCCTGTGATTGCAAACGTTCACGGAAGATTGGGGTGTCACTTGACGACCTTGTTCGGTAACACGGCGGTCGCGATAAAGAAGCGTAGCCTACTGCCTTTGCTTACAGTGCTGTTTGTATTCTCCTACGGGCTGATGACCTGGCTGATTGTGGAGCAGGGTACCACTATCCAGTCGCAGCGCACGCTAATCCGGGAACTGTTATCTGACAGCATGCAGTTATCCGCGATGAAGGGCAAAGCGGTACGAGACCAGAATGCGGCGGACGTACAGAAGCATGTGCAGAGGCAGGCTCGCCCCAGCCAGACTCCGGCCAATACAGCACAGGCTGGATCGGTTCAGACTCCGACATCCCATGGACACGATCAGCTCGCCCCGTCTTCCCAGGCGGCAGCACCGCAACGAGCACAAAGCAATGCTGCAAAAACGCACAAGCCCAGGATGCAGATGCCGTCCCGGCCAGCCTCGGATTTGGCGGATGAACGGCGGGCGCTGGTGACAATTTAAGAGCAAGATTTTGGAATAATACGTTCCGTGACTCTGCGGTGCCGAAGACAATTAAATGAAGGCCCTGACCCTAGCCTTGTTGTTAAGTTTGCCTGTTCCCAGGCTGGCGCCGCCGATGCGGCAGCCCTCCTCTCCCCAGATTGCCCACAAGCCGAAAGGCGGACGCTGGTACTTTGCTGCCAGCGGCCACGCCGTCTATTGTTATGGTCCAGTGATGACGGTGCCTCAAGCCAATGGTGATCTGCAAAGAGTGGCAACGTTTTGTCAGGATGGCAGCACGATCGTGCCTTTAAAAGACTAACGCCGAGTCCTTCGGCTCCTTACGTACTCCCTCATTCCGAAAAGGGTCGCTCCCGCCCTCCTCGTCCAACACTCGCTTCGACACGCCGCGTGTCCGTGAGATTCAATCCGTTTCGGAAGACCTCCACGAATGCCCGGCCGTGCCCGCCTGCGAAAAAGGCCCAGGGCCCGCCCCTCAGACTTGTAAACTAAGAATTTATGCCTGAACTTCCTGAAGTCGAGACGATTGCCCGTCGTCTGCACCAGTGCGCGACGGGCGATGTAATCGAATCGGTATGGCTGGGGAAGAAGCCGGAGCCGCTGAAGTCTACTGCGCTAGAAATAGCTAGAGTGCTTGAGGGTAGCCGCATTGGCGGAGTTCGACGTGTCGGAAAGCACATTGTCTTCGATCTGGAACGAAACCCTGTCGCGCGGGCACCATGGTCCGAAAAAAGCAGAAAGCCCAGACCAGCGCGTCCTGGATCCACAACCCGGCCAGCGCAGGCTTCCGCGACAACACCCGGGGTTGCGGACAAAGCCTGCCTTGAGCTTGCCGAAGGGGGCGTCCGCTCCACACCCGCTGGCGCCATACAGAGCAAGTCGCAGTGGATCGTCCACCTGGGCATGACGGGACGCCTCCAGGTGTGTGAGCCGCAGGATGAGGTATTGAAGCACACTCATGCAATTCTTCAGCTGGCGTCAGGCCGGGAACTGCGCTTTGTTGACCCGCGACGCTTCGGGAGGCTCAGCGTGACCCGTGACGCCACGTTTGAAGCGGGGGGCTTCGAACCGCTGGAAGTCGAGCTCGACCGATTCACGGTTTTGTTCCATGGACGGAATACTCCCATCAAGAGCGCACTGCTCAACCAGAAGTTGCTGCGGGGAGTGGGGAACATCTACGCGGATGAATCCTTGTTTCGCGCTGGAATTCGGCCGCGCCGGCGCGCTGCTTCGATCACCCATGAGCAGTTGCGTCGGCTTTTCTTGTCGGTGAAAGAAGTCTTGCAGGAAGCAATTGCACTGGGCGGTTCGTCTATTTCGGACTATGTGGACGCGGACGGAGAAGAGGGCTCCTTCCAGTTGCAGCATCGGGTCTATGGCCGAGAAGGGGAACCTTGTCTGGTATGCCAGACAGCCCTCAAGCGCGTAGTCATCGCCGGGCGCAGCAGCCACTACTGCCCCAAGTGCCAGAAGTGAAGCAATTGTTGATTTTTGATGGTTGAATGAAGAATCTGGTCCGGGGGGCTTTCAATCAACAATCAACCATCAAAAATCAACAATAAGAATTTGCAGTGTCATTCTGATAATCTTTTACGCCATGCCTGATTTCTCTATTGGGGTCGATCTCGGCGGCACCAATCTCCGCATTGCGGCTGTCAGCGCTGACGGCCAGCTTCTGGAAAAAGTCACGCTGGGCACCAAGGTTGCCCTAGGCCGCGATCACGTAATTGCTGAAATGTGTGAGGCTATTCAGCGCTTGTCGGTTCAGTATCGCACCGAAGGCTTATTTCTCGGAGCCGGCATCGGCATCCCTGGCATTATTGACATGGAAACCGGTATGCTCCGCAAATCAGCGAACCTTCCCGGCTGGTCTGACTATCCCGTTCGGGCGGAGATTGAGCGGCGTCTCGGAGCCCGCGTTTTTCTTGAGAA
>Ga0137415_10004263_pt1 | contig 14158 bp, 13 predicted proteins | sample CZODoug3_1_1_16f_FD_183082 | JGI IMG/M metagenome (GOLD analysis project Ga0137415, IMG submission 183082) | Vadose zone soil fungal communities from Angelo Coast Range Reserve, California, USA - CZODoug3_1_1_16fungal (Hybrid Assembly) | ecosystem: Environmental > Terrestrial > Soil > Vadose... | reverse complement strand
TGCCGTGTATAGCCAAGCGGCGCATCAAGTAGACGTGGTGCGCCTTATCGCCGGCAGCCCGGCGACGCGGATTCGCGCCGCGCTTGGCAATTGGGATGCCGCTCGCCCGACAGAGGGCGCCTATTCGGCCATGATCTGGTTCGAGAGCGGCACGTTCGCATCGATTTCCTATAACGGCTACGGCCATTTCGATTCCGACGAATGGACCGGCTGGATTGGCGAGACTGGGCAGGCGAAGAACCCCAGCGACTACGGCAGCGCACGCCGGCACCTGGCCGGCGTCCGGTCCGCGGATGATGAGGCGCGACTCAAGGCGGCCGGCACGTTCGGCGGCTCGAACTACAAGCCCCCGGCGCGCAATGGTTCGGCCAGCGGCGTGCAGCATAATCACTTTGGGCCGCTGATTGTTTCCTGCGAGCATGGCGACCTGCGACCCTTGCCCGACAGCATCCTGGTCTATGGTGACGAGCGCCGCGAGCGGAGAGCGCTGACGCTGCCGAGTGTGCCGCGGGCGGAGGTGATAGACGAACTTTATGCGGCGGTATTCGACGGCGCGCCGCCGATGCACGACGGCGTCTGGGCGCGCAGCACACTCGAAGTGTGCATCGCTTTATTGCGCTCGAGCCGGGAAGGGCGCGACATCATGCTCGGCGAGCCCGGGCCATACGGTCAAGGACATAAGGAGGGAATGTAATGAGCAAACTGAATATGTCTGTTGCGGTGGGGATCACAAGGGCGTTTCAGATGGCGTGATCTGAACGCGGGATATGCGGTTATCCGCAGGACTGGCTGGGCCATCTCCCTGATCGGTTCACCCGTTTTAGCGGTTGCGGATATGTTCTTTGTCCCGGTGCGCAGAGTACCTTAAGCCTGTCCGGAAACGTCCTTTTCCAGCTGCTGGACGGTGAACGTTTCCCCGACGATGCGGTCGTGGATCCATCTGAGACTGGGATTGAACCGGCGCGTATGTCCGCACATGGCGACCAGACCGGTCTTGCGCTGCGCATCGACGACCGCCTGTGCTGCAGCGAGGCTGTCAGCCAGCGGAATCTCGACGAGAACATGCTTGCCCGCTGCGAGGCACGATAGCGCCTGCTCGCCATGCATCGGAGTCGGCGTGCAGAGAATGACGGCGTCGACTTCGGGCATCGCGAGTACTTCGGCCAGAGTGTCCCTTACCTTGCCGGCCCCGTATTCGGCGCGCAGTTGGGTGGCCTTGCCGGTATCGGATTCCACGATCACAACCACGTCAGCCTGCGCGATCCGGCCTAGTGCCTGCAGATGTCTCAGTCCGAAGGCACCCGCACCCGCCAGTGCAATTCCAACCCGGTTCATGCGTTCTCTAGGATCAGCATGCCGTATGCGGTATTGGAGGCTGGCACGTGATAGAAGCGGTGGACGGGGCGCACGGTCTCGTTCATTGCACCGCGCATAACCAGCCACATGATGATTTCGAGACCTTCGGAGCCCGCTTCGCGCAGTAACTCGGTGTGACCGATACGGGTAAGCGCGAGCGGATCAGTGACGATCCTGTCGAGCCACATCCGGTCGTAATCCGCGTTGATCAGACCCGCCCGCTCGCCCTGGAGTTGATGCGACATTCCGCCGGTACCGAAGATTGCGATCCTGATGTCCTGTCCGTAGCTGTCGATCGCCCGCCGGATCGCCTGTCCTAGCCGATAGCAGCGGTTGGCAGTCGGCTGGGGATACTGGATTACGTTGACGCACAGCGGAATTACCCGGCATGGCCATTGTCCAGGTTGCCCGAAGGCAAGCGACAGTGGCACGGTGCAGCCATGGTCGACGGTCATGTTGTTGACCATGGTGATGTCGAACTCGTCCCTGAGGACCATCGACTCGACCAGATGCCATGCAAATTCTGGGTCCCCCTTGCATGCAGGAACCGGCCTCGCGCCGTGTCCCTCGTCGTGGGGCATGAAGAACTCGCCGACACCCAGCGCAAATGTGGGTGTAAGGTTCAGGTCGAATCGCGACGCATGATCGTTGTACACGACGATCACGACATCCGGTCTGGCTTCGCGCATCCAGTCCTGTGCCGGCCGTACTCCTTCGAACAGGGCTTTCCAGTTCGGATCTCCGGTTCGGTTGTGGTCGACTGCGGCACCGATCGCTGGCACATGGGAGGTGCAGATGCCCCCGACAAGGGTCGCCATTCAGTGCTCCTGCCTGCTGCGGTTGCCCTGGATCGGCCTGCCGCCACGACTCATCATCTCGCGGAAATCCTCGACGGTCATCGGCTCGCGCGACATGGCAGCGCCGACGTGCTGCATCGATAGCCCATCGAAGATGGCGAGCTTGAACGTGTAATAGATGTTACCCCCGAGCTGGAGCATGCCGATCCAGTCCCGGGCGACTACCGCATTGTGCTGCTCTGGCGTCAGGTCGAACTCCGCCAGATAGGCGAGCGCGTCACTGCTGAAGGCCTCGCGGTTACTGGCCAGATCGAGCGATTTGCAGAACATGTTCAGCGCGTAGCCTGCGCGCAGGCGCCGACCGTCGAAGACGTACGTCCCAGGAATGTCGTCGTAGTCGCGAGGGTGATCGAGGTTTTCCATGCGGATCGCCTTGTGTAAGTGGTTCACGGTCAATCGCCCCGGTAGAGGCGTATCGGGTTGTCGATGAGGAGCTTCTGGCGCAGTTCCGGTGTGGGTTGGCCATCGAGCAAAAAACGGGTGTAGCGCACCCTGAGAGTCTCCTTGTGCATCAGATAGACGACGAGAGTTTTCATTAGGACGAAGGTTTTCAACCAGTTGGACCAGGCATCGCAAGCCCTGCACGTTTGTCATGTGCCCCTAGCGCTTGACACCGCTAAGCGGCACTGATAGTTTATAACTTAGAGATCTAAGTTAATCAACGTATCAAGCTAAATTGGCTACTGCGCAACTGAAATGGACGTTGTAAAAACAGAGGGGTCGGGCAATGTTGACGAAAGAAGAAAACGAATTACTGTGCAGCGTGGAAGGCGACGCGCCAGCGGGCCAACTGATGAGGCGCTACTGGATTCCGGCTTTCATGCTCGAGGAAGTGGCGGAACCGGATGGCACGCCATTGCGGGTCAAGCTGCTAGGCGAGGACCTGATCGCTTTTCGCGACACAGCGGGCCGGCTTGGAGTGCTGGGCGAATACTGCCCGCATCGTCGGGTCTCACTGGCCTACGGCCGTAACGAGGAAGGCGGAGTGCGGTGTTTGTATCACGGCTGGAAAATGGACGTGGAAGGCAATGTGATCGACCAGCCCTCCGAACCGGCTGCAAGCAGGATGTGCGACCGGGTAAAGCACACCTCCTATCCAGTCCGCGAAGCAGGAGGCCTCGGCTGGGTCTACATGGGGCCGCCGGATCTGATGCCCGAATTCGAGCAACCGGCATTCGTCAAGAGCGAGAACACCCAGGTCAGCATCGTCAAGATGCGCGTTGACTGCAACTGGGCCCAGATCCTTGAAGGCGCGATCGATTCAGCGCACAGTTCGACCCTTCATTCCAGCGACATCCGGCCGGCGCGGGTCGACCGTGCGGGAATGACACGCGCTTTCATGACGCGTCCTTCAACCGACAAATCACCGCGTATCCAGGTCGAAGCGACCAGCTTCGGCATGCGCTATGTCGCGATCCGGCGACCGATTGCCCAGGCGGAAACGCACCAGTACGTGCGCATTACCACATTCATCGCGCCGTTCACGGTATTGATCCCGCCCAATAGCGACTACAGCTTGGTGCAACTCAGTATCCCGATGGACGATTACAACACGATGTTTTATCTCATCGCGTGGAGCGATGGCACCCGGGGTATCGACCAGGAGACGTGGAGGAAATTTTGCGGCGCGCAGGTCGGCATCGATCTTGACCAGAACTTCAACCGCGCGCATACACGCGCCAACGACTACCTGCAAGACCGCAAGGCGATGAATCTCGGGCACTTCACCGGGATCAACGGTATCCCAAACCAGGACATCGCGATGTGGGAAACAATGGGCCGGATCGCGGACCGCACCAGCGAACGACTCGGCGCGAGCGATATTGCGATCGTTCAGTTTCGCCGCTTGATGGTGGACGCGATCAGTGCGTTTCGCGACGGCGCGCAGCCGATCGGAACCGGCGAGACCCATACGCCCCACGTGGATATCATCTCATACGAGGGTGTGGTTCCCAGGTCGGTCGACTGGCGCACGCTTGGCGTGCCCGCGCCGAAGCCCACCCAAGCGGAGGCACTTGCTAAGTAAAGCTGAGGAGGCTGCTTGCGCTTGAGCGGAAATGTGGCACAAGCCGTCAGAGCGCGTGCCGAGATCGATCATTTGATTCGCCCTCGGGCGAGCGGATAAGGAATTATGGCGAAGCTGTCCATCAGTGTGGCATGCAAAAACTACGACCGCGTTCGCGCGATCAGTGACGGGCGGGTCGGCATAGAAGGATGCGAGGTCAATTTCCTGGACCTGAAACCTGAGGAGTTGTTTTTTCGCGCCTACCGCAATACCGAGTTCGACGTGTGCGAACTGTCGCTCAGCTCATATATGCTGACCTTGAGCCGCGGCGAGAAGACCCCGTATGTGGCGGTGCCGGTGTTCGTTTCCCGGACGTTCCGGCATTCTGCCATCTACATGCGTGAGGACCGCGGAATCGAACGGCCGGCGGACCTGCGCAACAAGCGCGTGGGTGTGCCCGAGTATCAGGTCACTGCGGCGCTCTGGGTGCGCGCCTTGCTCGACGGCGAATATGGCGTCGAGCCATCCGACTTCGAGTGGCTTCAAGGCGGACTAGAGGAACCGGGCCGCGTGGAAAAGCTCAAGCTCGACCTGCCGCCATCGGTTCGCATCTCGGACATTCCGAACGATACGACGCTCAACGCCATGCTCTCCGACGGCCGCCTCGACGCGCTGATCGCCATGCGCCCGCCGCGTTGCTTTACAAACGGGCAGCGGGGTATCCGCCGGCTGTTTCCCGACTATCGCACGGACGAAGCGGCTTACTTCCGACGCACCGGAATCTTCCCGATCATGCACGTGGTCGGGGTGCGTCGCGCGCTCGTAGAAAGCCATCCGTGGTTGGCCAGTTCGGTGGTTTCGGCCTTTACCGAGGCCAAGCAGATTGCCATCGAAGAGATCAGCAATCGCGGCGCGATGGCGGCTACTTTGCCGTGGCTCGGGGCGCATATCGACGAAACCGTCGCCACCATGGGGCAGGACTTCTGGCCTTACGGCGTCGAGCCGAACCTGCCGACCCTCGAGGCGATCGTCAAGTATGCCTACAAGCATGGCACCGCCGCGCGTGAGCTCAGCGTGCCGGAACTCTTCGCGTCGGCCACGCTGGAGCGCTTCAAGGTGTGAGTGGCCTGTTTGCGAGCGACTAGCGGAGTTTTAGAACTCCTTGGGGGAAATGTGATGAAAGACAAAACTTTACGAGCGACATTCCCAACGCATCACGGTGTTTACTATGGCGGAGGTTGGCATGACGCAGTGGAGGACATGGGGTTTGACACGATTAATCCGGCCAATGGGGAAGTACTTGCGCGGGTCGCCGATGCCGGCAGGCGTGACGTCGATCGTGCCGTCGAGGCGGCACACGAAGGTTATCTGATTTGGCGTGATGTTGTCCCGCTGGAACGCGCTCGCATCATGCGGGCGGCAGCAGACGTCTTTCGCAGGCACGCGGATGAACTTGCACTGATTGAATCTATTAACGGCGGTATTCCGGTCAGCGAGGCCAAGTCGGATGTAATGGCCGCTGCGACATTTTGGGATTTCTTCGCCGGGTTGGTGACTGAACTAAAAGGTTCGTCCGTCCCGATGGGCCCCCAGTCCGTTAACTTTTCCGTACGCGAACCGCGGGGGGTCGTGTTACGACTAGCTCCCTTCAACCATCCATTCTTTTTTTCCGCCGGTCGTCTCGCAGCTCCACTTGCCGCCGGTAACTCGGTTGTGGTGAAACCGCCTGAGCAAGCACCACTATCGACACTGCGGATGGCGGAGCTTATCGATGGACTGTTTCCTCCTGGCGTTATCAATGTCGTACCCGGACAACGTGAAACAGGTGCCGCCCTTGTCGCACACAAGCGCGTAGCTATGGTCGCCTTAACTGGTAGCGTGACGACAGGGAAAGCGGTAATGCGAGAGGCGGCGTCAAGTCTCAAGCCCGTACTTCTTGAGCTGGGCGGGAAAAACGCATTGATCGCCTATGAGGACGTCGACCCTGCAATCGCTGCGTCTGCCATCGTGCGCGGGATGAACTTTACCTGGAGCGGACAGTCGTGTGGCTCGACCAGTCGCGCGTTCGTACATCGAGACATCTACGATGAAGTGCTACGGCTTATTCCGCAGTACGTGAGAGCTCACGTTCCCGGGATACCTTCCGACCCAAAGACCACGATGGGCGCAATCTGTAGTAAGGCCCAGCATACTAAAGTGCTGAGCTTCATTCGTGCGGGAGTTGACGACGGCGCGCGCCTTCTTAGTGGAGGGAAGGCTCCCACGAACCCTGAGCTGGCGGGCGGGTTCTTCATTGAACCCACCGTGTTCGTCGATGTAAAGCAGAGTATGCGGATTGCCAAAGAAGAAATATTCGGTCCCGTGGTCAGCATTCTGCCGTGGTCGAATGAGGAAGAAATGCTTAGGGACGTTAACTCCGTCGACTATGGCCTGACATGCTCCATATGGACGGACAGGCTGGAGCGAGCTCACCGTACGGCGAAAAAGGTGGAAGCGGGCTTTGTCTGGATCAATGAAGTGGGAAAACACTTTTTGGGGGCTCCATTCGGAGGATACAAACAGTCGGGAATAGGTAGGGAGGAGTGTTTTGAGGAACTCGTAAGTTACTCCCAGGAGAAACATGTGCACGTCAACATAGCAACCAGAGTGTCACACCGCTGAATACAGCGCCTTGCGATGCGAGCGATCGCCGAAGGCGAGTCCTTATTTACATACAAATATCAAACCGCAGACGAGGCTGCATGCCCGCGCGGCTAAACCAGGCTGGAGGCGAATTAAATGAACGACTCAGAAAGATTCGACGCGCTACGGCGCATTGGGAATCCTTTATTCAATGATCGCAAGCTGAGACTGGGAACATTCGGCACGAATCTTAGCGGCGGTTGCGCGATGTCCGGGATTGACGGGACGATGCCCGCTGTTTGGAGCAGCGGACTTGCGCTTGCTAAGAGTGCAGACAGAATGGAATTTGAAGCGATCGTTCCAGTTGCACGTTGGCGCGGTTTTGGTGGCGCTACGAATTTTAATGGGGAGAGCTTCGAGACATTCAGTTGGGCTGCGGGCATTGGCGCATCTACTAAATATCCCGCCATATTCTCGACGGCTCACGTGCCATCCATCCATCCGGTGATGGCTGCCAAGCAGTCTACGACGATCGACCACATTACTGACGGCAGGTTTTGTCTGAACATAGTCACCGGCTGGTATAAGCCGGAGATTGAGATGTTCGGAGCACCATTGCTGGAGCATGGCAGACGCTATGACTGTGCGACAGAGTGGCTCGACATCATGAAGCGCCTCTGGACCGAAGAAGCCCCATTCGATTTCGAAGGCGAGTTCTTTAAGGTACCGCGCGCTCAGCTGCGTCCGATGCCAATCCAGAAACCCCATCCAGTCATCATGAACGCGGGCGGATCAGAAAGAGGGATGCACTTTGCAGCAAAGAACTGCGACGTGGCTTTCGTTCTACCCAGAAAAAAGGATCTCAGGAGCCTGACTGCGCAGGTCCAGAGCTACCGACAGCTCGCTCGGGAGAGCTATGGAAAAGAGATCAGGATTTGGACCAATGCATATATTGTGCAAGGCGATACCGAAGAAGACGCAAAAGCCTATCTGAACGAAGTCATCAACGTAAAAGGTGATCGGGTTGCGCTTGAGAATTTCTTTGTATCCTTATCTATAGACAGCCGTTCTCTTCCTCCCGATGCCGCCGAGACGATGAAAGGTGACTTTATGGCTGGGTATGGTGGGTACCCTCTCGTTGGAACCACCGAGCAAGTGGTGGGCGGACTGGCTACGCTTGTTCAAGCGGGATTCGACGGCGTCTTGCTTTCTTGGCCGAGATACGTGGAAGACATGCTTCGCTTTGAGCGAGAAACATATCCGCTCCTTGTTCAGGCGGGACTCCGCTAGAGCTCTGTGAGTACCACGCGAGAATGCTTGGTGATCGTGCGATGCCTACTTCATTCTCGCCCTCCATATAAACGGAAGAGCTCCGATCATGCAGTCAATCAACGCTTCGAAACCTTTCGTCGTCGGGTTGGGCGGCACAGTTCGCCCTGACTCCTCAACCGAAAAGGCGCTTGCTATCGCGCTATCCAGTGCTGAACGCGCGGGCGCTAGAGTGCAATTAATTGGAGGCGATCTCTTGGCGCAGTTGCCGCACTATCTGACCGCGGAAGTCGCCAGCTCACCTGCGGCATTAACGCTCTTAGATGCACTGCGCTCCGCGGACGGCGTCATTATCGCGAGCCCGGGCTACCATGGATCGGTGTCGGGTATCTTGAAAAATGCAATTGACTATCTGGAGGAGACCGCTAAGGACGATCGCGCATATCTCCACGGTATCCCAGTCGGATTGGTAGCCACCGCATATGGTTGGCAGGCCACGAGTAGCACCCTTGCGACGTTGAGGGCGATTGTTCATGCGCTGCGAGGATGGCCGACACCGCTCGGTGCCTCGGTCAATTGTTCAGGAGGAATCCTCTCTGGGGAACGATGCAGCGATACAAAAGTTATCGAATTACTAGACGCAGTCGGTCAGCAGGTGGTTGAGTTTGCTCTAATGAAATACCGAGGCCTTACCAACTCGGAACTAACAACAGCCGTTGAGACTACCTATGCGGCGTAACGGGGAATCAGAATGAAAAACCAAAAAAGCGGGCCGAGCGCCATACTCTTTAGCACTCTGTCAATCGGAGTGGTCCACGGGCAAACAGCTGCCGACGGAATCAATAGCAGCGGCCAGCCGACGAGTGCTGGCCTGGATGAGATTGTTGTTACAGCACAGCGTAGATCTCAGTCCATTCAAGACATCGGCATCGCGGTATCCGCTTATAGCGGCGCAGCGTTGGAAGAGAAAGGCATTTCGAACAGTGCGGAACTCGGGCTCATTACTCCCGGAGTATTCGTGTCTGGCAGCGCTGGAGGAGAAAGCTCACAGTTCAGTATTCGAGGCGTCACGCAAAGCGACTTCAATGACTCCATCGAAGCACCCGTCGCGGTATACACCGATGAAACGTATATTCCGTCACAGCAAGGACAAACGCTAGCGGCATTTGATCTCGATCGCGTCGAGATTTTGAAAGGACCACAAGGAACCCTATTTGGGCGCAATGCGACGGGCGGACTAGTTCAGTTTGTTGTCAAGAAGCCCACCGACGACTTCTCGGGTGATTTCAATGTTGATTATGGTCGCTTTAATCTTATAAAGCTGGAAGGGGGGATAGGAGGGCCGATTGCCGACGGGGTATCGTTCCGGATTGCCGCCCTCGATACCTTGCATGACGATATCCTCACGAATGTGGCCTCAACGAGGGGCGGTCTTGCTCCTGGATCGCCCACCAGCTACTCGGGGAATCTAAATCCCTGTTGTCACAACACGGGAAACGACGATTCGCAAGCGGTTCGAGCCCAGATCCAATTTACCCCAACCGATAAGCTCAAGATCCGCCTGAGCGGCACGTACGATCAGCAGAAACTGGATGGCGCGCCAACAATTGAGAGACCGACAATTGCCACGGTGAACGCCAAGGGCGAAGTGATTCAGACAAATTCTGCCTCACCTACGGAGACTCGAGTCGCTGTAACTCCAAGCGGCGGGAACGTCGGAACCAGCGAACCGGGAGTTTTCCTGTTCGCTCCGGCATCGGGCGTGCGTGTACCGGGCACGGATTTCTTTGGGTTCGATGGACGCACGTTGGGCGACCTTCAAACCTCGCTCAATTTTACCGGCAATGGGATCAACACGTTCTCGGATTACGATGGCGCCCTCCACATTGATTACGACTTTGGTGGGGTGACTCTAGCGTCGATCTCCGACTACAAGATCAACGACAAGCAGCTCTTTGTCGATCTTGCAGCGACGCCAGTAAACATTGGTGCTTATCAAACGCGGGCGCATACCGAGAGCTTTGCTCAGGAACTTCGGCTGAGCGGTGACACTCAGAATTGGCGCTGGACGACCGGAGCATATTTTCTTGCAATCGACGCGAGATCGACTCTAGGGTTGGGAGCACCGAGCGGCTCCTTTTTAGCGGCGGCTTTTGGGCTGGCAGGGCCTGGAGTGGACCTTTCGGACAATATAAGACTAAGAACCCGCTCCACTTCTCTGTATGGACAAGCAGAATATGATTTCGCGCCGCGCTGGACCCTTGTAGTAGGTCTGCGTGGCATTTTGGAACAGCAAAAATACAAGTTTGCATCCGTCGCAGTTGCCGACAGCGATCCTTTTTATGTGGAGGGCGCTCCGACCCTCTTCACGCTCCAACCTTCATTCAACAGCAGCCGTACCCAAGATTTGTGGGCCGGCAAGGCGCAGGTTGAATTTCGACCGGAAAAGGACGTACTGATGTATTTTGGAATCAATCGAGGCGTAAAGGCCGGGAGTTACAATGCCCTCATATTGCCGCCGGCGCTTCCACCTGGCGAAATTCCTTATCAACCCGAAGAACTGCTGACATTCGAACCGGGAATCAAGCTCAGCGCGTTGGACCGCAAACTGACCTTCAACGCTTCGGTGTTTTACTACGATTATCACAATTACCAGGCGTTTACTTTCCAGTCAGCCAGTGGGTATGTTCAGAATAGAGACGCAACCAATTATGGTGCTGATGTTGAGATCACCGGCCGTCCCACGGATTCGCTGACCGCCACAATCTCCGCATCGGTTATGCACGCGATGGTCAAGGACGTTGCGGTGGCACCTGACGTGTTCCGCAACGTGCGGCCAACGTATGCCCCCGATCAACAGGTTGCTGCGAGTGTGCAATATACCTCGCCGAAAACGGTCTTTTCGGGGCATCTTTCTCTGTTATTGGATGGTAATTACACTTCAGAGTTTTATAACAATATAACGAACTTTAATTCAACAAAAATGGACGGCTATTTCCTTGCCAACGTTGGTATTACCTGGCGAGACGCGAGTAGCAGATGGCGTGTCGGTGGGCGCGTGTCGAACGTATTGGATAAGCGCTATTTCGGTATTGGGTTCGACCAGACTGCCCTAGTAGGCGGCACTCAGATGCAGCTGGGCGACCCTCGCTGGTGGAAGATCTCTGTGAGCTACAGTTTTTAGCTGCGCGGAAGAATGGCGGAGCCGATTCCCGTAAGCAACGGGACAACCATTGTTCGAGGAGGGTACTCAGTATGAAGCCATTTCTGTTGAACGCATGGTATATGGCCGCTTGTGGCGCCGACGACGGCGAGGCCTTCCCAACGCGAAGGCTCTTGGAGATACCTATCGTCATGTATCGGAAACGCAGACGACATCGCAAGAACGCTCAAAGCCGTTTCCGATGCCGGCTTGACCGAGTTCGGCAAGACCGTGATTCCGCTGCTCGAACAGGCAGCATTGCGGAAACCGTTCCAGCCTTGAGTGGGTTCGAGCTATGAAATATTGCAGCGAATGCGCCACCAAGTTGCCCGCCCCAGAGGCCACAGATGAACCTAAGTCGTTCATCTGTCCCGCGTGCGCGAAGTCGTATTACCGCAATCCTTGCATCATCGTCGGCTGTCTTGCTTATTACCGTGATCGAATTCTTATGTGCCGTCGCGCAGAAGAGCCCGCACGCGGCTTGTGGTCGATTCCCTCGGGGTACCTCGAGTGCGGTGAGACGCTCGAAGAGGCGACCGCGCGCGAGACGTTCGAAGAAACCGGTGTAGTCTTCGATCCCGACAGGCTCGATCTTTACAACGTCATCAATATGACGGATGTCGAACAAGTCTGCATTTTGTTTCGAATGGGATTCTCAAAAGCGCCTACGCTTCGTGCGGGTTCGGAGTGTCTCGAGGTCGCGTTCATGTCCGAGGATCAGATCGCAACGCTCGACCTCGCCTGGCAACCGTCGTTGGGTACAGAAATCCGCCACTACTTCCAACAGTTGCGTTTGGGGGACTTCGCAATTCGGCTCGTTCGTCTTGCCTCGGCGAGCGGCGCGACCTACTCCTGCCGTAGTTACCCGCTAAGATCCGCAAGCAGCGGGTCAGGACCAAGGTGAAAGGTGCAATTTGCCCGAAATACCGTGTGATTGTCAGCCCTTCATCGTCGGCATCGCGGGTACGGTACGTCCAGGCTCGACGAGCGAACGCGCGGTGATCGGGGCGCCGCAAGCGGCCGAGCGGCGCGGCGCGCGCGCGCAACTGTTCAATGGCGACTTCATTTCGAGCTTACCGCTTTATGCACCCGGACAGCAGGTCCGGAACGAGCTCTACGCCCAATACAAGATCGTAAAATCTCTAATTACAGAGCCAAGCCCAATGCCGTGCTGAAATTTTCATCCCGAGAACCTTCCTTGTTGTTCTACCAATCAATCGGTAGGCCCACTGATTGAGCCACGTCGTGTTCAGACGCCGTTCAAATTCCGGCGTACCATTCGTATCCGCGGTCCTCCCAATATCCGCCGTTGCCGCCCCAAAAGCCGCCGAAGCTGTCCACGATCTCGATGCGCATGACGTATTTGGCTTGCTTGTAGCCAAGCTGCCTCTCTACCCGCAGGCGCAACGGCGCTCCGTGGCCGACGGCAAGATCTTCGCCGTTCATTGCGTAGGCAAGAATGGTTTGCTGGTGAAAGGCGTCGATGAGGTCAATGCTCTTATAGTAGCGACAGCTTCCATCAAGCGTCTTTTAGAGTTCGTCCGCGCAGTGGAAGACGGCAAAGCGTGCGGAAGGCTTCAACCCGACCGAACGAAGGAGGAACCCGAGGGGGACGCCTGTCCATTTGCCGATGGCGCTCCAGCCCTCAACGCAGTCGTGCCGGGTAATCTGGGTTCGCGCCGGAAGCCTCTTAAGGTCCGCGAGAGAGAATTCGCAGGGCCGCACGACAAGGCCATCAATCTTCAATCGCCAATCGGCGAAATTGTTTTCGAGGAGGGCTGCATATTCCTCGCTGTCCGGCATGCTACTGCCGTTCACCCTAAACGACAGCGAGATGTCCTTCTCGGAGAACTCACGGGCGAGCGCGTCACGCCCCTGCAAAAGCCGCTGAGCCCTCATCGTCAGTTTTTCGCTGGAGCGTATAACGGCTCCGACGTCGGCATTCTGCTCGAGCACATCGCAGCCGGTGAGCGCCAGAGCACTTACCCCGAGCGTGCTGCCAATGATGAAGCGGCGGCGTGTGAACGAGTGTTTGGTCATGCTTTCGACTCGTCTTCCCGAATGGCGTAATGCCCCGTGATCATCGAGCGCAGGTTGTTCCAAGCGCCCGACAAAACGACCATCGCGAGGTGAACCAGCACGAACAGAACCAGGAGTGACGCAGTGATGAAGTGGATCGTCCGAGCGGACTGACGTCCGCCGAACAGGTCAAGGAGCGCCGGAAAAGCGGCGTCGACACTTGGGGACATGGTCAGCCCGGTCAACACGATCGTCGGCAATAGTCCGGCGATGACGATAAGATAGGTCAGCTTCTGCAGCGCATTGTAGTGCCGGGCTTCCTCGCCTTCCGGAAACCGCAGACGCGCGTGCTCGACTATCTCATGCCAGAGGTGGCGCGCTGACAGTTGTTCGCGCTTTGGTACCAAAGCGCGCCGGAAATGGCCCCTCAGGATGCCGTAGCCAAGATAGACCGCACCGTTGATGAGGAAGACCCACGCGAAGATGAAGTGCCAGCGCCGGCCGACCGCCAGGTCCTGAAAGGACGGAATCGTCAGCCATGCGGGGAAGGCCCGCCTCGTAGATTCTCCCTCGAAACGCGAAACGCCAAGAAATCCGGTCGTCGGGAGGGTGATCCCTCCCAGCCGCACGAAGCCGCGCGGGCCACCGTCGCCGTCAGCCGAGCCGATCGTGAGCACCGCAGGATCTCCATCGGCGCCGTACTGACCCCAATATAGTTCGGGGTGTGCGTTGAATATCTGCAACCCACTCAGCAGAAGGAAACTGAGGCACAGCAAGTTTACCCAATGCGTCAGACGCGTGACGGCGGAGTGGCGGCGGATCAGGATT
>Ga0137415_10004262_pt1 | contig 14159 bp, 11 predicted proteins | sample CZODoug3_1_1_16f_FD_183082 | JGI IMG/M metagenome (GOLD analysis project Ga0137415, IMG submission 183082) | Vadose zone soil fungal communities from Angelo Coast Range Reserve, California, USA - CZODoug3_1_1_16fungal (Hybrid Assembly) | ecosystem: Environmental > Terrestrial > Soil > Vadose... | reverse complement strand
GCTCATCGATGCATGGCATGTCTTCCGGGCGGGCACCACCCTGGCCGAGGTGCGCGCTGCCCTCCGACCCGAGATGATCTTCGGGGCCGAACTCGACGATGCGAGCGACCATATCGTCGGGACCCTGTTCGAGGACACCGTCCAAAACCGATTGTTCTGTGGCGAGGGCTCTTTCGAGCTGACCGGTCTGGTGGCGCTGCTGCGTGACCTCGGCTTCGACGGACCGTGGGGCGTAGAGATGCTGTCGACGTCATACCGGGCGCTTCCGGTGGCCCAAGCCCTCAAACTCGCTGCCAAGTCGGCGTTGGCGGTGCTCTAGGCGGCGCGCGCAAGCCTGCGCGTGTCAGGGGAGATTCGTCGAGAGCAGCGTCAACGGCATGCCGAAGATGGTGCTCAGTTGCACCTCGAGAAGTTCGAAGCCGTCTCCATCGCGACGCTGACGAAGCTGAGTGTCCGCGCCGTACCCCCCGGCGAGGTCCTCGCCCGCGTCAGCGTCATCGACGCGCATCACGACGGAGTACACACCGTCGCCTTCGCGAGCCAGAAATTCGGCGACAGAACCAGGATTTCGGTCATCGGGTGCAGTTGGCGTGACAATTTCGACGCCTCCGTCCCAGTCGAGCATTACCTGGAGGCCGACGTCGGTGAGCTCGTGCCTGTGAAACCGGAATCCAAGGGACTCCAAGAACTGCACGGCTGCATCGAGCCGCTCGGGTGCAACGGCGAACACAACGTGATGCATCACTGGCAGCGTGCGTGGCATCGAATCTCGACTCTCGGCCAAGGTGGATATGACGTCTCAAAACATCGTAAGGCCTGCAAGATGTCTGGGAGTGACGGCGAAAGGAGTCGTCCGGTGACGGGAATCGAAGGCAAGCAGCGGGATAGGCAGGCAACCGCGATCCTGCTCTCCCAGCGTGGCGCAAAGTTGGTGCTCGGGGCACGTAATTCGGCCCGTCTGGAGGCGCTGACGGAGCGGATCACCGATGCCGGCCGCCACTACGGGCGCACCGACGTCACCCGCCGGGGTGGCGGTGGCACAGCAGCAGTACGGCAAGCTCGAGGCTCTGATCAACAACGCCGGTGTCATGCCGATCTCACCCCTTGACGAACTAGCGCCGGGACTCGATCGCGGCACCATCGGATGCGGTTGCCCGGGCCATCGCGTTCGCGATCGAGCAGCCCGCCGACGTTGACGTCGGTGAAATCGTCGTGCGCCCCACGGCGCAAGACTGAGCTCATGCGGTGTGCCCGCTGGTCGATTTCCAGTTAGACATGAATCCAGTGTCAAGGGACATAGAGGATTGCCTGCGGCGGTCATGACTGGTCCGTTACGGCGCACGTCAGGCGAAGCACAGTGCGACCAGAATGAAGTGCCGGCGCGCAGGTTCACAGCGCAGCAGCCGCTCGCCGCCCGCCATCAGCTAGCGGTCAACGCAGGTTTGCCGTGCCGTCGGCGTGCACTGTGACCCGTGCGCCTGCGATCTCCTCACGCGTGCTTGCCACGGCCTCGGCCGCGTCGGTTATCACGGCAAGAGCCCTGGTGCCCGCGGGCGTGCGGACGGCCAAAAACGCCTTCTCGGCCTCGCCGTCACGGGTGAACGGCGCGGTCCACGACTCGACAGTGCCCACGCCCGACCAATCGACCTCGCCGACGCAGGTGGGTTCGGTATCAACCGCGGCTTGCACATCCTCCCAGCGGAATTCGTGCCGCGGCGGGCTGGCGGAATAGACGCCGAAGCTGTGCTTGGTCAGGTAGCCGCCGTTCGCAGTGATCAATCCCATCTGGTCAGGCGCGGCGGCCAACTTCTCCGCCATGGTGGCGATCGAGTGCGACACGTAGTTGTTCCACGGGCCGCCTGCGAATGTCAGGCCGCCGGTCACGGTCAACGGGCGATCAGCGTCGCCGATCGGCAGCCCGAGTTCACGGGCCGCGATCTGGACCGCCGAAGGGAAACACGAATACACGTCCACCAGATCCATGTCGTCGACGCCCATCCTGGTCAGTTCGAGCACCCTGGCACCAGCGATCCTGATCGCGGGCGAAGTGTGCAACTCGGCGCGCTCGCCGACCAGATAAGTGTCGTGTGCGTCGGTGCCAGCATGCGGAAAAACCCAACCGTCGGTGGGGATTTGGAGACTGGCTGCCTTCTCCAGCGACGTTAGGACCAGCGCGGCGCCCTGGTCGACCATGTTGTTGGAGTTCATCAACTTGGTGTACGGCCAGCTGATCATCCGGTTGGCGGGCCCGGGTTGCCAGATCTGTTCGGCCGACACCGGATCCCGGTTCCACGCGTGCGGGTTGCCCTGCGTCACCGCGGCGAACTCGGCCCAGAGTTCACCAATGCGGCGGCGGTGCGCGTCAGGCGTCTCCCCCCTCGCGATCCGCACCGCCTGCTCGAACATCGGATACACATATGCGGGGCGATCGAGCTTGACCCGGATTTGGGCCTCACCAGACATCTGGAACTCGTCATTGGAACCCGGCGCGACCGGCACGGACTTGTCTTGCGCGGTGCCTTCGAGTCGGCGCCCCGCGGCGCGCAACCGGGTGCGGCTACGCCAGGTCTCGGCGCCTGCGATCAGCACCGCGTCGGCCCTGCCTTGCTGAATGTCCAGGCAGGCCTGGTTCACCAGAGACTGCGGCACGTTGCCACCGATGCCGGTGTAACGCGTCGTCGCTCTGTCGGCCCGGATACGCTGCGCGACAAGCAGACCGGGGTCGCGGTAGCGCCACGACAGCAGGTTGACCACCCGCACCGAGTCGACGGCCTCGAGCACTCGCGCTTCGGCAGCCGCGCGGGCGGCGGCCTCCATGAGGTCGACGGGTTCTACGTCGGGACGTTCGTCGCGCTGGTTGACCTGACCGTAGCCGACCAGGACCGGGGTTCTGGGGTCGAGGGCCATGGCGACTACTGCGCCTGTCCGACGCGGTAGATCGACTTCAGATACTGGTAGGCCGCCAGCCCTTCGGGGCCGAGTTCACGGCCCAACCCGCTCGCCTTGACACCGCCGAACGGTGCCGCCATGTCGAGCTGATAGTCGTTGATTCCGATGGTGCCGGTGTGCACCTTCCTTGCGATGTCGGTGGCCCGTGTGGTGTCCGATGACCAGACCGTGCCCGCAAGACCGAACTCGGAGTCGTTCGCGATCTCGATCGCCTCGCTGTCGGAGTCGTAGGCAGTGACGGTCAGCACGGGGCCGAAGATTTCCTCCTGCGCGATACGCGCCGCATTGTCCACGTCGGCGAACACCGTCGGCGATACGTACCAGCCGCGGGGCAGATCGGCGGGAACCGAGCCTCCAGCGACCAGTCTGGCGCCCTCGGATTTGCCGATCTCGACGTAGTTCAGTACGCGCTCGCGCTGCCTGGCGCTGACGAGCGGCCCGATGTGTGTCGACTTGTCAAGTGGGTCACCAACATTCAGCCCGTCTGCTAGCGCCGCGACCGCGTCGACGATCTCCTGGTAGCGCGACCGCGGAGCAAGAATGCGTGAGCTCAGGTGACACGTCTGCCCGTTGTTTACAAACGATGCGGAGCGCAGCCCCTTGATCGTGGCGTCCAGATCGGCGTCGTCGAGGATGATCGCTGCGGACTTGCCGCCGAGTTCGAGTGTGACGGGGCGCATCAGGCGTCCACACGCCTCGGCAATGAGCCGCCCGGCGGACGTTGAGCCGGTGAACGCCACCTTATCGACGCCGGGGTGTGAGACCAGGTGCGCGCCCGCGCCTGCGCCACCGGCCACTATATTCAGCACCCCGGGGGGAAGCTGTGCCTCCTGGGCGGCCTCGCCGAAGATCATGGCGTCCAAGGCGGTTTCGGGCGCGGCCTTGAGCACCATTGTGCATCCGGCGGCCAGGCCGGGGGCGATCTTCATGACGGCCAGAGCCTGCGGGTAATTCCACGGCGTAATGGCCCCGACCACGCCGAACGGTTCGCGCCGCACGATGGTGTGGCCGATCGTCGCGGGCCGGATCTCCTCGACCTCGGTTCCGCCGATGAGGTCGGCGTAGTACCGCAGCAGCGCTGACGGGAACGCGCCGTTGGCAAAGCGGGACAGCCGGATCGGCATGCCGTTCTCCCGCGTGCACAACTCATTGGTGCCCGCCGCGCGTGCCGCCAGGGCGTCAGCGAAACGCGTCAGGACCTCGGCCCGCTCTGCGGCAGGAGCTGCACGCCAACCGTCGAGAGCGCCGCGAGCCGCCGAGACCGCGTCGTCGATCTCAGCTTCCGTTGCCGCCGAACCGTTGCCAAGCGCATCGCCGGTGGCCGCCTCAATGACCGGCGCCGCTTGGCCGGCGATGCGGAACTGCCCGCCGATGAACAGCCGGGCGTTGGTGAGTGTCGTCATGATGAGCTCCTCGTCTGCTCGTTCGGGTCGAACCAGCTGAACAGCACGCCCGCGGCGATCAGGCGCTCCGTTTCCTCGGCGTCCATGCCGAGCAGCTTGTGGCAGATCTCCCGTGTGTGCTCCCCCGGCATCGGCGCGGGCCGCAGGTCGGCGGCCGGGATGTGACGCGAGGGTGCAGGCCGCGTCTCGGTGGGCATCGGCGCGTCGAACATCGGATGGGACATCTCGCTGAACAGACCGCGGAACACGACCTGCGGATCGTCGAGCACATCGACCGCGCGGTTCATCGGCGCTGCGGGCACACCGGCTCGTTGGAGCAACCGGGTGACCTCACCCTTATCGCGCGTCGCGGTCCACGACGACACCACATCGGCCAACTCGCGTGGACTCACGGGCAGTTCGGTGCGCCCCAGCACGCCCGCCAGCGCCTCCCGGTCGGCAGCGGAGCGGATCGACACCACACACCATTCGTCGTCGCCGGCACAGGGATGCACGCCGTGAACGGTGTCGGAGCCCTGCACCGGTAGGCCCGCCGCTCTGGCCGCCTCAGTGACGTAGGTGACGGCGAGTTGGTCGACGGCGGCCTCAGCCTGCGAGATGTGCACGTGCGCACCGGATCCCGACGCAGTGCGGGCGATCAGCGCCGTCAGCGCCGCGATCGCTGTGATCCTCGCCGAGACATGGTCGGGGAAGACCGTAGTCGCATCGTAGAAACCGTCAAGACCATCGGCGGTCCACAACCGGCTGACACCGGTGGTGGCCCGGACCAGCGGGCCGTATCCCATCCGTTCGCTCCACGGCCCGGTCGCGCCGAAGGCGCTGCTCTCAGCCAACACGATGCGCGGGTTAACGGCGCGCAGCTCGTCGAACGAGAAGCCAAGAGACGCCAGCGTTCCGGGCTTGAAGTTTGCGAACACTGCGTCAGACATCGCCACCAGACGGCGGAAGATCACCGCACCTTCGGGGTGACGCAGATCAAGACCGAGGCTGCACTGGTTGCGATGCGTCAGCGCCCACGAGCGGCTCATCGACTGGCCGGGCATTGTCTGCCGCAGACCGTCGGGATACGCCAAGCTCTCGACTTTGATCACCTCGGCGCCCAGGTCGGCGAACAATCTGCCCAGTTCGCCGCCGGCGACGATGACGCCGAGGTCGAGGATGCGCATCCCGTCGAATGGTTTAGCGCCGTCCTCGTCGGCGGGCCGCTGCGGTCCGGATCGCGTTGAACCCCACGCCGCATCGTGCGATCCCGCGGTGGGTGCGGCAGTGACCAACCCGGTGCGAAGGCCGTTGATGACGACCGGGCCGGAGGGCACCGCGACACGGGTACCGGCCGCGATTTCGGTATCGGTCAACGCGCCGACGGCACGGAAGTGGGCAGACGCCAGCGCCGCGGTGGGGGTGAGCACCGCCGCGATAGGCACCCCCCGAGCCTGTCCCTCGGGGACCAGCGACTCCATGGTGCGCGTCGAGAACAGGTCGGCGATGGCGGCGTTGAGTTCCTCGGATGCCGCATACCGCGCCGCAATGGTGTCGAACTTCGGGTCGGAGAACTCTTCGGGTTCACCAAGCCACGCCCGCATACCCCGCCACTGGCGCGGCGACAACAGACAGATCCGGACGAAGCCGTCGCGGCAGCCGAAGGTCGGATAGATCTGCTGATTGCGCGGCCTGCCACGCCACAATTGGGTCGACGCCTTCACCCCGGCGGCGGCCTGGCCTTCAGAGCCGAACGGCGGATCCAGGGACTGCACCACCGCCTCGAACCTGGAGAAGTCGATGTAATCGCCCCTGCCGCAACGCAGTCGGCGATGGTAGGCGACCAGCGCCGCCCACGCCGCCTGCACAGTCGCTGCGCCCGACGCGATGCCGTCGGGCGGAGGCACCGGCGTGCCGGTGGTGGGACCCGACCGCGACAGCACGGTCGACATCGCGCAGAGGACCGGGTCGGTGGCCTGCCAGTGCGCGTACGGGCCGGTGGCGCCGAAGTCGGTGACCAACATCGCAACGAGGTGATCGAACCGGTCGGCCAGTTCTGCACATGAAGTCCCGAACGCCTGCGCGTGGGAGGGGTGGCCGCCGTCGATGAGGATGTCGGCCTCGCGGGCCAGTTTGATGAACCGGTCGCGGTCAGTTGCGCTACCGGCATCGAGGATCGCGGAGCGCTTACCGGCGTTGTGCAAGGCGAACGCCACTGAAGCCCCCGCCACCGTCGGGCATGCGACGCGGTCCGCCGTGCCGCCCGGCGGTTCGATCTTGAGGACGTCGGCGCCGAGTTCGCCGAGCAGCCTGCTCACCGCGTCGCTGTCAGCGCCGCCGACGTCCATTACCCGCAGCGACGTCAAGGGCGGATGCGCATTAGACATGCGCGCCAGCGCTGTGCAGCTGAAGCAAGCCCCGATCTGTTTCCGACGCGACCTCCGACCCGCAGGCAGCTGGGCGTGTGACGGTCTTCGGACTCATCGCGTAGCAGCACCGGGTCGCCCGTAGACAGCGACGACCACGGTGCGGTCAAGGCTGTTCTCTGACCAGACGCCGATTTCAGTGTTGGCGCAGTTCTGCATGATGGCCATGTATGCGGGGTTGTAATACCACTGGTTCAGCAGTTCGATGCCGCTGATGGCGATCGCCGGGTTGATGGCCACGGTCTCGTCCACGACGCCGCGAAAACCCGCGGCGTTAGCGCGATCCTGCGGCGTTGACCCGTCAGAACCGATGTCGCCGTTGAGGTCTCGGTTGTTGAGCACGTCGACTGTGTGCCATTGCGCGGCCTGGCGCAATTGCGCGTTGGAGGTGAGTTTGTTGGTGCAGCCGGCCTGCTGCTGGATGGTGTAGACATTGGACGCCACGCTGTTGTTGAATCTGCTGTTGTCGGCGTGGGCGACGGGCAGCTCCAACATCGCCACTAGCACAAGAATGCCGAACGTGGCCAGCGCGGGCATGCGGCTTGCAAATTCGATCATCGACGCGGTGTTTCGCTGATCATGGGCCGGGCGATCGGTGATGTGCTGCGGAGTTACGCAGCTGCCAAATCAGTTGGGGACACAGCCGTTCACCGGCCTCGCTGTCGAGGGTCAACGTCGTGAGCATGACGGACAGACTGGGGTCGCATTCGGCAGCGTCGTGATCGCTGGCATGTCGGCTCCTTCGAAGTTGCCATGCACCGACGTTGAACGCCGATGCCGCACGGTTGAAGCCGACGGTAAGGGCTGATACGCGGCAACGACGAGTCAGTTATGGCAGGGCAGCGTCCACCGCTGGCCGAGTGTGTTCGGCCCTCAGAAGCCGCGGTCAACCTCGTGAGGCCCGGGGCAGCGCTAGGCAGGGGCAGGCCAAGACTGGATACAACGCTGCGGAAAGTGGCTGTCTCCAGCTTCCTCATGGCCCTACCTTCGCCAGAACGGCGTTGCGCGCCCAACACGGAGGGAACATTCTGATGACCCGATTCGATGACGAGGTGGGCGGTGCCGCCGGGGTCGTGCATGCGAACAGTCCTCCCGAGCCAGTCAATCCAGCAGGAAGAAGTGACCTCACCGATAACCTCAATCATCCTCACGCTGAACGGGCGCCGGCCACGGTGTCGACACTGGAGCACCCCGATGACGGCGTGAGGACCGCAGGCGGCGTCGAATCCTCCTGGGCCGCGCGCTTCGCCGAAGGCCTGACGCGGATCTCGTCCGCGAAGGCCGCCACACCGGTGCGCGCACTGGGCGGCTTCTTCGCGATGACGTTGGACACGTTGGTGTTGATCCCACGTAGACCGTTCGCATGGCGAGAGTTCCTGCTGCAGTGCTGGTTTGTCGCGCGGGTGTCGCTACTTCCGACGATGTTGCTGGCGATTCCGCTCGATGTCTTGCTGATCTTTACGTTCAACATCTTGATCATGGACTTCGGCGCGGCGGACTATTCCGGCACCGGTGCCGCGTGGGGCACGGTCACCCAAGTCGGCCCCGTGGTGACGGTGTTGGTTGTCTCGGGCGCCGGCGCCACGGCCATGTGCGCTGATCTTGGTGCCCGCACGATTCGCGAGGAGCTCGACGCGCTACGGGTGATGGGTGTCAACCCGATCCAGGCGCTGGTCGTGCCCCGGGTGCTGGCAGCCACCGTCGTCGCGACCCTGTTGTCTTCGGTGGTGATCCTGGTCGGTTTGATCGGCTGTTTCGTCTTCTCGGTTTACGTACAGCACGTCACACCGGGCGCGTTCGTGGCCAGCCTGACGACCATCACGCATGCGGCCGACCTGATCGTCTCCTGGGTCAAGGCCGCGGTGTTCGGCCTGTCGGCCGGCTTAATCGCGTGCTACAAAGGCATTTCCGTTGGCGGTGGACCCGCCGGTGTAGGCATCGCCGTCAACGAAACGGTGGTGTTCACATTCGTGGCCTTGTTCGCGATCAACATCGTCGCAACTGCTGTTGGCGTGAAGGTCACGATATGACCGCGGGCGTTCCCAGCAAGCAATACCATCGCCTGCGCAGTGCGGTCGGCGGCCCGCTTAGCGGCTTGACCGTAATCGGAACGCAGGCGCAGTTTTACGCGAAAACGCTGGTCTCCATCAAAGACGCCTTTGTGCACTACCGAACCGAGATGGTGCGGCTGATCGCTCAGATGAGCCTGAGCACAGGCGCACTGGCGCTCATCGGCGGAACGGTCGCAGTCGTCGGCTTTCTGACCCTGTCAGTTGGCAGCCTGGTCGGCATCCAGGGCTATAACCAATTCTCCAGTTTCGGCACCGAGGCGCTGACCGGTTTCGCCTCAGCGTATTTCGTTACCCGGCTGCTCGCCCCGGTGATCGCCGGTATCGCGCTGGCCGCAACGATCGGCGCCGGTGCCACCGCTCAGCTCGGCGCGATGCGCATCAACGAGGAGATCGACGCGCTGGAGGTGATCGGTATTCGATCGATCTCCTACCTGGCGTCGAACCGGGTGGTAGCCGGAGTGATCGTGGTAATCCCGCTGTACTGCGTAGCGATGTTGACCGCGTACTTTTCCGCCAGGTTCACTACCACCTACGTCTACGGACAGTCCACTGGCGTCTACGACCACTATTTCCACACGTTCTTGAATCCGACGGACCTGATCTGGTCGTTCTTTCAAGCGATTGTGATGGCCATCGTGATCATGATGGTGCACACCTACTACGGTTTCACCGCCTCCGGCGGCCCGGCAGGAGTTGGCGAAGCCGTCGGGCGCTCAGTGCGTACCTCTCTGATCGCCGCGGTGTTCGTCGTGTTGTTCCTTTCGCTGGCCATCTACGGCCAGTCCGGCAACTTTCACTATGCGGGCTAGCCGGTGGAAGCCAGACGACGCGGCCGCGGAATACATCCAGTGTGGTGGGCGCTGGGCCTTTTCGCTCTCATCGCAGCGATCGTCATGGTGTGCTCGGCGTTGTTCGCTGGTTCGTTCAACGCTTATGTGCCGGTGACTTTGACGTCTGATCGCACCGGACTCGTGATGGAGCCCGGCGCGAAGGTCAAGCTGCGCGGAGTCGAAGTGGGCCGTGTCGCCGCCATCACCGGCGGCGCGGGCATGACCAGCCTGAAGCTGGACATGTTCCCCGACCAGATGCGCCACATCCCTGGCAATGTGGCGGCCGAGATCAAGGCCACCACCGTGTTCGGCGCCAAGTACGTCGAGCTGACCCCTCCGGATGACCCCACCCCGAAAAGGCTGGCCGCGGGGGCAGTGTTGGTGTCGCGCAATGTCAGCACCGAGGTCAACACGGTGTTCGAGAACCTGGTCGGGCTGCTGGATCAGATCGACGTGTCCAAACTGAACGCGACGGTGACCGCACTGGCCGACGGGGTGCGCGGCCAGGGTGACCGGATCGGGGAAGCGACCACCGATGCCAATCAAGTGCTGCTGGCGATCAACCCGCGAATGGACACCATCAGGGCGAACTGGCGCTCATTCAAGGGGTTCAGCGACGCCTATGCCGCTGCGGCCCACGACATTCTGGCCACGCTGGACGCCGCCAGCACCACCAGCACGACCATCACGAACCACGCCAAGGATCTCGACGCCTTCCTGCTGAATGCGATCGGATTCTCCAACAGTGGCGTCGCACTGCTTGCACCCAACAAGGACAACCTTGTCAACGCGATCAACGGATTGCAGCCGACCGCCGACCTGCTGATGAAATACAACCCGGAGTACACCTGCCTCCTCGTCGGCGCCAAGTTCTACTTGGACCACGGCGGATATTTGACCACCGGAGGTAACGGCCGTTCGTCGGTTGTGGACGCCGGCCTGTTGCTCGGCGACGACCCGTACCAGTACCCGGAGAATCTTCCGATCGTGGCGGCCAAGGGAGGCCCGGGCGGCAAGCCGAGCTGCGGGTCGCTGCCCGATGTCGCGAAGAACTTCCCGGTGCGCTACACGGTGACCAACACCGGCTGGGGTACCGGGCTGGACGTGCGGCCCAACCCCGGCATCGGCCATCCGTGCTGGGCCGACTACTTCCCGGTCACCCGCGCCGTGCCGGAACCGCCCAGCATCCGTCAGTGCCTACCAGGGCCAGCACCCGGGCCGATCCCGTATCCGGGGGCGCCTCCGTACGGCGCGGCGCAGTACGCCGCGGACAGCACGCCGCTGTGGCCCGGCCTGCGTCCGGCACCCACACCCGAGCAGGCGCCCACAGCCGAGCCGCCCGCGCCCGGGCCGCCACCCGCCGATACAGCGCCGCCGGCACCGTGAACACCCCACCCCGTCGACCGGACAGTCATCGAGGAATACAGCCGTGACGAAAAACCTACGACGCGCCGTCATCGGTTTCGCCGCCTTCGTCGTGGTCTGCCTGGTGAGTGCGGTCGCGTTGACGGCGATCTTCGCCCAACTGCGGATCCAAGCCGAGCGGACATACAACGCCGAGTTCACCGACGTGAGTGGTCTGGCCGAGGGCGACTTCGTGCGTATCGCCGGGGTTGAGGTCGGCAAGGTCAAGAAGATCTCGATCAACCAGAACAACCTCGCGGTGGTCGAATTCTCTGCCGACCCCACGGTGGTGCTCACCGGAGGCACCAAAGCCGCGCTGCGCTGGGCTGACCCGATCGGCACCCGCTACATGACGCTACTGGAGGGCGCCGGCGATCTCGAAAAACTGAATCCCGGTGGCACCATCCCGGTGCAGCGAACCGAACCGGCGTTGGATCTCGATGTCCTACTGGGCGGCTTCCGGCCGCTGTTCCGTGCGCTGGACCCCCAACAAGTCAATGCCTTATCGGGTCAGCTCATCGGCGCCCTTCAGGGCGAGGGCACCACGATCGGATCGTTTCTGAGCCAGACGGCGGCGGTGACCAGTACCCTCGCCGACCGCGATGAGCTTATCGGACAAGTCATTACGAGTCTTAACACCGTGCTCGGGACGCTGGGCGACCAGAGCGACCAGGTTCGCAAGGCGGTCGACTCACTGTCGCAACTTGTCAAGGGACTGGCGGAGCGCAAGACCGATATCAGCAACGCAGTGGCCTACACCAACGCCTCGTCAGCGACGATCACCGATCTGCTCAAGCGAGCCAGGGAACCGTTCAAAACCACTGTCGCGCAATCGGATCGCGCCACTTCAATCGTGGTCGCCGACCACGAATACGTCGACGACCTGCTCAACACGCTGCCGGATTCCTACAAGGCGCTGGCCAGGATGGGCATGAACGGTGACTTCTTCAGCTACTACCTCTGCGACTTGTTCTTGAAGGTCAACGGCAAAGGGGGCCAGCCCGTCTACGTCAAGCTTGCAGGCCAGGACTCGGGACGGTGCGCACCGAAATGAAGTCATTCGCCGAACGAAGTCCTTTCATCATCGGAGCGGTCGGGATCTCGCTCGTAGGGGGCGTTGTTGCGCTGGCACTGAACTACGACAAATTGCCACTCGTCAACTCCGAGAAGCACTACTCGGCCTACTTCGCCGAGGCAGGCGGACTGCATGCGGGAGCTCCGGTACAAGTCGCAGGGTTCCGGATAGGACAAGTGTCGTCTGTGAAGCTGGACGGTGCGCAGGTTCTGGTCACGTTCGACGTCGACAAGAGTGTGCACCTAGGCGAGCGCAGCGAAGCGAATATCCGGACCAAGACCCTGCTGGGCGCGAAGGTCTTGCAGGTGACGCCTCGCGGTGACGGCGATTTGTCTGCACCGATTCCGCTGGAGCGCTCCAGGTCTCCCTACCAGCTGCCCGACGCCCTCGGTGATCTGTCGACCACGATCACCGGACTCAACACCAATGCAGTGTCTGACGCGCTGGCCACCCTTTCACAGACATTCCAGGACACGCCGCCGGATCTGAAGGCCGCCGTGGACGGTGTGGCGCGCTTCTCCCAGACACTGGATACTCACGATCAACAGCTGCGCAATCTGTTGGCCAACGCCAACAAAGCCACCACCGTGCTTTCCGAGCGCGCCGACCAGGTGGCCGGCCTCGTCGCCGACACCAACGCACTGCTGGCCCAGTTGCAGACGCAAAGCGCAGCGCTGGACCAGATTTCGGGCAACCTGTCGGCCTTCGCCAAGCAGCTATCCGGCTTCATCGTGGACAACCGCGCAGCGCTGCATCCCGCCCTCGACAAGCTCAACGGGGTCCTGACGATCGTCGACAACCGTAAGGAGCGGATCCAGCAGGCGATCAAGTCGCTCAATGCATACGCGATGTCGCTGGGTGAGGCCGTCGCATCCGGCCCGTTCTTCAAGGCCTATCTCGCAAACCTGCTGCCGGGTCAGTTCGTTCAGCCGTTCGTCGACGCGGCGTTCTCCGACCTCGGTCTGGATCCCAACGTGCTCTTGCCGTCGCAGCGCGTCGACCCGCCGACCGGCCAGCCCGCCACTCCCGCGTTGCCGGTGCTCTACCCGCGTACGGGCCAGGGCGGCGAGCCGAATCTCACGCTGCCCGACGCGATTACCGGGAAGCCCGGTGATCCCCGCTACCCGTACCGGGAACCTCTGCCCGCGCCCCCGCCAGGGGGCCCGCCACCGGGCCCGCCGGCGCCCGCAGCGCCCGATGTCGCTTCGACACCCGGGCCGACCCCGGCGCCGGTCTATCACCCTGCCCCCGGCGAGGTCCCGCCGGCCGGGCCTGCGCCCGCGCAAGGAGGACAGTGATGAGAACCCGCAACGCGAGGATCGGCCTTGCGGTGGTCCTCGTGCTGGCGTTGGTCGGAGGGATCGTGGTCGCGTCGCGGTCGCTGAGCAAGATGGACAGAGCCCACATCACGGCCTATTTCGACAACAGCAACGGCCTGTTTCGCGGCGACGAGGTCCGCATCCTGGGTGTACCGGTCGGTGCCATTGACGCGATCGAACCCGAGTCCAACCGGGTCAAAATCTCATTCTGGGTCGACGACACGGTCAAGGTGCCCGCCGAAGCGCGTGCCGCGATTTTGTCCCCCCAGTTGGTCACCGCGCGGGCCATCCAGTTGACACCCGCGTACACCGGGGGTCCGGTGATGCGCGGCGGCGCAGTGATCCCGCAGACGCGCACCGCCGTGCCACTCGAGTGGGATGATCTGCGGGCGCAGCTGGACAAACTGACCGCCGCGTTGCAACCCACCCAACCGGGCGGTGTCAGCACACTCGGTGCCTTCATCAACACCGCGGCTGACAACCTGCGCGGCCAAGGCGCAAACATCCGCGACACCATCATCAAAATGTCGCAGGCGTTTTCCATTCTGGGCGACCACAGCAACGACATCTTCTCCACCATCAAGAACCTCTCAGTGGTGGTCTCTGCCCTGCATGACAGTTCGGCGTTGTTGCGACAACTGAACACCAACCTGGCGTCGGTGACCGCGCTGCTGGCCAACGATCCCGACGAAGTCGGACACG
>Ga0137415_10004261_pt1 | contig 14159 bp, 12 predicted proteins | sample CZODoug3_1_1_16f_FD_183082 | JGI IMG/M metagenome (GOLD analysis project Ga0137415, IMG submission 183082) | Vadose zone soil fungal communities from Angelo Coast Range Reserve, California, USA - CZODoug3_1_1_16fungal (Hybrid Assembly) | ecosystem: Environmental > Terrestrial > Soil > Vadose... | reverse complement strand
GCGCAGCCACAACATCGTCGACGCCTCGGACTCCACGGCCAGGTCGGCCAGCACCTCGCGCATGAGCGGCTGCTCGATCAGTGGACGCCCGAACGCCGAACGATGCGTCGTATGATGTACAGCCTGGCTGAGCGCTGCGCGTTGCCCGGCCGCGCTGCCGATCACGCAGTCGAGCCGGGTCATCATGACCATGTCGATGATCGTCCGGACGCCGGCGCCCTCGGCGCCGACCAGCCAGCCGACCGTCCCGTCGAACTCGACCTCGGACGACGCGTTCGACCGGTTGCCGAGCTTGTCCTTGAGCCGCTGGATGAGGAACGGGTTGCGGGTGCCGTCGGGCAGCACGCGCGGCACGAGGAAACACGAGAGCCCGCCCGGGGCCTGAGCGAGCACCAGGAACAGGTCGCACATCGGCGCCGAGCAGAACCACTTGTGCCCGGTCAGCACGTAGTGGTCGCCGACCGGCACGGCGCGCGTGGTGTTGGCCCGGACGTCCGAGCCGCCCTGCTTCTCGGTCATCGCCATCCCGGCGAGCAGGCCCGCCTTGGCGCCCGGCGGGCGTAGCCCGAAGTCGTACGTCGTGGACGCGAGCAGCGGCTCGTACTGCCGCGCGAGCGCCGGGGCGTGCCGCAGTGCCGGAACGACGGCGTACGTCATGGAGATCGGGCAGCCGTGTCCGGCCTCGACCTGGCCCCATACATAGAACTTCGCCGCCCGGGTCAGATGCCCGCCGTCGCGCCACGGCGTGCCGTGCAGGCCGTGCCCGACCGCGACGGTCATCAGCTCGTGCCACGCGGGGTGGAACTCGACCTCGTCGATCCGGTGCCCGAACCGGTCGTGCGTGCGCAGCACCGGCGGGTAGGCGTTGGCGAGGCGCCCCCAGTCGGCGGCCTGTTCGCTGCCGGCCAGCTCGCCGAGCGTGACGAGCGGCTTCGTCTCGACGTCGGACAGCTCGCGCACTCCATGCACGAGGGGGGCGTCGGCGGTGAAGATGTTGACGCCGACGAGCGGTGGGGGCGTGTTGAGGACCTCGTGCGTCGGCATGCCCCCAGTTTGCTACTCGCTGGTAACTTCGTCGAGGGGAACGTCGGGGTCAGCGAGCTTTTTCGGGTCGATCCGGGTGCGCGACGTGATCAGCGCCTTGATGGGGTCACCGACGTCCCAGACGTTGACGTTCATGCCGGCGAGGACGTGGCGCGAGGCGTCGAGCCAGAAGGCGATGAACTCGCGCCCGGCCTGATCGCCACGTACCACCACCTCGGCGTAGCTGCCGGATGGGGCGTGGCCCAGGTACTCCATGCCGAGGTCGTACTGGTCGGTGTAGAAGTAGGGCAGCCGGTCGTACTGCGCGCTGCGGCCGAGCAGGCCGGCGGCGGCGACCGCCGGTTGGTTGAGGGCGTTGGCCCAGTGCTCGACGCGCACCCGCTGCTTGAGGAACGGGTGCTCGGCGTTGGCGATGTCGCCCACGGCGTAGATGTCGGGATCGCTGGTGCGCAGCGACGCGTCGACGAGCACCCCGTTGTCGACGGCGAGGCCGGCGGCCTCGGCCAGCTCGGTGTCGGGACGGGCGCCGACGGCGATCAGCACGGTGTCGGCGTCGACGGCCGTCCCGTCGGCGAGGTGCACCCTGTCGGCGTGCAGCTCGTCCACGGAGACGCCGGTGCGCAGGTCGACGCCGTGGTCGCGGTGCAGCTCGGCGAACACCTGCCCCATCTCAGGCCCGAGGGCGGCGAGCAGGGGCAGTTCGGCCGCCTCGAGCACGGTCACCTCGGTGCCGGCCTGCCGGGCGGTCGCGGCGACCTCGAGGCCGATCCAGCCACCGCCCACGATCACGATCCGGCCGGCCCCGAACCGGGCCCGGATGGCGTCGGAGTCGGCGCGGTGGCGGAAATGGCGCAGGTTGTCATCGCCGGGCAGGTGGCGAGGGGTCGAACCGGTGGCGAGCAGCAACTTGTCGTAGGGCAGCTCTTCGTCGCCGACCACGACGACGTGGCGCTCGGGATGGACGGCGTCGGCCCGTGCCCCCTGCCGCAGCTCGACCTGGTGCTCGGCGTACCACGTCTCGGGATGGACGAGCGCGTCGTCCCACGGTGACGTGCCGGCCAGGTAGCCCTTGGACAGGGGCGGGCGCTCGTACGGCGGTAGCTGTTCGTCGCCGATCAGCACGATCTCGCCGTCGTGGCCCTGCTCGCGCAGTGCCTCGGCCGCCTTCGCGCCGGCCAGCCCGGCGCCGATGATCACGAATGTCGTCACCGAACGGAGCGTAGCCGTCGCGGTCTACTCCCGATCGTGCAACTCCTTGCGGCCTGAGGCCGCAGAAAGTTGCACGATCGGGGTGGCCGGATCAGCAGTTGACGAGTTCGGGCTTCTGGTTGAGGACCTGCGCCTCGGGCGAGGTGAACGCGTCGTACCCGGGTGCGCCCGGCGCGAAGACGGCGACGCGGTGGCAGTTCTGGAAGGCGATGGTCATCCCGAAGTGGCGCTCGAGGGCGCCTCGGATCGAGGTGCTGGCCATCGCCCGCAACAGCTCGCCCTGCGCCCGGTCGTCGGGCGGCGCGACCAGGTTGTCGGCGAACCCGCCCGCCGGCGCGCGCTCGGCGAGGCCGGCCACGACGTCATAGGCGTAGGGCAACGAGGTGCGGATGCAATCGATGAATGCGGCGTCGTCGACCTGGCCGTTCTGGGCCGCGGCGACGAGCTCGGGGGTCACGGTAAGAGACATACGACAACCCTGCCGAGAATGAAAACGATTGTCAATCCGAGGCAATGATCAGGTCGGGAATGTAATTCCCGGGCCCGATGAGCGACTCTTCTCATAGACGGGTGGGAGGACGGGGCATGGCCGAGGACGATCGCGAACGGTTCGAGCGACTGTTCCGCGACCAGTACGACGCCGTGCTGCGGTTCGCCCTCGCTCGGGCCGAGCCTGAACTTGCCGAGGATGCGGCGGCGGAGACATTCGCTGCCGCATGGCAGAACATCCGCCGCTTGCCGGATCCGCCGCAAGCCTGGCTGTTACACGTCGCCCGCCGCAAGGTGGCCGATCAATATCGGGTGCGCAGCCGGCGTGACCGGCTGGCCAGCCGGCTGACGAGCGAGCCCGACGAAGCCGATCCGGCGGAACAGGTTTCGGACGGCGACCAGATACGAACGGCGTTTGCGCGGCTGCGTCCAGGCGACCAGGAGCTGCTCCGGCTGATCGCCTGGGACGACCTGAGCCCGGACGAGGCGGCCCAGGTACTCGGTTGCAGCAAGGCCGGTTTCGCGGTGCGATTGCACCGGGCGCGGCGCCGACTGCGTGCCGCACTGGATGACGTCGACGGCCCATCGATCGTCGAAGCGTCCACCGTCCTCATCCCGCTTGGCGTTGCATCGACGGAGACCCGATGAAGACCGAACTAGAGCGACTGGCTGGCGCGCGCCCGCAGCAAATCTACAATCCCGCCGATCTTGTCAACGACGAGAAACGGACGCGCCTGATCGACTCGATCGTCTCGACCCGACAGCGTGCCCGCTCGGCCCGGTGGGTCACGATGACCATAGTGCTGCCCACGGCGCTGGCTTCCACGGCGGCCCTCACAGCTGTGGTCGTCGCCCACGTGTCGCCACCGCCCGACCGTGCTCCGGCGCGCGCTGGAGCACCGACATCGGCTTCGAGGCCGCCGCCTGCGCCCGATATGCGCGACGTCAGCTACGTGGTGAATCGCGTGACTGCCGCAGTGGCGGATAGCCGGCGCCTGATCGAGCACCACACGGGGACGTGGCAGGGATGTAGCCACGAGACCTGGATCGGCTTCAGCGCAGCCGGCCTTCCACAAGAGCGTGACCGGATGACGTGTGGTGGCCGGTTGACGCAGGACTCGACGATCCGTTTCGCCGACCGCTCGCACGGCCTCATGAAGTGGATCTCCTACCCGGATCGGGCCTGGGCGAGCGCGACGTGGGACATCGGCGATGACGATCCCGCATCGGCGCTGTCAAGCGCTGAGACCGCCTCCGAACTCGCTCAAGACCTGGCCGGCGGAAGGGTCGAACTCCTAGGCACGGAACACATCAATGGGCGCGCCGTACTTCACCTGCGCACCGTGCCGTTGCCGGGTGACCCGACTCCAGTTCAGTACCGCGGCAGCGTCTGGGTGGATGCGTCGACCTACCTTGTCGCGCGGACCGTCGAATACAAGCACAGGCTCCCGATACAGAACGACTACGCGTGGTTGCCGCGTACCCCGGCCGACCTTGCGGTTTTCACGATGTCCGTTCCGAGCGGCTTCCGGCACAATCCGAAGCTGCCGTACTACGCGTACCGGTAGGCCAAGTGTCGCTCGGCTAGCCGTTCGACGGCCGGGCCCGCGCCCCGGGAAAGGGGGTCGCGGGGCGCGGCCCGGCCTAGACCAAGGGTTCAGTTGGCGGCACTGCCGAGCGTGACCTGCACCGTCTTCGACTGGCCGGCTCGGGTGTAGGTGAGCGACACCTTCTCACCGGCCGCGTGCGACCGGATCGCCGCGATCAGGGCGTCGGCGTCGTCGATGCGCTGGGTGTCCACCCTGGTCACGACGTCGCCGGCCTTCAGGCCCGCCTTGGCCGCCGGGCTGTTCGCGTCGACCTTGTTCAGCGTCGCGCCGGCCGTCGTCTGGCTGGAGTTCTGCTGCGATGCGACCTGCACGCCGATCACTGCATGCGTCGCCTTGCCGGTGCTGATCAGCTGCGCGGCGATGCGGCTCACCTCGTCCGCGGGGATGGCGAACCCGATGCCGATGCTGCCCGACTGGGTGTCCTGCCCCGGGATCTGCAGGCCGCCGGTGTTCGGGGTGGCGATGGCGGCATTGATGCCGACGACGTTGCCGTTCAGGTCGGCGAGCGCGCCGCCGGAGTTGCCCGGGTTGATCGCGGCGTCGGTCTGGATCGCGTCGAACACGGCCTGGTCGTTGTCGCCGGAACGCACCGGGCGGGCCGTGTTGCTGACGATGCCGGACGTGACGGTATTGGCCAGTCCGAGTGGCGCGCCGACTGCGACGACGCTCTGCCCCACGACCAGGTTGCCGGACTTGCCGAACGTCGCCGCCGTCAGGTTCTTCAGCCCGCTGACCTTGATGACGGCCAGGTCGTCGGACGTGTCCCGTCCGACGATCGTTGCCTTGGCCTGCTGGCCGTCGTTGGTGAGCACCGTCATCGTGCCCCCGTTGGCGGCGACGGAGACCACGTGATCGTTGGTGACGATGTAGCCGTCGTTGCGGATGATCACTCCGGAGCCGTTGCCCTGGGCCTGCTGGCTGCTGACGTCGATCGTCACGACGCTGGGCTGGATCTTGGCTGCCGCCGCGCTGATCGAGCCGTCGATCTTCGCCGCGGACGGAGCGGTCTGGGTGCTCTGCGGGAGGCCGTTGACGACCGTGGTGTTGCCGTTGTTGTCGTCGACGGCCGCGACCGTTCCCGCGCCGACGCCGCCGCCCACGAGAGCCGCGGTTACCGCGGCGATGACGATGGTCCGCGAGCGTCCGGATCGGGGCTGCTCGGGCTCGGTCGGCCCGGCGGGGCCGGTCGGGCCGCCGGGACCGGGTGGGTCGACGGGGCCGAATGGTCCGAATGGGCCGCCGGCCGGTCCGCCCGGCAGATCCGACGCTCCGGGGTCGGTCGGCCCGTACCCCGAATAGGGCGGCGCGGGCGGGGGATACGACCAAGTCGCACCGCTGGGCTGATTACTGGCCGGGTAGCTCTCGGTCATGGATCCACCATCCGCGCTGTCACTGTGCCTGGGCTGAGCCTCCCCTATGCCCTGGTTACGACAGTAGGCGGGCCACCCGCGGCGTCACGACTGAGCCGGGTCGTGATGCAGGTGGCAGGACACCTGCACGGAGGAGTCGGCGACCGGGAGCAGCTGCGGGGTGACGCGCTCGGCGAACTCGATGTGCACCTCGTGGCCGTCGGCCCGCAGCTGCCGGACGCCGCTCCAGAGGGGGTCGTCCGGGTCGGTGGCGCGCTGGTCCTCGAGCAGCTCGAGCAGATCTTGCCCGGAACCAGACGCCGGGCGCACCACGCCCTCGCTCGGCGAGGTCTCGGCGGCGGCGAACAGTTCCGGATCGCCGACCACCTTGGCCTCGCGAGCGAACTGGTCCGACGGCACCGTCGTCCAACGCTGCTCGAGGATCATCCGCAGATCGCGGCTCTCCCACCCGCACGGCGCGAACGCCTGCGAGCAGCGCGGATGAAACGGGCACCCGGCCGGCGGATCCGCCGCGTCGGGCACCTCGCCGCGAGGCAGGTCGCGCGCGACTCCGCGGGACGGGTCGGGATCGGGCACCGCGCGCAGCAGTGCCTGCGTGTAGGGATGGCGCGGGTTCTCGAAGATCTCCTCGGTCGTCCCGATCTCGATCACCTTGCCGAGGTACATGATCGCGATGCGGTCGCAGAAGAACCGGGCACTGGCCAGGTCGTGCGTGATGTACAGGTACGTGAGCCCGAGGTCGCGGCGCAGCTCGTCGAGCAGTCCGAGGATCTTCGCGCGCACGCTCATGTCGAGCATCGAGATCGGCTCGTCCGCGACGAGCAGTTCGGGGCCGAGCGCGATCGCCCGGGCGATGACGGCGCGCTGCTTCTGCCCCCCGGACAGCTCGGTCGGGTACTTCGGCATGAACCGCGATGCTGGGGCGAGGCCCACCCGTTCGAGCGCCTCGGCCACTGCCTGCTCGCGGCGATCGGCGTGCAGGCCGTGGATGCGCAGCGCGTCGCTGATGGCGCGGCCGATCGTCATCGACGGGTTCAGTGAGGCGTGCGGATCCTGGAACACCATCTGCAATCGTCGGCGCATCGGGCGCAGCTGCCGCTCGCGCAGCGGGACGAGGTCCTGACCGCGGTAACGGATCGAGCCGGCGCTGGGGCGGACGAGGCCGAGCAGAGCGCGCCCGAGCGTCGACTTGCCCGATCCGGATTCGCCGACGATGCCGACGACCTCGCCGGGCATCAGGTCGAGGTTCACCCCGTCGACGGCCCGTACGGTGCCCGACGAGCGGCCGAGCAGCCGGGCGACGGCGTTGGTCCGCAGGGCGTAATTGACGTGCAGGTCGCGGATGCTGATCAGCGGCTCGCGGTTTTGGCCGTCCAGGTGGGTATCTGACCCTTGGCGGCCAAAACCGGAACTGGACGACGGAGCGTCAGGCTTCGTCGGCAACGGACACCTCCTCGCGCGCGAGCGGCGCCGAGTCGGCGGGCGACAGGGTTCGGTCGAGTAGCCAGCACTCGGTGTTGTCGATCGCCGGCGGCACCTTGGTCGGGCAGATCTGCATCGCGTGCGGGCACCGCGGATGGAACCGGCACCCCGGCGGCGGGTCACCCAGATCGGGCGGCGCGCCGGGGATGGAGTGCAACTCGCGGGTGTGCAGCGAGATGACCGAGCGCATCAGCTCCTGCGTGTACGGATGCTTGGGCTCGGCGAAGATCTCGCGCACCGGACCCTGCTCGACGATGCGCCCGGCGTACATGACGGCCACCCGATCGCACGCCTCGGCGACGATACCCAGGTTGTGGGTGATCAGCAGGATGGCCGGGGAGTACTGGTCGCGGATGTCGGCGAGGATGCGCAGGATCTGCGCCTCGACCAGGACATCCAGGGCGGTGGTGGGCTCGTCGGCGACGATGAACCGCGGGCGCAGCGCCAGCGTCAGGGCGATCATGATGCGCTGGCGCATGCCGCCGGAGAACTCGTGCGGGTAGCTGCGGTAGCGCGTGGGCGGGATACCCAGCGCGCGCAGGGCCTCGAGCGCCCGGGTGCGCCGCTGTGCCTTGGACAGGTCCGGCTCGTGCACCTTGAGCACTTCGTTGAAGTGGGCGCTGACCCGCATGAGCGGATCGAGGCGGGTCATCGGCTCCTGGAAGATCAGTCCCATACCGGCGCCGCGCACGTTCTGCCGCTCGCGGGTCGACAACTCCAGCAGGTCGCGGCCCTGGAACTCCAGCTTGCCGTCGACGGCGGCACCGCGAGGCAGCAGCCCGAGCAGGCCGCGTCCGAGCGTGGACTTGCCGCATCCGGACTCGCCCACCAGCCCCAGCACCTCGCCGGGCCGCAGGGCAAAGCTCACGCCGTCGACGGCCTGCACGGGCGCCTTGGCGCCGGCGTACCAGACCCGCAGGTCGCGCACATCCAGGACGGGCCCGCTGTCGTCGCGTACCTCGATCGGCTCGAACTCGATGGTCATGACTCGTCCTCGCGGGGCGGCAGCACGACCGGGGTGAGCTTCGTCGTGCGCAGCAGCGGGTTGAGCACGTCGTTGAGGCTCTCGCCGACGAGCGTGACCCCGACGACGATCAGCGCGATGGCGATGCCCGGGAACGTCCCGGTCCACCAGATGCCGGCGGCGGTGTCCGACAGCGCCTTGTTCAGGTCGTAGCCCCATTCGGCGGCCGACGACGGTTCGATGCCGAAGCCGAGGAAGCCCAGCCCGGCGAGCGTCAGGATCGCGTCGCCCGCGTTGAGCGTCGCGATGACCGGCACGGTCTGGACGACGTTGCCGAAGATGTAGCGGATCATGACCGTGCGCGGCGGCGCGCCGAGCGCGCGGGCGGCCTCGACGTAGGGCTCCTCGCGCGCAGCCACCGTCGCGTTGCGCACGACCCGGAAGTACTGCGGAACGTAGACCACGGTGATCGCGATGGCCGCGGCGAGGATGCCGCCGCTCGCGCTGCTGCTGCCGCCGGCGATGGTGATGTCGATGATGATCGCGAGCAGCAGGGGCGGGAAGGCGAACAGCGCGTCGGTGACGAGCACCAGCACCCGGTCGAGCCAGCCGCCGCGGTAGCCGGAGATCAGCCCGGCCGGCACGCCCACCACGATCGAGAACAGGACCGCCAGGACGATGACCTCGAGCGCGGTGCGGGACCCGAACACCACGCGGGAGAGCACGTCCTCGCCGCCGACGGTGGTGCCGAACCAGTGCTTCGCGGACGGCGCCTGCAGGGTCTGGAAGTTGATGCCCTTGGCCGAGTCGGCATCGAAGCCGTACGGCGCGATCGCCGGCGCGAACACCGCCAGGACGACGAAGAACAGCATGATCAGCGCGCCCGCGACGAGCATGCCCCGCTGGAACCCCGAGGTCGCCCGCAGCGCGGCGAGCCCCGGGATGCGGGTCGGCCGTGATTCGAGCTCCACCTCGGTCTGCTCGACCTCGGGCAACGAGGCGGTCATCAGTACCTCACCCTCGGGTCGACGACGGCCGCGACCACGTCGATCAGGAAGCTGAAAATCGCGACGATGACGGCGATCGCGGTGACGATGCCCTGGACGGCGATGAAGTCACGGGCGACCAGGTACTGGGCCAGCGTGTAGCCGATGCCCTGCCACTCGAACGTCTCCTCGGTCAGCACCGCGCCGCCGAGCAGCGCCGCGATCTGCAACCCCATCACCGTCACGACCGGGATGAGCGCGTTGCGGAACGCGTGCGCGCGGACCACTCGCCGCTCGGGCACGCCCCGGGCGCGGGCGGCCTCGACGTAGTCGGCGCGCAGCGTCTGCAGCAGATTCACCCGCACCAGGCGCAGGAACCCGCCGCCGACGAGCAGCCCGAGCGCGACGGCCGGTAGCACGGCGTGTTTCAGCACGTCCACGACGTAGCTGGTGTCGCCGTAGAGGATCGCGTCGATGATGTAGATGTTCGTCTTGGGCGACACGTTCTGGATCGCCAGCTCGACGTTCGTGCTGGCCCGTCCGGACGCCGGCAGCCAGCCGAGCTTGATCGCGAACAGCAGCTTGAGCAGCAGGCCGAGGAAGAACACCGGCATCGCGTAGGCGAGCACCGCGAACAGCCGCAGCCCCACGTCGGGCAGCCGGTCGCGGTAACGGGCGGCGAGCCGCCCGAGGGGAATGCCGATGATCAGCGCGACGAGCAGCGCCCAGAACGACAGCTCGAGCGTGGCGGCGCCCTTGACCCACAGCACGTGGCTGATGCGCTGGTTGTCGGTGAGCGCCGTCCCGAAGTCGCCGTGCACGACACCTGTCAGGTAGTCCCAGTACTGGCTGAGTATCGGACGGTCCAGCCCGGCATTGTGCTTGCGGATCGCGATCTGGTCAGGTGGCAGCCGCCCGCCGAGCGCCGCCGAGATGGGGTCGCCGATCACGCGCATCACGAAGAACACCAGGGTGATGAGCACCCACACCATGGGGATGACGAGGACGAGCCGCGTCACCAGGTAGGTGCGCAGCGATCCTGATGCGGTCGTTGTGGCCACGATGGTCAGGTCGATCCCGATACCGACGGCAGGCTACGACCCGCCGCCGGCATCAAGATCGGACCGAATCCGTGTAGTTGCTGCGACACCTCAGCTCTTGCTCAGCATCCAGAACCGGAAGATGAACGAGATGTCGAGCGTGTCCTGGACGCCGCTGACGTTCGAGCGCGCGATCGCGACCTGCTGACCCTGGAGCAGGGGCAGGTAGGGCAGCTGCCCGCTGGCTAGCGTCTTCTGGACCTGCGTGAGCGCATCGGTGCGCGCGGCGCCGGTCTTCGTCTCCTCGACCGTCAGCAGCGGCAGCACGCCGTCCTTTTCGCAGGGACGGTTGGTGCCGGTCGGTTTACCGTTCGCATCCGCGTCGCAGTAGTGCGCGTGCGCGAAGTTGTTGTTCGCCAGGAACGGTGCGAAGTAGTTGTCGGCATCCGGGAAGTCCGGGAACCAACCGAGCTGGTAGATCGGGTACGCGTCGGCCACCCGCTCCTTGGTGTAGGTGTCCCACTCCGTCGACTGCAGGTTCACCTTGAACAGCCCGGTGCCCTCGAGCTGGCGCTTGACCTCGTTGTACTCCTGGTCCGAGCTCGGACCGTAGTGTCCGAGTGCGTATTGGATGTTGAGCGTGACCGGGGTCTTCACGCCGGCCTGCTGCAGCTCCGTGGCGGCCTTGGCCTTGTCCGGTGAGGCGCCGAACTCGTCCTTGAACGCGTCGGTGTGGCCGGGCAGACCGTCCGGGATCATCGAGTACGCCGGCGTGTAGGTGCCCTTGTAGACCTTGTCGGAGATCGACTGGCGGTCGACCGAGTACGCCATCGCGCGGCGCACGGCCCGCTTCTGCGCGTCGGTGCCGCCGGGCATCGTCTTGAAGTTGAAGACGATGTAACGCATCTCGCCACCGGGCCCGGTGTCGACCTTGACGCCACTGACCTTGCGGAGACTGTCGACGTCGGTCGAGGTGAGACTGCGCCAGGCCACGTCGATCGCGCCACTCTGGATGTCGAGCTTCAGGTTGGACGCCTGCGTGTAGTACTTCAGCGTGACGTCGGCGGTCTTGGCCTTGAAGGCGCCCGCGTAGTTCGGGTTGGCCTGGAGCTGGACGAGGGTGTTCTTGCTGTAGCTGCCCAGTTTGTACTGGCCCGAACCGATGACCTTGTCGTCGGCCAGCAGCTTGTCGGCCGGGAACACCTTGGAGTCGACGATCGGGCCAGCCGACGTCCCGAGGATCTGGGCCCAGGTCTGGTCGTCGCCGTTCTTCAGCTTGAACACCACGGTGCTGTCGTCCGAAGCGGTCGCCGACACCATGTTGGCCAGCAGCGAGGCCGGGCCGTTCGGGTCGTTGATCTTGACGATGCGGGTGAAGGTGAACGCGACGTCCTTCGCGGTCAGCGGATCACCGTTGGAGAACTTCAGCCCCGCCTTCATCTTGCACGTGTATTCGGTCGGCTGGGTGAACGAGCACGACTCCGCCGCATCAGGCTGCGGCGTCTTGCCGCCGGGCGGAATGGCCATCAGGTACTGGTAGACCTGCGTCTCGAGCATCAGCGAGCCGTTGTCGTAGGAGCCGGCCGGATCGAGCGCGACCACCTTGTCGGTGGTGCCGATGGTGATCGGCTTGCCGCCCGAGCTGCCCCCGGAACCGGAGCTGCTGCTGCCGGAATCCTTCTTCCCGGCGCCGCAGGCCGCGAGCGAGCCGGCGAGCACCGCCGCCGCTGCGCACACGGCCAAGACGTGCCGTGATCGACGGTCAGTGATCAGCATGCTGCCCCTTTCTCCGCGCAGGCGTCGTCGCCTTACGCACCCGTAGACACACACCGAGCGGATCTCGCCCGTTCGTGCGATTGCTGGATGGTACTGAACGCCGCCGTAGCGCAGGTCACGAGTAGGCCGCTGTTCAACACCGGTGCCTTCGCTGTGGGTACAGCTACTCGGCTGGCTGATCGCCGGCCTCGACGTCCCAGCCCCCGCCGTGCGAGCGCTGGATCAGGTCGTTGAGCACCGGGCCGAGCACCTGCGGGAACCCGCCGAGCTGCACGGCGATGCTGAACCGATCAGTGGTGACGCCGTCCTCGGGATTCTGCGGGTCGAGCACCATGCGCTCGCTCAGGGTCAACACCTGGAACGCCAGGCCCCGGGCGTTCAGGAAGGCGGTTACCTCCTGCACTTCCTTCTCGTCCACCGTCGAGAGGAAGACCTGCCCGTTGAGCCACCCGGTCATGTCCATACGCCCCATCTTTCCCTGTGGACGATGAGCGCTTGCGGGGCACAGTCAGTCGTAGGGGTTCGCCGGCTGGTGGACGGGCGTGACGGCGTCGGCGTGCAGGACGGGCACGGTGGCGTCGGACGGGCTCATGCCGCCGAACGTGCCAGTGACGGTGACCCAGGTGTCCCGGCTCGGCGCGGGCGCCGGCGTTTGGACCGATACGACCACCGGCTGGGCGTCGGCGGCGCAACAGGTGATGACCAGCCGGGCCACCTGGAAGCCGCCGGGCTGGGCGCGCAGGACGAATCCGGTCAGTGCGATGTGGTGGCCGGTGAGGGTGCGGCCGTCGTCGAAGGCGGCCCGGCTGTAGTAGTCGAGCAGCGACACCGGCACCGGATCGGCGTCGGCCAGCGCCGGGAAGTCACGCGACGGCGGCTTGATCGCGCTCACCGGGAGCCGCTTCGCCGAATACGCACCGAGCGCCGGCGGGGCGATGACGAGGATGGCGACGACCGGCGCCAGCACCAGCCACGCCGCCCGCGACGATCCGTGGTGGCCGTGCTCGTCCTGGTGTTCGTCTGGGTCGTCGGGGCCGTCCCCGGCCGCCGAGGCCGGCGCGAACAGCGACCACAGCGCGAGCGCCACGATGGCCGCGCCGGCGAGCAGCACCCACGGCCGGGCCACGGGGCGCACGTAGCGCAGCAGGGCATCCGTCGTGGCCAACCGCAGCAGGGCGCCGCCGAAGAGCAGCAGTACGAAGGCCTGGGTGCGACTGTTCACAGCACCATCTGGTTCGCTCGCTGCGGCGCTGGTGGCCGACCTTCCCTCGTCGCTCGTCGCAAAGAACGCTCCTCGCTCCTCAGTCCAGGCCGGCCGCGCCTGCGCTCGCTCACAGGAGCACCGCCCCGACGATCGAGGCCGCCACTGCCGCGATGACGAGGGTGAGTGGTGCGAACCGGTACGCGAACCGGCGCCCGAACGTCCCGATCTGCATCGCGATGAGCTTGACGTCGACGGCCGGGCCGACCGCCATGAACGCCAGCCGGGCCGTCAGCGAGAACTGGGTGAGCGACGCGGCGATGAACGCATCGGCCTCCGAGCACACGGCGAGCACCACCGCCAGCAGGCTGAGCGTGATCACTCCGGCTACGGCGTTGCCGCCGAGGTGATCGAGCCACGTCCTCGGGATCACGACGTTGAGCGTCGCCGCCGTGGCCGCGCCGATGACGAGCAGTCCGCAAGCTTGCGCCAGGTCATGGGCGGCGGTGAGCCGCGCCCGTTCCCACGGGCTCGCGTCAGCCGGCGCGAGGAACCGCCGAGATAGAGGGGCGTCGCGGCCGAGGCGTTGCCACACCCAGCCGACCACGACCGCCGTCGTCAGCGACGCCGCGAACCGGGCCAGCACCATGATCGGATGACCCGGGAACGCCACCGAGGTCGCGACCAGCACGACGGGGTTGATTGCCGGGGCGGACAGGAGGAACGCGACGGCCGGCCCGCGGGCCACGCCTCGTCGCATCAGCGACGCCGCCACCGGTACCGACGCGCACTCGCAGCCGGGGAGGATGCCGCCCGCCACCCCGGCCACCGGAACCGCCAGCGCTGGACGGGATGGCAGCGCCCGGCGAAAGAACTCCGGCGGCAGGAAGACGGCGAAGATCGTCGAGAGCCCGATGCCGAGGGCGAGGAACGGCGCCGCCTGGATGCAGATGGCCGCGAACACGGTCGTCCAGGCCGCGACGCTCGG
>Ga0137415_10004260_pt1 | contig 14159 bp, 7 predicted proteins | sample CZODoug3_1_1_16f_FD_183082 | JGI IMG/M metagenome (GOLD analysis project Ga0137415, IMG submission 183082) | Vadose zone soil fungal communities from Angelo Coast Range Reserve, California, USA - CZODoug3_1_1_16fungal (Hybrid Assembly) | ecosystem: Environmental > Terrestrial > Soil > Vadose... | reverse complement strand
ACGCACCGCGATCTGAAGCCCGGCAACATCATGTTGACCAAGACGGGGACGAAGCTGCTGGATTTCGGTTTGGCGAAAAGGTTCAGATCAATACGGTGGTCATGCAACATATTGAAGGTGGCCCTTGGAATTTCCTGGCCATCGACCATTACAATTCGTGGCAGGATTTTGCAACCGATGAGGCTGCGAATATGCCAAAAACCGGCACGGGAAAGGACGGCTGGTCCCAAGTTCGACAGTTCGGCGCCTACCACATCGACACGCTGGCCGACCGCATATCGCCGAAGTAGGTCTAAAGCTTGGCATCTGGTAGCATCCGCCCCCAAGGAGGAGCCAGCGCTACGCTGGCACTTTTTTGAATCACGATTCGAGGAGCGCAGAATGCGCCAACCGTCTCGCGTCAGTTTCAGAGCGCCGTTGCGGTACAATTCCGGCCGAAGCACTGGAAATGCAGGCTTCGGTCCCCATTCGGAGAAATGCGCATGAGAATCCCACTGTGTTCAGCCTTCACCTCGCTTGTCCTGGCCGCCGCACTCGCCGCACCTACGATGGCGCAGATCGCTGGCCGCCAGCCGGACACCAACTTCGCCACGGTCGAGGCCCAGCAGAATGCCGCCAATGCACAGCCGGGTCCGCGAACGGTGCCGGGGCGCAGCATTCCAGTGCCTGACACTGTCAGTCCGGAGCTGCGAGCGGACATCGCCGCTCCATATCGGCTTCCGAACTGGAACGCCAACCCCAAAAGCGCCATGGAGTGGAAAGAACTGGTCGCCGGACTTGCCGCTCGGGGTGCCGCCGCACAGCCGGCCATCCGGGAAAAGCTAGGCGTGACGATGCAGCCTGCCGTAATCGGCGGAGTGAACGCTTTCATTCTGGCGCCGAAGGTGATGCCACCCGCCAACCGCAACCGCCTGCTCGTGCACTTGCACGGCGGCGGCTACGTCTACAATCCGGGCGAAGCCGGGACAGAAGAGGCCACGTTGATGGCCGCTTATGGCGGCTTCAAGGTGATTTCCTTCGACTACCGCATGCCACCTGATCATCCCTACCCTGCGGCAATGGACGATGCGATAGCGGTGTGGAAGGCGGCGGTCAAGATGCAGAAGCCGAGCAACATGGCAATTTTCGGCACTTCCACCGGCGGCGGCATGACGCTGGCGATGATTCTGCGGGCGAAGCAGGAACGCTTGCCTCTGCCCGCAGCGATTGCGCCCGGCTCGCCGTGGTCTGATTTAACGGAGACCGGCGACACTTACAAAACGAATGAGTGGGTGGATAACGTGATTGTCAGCTACAGCGGCTACTTGAGCCACGCGGCGCTGCTCTATGCCAATGGACATGACCTGAAAGATCCTCAGCTTTCGCCCATTTACGGCGACTTCCATGGATTCCCGCCCGCCATCCTGACCAGCGGCACACGCGACCTGTTCCTCAGCCTCACCGTGCTCACGCATCGCAAGCTGCGCCAAGCAGGTGTGGAGGCTTCGCTGCAAGTGTTTGAGGGCATGTCGCACGCGCAGTACAACTTCGACCCGTACGCGCCGGAAACGAAGGAAGTATTTACAGAAATTGCGTCGTTCTTTGACGAGCATTTGGGCAAGTAACGTGTAACCGTTGTGTCACGGTGGCAGTCCTCGCCTTGCCAGAAATATTGCTGTAGAATCGCGCTGAAATTCCTGCCCGAAGTCTAAGTCAGCCGGAGGTACATCATGCGTAGAAGAAGCGGTAGCTTGCATTTGACAGCGCCCTGGTGTGGCGTAGCCGTCATCGGCGCTGCGCTGGGCCTAGCTTTGATCTGGGCGCTTGCGTGGAGCACACACGCAGCGACTCCACAGGATCGCGTCAGTGCCGCGTATGCGGCCATGGGCGGCGACAAACTGAAAACGATCAGTTTGACCGCTCATATCGAGCAGTTCGATCCGGGTGAATCGTATTCTGTTTCCGACCCCACTAAGCCGGACAGAGGCGCATCCGACCTGGTGCGCACCCGCGATATCGTCCGGGGACTCACCCGCAACGAATGGGTTCGTCCGAAGGTCGACGGCAGCAAGCGAACCTTCACTGAAATCGTCACGCCAACGGCCGGCTATGTGATCGGCGACGACGCGGTGGAGGGCCGCCTGCCGAAGCGTACGGTCAAAGGCGCAAAACCCGAGCACACCATGTCAGGCCGCCGTCTCACTGCGACCTTGCGTGAACTGGAACGGCCGATCGTCGTCATGGAGATGAAGCAGCATCCGGACCGCGTGGCTGCAATCGCCGATCAGAAAGTTGAGGGCAAGACGTACAGCGCTCTGCAATATCGCGGCGACTATGGCACGTTCGTCGTGATGTTCGACCCCGAAACGAATCTTCCGGTCCACGTGCGCACGCGGGACTGGGATGAAGCCGAGGGCGACTCCGTCTACGACGCGGAACTTTCGGACTGGCGTGACGTAGGCGGCGCGAAGGTTGCGTTCCACACGCTGTACACGCTGAACGGCATGAAGATCATGGACGCGAAAATTTCTGATGCGAAAGCGAACCCGACTTTGTCCGCAGACAACTTCGCCATTCCACAAGCTATGTTGGCCAGCGCGGCAAAGCCGGCGGCCCCGGACAAAACTCCATTCCAATGGATCATCCGGCGCCAGTTCGCGGGTTTCTATTTTGATTCAGACGCGATGTATACCGATGACGGAGACAGCCTGAAGCTCGTCGACGTCGGTCCAAACATCAGCCAAGTCCGGGGCGGCACGCACAATACGATCTTCATCGCCACGGACAAGTATCTGATCGCAGTCGAGTCACCGAACGACGACGGCCAGTCTGTCCAGTCCATCGACATGGCGAAGAAAAGATACCCGGGGAAGCGGGTGCGCTACCTGATTCTCACGCACCACCACGTCGATCACATCGGCGGCATGCACGCCTATGCAGCCGAAGGCGCTGCTATCGTGGTGGGCAAAGGTAACGCTGAGTATTTCCGGAAGGTGCTGGCACGGCCGGAAAAGCTGAATCCAGACGCACCGAAGAAGCCATTCACAGCGGAGGTAATCGAAGTCGACGGCAAATGGAGCGTGAATGACGGCGGGCGCGAGGTGGATGCTTATGCAATCGAGAATCCCCACGCCGCGAGTTTTCTCTTTCCGTTTGTGCCCGATGCCAAGCTCGGCGTCGTGACTGACTTGTATGTTCCGGGCGCTCCTGTGTCCTCCAATCCGATGGTGACGGCGCTGGCGAAAGGCATCGAGAAGTGGGATATCAAACCGGAAACCATCGCTGGCGGGCACGGCTCGGTAGGTTCCTACGCCGATGTGACTCAGGCAGTGCAAAAGGCATCGGCTAGCGCAAGATAGCGCGGCCTCCAGCTTGGTTGTGGAGGCGAAGCTCTACACTCGCCCCAAATTGTCGAATATTTCTGCGGTGAATCGGAATCGTAAGGGCGCGTATCAGCAGAACGCACATCGGGACGCTCTCGGAAATTGGCGGGGTTCACGGCCGCAGAAGTCGATCGGGGTATTGAGAATGGGGCTTCGGTTGGGAAATGCCGGGTCTCGTTCCGCGAGCTTCGTTTCTTGGGCTTCGTCCGCCGACGTTGGCCGTTGGCCGATCAACTTCGTTCGCCGGGCCTGGTTCGCCGACGTTCGCCGGTCGCCGACGTTCGGGTTCGTTCGCCGACCTGAACCCCTCTATTAATACACATGGCGTCGGAACGTACAACACGGCCGAAATTGCGGTGTAGGGTCAATTTGTCTTTTTGCAAGCGTCGGTCTGCGCCTGTTCGCTCAAGAACTCATACAGATCCACTATTCCTCCATGATCTCCGGGCTGCAGTTTCTTGAAATACCGTACGAGAGGAGCGAGCGATGAACCCCATAGATTGATGTCGTATCGGACCGAGCAACTATCCCTCTGGGTTTTGGGGTTTAGGCATTCGGCGATGTAAGAAAACATCTCACTGCCGCAAAGAAACCATGGCTGATTATCCCTACGCGAACAAACCTCTGGTGAGCACAGAAGAGGTCTCACTATGATTTCGCCTGCCCCCGGCACACCTATTTCGGCTTTTCGGGCCGGTGTCAAAGGTTGTAGTAACAGCTTGAGGTCACGAGCTACCCGGATGGTTTCCTTCTCATCAAACAGGCCAGCCCATCCGAGAACACTCTGGATCGCAGTATCGTCTTCTCGAAACGATTTGTTGAACTGTAGTGTTTGATTGCGACTTTTAACTTCACACACCAGCAAGTCCGTTCCCTTGGGATTCAAAAATGGGGAAAATCCGATCTCCCGATTGGATTCTCGATTGAACGGATGCCGCACAGCCAGAGCGTCTACTTGCGTTGTATTCCTGCCGTGCTCGGACGAGTGAACAATAAAAGCCGAAACAAAGTATCCGTTTAGCCTTAAATAGAGGTGCAGAAGAGCTTCTTGGATGTCCGAACGCTCTTTGTCGGTAGTCACGGACTTTAATCTACCAGTATTAGGTGCAGGCGGGACTCACATTAGTTGGCGGCGGGGTTGCGGCCGCTCATGGCGAGACTTCGGCTAGGTCGTCTTTAGCTTCATCTGCTCCAGCACAGCGCGACCGAGCACACCATAGGGGTTGCCAAGGGTTTCCTGGATTTCGTAGTGATTGTATCCCTCGCCGATCAAGAATGTCACCGGCTTCCCGGCCGCCTTCACGGCGGCGGCGAACTCGCGGTTCTGGCGCTGGAACTCGGGCGTCTCCAAGGTGCCATGCGCCACGATCACTGGCGCTGCCAGTTTGTCGAGATGCCGCTGCGAGCTCAGCACCTCAATGGCATCGTTGCTGAACTTCACGTAGTTGCTGCGCGCCGATAGGCTGACCGGGTAGAGATCGTACATGCCGCTGCAGCAAAGGCCGCCCTTTACAGTGTCGATCGGCAGGCCGAAGTCCTTTTGCCAGTCGGTCGTGAGCACAACGCCGGCGAGATGAGCTCCCGAGGACGTGCCGGAAACAAAAAGCTGATTGTGATCCCCGCCGAAAGTGGCGGCATTCTTATATACCCAGGCCACAGCACGCCGAACCTGGTCGGCCATCATCATCAGGTTTCCGTTCGTCTCGATCACGTTGTTGAAATCGAGTGCGATAAAGTGCGCGCCGGAATCAACGAACATCTCCGCCATGTAGGCGACGGCCGCTGCACTACCGCCGCGCCAGGCGCCGCCGTGGATAAAGACATTCATGGGTGGGTTCGGACGTTTGGTCATGTAGATATCGAGCTTTTCAATCTGCGTCGGACCGTATGCGAGTCGACGCGGCGGACCAAGGCGGACGAGCGCTGCGGCGCTCTTTTGAGCGTTCCGCTTGCCGACCTCTGACGCGTTAGGTGCCCACGGTGCTTGGTCGTACGCGGCATTGATCTCCTCCTTGTCGTAGTCGAGGAAGACGAGTGGACCCTTCGGCCTCGGTGTAATGCCCGGTGGCATGTGTGTCTGGATTTGCTGGGCCAGTGCCAGTCCTGCGGCCGCTGCCGCTGCACTCGCCACAACGCTGCCGAGTACCGCCCGCCGTGTCATCCGGGTGTCGCGGGTTGTTTGAGTCGCGCCCAAGGTTCCCTCCCTTCCCATGTGGGCTTCTCAAGCCCTAGTGTCCGCCTAACGAATAGGGTCTCATCTGCACGGCGACCAGTGATCGGGCAAGCGCCAGCGCGGGTTCCGTGCGGATAAACGCTGTTGGACTGAACCGGAGTTGCCGTTTTGACTTCGCGGCCGACCGAGAATGTACACCTGACCGCCTAATCATGCAACGCCAGTCCGGTTTCGGTAATGACTCAGTTTGGGCCGGAATTTCCGATTTGAAAATTATCTTTGCGCAAAACCATATGCCAGCCGCCCTCTCGCGTCAAGCTGGGATCACCGTGCCACAGTTACGGAAGTCCTCTCGTCATCCGTGGGGGGCAAGAGTGAGGACCTGGTCGTGAGTTGGCTTGCCGGACGCTGCCGTCACCGCCCGCAGGTCGCATCCCTCAAGAATTTACGGGTGTGTAATTCACTAGTAGGGTTATACTCTGCGGATTCCAAGTTAGCAGGTGCCCATGCCGATTCTTCCCGGCAGACGTCTAGGGCCCTATGAAATCCTCTCCTCTATCGGTGCGGGCGGGATGGGCGAGGTGTATCGCGCCCGCGACACTCGTCTCGACCGAATCGTCGCGATTAAGGTTTTGCCGACGCATCTTGCAGATCGTTCCGAGTTGCGGGAGCGATTCGAGCGCGAAGCACGAGTGGTTGCCAGCCTGAATCATCCGCACATCTGCACCCTCTTCGACATCGGCCAGCAAGACGGAATTGATTTTCTCGTGATGGAGTATCTCGAAGGCGAGACGCTCTCGCAGAGGCTGGTGAAAGGTCCGCTACCACTGGATCAAGTGTTGCAGTACGCGATCGAGATTTCCGACGCGCTCGACAAGGCTCATCGCAAAGGTGTGACGCATCGCGATCTGAAGCCGGGCAACATCATGCTCACTAAGTCCGGAACGAAGCTGTTGGATTTCGGGCTGGCTAAGTTGAAGCAGGACGTGGCTCCGGCTGGCGCGCAGCTTTCACAACTCCCCACGATGAACGACCCATTGACTGCTCAGGGAGCAATCGTCGGCACATTGCAGTACATGGCCCCGGAACAGTTGGAAGGCAAGGAGGTCGATGCGCGAACAGACATCTTTGCCTTCGGGGCAGTCGTGTACGAGATGGCGACGGGCAAGAGAGCCTTCGAGGGCAAGACTCAGGCGAGCGTGATTGGGGCGATCATGTCGTGCGATCCTGTCCCAATGTCGTCCCTCCAGCCGATGACACCGCCCGCGCTTGATCGTGTGGTGAAGACATGCTTGGCAAAGGAACCCGACCAGCGATGGCAGACCGCTACCGATTTGTGCCGCGAAGTAACGTGGATTGCTGAGGGGAGTTCGCAGGCGGCGATGCCAGTGCCAGTCGCGGCTCGCCGCAAAATACGAGAACGACTTGCTTGGGCCATATCCGCGTTGGCCATCCTTGTGGCGGCGGTGACCTCATCTCTCCTTTATTTCTCCCCGAAGCCAGCACAGCCGGAAACTGTTCGCCTTTCCCTCTCCACTCCAGACACCTCGTCCCCTGCGGACTTCGCTCTTTCTCCTGACGGTCACCGTTTGGCTTTCGTTGCCAGAGACACTTCCGGCAGGGATCTCCTGTGGGTCCGGCCACTCGACTCGCTGGCTGCGCAGCCGCTCCTGGGAACGGAAGAGGCCTTGAATCCGTTCTGGTCGCCCGACAGCCGCTTCCTTGGCTTTTTTGCTCAAGGAAAGCTCAAGAAGATTGCGGTCTCGGGCGGAAGGCCCGAGACGCTTTGCGATGCAGCCAGCGGCCGAGGCGGGTCCTGGAACCAGGAGGACGTGATTCTCTTCGCGCCTAGTCCATCAGCTGGGTTGTATCGCGTGTCGGCGGCTGGCGGGGAGACCAAGACCGTGACGGATCTCGATACGAGCAAGGAAACTTCTCACCGTTGGCCTCAGTTTCTGCCCGACGGGCGACATTTTTTATACTTCGGACAAAGTGCTCGAGTCCCAGGAATCTTCGTTGGTTCGCTGGACTCCAAGCAGACGAAGCACATCGCGGATACGCCTTTTGGGGGTCGATACTTGCCGCCGGGATTCCTGCTGTTTATTCGGGGTGGAGCGCTCATCGCACAACCGTTCGCCATTACTCGGCTGGAACTGACGGGCGACGGGGTCCACGTGGCCGAGCAGGTGGCATTGGGCAACTCAACAGGCCAAGCAGCCTTCTCCGTCTCGGAAAGCGGCGCTCTTGCCTACCGAAGTGGCGGCCTCGCTGGCATAAATGGCCGATTGGCATGGTTCGATCGCCAGGGCAAACAGCTTGGCTTCCTGGGTCAATTGACTGGCTACTACTTATTGGACCCGGAACTCTCCCCCGATGGAAAACGAGTGGCGGTGGGAGGCACTGATCCGCAGAGTGGAAACGGCGACATCTGGCTGCTGGACACAGCCGAAGGGGTCGCAACGCGGTTCACATTTGATCCCGCACTGGACAAGTTCCCAGTATGGTCGCCCGATGGGAGCCGCATTGCGTTCTATTCGAACCGCAACGGCCCATACAATCTTTTTCAGAAACCTTCCAGCGGGGCGGGAAGCGAAGAAGTGCTTTTGAAGTCTAGCGCCAATAACCGGGTTGCGGATTGGTCCTCCGACGGACGCTACATTCTTTACTACAACGCGGATGCGAAGGGAAACTTGCATCTCTCGGTATTGCCGCAGTTCGGGGACCGCAAGCCGTTCCCGTTCTTGCAAAGCGAGTTTAACGAATACCAAGCGAAACTTTCGCACGATGGACGGTGGATCGCCTATATCTCAAACGAGTCGGGAACATATGAGGTCTACATCCAGAGCTTCCCGAAGCCCGGATCGAAGTGGCAGGTATCCACCAGCGGCGGGATCCAACCTCGATGGCGGCGGGACGGAAAAGAACTCTTCTTCATCTCCGCCGATGGAAAGCTCATGGCAGTGGAGGTCAAGGGCGATTCTACCTTGGATCTCGGCGCGGCACGCCCGCTTTTCGCGCCTCGAATATTTGGGGGTAGTTCTGTGGTGCAGGGTAACAGGCAGCAATACGATGTGACGGCAGACGGCCAGCGATTTCTTATGAACGTGGACGCCGAAGGCTCCGCATCGCCCATCAACATCGTCCTCAACTGGACAGCGGGGTTGAAGAAATGACGCTCGCGGCTGGCACACGTCTCGGCTCCTATGAAGTCCTCTCGCAGATTGGCGCGGGCGGGATGGGCGAAGTGTATCGCGCGCGCGACACGAAGCTTGGGCGCGACGTAGCGATCAAAGTTCTGCCGGAAGCCTTCGCACATGATGCGGATCGACTCTCCCGTTTTCAGCGCGAAGCGAAAATGCTGGCTTCACTCAATCATCCCAACATTGCAACAATTCACGGACTGGAACAATCTGGCGGCACAAATTATCTCGTCATGGAGTTGGTGTCGGGCGAGACGCTGCAAGAGCGCGTGAAGCGAGACGGAGCAATTCCAATCGACGAAGCGCTGAAGATCGCTGTACAGATTGCCGAAGCCCTCGAAGCTGCTCACGAAAAAGGAATCATTCATCGAGATTTGAAACCTGCAAATGTGAAGTTGACGCCCGAGGGAAAAGTCAAAGTGTTGGATTTCGGTTTGGCGAAAGCGTTCGCAGGTGATACCTCAACTGAGGACATGGGCAATTCTCCGACGCTGAGCATGGCGGCCACGATGCAAGGGGTGATTCTGGGCACGGCGGCGTACATGAGCCCGGAGCAGGCGCGCGGCAAGACGGTGGACAAGCGGACGGACCTCTGGGCGTTCGGCTGCGTGTTCTACGAGTTGCTGACGGGCAAGCCGGCCTTCCATGGGGAAGACATACCCGAAATTCTTGCAGCGGTGGTTAAGAGCGAGCCTGATTGGAGCTGCTTGCCGGCAACCACTCCCGCGGCGATCCGGCTGCTGTTGCGTCGGTGCCTCCAAAAAGATAAGACCCTGCGCCTGCGAGATGCTGGCGATGCCCGCATCGAAATTCACGACGGCCTAAGTGCCTCGCCAACAGCGGTTGCAGTGAGCGCTACGTCAGCGACAAGAAACTGGCGCGAACGGTTGGTCTGGGGTGCAGCGGCTGCGCTCGCACTGATTGCGATCGCGTTTGCGATTGGATTCGTGCTGCGCGCGCCAAAGCCACAGCAGCCGATGCGCTTGAGCGCGGAAATTGGAGCGGACGCAACCCTGTACACCGCTAACGGGTCCTCTGCGATCCTCTCACCCGACGGCACGCGATTGGCTGTTGTGGCCGCAGGTTCCGACCAGAAGCGACGCATCTATGTCCGCTCACTCGACCAATCGCAGGCCACCGTGCTTCCCGGCACGGAGAATGTCCTCGATCCTTTCTTTTCGCCAGACGGTCAGTGGATCGGCTTTTTCGCGGACGGCAAGCTGGAGAAAATTTCCGTGCAGGGTGGCGCGACAGTTACCCTCTGCGATGCTCCCAATGAACGCGGCGGAAGTTGGGGCGAAGACGGAACAATCGTGTTCACACCGGACCTCCGAGTGCCCTTAGCCAACGTTTCCTCGGCTGGAGGAATGCCCCAACCGCTGACCACCCTCGATAAGCAAGCGGGCGAGATCACTCAACGCTGGCCACAGATGCTGCCCGGTGGCAAGGCGGTGCTATTCACCTCCAACACGCACCCGAACAACTACGACGACGCAGAAATCGCGTTGTATTCGATAGCTTCCGGACAGCGAAAGACGGTTCAACGCGGTGGTTTTTACGCCCGATATCTGCCCAGCGGGCACGTCGTCTATGTGCACGAGGGCACTCTTTTTGCGGTGCCATTCGATTTGAAGCGGCTGGAGATCACCGGCCAGCCCGCGCCGATCCTCGAAGGCGTGGTTACTACCACCGCCAATGGCGGGGCGCAGTTCTCCTTTTCAGAAACGGGAAACCTCGTGTACCTCGCGGGGCGCGGGGTTCAGAACGTCTCCGTTTACTGGATGGACCACGAGGGCAAATTCGCTCCGCTCCGGGAGCCTCCAGGCAGTTACTACAATCCCGTGTTCTCACCAGACGGGAAGCGTTTGGCTCTGGAAATCTTTGACGGCAAACGGAGAGATATCTGGGTGTACGAGTGGGAACGCGATGCCATCACGCGCCTGACCTTTGGCGGCGAGGCAAACCGCTTTCCGGTGTGGACTCCGGACGGCCAAAGAGTCGCCTACTCCTCCCTGGAAAAAGGTGGGGCGTTTAACCTCTGGTGGATACGTGCAGATGGCGCCGGGGATGGCCAGCGCCTCGCGGAAATTAAGAGCAACCAATATGCGGGCTCCTGGCGGCCCGATGGCAAGGTCGTAGCGTTCTACCAAAACAACCCTGGCACGAATTTTGACATCATGACTCTCCCCATCGAAGGCGACGAGAAATCCGGTTGGAAGCCCGGGGAGCCGAAGCCCTTCGTGAACAGCCCTTTCGACGAAATGGAGCCCACCTTTTCGCCCGATGGCCGCTGGCTCGCTTATATGTCCAACGAATCGCGTAGCTACGAAGTGTACGTTCGGCCTTTCCCTGGCCCTGGCGGCAAGTGGCAGATTTCCACGGGAGGTGGCCTCTACCCCAAGTGGTCGCGCAACGGCAAGGAGCTTTTTTATCGTACGGAGGACAGCAAGATCATGGTGGTCACCTACGCCGCTTCCGGTGACTCCTTCCACGCCGACAAGGCCCAACTCTGGTCGCCCGGTCAGTTCACCGACAGAGGGCTGGGCAACTATACCTTTGACCTGCACCCCGACGGCAAACGCTTCGCCGTGCTAAAAGCCCCCAGCACAGAACAGGCCGGTGCGGTGAACAGGGTCAGTTTCATCTTCAATTTCTTCGATGAACTCCGGAGCAAATTCCCGCCCGGCAGGAATTGATGCCACGATGATCGGCAAAACCATCTCGCACTATCGCATCGTGGAAAAACTCGGCGGTGGCGGGATGGGTGTCGTCTACGAAGCCGAAGACCTCAAGCTGCATCGCCATGTCGCGTTGAAATTCCTGCCCGCAGAGATGGAGAACGATCCTGCTGCACGTGAGCGATTTCAGCGGGAAGCCTTTGCCGCGTCGGCGCTCAATCACCCGAACATCTGCACGATCCACGAGATCGACGAAGCGAGCGGCCAGCACTTCATCGCCATGGAGTTGCTGCAAGGGCAGACGCTCAAGCATCTGATTCGCGGCAAACCGCTCGATGTCGAGGAGGTCCTAGACTTGGGAGTGCAAGTAGCCGATGCACTCGATGCGGCTCATGCGCAAGGAATCGTGCATCGTGACATCAAACCTGCCAACATCTTTGTCACCAAGCGGGGGCACGCGAAGATTCTCGATTTTGGCTTGGCGAAGCTGACGGCCCAGCCGAAGTCGGTTTCGCCCGCGTTTAGCTCGGCAACCTCCACAGCAACGACAGAGGTTCCTGAGGCGCAACTCACCAGCCCGGGTACAGCGGTGGGAACAGTCGCCTACATGTCTCCCGAACAGGCGCGGGGTAAGGAACTGGACTCGCGGACCGACCTATTCTCTTTCGGAGCAGTGCTGTATGAAATGGCTACGGGATTATTACCATTCCGAGGAGATACGTCGGCGGTCATTTTCGAGGCAATTCTGAACCGTGCGCCGGTTTCTCCAGTTCGCTTAAACCCGGACCTGTCGCCCGAGCTTGAGAGGATCATCAACAAGGCACTAGAGAAGGACCGCGAACTGCGCTGCCAGAGTGCAGCCGAACTCCGAGCTGATCTGAAGCGATTGAAGCGCGAGATTGATTCCGGCAAGAGCGCGACGGTTGTCGCTTCCACAGCAGTTTCGAGCGAAGTGTCAACTCCAGCATCACGGGCGAGCACGGCATCGGTGCCAGCCGCGCAGTATCCCTCAGCACAACTTCAGCAGTGGTGGCGCAGCCGGGCAGTACTTGGCGTCGCGGCGGTCGTATTGCTCGCCCTTCTGTCCGCTGCGGGCTGGTTTTACAAATATGGCGGGCGAGGCGAAACGATCGATTCAGTAGCTGTCTTGCCTTTCGTGAATGCCAACGCCGATCCCAACACGGAATACTTGAGCGACGGGATCACCGAGAGCCTAATCAACAGCTTGTCGCAGTTGCCCCACCTGAAGGTGATGTCGCGCGATTCCGCCTTTATGTACAAGGGCAAGGACACGGACGCGCGAACCATAGGGCAAGCACTCGGGGTTCGAGCGGTCCTCAAAGGCAGGGTCATGCAGCGCGGCGACAGTTTGTCAATCAGCACAGAACTTGTCGATGCCCGCGACAACAGTCACATCTGGGGCCAGCAATATGACAGGAAGCTCGCAGATGTGATCGCGCTTCGGGAAGAGATTGCCAAAGAAATGACAACTGCGCTGCGGGTGCGCTTATCGGGCGAAGACGAGAAGCGCATGGCGAAGAGCTATACCGCAAATCCTGAGGCCTATCAGGACTATCTGAAGGGACGATACTGGTCCAACAAGACGACCGAGGAGGGTTTTAGCAAGGGTATTGAATACTTCCAGCAGGCGATTTCAAAAGACCCCACCTACGCCCTGGCATATTCTGGCTTGTCCGATAGCTACAGTCTGCGCGGAGTCTATGGTTTTGCCGCTCCAAAGGAGACCTATCCGAGGGCTAACGAGGCCGCACTGAAGGCCTTGGAAATCGACGACACGCTTGCCGAAGCTCACACATCCCAAGCAGTAATCAAAACATTTTATGACTGGGACTGGGCGGGCGCTGAGAAGGAGTTCCGGCGATCTATTGAACTCAATCCTGGCTATGCGCCCGCACATTATTATTATGGGGCAGCTTTTAGAAACTTGGGACGGCTCGACGAAGCCATCGCCGAGCAAAGACGAGCCCTGGACCTTGATCCACTCTCGCTCATCTACAACCGAGGGTTGGGAATAACGTTCTACGTGGCACGGCGGTATGATCAAGCCATTGACCAAGAGAAGAAGACACTTGAGCTGGACCAGAACTATCTTTCGACGTACCGCTCGCTGGGTTTCGCCTATGTCCAAAAGTCCATGTACAAGGAAGGGATAGCGGAGCTTGAAAAAGGATTGGTAATCTCCCCTGACAACACTGCAGCTCTATCCGAACTCGGCTACGCTTATGCGATGGCGGGTAGAAAAGCAGAGGCGCAGAAGGTGCTCGATCAATTGAACAAGCTCTCGAAGCAAAAGTACGTTTCAGCGGGGCTCAGAGCCATTATCTATGTGGGCCTCGGGGACAAGGACAAGGCCTTCGAGTGGTTGGAGAAGGGTTATGAGGAGCGTGTTGTCTTTGGAGACGCAACAGACGACATTAAAGTGGACCCGATCTTCGATCCGCTGCGCTCCGACCCGCGCTTCGCAGACCTGCTCCGCCGCATGAACCTGCAGCCGTGAAAACGCAAGTGCGGGTACCCAACATCCCAGCCGTCACTTCTCCAACGCCAAGGACCGGATACGATCAATATCCAAGTTCCCTTTGGCGCCCCAGCCTGTTACCCCTTCCGGAATCGCCGGTCGGAACTCCTCATAGAGCCTGAATGCGTTTTCCGAAAGCTGCTCCGGTCGGAAGGCGTTCGCGAGGTCACGCATCGCCGCGCGTACAGTCCCAAGCGACTCGCCGAA
>Ga0137415_10004259_pt1 | contig 14161 bp, 19 predicted proteins | sample CZODoug3_1_1_16f_FD_183082 | JGI IMG/M metagenome (GOLD analysis project Ga0137415, IMG submission 183082) | Vadose zone soil fungal communities from Angelo Coast Range Reserve, California, USA - CZODoug3_1_1_16fungal (Hybrid Assembly) | ecosystem: Environmental > Terrestrial > Soil > Vadose... | reverse complement strand
ATTGTAGAAACCCGCACGATTATCTAAACCCGCCCGATTGTCGAAACCCGCCCGTCCATCCAATACCGCCCGACTATCCCATACCTCCCGAATATCCAATGCCGATTGAGTGACCAATGCCGCCCGACTGTCCAGTGCCCGATTATTCGAAGAGGATGGCGGTAAGTTCATAGTTTTATTATCCGCAAACTGCAGGCCACGAGCTGAAAAAAAAAGAATTGAGCCTTTTTTTGGATTAAAAATGGGTGGATGCAAACCAAGATGCATGGATGCTCGTTCTTGGGAAGAGCAGCATAAAAGTAATATCAATTGAGTGGAGTGAAATGGAGAAAAATGGGCACAGACAGACCTATTGCACCCATAGCAAACTGAAGGGTGGATGAATCCGCGTCGATCTTCTTGACTGGTTCTAAGATGCATGAAAAAAGTCAATAACAAAATCAGAAAGAGATGTGCAATATGAAAAACGAATTGACGAACCTGCATCAGAAGCGTCGTTCATGTTGAGTGATGAATTGCAGGTCAGAATGGGGGAAATGTCGGAAATGGTAATGAAGGCAGTTTGATAGAGGGCGAAAGATAAGATTGACGTATAGACTTGGGAAGCGAACAATGATGCCGTGAACTTCGATCAAAGAAGCGGTTCACTTTGCAACATCTCACTTGTTGTCTTTCTTCACTTTCGTATCTACTTATATCTAGATCTGTCTGGATTATTATAATGTCTTCAACTCGTTCTAGTGCTAGAATTCAAGTCGACATAGATGCGGCTCAAGGCCGAATTCTTCATGCCTATCAAGCGGCCGTGGGAGACAAAACGGATGAGCGGCTGTGGGGTATACTAGCGTTGATGGTAAGTAATAAGAAATTTATGCTGAAATAAATGTGAAATGATTGATTTCTGTTATTAAATAGAGAGAACTCATGCCACTTGTACATGAAATTTACAAGTCGGGAACGGTCCCGATCGTGAGTCGTACGTTAATCAGTTTGTATATTGAGGTCGTCGAGTGCAATGGAAGCATTGCCGCTATCGACTTGCACCGGGTATCTGAAAACGATGCGCGTGTCGATACGAATCAGTTATGGATAGGACAACTGGACGGTACGAGCAATTTCATTTTAATTTATAACATGCTGATTGAATACAACAAAGCCGGCATTGTGACGAACGAACCCTCAGACACCACAAGTGATGTATCAGGTGAGGAAATGAGCGAGGTGGCAAAGGGAAAGCAGAGGCAGGTCGATACTCCCGAGCCCACAGGAAATCCGCCCACCGCGGCTTTGGAAACGAGCTCCGTAGCGCCAGGAAAGCGGAAACGGGTCGACAATCCTGAAAATCCGGGAGTTGAGCCAGTTCAACGGGTACGTACGGTACATATGTGACTTGACACTGACCATCAACAAACTTGTTTAATAGGGTCGTCGACGCTCAATTCGACAGGCATCGGCTGGCGCCACAACAACACGCCAGAGATCGGTTTCCTTTGCCCCAAGTCCGCAGCGACGTCGAGTTGCAAGCAACGCAGGAGCAGAGGATGACGAGCCAAATGAGGAACAAGTGGGTAAAGATTTGATTTTGAGAAGACTGTTATCGTTCAATGAATTCTAAGCAGCCCGGCAAACGATCCAAGATTATCGCGGACATCGATTCTAGCGGATATGTCGAAATTGACGAAGATTCAACTCAGGCGGCGGACGGTTTGGTAAGGATCTTCCAACCTCTCGCATTTTAATTGATTTACTGATCGGTTTCACAAGCAAAATCACGTTCGAAAGGTATGCGACTGGTGCATAAAAATGAATCGCCCGAACGAATGCCATGTCGGTGTAAGTGAGTCTGGGCGACGACGGCGAGCATGTGGGATTTGCACAAAATCCAAAAGACGATGCAGTCTCGTCGATGATGCCAGACAAAGCCGCACTCCTTCTGCTACCCCGTCCGCAAGAAAACGCAGTTCGTCGCGGCCTCAAACGCCCAAATCAAAACCTAAGGCGATTACCGTAAATGCTACGAAGAAAGCAACGGCCGCAAAGGCAAAGACTTCGAAAGGCGGCCCGTCACGGAGTACCAGTCAGGCAGCAAAGTCCCGGGTTCCCAATAGTCTAAGTAAATATATTCTTTCATTGAAAATCCGTATTCCCTAATTCTTTCCACTGATAATAGCTGCTCCAACAATCGCAATCCCTCCTTTTAAAGCTTTGATATCGAATTCTCAAACGCGCGCGGCCGACGCAGAGCTCAGGCCAACAGTCGAACTTGTTCAGCGGGACATACAAACTCTCCAGGACCGTCTCGCTAACACGGAACGATTTTTGGAGCAACTGGTGAGCGGGATTAAAAATCAACTAATGCAGGACAGTAGTACTGTTCCTGCCTGGTTGATTCCCCTTCTCGAACCGCCTGTGAATGGACCCACCGTGCCAAGAATCGACGACACTTCGGGTCATACAATCGGGCGCGCAATATATTCTCCTCAGTCACAACAACCGAAAAACATCGTATCGACACATTTTTCTATTAAAATGGAAGATGACGATGAATGGGACCAGAGTGAGTAAATAATAGATGGAATCCCCCCATCACCGCAAGTGTGCACCAACAACACATTTTACTGACATTAATTATGTACATTTTAGCACCGGCCTCGCCTGCACCTGTCGTGCGCCCACCATTGCTGAATTCTCCGCTCGAACGCCGCTCACCTACCCTTCAGGAGCCCCAATCCCGCCCGCTTTCACCTCCATCGCCTGAATCCCGCTCACCCGGCCTTCTACCGCTCAAATCCCGCCTGATTGACTCTACACCGCCTCAATCCCGCCCGATCGTCTTTCCACCGCTTCAATCCCGCCCGCCTGTACCTCCACCGCCTGAAACCCGCCCGACCATATCTCCGCCGTCTGAATCCCGCCCGATTATATCTCCACCGCCTCAATCCCGCCCGATCGTCTTTTCACCGCTTCAATCCCACTCGCCTGTACCTCCACCACCTGAAACCCGCCCGACTCTCTCTCCACCGTCTGAATCCCGCCCGATCATGTCTCCATCGCCAGAATCCATCCTCAATGCGTCCTTGCCACCGGGTCAATCGCGCACAGTTGTATCTCAAACTCCTCCATTTATTGGTCCAATGTTCTCTCACGACTTTCAGCTGCCTCCTCCTATCGATGCTGCCTCGGTAATGAGAGTACATCCGTTCTCATCGTTCAATCCCGGTCCCCAACACACCGAATCTCAATCCGTTGAACACACCGATCACCCCATGGCTGAATCTTCTGATACCATTCATGAAGCTATCAAGGACTTGGAAGAGAGGATGCAGGCTATTCAAGATTTTGGCAACAATTCAAACCATTTAGACGGTGGGGAAATCAAGGACCTGGAGATGAGCTGCATAGATTATTCCCCTGAAAAACATGAAGATTCAATGCATTAATTAAATTACATTCATTTTGATTATTTCAATGCCTTCTCAGTGAACAAAAATTCCTTTAGTTCAATCTGAAATCTCTCTCTGAATTGGCATCATCTCCAGGCGGTTCAAAGTAACGAACCCCGAACCGGTGCTTTCTCAGGCTTCTTGCGTGCAGTGCCACAACAAATTTTCCCAATTGTTGTAATCCTGATTCATCTAGACCTTCAACGAAATCAAGATGACAAGGTTAATCATCATTCAATTACTCAATAAAAATTGCTTTGCTAACATAAATACAGTTTTCCTGCATTAAAATTAATTGATGAGATAGCAGATACACTTTGGAAATCATTTCAGACAAAAATTCATTCAGACCATTTCGTGGCAGCACAGGATTTGGATGTTCCTCCTGGGTGGTCAAAACAATTGACCATTGACTGTGAGCATTTATCCTATGTGCTGGCAATTGCATACCATAATCATAGTGAGTAAATTTCATTGCTGGCCATAATCAATTCATAGAACATATTTCTAGTCAAACTCCCATGGAAGGCATCCGATTATGCAAATGCTTTGCCGCCTCGGCCGAACGGGTTTGCGGGACCCGTCGAGGAACATTTGGAAGAAATGTTTCCACCCCTATTTTCAAAGCCTTTCCCCCTGGTTTCAAAACCATCTTGTATTCTGGATTCCGAGGGCATCATTCTTGCCTGGTATTTGCCAGATGGTCTAACATGTTCAAGACAGGCAAGCCGATCCACCGCCTCTTCAGCTAGATTTTTGACCAATATTTACAGATGAAAATCTGGGAAGCTCTGGAGCATCTCCAACCAGTACTCAAGACAAGTACATCCACAAGCTCTTGGCGAAAATCCAGCACATTCTTCAAACCCAACTACGAATGTTTGCTGGCCAAGCCGGGTATTGTGACCATGTCCCCTGCTTGGTTCGAGCAGGCCCAGGATGTGAGTACCATGTTGTTACTCGTGCATTACAGCTAATGAATATTTTCTATTTACAGGGACCTGATTTCAACCTGCGTCCCTCCGTCACTCTCAAACCAACTGCCAGACGTTCACACTGTCGAGATTGGCTTCGCTCCAATGCTGATTCGGCCGCTCTGCTCAGCGGATTACTCCGAGTCATTCATCCAAATTTATTTGGGATGGCAAGGGCTGCAATGGTGAAGCTGGCAGAAATGGAGGAAGAGGATGACCTTATCAACAGTTGGACATCAGTCTTCAACGGGTGCCAGGTCATAAGTAACAGGGAGACACCCATCCATCGAGATAACTACTCTTGTTTTTCTTGGTACGATCTTTTATGCTCGGTCGGCGCATACCCCGGTGCGGACTTGGAGTTGACAAATGTCGGATTGACATTTCAATACAACACTGGTGCTATTTTCGCTCTGTGTGGACGCATCCTTCGCCACGGGGTATCTGCAACAGAAGGGGATCGAATGTGCTTGTCTTATTACATGAGGGAAAATGTACAGCACCGTCTGGGTTCTACGCCTGCTGGATGGAGTTATCGACAGGATCTTTGAATATTATTTTATTGCGTTCCTCTTCAAATATGTTGAAATTTTTTGAACTATGGTTTTCATATATCTATTGTTTTGCATATTACACCTTCAAAATGACTAAAAGTCTCGATTGACTTTCTTCGACCTCTGATTTCCCGCAAGGCCCTCAAATTCGGCCTGCCCCCTACTCCTCGTAACGATTGTCCTTGGGCTGTTTTCTGATTTGACCTCCTTGCCTCTGGCTTTTTTGCGAGCCCCATCAGCATCAGCATCATGCTTCCTCTTGGTTCCTTGTCCTCTGCTTGATCCTGCACCACCGCCACTCTCTTGCTCCGCTTCTGCCGACAACCTCTCCTTCTCCATATCTGCTAAAAATCGCTTCTTACTCCGTTCCAATGCCTTCTCACGCATATCTTGCAGTCTCCTTTTCCTGGCGTCCTCCTGCATGGAGTATGACGGGCTCGATGACTTGGCATTGGAGTCGGAGTCAGATTCTGAGTCGGCTGAGATCCTGTCCTCCTGAGGTGTTGAAGGCTTGTTTTTATCCTTCGATGCCACTCTATGCTTGTCCCTCGCTGGAGCCTTACCCTTGTCCCCACCTTGAGCTCTTCCCTTTGACTTCGACCTCGCGCGCGGCAGACTGTCATCAGAGTCGGTTTCGGTGTCTGGCTCCAAGTTATGAGGGGTCGGCCCAGGTTCTTCACCCGTGTCAGATATCTCGTCATCTTCTTCCTCCCACCTCACAGACCTTCCTCCCCCACTTTTCTTCGACGAAACTTTCAATTTTCTCGCTTTGCCCTTTCCTTTTCTGTCACAGTCAATGATTTGTCCGGTCGACCGATCTTTGTAGGCCTTGAATTGGAATGGAATGCGAACTCGGCGGTTGTTCTGTCGTCCGTACCAATATTGCAACAACTGAACAATTTGAGTCTTGTTCATTTTCGATGGATCCCTTTGCATCTCGAAGCCAGGTGGAAGAAATTGGTCTTCGATAAAGTCCACTTGTTGTGATGCAATTGCTCCCCAGGGGATGACCGCCTTTCCATACCCGGAATCGAGTCCTAAGTGATTTTCAGCATGTACGGCCACATTGGATAAAAAAATTAGACCCAACTGTAATTGAGAGTCATGTAGTCCCGTACAATTGGGTGCAAATCATCGAATACCATTGAAGCGTCCATGACTGTGTCGGGAAGCAATGGTCGATCATCTTCGCCAACCTCCAGTTTTACAACTGGCTTCTGTTTTTTGGGCCGCCTATCTTCCTCGGAATCAGAATCCTCCGCATCCCCATCTGTTTTTTGCGTATGGGTATAGAAGTTGACATCCCAACAATTGAAATATACACACCAAAGACATCTTCGGCAAAACGGGCCCATTCGGTGAGTATAGGTTTCTCCATCCATCGGGGTCGAACTTCAGCCAAAGGCCGAGCATTCATTTCCCCGTTGAAGTCGTAGCTTTTGAACGATGCTCAGTAAATTCTCCTACAAATGTGTGGCTAGACTTACTCAGAAATCTCAACCGCCCCACTCTTTTCTTTCTGAGCAGTCAAGACAAATATCCTCATTCCAAGTTGAGTCCACATTTTCTGTGCGAAGTCGCGGACATATCGATGAGCATGCTTCGCAGCCAACCTTGATAATAATCAGATCACATTTAAAAATAGGGGGGCAAACCCACTCTTGCTGCACCGCTTCAGGTGGAGATCTCTCTGTCCACTCCCGTGCCATTTCTCTATATTTTTCCCGATCTTCCTCTGTTAGCGTCTCAGTGACATAGTTCGACAAAACCTTCTGATAAACTGCGAAGAAGCCGGTTGATCCCTTGGGGCATCCACTTGCTTCCATGGTCAGATCTTCCACTTCCTGCTTGAGTACCTTCCCGACCACTTGGGTGAGGCTCCAAGCCCTAACTGGATTGTTGGTCTTCTTTTTTCTTCGACCATGGTTTCCAAGATAATGTGTAACCACCTGTAATTTTGAGCAATCAGCATAGATATTGAAGCATTGATGATACACATCACCTTGGTCATTGTAGCCACCCTCTCTTTCCGGCGCTTTTTGCCATCCTTGTCGTTATCAGGAACTGCAGGGAATAAGGCAGCCAGTGCATCTTTTAAGATACCCTTTCGTTCTTTACGAGATGCTTGGCTATATGTATCAGTGAACCCATCCAGTGTTGTCTTCTGTTCATCTGTTAGCTTTGTGATAGTATTAGTCATTGCTGGTAATTTCAAGTGGGGTAGAGGAAAGAGAGTTGTACTTGATATTTTAGGCAATACCATTCTCGTGATCGGACTTTTGCCGATGAGCAGCAAAACCACCAGGCCTCATTGTCACCACATTCAGAATATCTGACCTCTGTATCTCTCCCAAAAATTGTCCTAATAAGTAGAGATCCATTACCACTTGTCTACAGAGTCAATTTGTAGGGCATCAATCACTGTGTGTGTCCTGCCAGTGATCGGCCGGATTCGGTAGTATTAGAAAATCGGAGTATATATCTGTTACCCCATTAAGCAGGTAGTGTTCACCTTTTTTGTAATATATACATATATAAACAAGCCTTGCAATGGATCAGCCAACCAGAAAGATAGAGAATGATAGCCATCAAGGCCCCAGAGTATAGAACCTGTAGTAAAGTGGACAACTTTATGCCCAAGCCATGGTGGCATAGCCGGTTTCATATTTTCCAACATTTACTATTCATCATTGAAGGAGGTCAAGGGACAGTCATCATTCATATTCATTGAATTAATAGTACTAGATAGTCCTTCCTATGCCACCCAATGGAAACACCCGGAGTCATGCTTCTCCTCCATTAATAGTGTTCCACAACTCTTGAGGCATGCTGTGATCTAATAATGCCTCTGCTCAAGCTGATGTTTTTACTAAAAAATTGAATTGAATAGATATAACTTCAAAGATATTGGAGGAGGTAGATGGGATCAAATTCAAGTGATCTGAGTCAACTACCAACATTAAACCATCTGAACAGCACTTAGCGAGCTATCATATGCACAGTTAAAAACTCCCCCACATGTCAATCAATTTTTAGCTGTTCATATAACTCATCAATGGCTCCTCAGATCACTTAATGTTGACAATGGATCCCTTATTTTGTGATGCCATGTAGCTCCTCCAATATCCTCTCGAAATTCTACCTATTTAATTGCTTTTTCTAGCTAAAACACCAGCTTGAGCTGAGGCAACATCATAGCTAACATGAATGCTGTCTCACTCTGTCTCATGTCATTCAACTGGGGAGACGTCATGGGAGATGGATAAATCCCACTCTAAATCATTGTTTGAACTTGCAATTTTTTGAACTAAGTAATCTTTCTTTCAATTCTAAGGTGAAGCTGCTCCAGTGGCCATGCCTTACCTGTCTTCCTCACTATATTATGTATTGCACAATGGTGATACATTTTTCCAACTGTAGAACTTGGTCATATGTATTCTTTCCTGGAAATGTTTCAACAATTTTTGTTTCCACAGAAGACTTGAGTATATTTTCATTGTAATAACAGACTGAGACGAAAGGGTGATTCATGTATATCTGAGATTGTGTTGAACCTCCAGGCTCCAATATTCCTATGCATATGAAGATGATATTTTCTGGCTAGGTGCATGTATTTGAAGTCTCACTGATGATAATAACATAGTATAGGAGTGAATTCTTTAGTTGAAGCCAAGTTCACAGTTTGACAATCAGCCACAAGTAACAACTTCGGGACAGACACATTGAATACACTACTAGTACATGTAAAGCAAGATTGTGATAAACCAAAAATGTACACCATTCAAAATTATGGAAGACATGTCAATTAGTAGCTGTGTAGGTGGTGCCAACTCAATTCTATTGTAGCTACATGAGCCATGAAGTAGCATGGGTTTCCATATTTGTCCGGTTTCCCAATGTGGTATATGCTCATCCCGCTTGCCAGTTCCTCGTTGTACGATAGCTCATGGGCAAAACCCACCACCAAAAGTCTAACCTATTCATCAGACATGTTCGATATACCACAAAAAATACTACTAGAGGACCTAAAGTGGTCAGACATCAGGTAAAGGAGGCAACATTTCGGTCAAGTCCTTCAAAGGCCAGGAGCAGTTCGCAAACTCATCAAGACCCCTCATATGACAACAATGACAATTTTTATCAGGAGTATAGTGGTATAGGAGGAAAGGTACTCTGAATTTACACTTCACTTGAACGCTGACTCAATCTTCAATGGCAGAGCCAAAATGACTACCTCCGAGATTTCCTCCAGAAACGTACTAAATATGTCTCTGAGATTTTGACAAGAGAAGCATGTCCAGATGAGAATAGAGATTGTGTTGGGTGTGGGATCAGGGAGGGATCATGGAGATGCCAGGATTGTATAGGGAATGGATGCCATTGCATCCAATGCTTCCGTGAAGCTCACCGATTACAACCATTTCACCGAGTGGAGCATTGGAGTGGAACTCATTTCGATCCAGCATGGCTTTGTCAAGCTGGTGTTGAGATTCATCTAGGTCATGGAGGAAAATCTTGCCCGAAAAGTGACATCCTGAAGGGGGAAACATCTGAAGAAGAGGATTTGGACGGAACTGACTCCGAGGATGAGAAGGAGACTTCTGGTGTGGAATCTGAATGGGAGGATGAATTCTGCTCCGATCCTCAGCCGACTGGAACTTCACCTCTGCCTGAGCTGAAAGGCAAAGGAGCCACTTTGGTGATCGACTCCTCCGGACTTCATAACATTCGGATTCATCCTTGCCACTGCTCAGGGTCATTGCCAACAGATATCCAATTTCTACGGATGGGATTTTTCCCTACCAGTTTCATAAATATCAAGACAGTCATAACGTTCAAAGCACTGGAGGATCAAAGGTTGGACAATTTGGAATGCAAGACTGCGGTGCTCCGATACTGGAATAAACTCCGGAGGAAAACTTCAGTTGATGCCTGGCTATTGTTACCAGTAAGTTTCATATATTTATTTGTCCTTCACATGCTTCAATTGACAATCAAATTCTTTTCACAATGATGGTATTCAGAATCGTTACCGTGAACTCTTAAGGGTCACACGAATGTGGCGAAATATACAAAACATCATCCAATACGGGTTTGCACACACCAGAACGGATGTAGGTCCTGGAAGCTTGGTAACATTTTGTCCGACTTGCCCACAGCCAGGTATTAACCTGCCAGACAATTGGGAGGAAGACCCCCAGCAGTCAGTGCCCATTTCCTTACCGCTGTTCAGATCATGAATGCTGAAGTTTAGATTTCTCAATAGATGGAAGTTCACTAGGGGATATGTGTTTGACGGAAACTTCTCTGCAGAGCAACTCAAAATGAAAAGACCAGAGGACGATGTTCATTTGGCCGATGGAACAGGGTTTCTGACAGCTGAAGCCCGATATCAGGAACATTTAAAGGTGGCGATAGAAATCAAGGAGGTAAGAGACTAACAACATCAAAGTGCAAAGTTGAATCTCAACAACTTGAACCGTCTCAGAAAAAAACCTGTCACGAATATGTGGCCCAGAACGGTATTAATCAATGTTCACACCACACATTATATACTGGAATAGGAGCAGGGGCATGTGCGCGCCATGGGTGTTATGTTCCTGGCGGGGTTGTTAACTTTACTAAAGGGGAGAAGTAAGTTTCACCATGTCAACAATCTTGATATTATGTTCACGATGTTTACAGGCAGATGAACATGGATTATTGCGTGAATTCTGCCCTCCATTATAACATGGAAGGAATTCGGCGCGTGATATTGTACTATGATATCATGTGTCAGTTCTGGAAGAATTTCCGGAGGAGATTTCGGGGTAATCGTTACTTACACTTGCCCACCGATGTCGAAATTTTGAGAGCCATTGGATTGTTTCATGTCCATGGCCATGTGGACTCCTGCTATGCGCGCTATGCTCCAAGCTTTATCGAGGGAGCAGGACAGATTGATGGCGAGGTGTTGGAGACCCTTTGGGCTGTTCTCAATTTGATACATTCAAGCATCAGAAGGATGTCGACTTCTCACAGACGTGAAACTCTTGACGACCATATGAATGATTCCAACTGGAAGAAGCTTGTTGGGATGGGTGAGTAAATTTCAAATACACTACAGCGACGGCGACCTATTGACAACTTGAATGTTAGTTGAACGACTTTGCAAAAAGTTGCCAGTGGCCATCGATTCTGCCAAAGAAGCCGAGGATGCCTTCCAGGTCATTACTGACACAGCTGATCCCCTGAAGGTATCCGAATGGACACGGCAAGCAGAAGAAGCGAAGGTAAATAGGAATGTGTGCCCGGAGGTGATGGATATATATGACATGCAAAGGACTCCAGGTTGGTCAACAATTATTGGACAATTCCGTTGAGATATCGACATTCATTGATGTCACAGCTAAAAGCAAAGCGCAAGTCCATCTGGAGCTCTTGGAGGAAGACAAGTCTTCAGCAGGAACTCAAGCTTGCAAGCTGATTGCAGAAGGCATCAAGATTGAGGAAACGCAGTAAGCCTTAACATACTCTGCGACACGATGCATGCTAAATTCCACATTCAAGGTTAACCTTACATGCATTCGTGCGACGGATGGGCCGCAAGCCACCTACCGCTGAGATTATAGCACTGAAGGAAAGGCGAGCGCGATTGCAGGATCGTATCGACCAATTCTCTGGTCATGTTGCTGCAGCGTGGCCAACCAGATATAACGAGAACCTGCCCTCATTGGTTCAAGAATTGTTGGAAGCGGATGACTTGTTGTCTGACGAATCGGAGGATGAAGAGGGCGATGACTTTACAAGAAGAGCTCAATGGCAAGCCGAATGGGCTCCCGAACTGGCTACTTTGGCCCTACCATCAACTTTGGGTTGTGGAGCATGTGAAAGCATTGGGTATCGCAGTCTTGTAGAGAAGGAGAAGAAACTACGCATGGGTCAGGCAAATGATGCTCTGCTAGGAATCCGTGTCGCCCTCAGCAGCAAAGCCATATTATTCCGCGGCTTGCGAGAGGCGACTTCCAAGACCAAAAGGAATCGATCTTGGGACCAGATTAAATCGACTGCAGGAAGTGCCCGCCACCACGTTCGCATTTATCTTCATGCTCGGAAAGCATTGCTTCGTCTAGGCGCGTCCAATGATGAACTAGCTAAATATCAACCTTTGACAAGGGAACAACTGAAAATCACGGCCGCACGCATTGACCCCACGTTAAGGGGAACACGAAATTCCAGCTTGGCGTGGTTTTGGACCATTGATGTTCGAGGTGACTGTGAGACCGAAGGAATGGAAGAATGTAAGTGTTTTTTGCACTGAACCAATCGACCTTGCTGATATGTCAAAAATTTAGTTTACAGAGTCCATTGGTTAAAGGCGAACACCCGAAAAGATCGGTGGAAAGAGGAACTAACGCTCATTGTAAGTGAAATGGACTGGACAGAACGATTTTTCCATTACATGTCAAAAACATGGAAAAATTTGGAATTAGAGGAGGCGAGAGGAGAACGGTCGGGCGAGGAAGAGTTGTCGAGCCACAATAAGTCAGGTGGAGAAGACAAATCGAGCGGAGAAGCCCAGTCGGGAGTAAGACCGCCGCGTGCTGACAATATATACACTCGATCATTAGCAGTATATGCTGCTAGAGAACGTGCAAAGTGGAACCAGATGGCTGTCCGCGCTCATGCGGCCTTTTCGGCCATTCGGCTGAAACACGGAATTGAACAATAGTATTAGTTACCCTGTCGCAATGTAATATTGTTATACTGTAACACCATGTCCGCTTCGCAGTCCCATAGTGATTCTGATGATCAGATGTCTGTTTCTGAGGTGGAGGAAGTCCATGTGGAGGACGCTGGAGTTGATGATCCCTTGACTTGGTCGGTTAGCGGTTTGCAGAAAAAGCTGGATTTGCGGGCGGCTCGTTGTTCAGCCGCTATTTTTCACCCAGAGCTGGATGAGAAGGTGTTGCTGACGGGGTTGAAATTTGAGCTGGTGAGAAAGACCCTCATCAATTATCAATTATCATCATTAACAGCTGGAGTAGACTGAAGCGGCGAAAGTATTGGGTCTAGCACAGCTGCTGGGAATCGAGCTACAAACACACGGACTGTTTGCCAACCTGACGAAAGAATTTCAAAGCTCTTCGGTGGATTTTACGCAATTGCGATCTACTCTTCCCCGCGTGTCGCTTGATAGGAAATTTAGCGATACTTGGTGGCTAGATGAGAATGGACAGCTGTTCATCCCTCAATCTGTAAGCCGGTCCTGTCATTATCATGCAAGGTCCTATTAACCCTGTTTTCATAGTATGCCGCAACGAAGGGTTTTCGTGTAAAGATGACCGAGGGAACACTCCGTTTGCAACAGCTCCATAAAGAAATTGCAGAGGACAATCTGCAAACTTACTACAAGCATGGGGATGAGCTGACAGAAGTTTCTGATGCTCTCAGTTCTTTTCGCTTATCCATGAAAAAAATTTCGGGAGAGTCTGAATAGTAAACATAAAAAAACACACAATCGCGAGAACTCTAATAATGTATCAGACATTTATGCCAAAGAAATTACTCATTACATTTGTTCACATCCAATCACTTCCAAATTTCAATCAGTGAGTGTGATTTGTTCAGCAACATTTTAACAAAATATTCAGCTGAATATGATACATCAATGTAGTGGCAAGTCAGAACAAGACTTTCACCCCAGAAGACTTTGTGTTACCTCAAATCTCTCTGAGCCGTCAAGCAGATGAAGTTGGTGACCAGAGCAGAAGAGAGTTTACCCCAGAAGATTTCGCATTACCTCCCCCTCCATTGATTGGCAATGCTCCTGGTCATGTATCGGACTTGTCATCAAATTTGGCAACACTGTCCATTCATAATCCACCTCCTCGCAAACATTCAACGCTTGCGCCTGGATCTTTCAATGTGGCTGACTTTGTCTTGCCTCCTCTGCCGCTTCAGCGTGCTGTAACCTTACCTCCACCCATCCGCCGTGGCTTCACTCCTGCAGATTTCGTTTTACCATCCCTTCCTAGTCGGCAATTATCTTATTCTCAGCAGCATATGAATCTTTCAGATTTCTCACTACCGCCTTTACCCAAAATATCTCGTCCGCTTCGTAGCTTACCTCGTGCTCACACAGCACCCCCATTGGCTTCTATGCCGCCCGCTTCTATTCCGCCCGCTTCTCACCCGCCCGCTTCTATTC
>Ga0137415_10004257_pt1 | contig 14164 bp, 9 predicted proteins | sample CZODoug3_1_1_16f_FD_183082 | JGI IMG/M metagenome (GOLD analysis project Ga0137415, IMG submission 183082) | Vadose zone soil fungal communities from Angelo Coast Range Reserve, California, USA - CZODoug3_1_1_16fungal (Hybrid Assembly) | ecosystem: Environmental > Terrestrial > Soil > Vadose... | reverse complement strand
GCGATGGCCTGCCGCATGCGCGTCTCGGCGCGATCCATCAGGACGGCGATGGCCGAGCGGATCGTCGCGGCGCCATAGCGGGCGGCCAGACCCTCGATGCGCTCCGCCGCCTTCTTGCACGTGCCCATCATGGCCTGGAAGTCGCCCTGGCGCTCCCTCGGTCCGCGCATGTTGCTGAAGATGACGTCGAGCACCGCCTGGTTCGGGCGGCCGCGGTCGACGATCCGGATGGGCGGGATGCGGACACCCTCCTGGAAGATCTCCGTGGCGCCCCCGGAGAGGCTGCCCGGACTCATTCCGCCCACGTCGCCCCAGTGGGCGCGAACGACGGGGAAGACGAAGAGGCCGCCGTCCGCGAAGAGGGGATAGATCATGGCCACGTCGTTGAGGTGGGTGCCGCCGGTGTAGGGGTCGTTGTGCAGGAAGATGTCGCCCGGATGGATGTCGTCGCCGAACTTCTCGCCCACTGCCTTCATGGACCAGGCGATGGGCACGATGTGGAGCGGATGGTCCTGTCCCTTGGACATGGCCACGATCTGGGCAAAGCCGTCCATGAGCACGCAGGAGAAGTCCTCGCCCTCGTAGAGGATGGACGAGTAGGCGGTGCGCACGAGGGTGACGCGCATCTCGCGCACGATGGACGCGAAGGCCTCGCGGAGCACCTCGAGGGTGATGGGGTCGATCATGCGGTCGTCTCGCGATCGAAGCGCAGGTTGCCCTGCTCGTCCAGGGCGCCGCGCCAGCCCGGGGGAATGACCGTCGTCGCGCCGAACTCCTCCACGATGGCCGGGCCCCGCAGGAGGGCGCGCGCGGGCAGGCGCTCCCGCTCCCAGACCGGGCAGTCCCGCGGCGCATCCTCGAACCAGACCGTCCGGCGCTCCACCAGCGCGGCGTCGAGGGAGGTCGCGGCCGTCGTGTGGCGAGCGGGGGACGGCTTGGGGACTTGCCCGTAGGCCGCGAGCCGGGCGTTGACGAGCTCGATCACTGCCGCCGGGTCGGCGTGGCCATACGTCTCGAGGTGCCGGCGGTGGAACGCGGCCTGGATGGTCTCGAGCGCATCGGGGGCCATGACATCGCCCACCGCCACGTTCAGCTCGAAGGCCTGACTCTGGTAGCGCAGGTCGAGAGAGCGAAGCAGCCGCTGCTCGTCCGCGGCGAATCCCTCGAGCTCGAGTTGGCGCCGCGCGGCGCCCTCCATCTCCGCGAAGAGGTCGTGGAGCACGGCCATCCGCTCGCGCAGCGGGCCGACGCGCGTGCGGACATCGTCGTGCTTGATGTCGGACGCGAGCAGTCCCAGCGCCGAGAAGTTGCCCGGATGCCGCGGCACCAGCACCGACGGAATGCCCATGGCCTCGGCGAGGGCGAGGGCATGCATCGGTCCCGCGCCGCCGAAGGCGATCAGCGTGAAGTCGCGGGGATCGTGGCCGCGCTGGATCGAGATCTCCCGGATGGCGGAGGTCATGCGGGCGACGGCGATGGTGACGATGCCTTCGGCGAGCTTTTCCACCGTGAGTGATCCGCCCTGGCGCTCTGCGAGATCGGCGACGGCCGCGCGGGCGAGGACTGGATCGAGCGCGATGCTGCCTCCGAGCCGCCGGTTTGCCCCGATGCGGCCCAGGACCACGTTGGCGTCGGTGACGGTGGGCTCGGTGCCACCCAGGCCGTAGGCCGCGGGCCCCGGGGTGGCTCCCGCGCTGCGCGGCCCGACGTGAAGGCTGCCGTCGACGTCGAGCCAGGCGATGGAGCCGCCGCCCGCGCCCACGGTGTGCATGTCGATCTGGGGCACCTTCACGGGGAAGGCGCCCACCATGCCGTCCGAGGTCGTCAGGGGCGTGAGGTTGCGGACCAGGCACACGTCGGTGGACGTTCCGCCCATGTCATAGGTGATGAGATCCCGGATTCCCGTGGCCTCGCCCACGAAGCACGCCTGGCTGACGCCGCCCGCGGGCCCCGAGAAGATGGTCTTGATGGGGAGACGGCGCGCCGTCTCCGTCGTCATCATGCCGCCGCTCGAGGCGATGGTGAGGACGCCGTGAGTGTAGCCGGTGGCGAGAAGCCGCTCCTCGAGGCCCGTCAGGTAGCTCTCCATGAGGGGCTGGAGGTAGGCGTTGAGCACGGTGGTCGAGAAGCGCTCGAACTCCCGGTACTCGGCCACGACCTCGGCCGAGCACGACACGGGCAGGCCGGGGTGCCGACCCTTGGCCGCGTCGGCCACCGCGCGCTCGTGCGCGGGATTCAGGTAGGAGTGCAGGAAGCACACGGCGAGCGCCTCGGCGCCGCCGGCCAGCGCATCCTCGAGGGCCCGCTCCACGCTGGCGGGGTCGAGGGGCACCAGCACCGAGCCGTCGGCCGTCAGTCGCTCGGTCACCTCGAACCGGTGGCGGCGTTCCACCACCGGCTTGGGCCGGACGAAGGTGGGCACGAAGAGGGCGGGAATGTTGCGCTTCGTGCGTCCGATCTCGATCAGGTCACGGAAGCCGGCCGTGGTCACCACGGCCACGCGCGCGCCGCGCCGCTCGAGCACCGCGTTGGTGCCGACGGTGGTGCCGTGGACGAGGCGGCGGACGTCGCGGCTCGCGATGTCGAGCGCCTGGAGGCCGGACAGGACGGCGGCGGCCTCGTGGCGCGGCCGCGACGGCACCTTGGTCACGACCACGCGGCCGGTGCGGGACTCGACGGCGGTCAGATCGGTGAAGGTCCCGCCGACATCGATGCCCACGATGAACATGCGGGGATGATAGCAGAGTGTTCCGCAGGCGGCGGCTCCATGCCCCTTCGTGGCGGGCGGAGAAACAGCAGCGCCTCCGCGAAAAAGACAAGGGCCTCGGAGAGTCTCTCTCCGAGGCCCTTGGTACTGGCGGTGTGCGGTTCCCCGCGCGGTTTGGGGTTAGAAGTCGCCACCGTGCGGCATGGCCGGCATGGCGTGCTTCTCGTCTTCCGGCATGTCTGCGATGATCGCCTCCGTCGTCAGGAGCAGAGACGCGATCGAGGCCGCATTCTGCAGCGCGATGCGCTCCACCTTCGTCGGGTCGATGATCCCCGCCTGCATCATGTCGACGTACTCGTTGGACTCGGCGTCGAAGCCGTGGGCCACGTCCTTGGCCGCCTTGACCTTCTCGACCACGACGGAGCCCTCGAGCCCCGCGTTCTGGACGATCTGCCGGATCGGCTCCTCGAGCGCGCGCCGTACGATGTCGGCCCCGGTGGCCTCGTCGCCGGAGAGCTTGAGGGTGAGGCTATCGAGGGCCTTGGAGGCGCGGAGAAGCGCCACCCCGCCGCCGGGCACGATGCCCTCCTCGACGGCCGCCCGCGTGGCGTTGAGGGCGTCCTCCACCCGCGCCTTCTTTTCCTTCATCTCGGTCTCGGTGGCCGCCCCTACCTTGACGATGGCCACGCCGCCCGCGAGCTTGGCGAGCCGCTCCTGGAGCTTCTCTTTGTCGTAGTCCGAGGTGGTCTCCTCGATCTGCATCCGGATCTGCTTGATGCGGCCCTCGATGGCGCCGGTCTTCCCGCCCCCCTCGATGATCGTGGTGTTGTCCTTGTCCACCACGACCTTCTTCGCCTTGCCGAGGTCCGCGAGCTTGAGGTTCTCCAGCTTGATGCCCAGGTCCTCGGTGATGGCCTTGCCTCCCGTCAGGGTGGCGATGTCTTCGAGCATGGCCTTGCGACGGTCACCGAAGCCCGGCGCCTTCACGGCACAGCAGGCGAGGGTCCCGCGCAGCTTGTTGACCACGAGCGTGGCCAGGGCCTCGCCCTCCACGTCCTCGGCGACGATGAGGAGCGGCTTGCCGGACTGGGCCACCTGCTCGAGCAGCGGGAGCATCTCCTTCATCACGCTGAGCTTCTTCTCGTGGATCAGGATGAGGCAGTCCTCGAGGACGGCCTCCATGCGGGCGGGGTCGGTCACCATGTAGGGAGACAGGTAGCCGCGATCGAACTGCATCCCCTCGACGACGTCGAGAGTGGTCTCCATCCCCTTGGCTTCTTCGACCGTGATGACGCCGTCCTTGCCCACCTTGTCCATGGCCTCGGCGATCAGGCTGCCGATGGTCTTGTCATTGTTGGAGGCGATCGTCGCGACCTGGGCGATCTCCTTCTTGTCCTTGGTGGACTTCGACAGCCTCTTCAGCTCGTCGACCACCTTCTCCACGGCCTGCTCGATGCCCCGCTGGAGGCCCATGGGATTCGCCCCCGCCGTCACGTTCTTCAGGCCCCCGCGGTAGATGGCCTGGGCCAGCACGGTGGCGGTGGTGGTCCCGTCCCCGGCCAGGTCCGAGGTCTTGGAGGCCACCTCCTTGATCATCTGGGCCCCCATGTTCTCGTAGGGGTCCTTGAGCTCGATCTCCTTGGCGACGGCCACGCCGTCTTTCGTGATGGTGGGGCTGCCGAACTTCTTGTCGAGGACGACGTTCCGTCCCTTCGGCCCCAGGGTGACCTTGACCGCGTGGGCGACGACGTTGACGCCACGCAGGAGCGCCGCGCGGGCGTCTTCCTTGAACAGCAGTTGCTTTGCCATGGATTAAGTTCCTCTCAAGTGGGTGCAGCCGATCGACGGCGGCCGAAGCGACCGTCTAGGAGCCGAGAATGCCGAGAACGTCCTCCTCCTTCATGATCAGGTACTCCTCGCCGTTCAGGGTGACCTCGCTGCCCGAGTACTTGCCGAACAGCACGCGATCGCCGGCCTTGACGTCCAGGGGGGTCTTCTTGCCGTCCTCGTTGACCGTGCCTTTGCCGACGGCGAGGACCTTGCCCTCCTGCGGCTTCTCCTTGGCGCTGTCCGGGATGATGAGGCCGCCGCGGCGAACCTCTGTCTCCTCGATCCGTTGGATCAGGATGCGGTCGTGGAGCGGGTGCAGGGTGGTCTTCAGTGCCTGGGCCATGGTGCGGATACCTCCCTCTTTCGGGTGTGTACGGCGGTCAGGACGCGGGAGTGGCGAGATCGAACACCATCCACTTTCCTGGACGGGTGCGGGCCAGACCTCACGGTGATCGACGCTCGCGAGAGCCTCGGCGAAGCCGGCTCGGTGCGGGACTCCTCGGCTTCGTAAGATTTCCCTTGACCCTCTATCGCATATATATCATAGTATAAATTATATAACAACAATATAATATACAGCCCAGGAGGCTCTCGCGCCAAACTCCTGGCCCGGACGAGGAGACCGACCGCGGGACGGCGAGGATGGCGGTGTTCACGATGTCCACGGAACGAGTGCGAGACGAACGGGGGAACGGACCATGGAAGCGACGAAGCGGAAGCTCAGCCTGGGGGAGCGGTGGAGTGCAACCCGACCGACGAAGACGATCGTCTTCTGGTCGTGGGTGGCCTCGATCGTGGTGACGATGATCATTGGCTTCACGTGGGGCGGGTGGGTGACGGGGGGGACGGCCCGGAGCATGGCCGCGACCACCGGCGAAGAGGCTGTCGTCAAGCGTCTGGCGCCGATGTGCGTCGTCCAGTTCAAGCACGATCAGCGGAAAGACCAGAAGCTGAAGGGATTGAAGGAAATAGGGACGTACGAAAAGGCCGACTTTGTGAAGAAGCAAGGCTGGGCGACGATGCCGGGCGAGCCGGAGCCCGATGCCAAGGTGGCCGACGAGTGCGTCAAGCTGCTCATGCTGATCAGCTAGCCAAACTCCTGCTCTCACCAGACCGCGCCTCTGGTTCAGTCTTCCGCGTTCCAGAGCGCGCCATCCCTGCGGAAGCGCTACCCGGAGGCTGATCATGGCGCACAAACTATTCATCGGGGGCCTGTCCTTCTCCACGTCCGAAGAGCGCCTGCGTGAGCTGTTCGCCACCGCCGGTGGTGTCGAAACGGCCGCGGTGGTCACGGATCGCGACACCGGCCGCTCGCGGGGCTTTGGTTTCGTCGAGATGGCCACGGCCGAAGATGCCGACGCAGCGGCCAAGAAGTTCAATGGCCAGATCGTGGATGGCCGCACCCTGAAGGTCGAGGTCGCGAATTCATCCGGGTCGGGCCGCGCCCGGAGCAGTGGCGGACGCGGAAGCGGCGGCGAGAACCGCTGGTAGGGGCCGACCATACAAGTCGTGGCGTACTCGACCCCGTCGAGCGGGGGGTGGTACTGGCGCATCATGGACTATTCCGGCGAGCTCGTGGAAGAGTCGCGCGAGCGCTTTCCGACGATCGGCGAGGCCGTGGCGCAGGGAGCGAAGAGGCTCGGGCAAATGAACCTGGCGGCGGCGGGACCGGTGAATACCGGACTGAGCCGTACCCCACCCGCCCCGCGGTTCTGAAGCCGCTCGGGCGCTCGCGCGGCAGGGCGGCTCGGGGTGGAGGGCGAGCCCCGCGCCGTCAGGCGTGGGTGTGCCACCACCGTTGACCGACGATGACGCTCGCGGCCCCCGCGAATGCCACGAGCGCCATACCGAGCCACCCCGCCTCGGGGGTGAGGGCGAGGGCGTGGAAGACCACCGTGCCCACGAGGCTTCCCGCGAGGCCGAGGAGAAGGTCGGCGCGCCACCCATACCCGCCCGGCCTGATGAGGACGCCGGCGAGGCCACCGGTCACCAGTCCCGCCAAGACCCAGGTCATGAGCGTGTCGAGGTGCATGAGGCGTTCCCCTCTCTGCCTGATCGGCCGGCCGGAGGACCATCTTCCACATTTTTCTGGACACTCGATATATAACATAGTATATAAAGTATGTGTACCATAACTTATATGCCGAAGCCTTTCCCGACAGCGCCGGAGGCAGGTCAAGTCGGCAGAACACGGAGGTGGCGATGTTCGAGGACAAAACCCGAGTTCTTCTCGTGGTTCCGCAACAGATCCTGGACCGGGCGCGGGTGTTCGCCGGATCCGCCACGACCAGGCTCAAGCGGCCCGTGAGCCTCCAGATGGTCCTTCGCGCCCTCATCGACGAGGGGTTGAAGCGCAACGGGGATCGGGCGGTTCTCGCGAACGTGGAGGCACAGGTGCAGGCGGTCCGGAGGATCCGGAGCCGGGCGGGCCGCGCGAGCATCGCGGGGAAATACCAGGGGCCCCAGAAATCGAAGGGCTGATGTCGAAGCCTGAGTTCGTGTGGTCATCCACATGCACGGCGTCCTATTCACGCACATGTGACTGGAGAACATGATGACACATCACCTGTTGATCGTCCCGCTCGTGGCCGTGATCCTCGCCCAGCTCGCCGCCATCGCGACGTCCGTATACCTGCATCGGGGTCTCGCGCATCGGGCCCTGCGGCTGCATCCCGCCGCGGATGTCTGCTTTCGGGCAATCCTCTGGCTCACCACGGGCCAGAACCGTCGGGAATGGGTGGCCGTCCACCGCAAGCACCACACCTTCACCGACCAGGAGGGCGATCCCCATAGCCCTCGACTGTTCGGGATATGGCGTGTCCAGCTCTTGAACGTGTACTACTACGTGCGGGAAGCGCGCAAGCCGGCGACGCTCCGCACCTTCGCGCCGGATATCACGGAGGACTGGTGGGATCGGGTCGTCTTCTCCTGGGGCCTGAGTGGCCTCGGGGTCGGCATCGCGCTCCTGTGCCTGACGTTCGGCGTCTGGACCGGCCTGGCCGCGGGACTGCTGCACGCGGTCCTGTACGTCTTCGTGCTCTCCCCGTTGATCAATGGCCTGGGGCACTGGCGAGGGGCGCAGAACTTCGTGAACACGGCCTACAACTCTCGCGCCCTCGCCTGGGTGACGGGCGGCGAGAGCCTGCACAACAACCACCACGAGCATCCGCGCGCCCCGAAGTTCAGCATGGCCCGGTTCGAGTTCGATCCGTCGTGGGTGATCATCCGGTGCCTGGCCGCCGTCGGACTGGCGGAGATCACCGGGGTGCCCGTGCGGGTTCCTCGGAGCTGATCGCCCCGGGCAAGCGAGCCGACGAGCCTCGAACTCGCCCGGGCCGCCGTGCCGAATGAGCGCCGTCTGTCGAGTCTCCACGAGGTTCGCGCGCCGACGCCACCAGCGTAGGGAGGAAGGGATGAAGCGCCCGCAGTTGAGGGTTCTCAAGTCGGGCCTCGCGCCTGAATACGTCGCCGAGCCGCGGCCCGCGGTCTCGATCGCGTAGTCGTTCAGCTGCGCCACTTTCCCACGATGCCCAGCTCTTCTCCTTCCCTGGAGTTTGCCTCCAAGCCCCTCGAAGCGCCCATCCGGGCGGAGCTCTTCGGCGTCGAGCGCCTCGAACAGCACGCCGAGAGTCTGGCCGCCGCCCAGCCCGTCCTCGGCAAGTCGGGCCGGGGTCGCTCATTGTTGCCCCGCGTCCAGGACAACGGCCGCGTGCTGCGCGAGGGATATCGCGAGATCGCCAAGGCCATCCGGGAAGAGCGCGCCATCACGCCGGCGGCGGAATGGCTGGTCGACAATTTCCACATCGTGGACGAGCAGCTGCGCGAGATCCGCGACGACCTACCCCCGGGCTTCTACCGCGAGCTGCCCAAGCTGGCCGAGGGGCCTCTCCTCGGGTACCCACGCGTCTACGGGATCGCCTGGGCGTTCGTCGCCCACACGGATAGCCGGTTCGATCCGGACGCGCTCCGGCGCTTCGTGCTGGCCTACCAGCGCGTTCAGCCGCTGACCGTCGGCGAGCTGTGGGCGGTCGCCATCACCCTGCGGGTGGTGCTCGTCGAGAATCTTCGGCGCCTCACGGAAAGCATCGTCCGGGGGCGGGCGGCGCGCCAGACGGCCGACGCGCTCGCGGACGAGCTGCTCGGGCTCAGCGGACGCCCGCTCGAGACGGCGGCCTGGGCCCTCCAGGAATTCGAGGATGCGCCGCTGGTGACCGCGTTCGCGGTGCAGCTCGTCCAGCGGCTGCGCGATCAGGATCCCGCCGTGACGCCCGCCCTCCGGTGGCTGAACGAGCGGCTGGCGGGCCAGGGGACGACGCCCGACGACATCGTGCGGGTCGAGCATCAGCGGCAGGCGGCCATGAACGTCACGGTCCGGAACGTGATCATGAGCATGGGCTTGATGTCAGCCCTGGACTGGACGGAGTTCTTCGAGAGCGTCAGCCTGGTCGACGGCGTGCTCCAGGCGGATGCCGGCTATGCGGCGATGGACTTTGCCACCCGCGACAGCTACCGTCACGCCATCGAGGAGCTCGCGAGGGGCTCGCGCCGCTCGGAGCTCGAGGTCGCCCGCGAGGTGATTGCCCGGGCGGCGGCGAGCGATCTCCACGACGGCCGCCAGGACGACCCCGGCTTCTATCTCGTCGGAGACGGCCGTCGCGCCTTCGAGCTGACGCTCGGCTTCCGGGCCCCCCTCGCTCGCCGGCTGCTCAGCGCCTACGTCGCGGGGGCCACGCCCGGCTACCTGGGAACCATCGCCGTCCTCACCTTGGCGGTTCTCACCCCGCCCCTCCTTGCGGCCTGGGGATCCGGCGCGGGGGCGGCCACGCTGCTCGCCCTGGGGCTGGTGGCAACGTTCCCGGCCTCGGATCTGGCCATCGCCCTGCTGAATCGCGTGGTCACCGCGCTGCTCACGCCGGGCGCGCTTCCGCGCCTCGAGCTTCGCAACGGCGTGCCGCCGGCGCTGCGAACCATGATCGTCGTACCGACCTTGCTGACTCGCCCCGCGGAGGTCGAGGAGCAGATCGAGCGACTGGAAGTGCACTACCTCGCGAACTCGGACGGCGATGTCCGCTTCGCGCTCCTTTCCGACTGGACGGACGCGCCCGCGGAGAGCGTGCCGGGCGACGAGGAGATCCTGGCCACCGCCCGCGAAGGGATCGCGCGCCTGAACCGGCGTCACACCATGCCCGCGGATGAGGGCGATCGATTTCTCCTCTTCCACCGCCGGCGGCTCTGGAACGAGGGCGAGCGGTCATGGATGGGGTGGGAACGCAAGCGGGGGAAGCTCCACGAGCTGAACCGTCTCCTTCGCGGCGCGACGGACACGTCGTTCCTGCCCACGGGGCGCCTCGCGCCCGCGGCGCCGGCCGGCATCCGCTACGTCATCACGCTCGATGCCGACACCCGGCTGCCCAGAGGAGCGGTCAAGCGGCTCGTGGGCACCATGGCGCATCCCCTCAATCGACCAAAGCTCGATCCCAAGACGGGCCGCGTCGTCGAAGGGTACGCGGTGCTGCAGCCACGCGTCACCCCACCGTTGCCGGGCCGCGAAGGCTCCTTCTTCCAGCGCCTGTCGTCGGGCCCGTCCGGCATCGACCCCTACGCGGCGGCCGTGTCCGACGTCTACCAGGATCTCTTCGGCGAGGGGTCATACACGGGCAAGGGGATCTACGACGTGGACGCGTTCGAGGCCGCCCTGGCCGGGCGCGTGCCCGAGAACGCGCTCCTGAGCCACGATCTCTTCGAGGGCCTCTTCGCGCGGGCGGGCCTGGTCACCGACGTGGAGCTGTTCGAGAGCGCCCCGTCGCACTACGGCGTCGCCGCGGCCCGCCAGCATCGATGGGCGCGCGGCGACTGGCAGCTCCTCCCGTGGATTCTCGGCGGCCGGGTGCCCGTGATCGGACGCTGGAAGATGGTGGACAACCTGCGGCGCGCGCTGTCGGCTCCCGCCGCCTTCCTGACGTTGCTGCTGGGCTGGACCCTGCCCGCCACATCGCCGGTCGCGTGGACCGCGTTCGTCCTCGGGACGGTCGCCCTCCCCACGCTGTTGCCGGTTCTCACGGGACTGATCCCCCGGGGCCACGGCTTCTCGAAACGCAGCCACGTCCGCGCGGTGGGCCGGGACCTCCTGCTCGCCGCGTCGCAGACGGCGCTCACGATCACGATGCTGGCGCACCAGGCCTGGCTGATGGTCGATGCGATGGTGCGGTCACTTCTTCGCGTGTACGTGACGCATCGCCATCTTCTGGAGTGGGTGACGGCGGCCCAGGCGAAGGCCGGCCTCCGCCTCGATCTCCGCGGCTTCTACCAGCGCATGGGCGGCGGAGTCGCCCTCGCCATCGCCGGCGCGGCCGCCATCGCGTGGGGCCGGCCGGCGGCCTGGCCCACCGCGCTGCCCTTCCTGCTGCTCTGGGCGGCATCGCCCGTGGTGGCTCGATCGATCAGCGTGCCCTCGCCCGCCGCGAGGACCAGGCCGCTGTCACCCGCGGATGCGCGGGCGCTCAGGTTGATCGCCCGCCGGACCTGGCGCTTCTTCTCCACGTTCGTCGGCGCCGGGGACCACGCCCTGCCTCCCGACAACTTCCAGGAAGACCCGCACCCCGTGGTGGCGCACCGGACATCGCCCACCAACCTGGGTCTCTATCTCCTGTCCACCGTGGCCGCGCGCGACTTCGGCTGGATCGGGACGCTCGACGCCGTCGACCGACTCGAGGCCAGCCTGGAGGTGATGAGCCGTCTCGAGCGCTTCCGCGGCCACTTCTTGAACTGGTACGACACGGCAGACTGCCGACCCCTCAATCCGAGATACGTGTCGTCGGTCGACAGCGGGAATCTTGCCGGCCATCTGATCGCCGTCAAGCACGCCTGCCTGGAAATGATCGATCGCCCGCCCCTCGCTCGGACGGCGCTCGACGGGATCGAGGACGCGGTGCTCCTCATCCGCGAATCGGCCCGCGCGCTCGAGGCGGGCCGACGCCCACGCGCGGCGGCCCGGCACCGCCTGGACGAAGCGCTCGACGCCGTCATGGCGTCGCTCGAGAGAGTGCCTGACACTCCGGTCGAGTGGGCCCGGCGACTCACGGAGGTCGCCGCCCAGTCCCGTGTCGTGACCGTCCTCGCCCGAGGCTTCGTCGAGGAGGATGGAGCGGAGGCGCGGGCAGACGTTGTGGTGTGGGCGGAAGTCCTGGGCGCGACGGTGGAGAGCCACATCCGCGATCTCGACGTGACCCTGGCCACATCCGAGTCCCTGATCGGCCGCCTCGCCGCCCTCGCGGGAAGCGCGCAGGCGATGGTGGCGGCCATGGACTTCGCCTTTCTGTTCGATCCCGTGCGCCAGCTGTTCGCCATCGGCTACCGTGTCGAGGACGCGAGCCTCGATCCCGGTCGCTACGATCTGCTCGCCTCGGAAGCTCGCCTCACGAGCTTCGTGGCCATCGCGAAGGGAGACGTGCCGGTCTCGCACTGGTTCCGACTGGGCCGCGCCCTCACCCCCGTGGAGCAGGACTCCGCCCTCGTGTCCTGGTCGGGGTCGATGTTCGAGTATCTGATGCCCGGCCTCGTGATGCGCGCGCCCGCGGGAAGCCTCCTGGAGCAGAGCGGCCGGCTCGTCGTCCGCCGGCAGATCACGTATGGCGCCGAGCGCGGCGTGCCCTGGGGCGTCTCGGAGTCGGGGTACAACGCGCGCGACCTCGAGCAGACCTACCAGTATTCGAACTTCGGCGTGCCGGGTCTCGGGCTCCGGCGCGGGCTCAGTGAGGATGTGGTGATCGCTCCGTATGCGACGGGATTGGCGGCCATGATCGATCCCGCGGCGGCCGTGCAAAACTTCCGGCGGCTCGGGGAAGCCGGCGCCAACGGCGCCTACGGCTTCTACGAAGCCCTCGACTACACCAGCTCCCGGCTTCCCGAGGAGACCCGGGTGGCGGTGGTGCGCACCTACATGTCGCATCACCAGGGCATGCTGCTCGTCGCCATCGCGAACGTCCTCCACGCCGGCGCCATGCGTGCGCGGTTCCACGCCGAGCCGATCGTGCAGGCGACCGAGCTCCTGCTGCAGGAGAGGACGCCGCGCGACGTGGCGGTCGCCCGGCCCCGCGCGGAAGAGGTGACGGCGGTGGCCGATGTGCGCGAATTGATTCCTCCCGTCGTCCGGCGTTTCACCTCGCCGCGCGGCCCCGTCCGTACCCACATCCTGTCCAACGGGCGTTACGCGGTGATGCTCACCGCCGCGGGCTCCGGCTATAGCCGCTGGCGGGACATCGCGGTGACGCGCTGGCGTGAGGACGTCACGCGGGACGAGGCGGGGATGCACGTGTACCTCCGCGACGTGCAGAGCGGCCAGAGCTGGTCGGTTGGCTACCAGCCCACGGGAGTCGAGCCGGAGAGCTACGAGGTGGTGTTCTCCGAAGACCGAGCGAAGATCGCCCGGCGGGACGGGGCGATCGCGACCACCCTCGACGTGATCGTGTCCCCGGAAGACGATGCCGAGATTCGGCGCGTGTCCCTGACGAACTTCGGACCGCGGGCGCGGGAGATCGAGCTGACGTCCTACGCCGAGGTGGTGCTGGCCCTGCCCGCGGCCGACGCCGCGCATCCGGCGTTTTCCAACCTCTTCGTCCACACGGAGTGCGCACCCGAGTTCGACGCCCTGCTCGCGACCCGCCGACCGCGAGGGCCGGGCGAATCACAAGTGTGGCTTGCCCACACCGTGGCCGCCGAAGGGCAGAGGGTCGGCGCCCTCCAGTGGGAAACCGACCGCGCGCGGTTCCTGGGCCGCGGCCGCGGGATCCGGGCACCCCTGTCGATGTCCGACAACAAGCCTCTCACCAACTCCGTGGGGTCCGTGCTCGACCCGATCGTGAGCCTCCGTCTCCGGGTACGGCTTCGCCCGGGCGTCACCGTCCGGGTCGCCTTCTCGACGATGGTGGCCCCGTCGCGAGAGGAGGTCCTGACTCTCGCCGAGAAGTATCACGATGCGGCGACGTTCGACCGTGCGGGCACGCTGGCGTGGACGCAGGCTCAGGTGCAGCTGCACCATGTCGGCATCGGGCCCGACGAGGCCCACCTCTTCCAGAGCCTCGCCCGTCGCATTCTCTACTCGGAGCGGACGCTCCGACCGTCCGCGGACGTGCTCGCGCGTCATTCGGGAGGGCCCTCGTCCCTGTGGGCCCACGGGATCTCAGGGGACATCCCGATCGTGCTGGTTCAGATCGATGACCCCGAGGATGTGGGCATCGTGCGCCAGCTCCTCCGCGCCCACGAGTACTGGCGCATGAAGCAGCTCGCCGTGGATCTCGTGATCCTGAACGATCGAGCGCCATCGTATGTCCAGGACCTGCAGGTCCTGCTGGAGACACTGGTTCGGACGAGCCAGTCGGGCGGGCCTTCCGAAGAACGCGGGCCGCATGGGAGTGTCTTCATCCTGAGGGCCGACCGCCTCCCCACGTCCCAGCGTGACGTGCTCCAGGCCGCCGCTCGCGCGGTGCTGTCGAGCCGCCATGGGACATTGGCGCAACAGATCGCGCGCGTGCCCGGACCCGAGATGGCCCCGTCCCCTCTGCCACGGCGTCAGACGACGGCGAAGCCGTCCGCCGCCCTGGCCCTGCCGCGGCCCGCCCTCGAGTTCTT
>Ga0137415_10004256_pt1 | contig 14165 bp, 9 predicted proteins | sample CZODoug3_1_1_16f_FD_183082 | JGI IMG/M metagenome (GOLD analysis project Ga0137415, IMG submission 183082) | Vadose zone soil fungal communities from Angelo Coast Range Reserve, California, USA - CZODoug3_1_1_16fungal (Hybrid Assembly) | ecosystem: Environmental > Terrestrial > Soil > Vadose... | reverse complement strand
CATCGCCGGACGCGGTGCGCGAGGCGGACGGCAGTCTGGTGCTGCGCGGCAGCATGACGATTGAAGACGTGGAAGAGTTGCTGGGGATCCACTTCGGAGAAAATTCGGATGAGACGGTGATGACGATTGCGGGATTGCTGAGCCACGTTTCTGGGAAAGTGCCGGCGCCTGGCGACAAGGTCGATCTGGAGGGGTATCGCTTCGAAGTGCTGGAGGCGAACCAGCGCAAGGTGCTGCGGCTGCGGGCGCGGCACTTGCCGGCAGCGGCGCAAACCGCTCCGCGCTAGTCCATCTGTCACCCCTGTTTCAGGTAGCGGGTCAGTTTTCGATTACCCAAGTAACCAGGCACTTCAGCGCAATCTGGTGTTCAATAGACGAACAGCTCGGGTTATATTCAGCATGGAATCAGAAGCCAATCAAAAATGAGTCCAGCCAAAAAGCGCCTAACTCTCATCGAGTTTGCCCTACTTCTTACGCTCAATCTTTTGGCGACCGATTTGGTGCTTGCACAGAAGCGACCTGCTGGTCGTAAGAGCGAAATAACGTTCAAGATTAGCGTCCCGCTTGAGTTCAAAGGCCGTGTTGTGTCGGGTTCGATGCGAAAGTCGGAGATCACAAGACTCCTCGACTTGCCAGTTCGCAATGGCGACTCAAACCCGAATGAAGGCTACGGCGTTGAAATGACCAGATCCAACGGTGAGAAATTCATGGCTTACTCGTGCGTGCAATGGGAGAAGGCCAAGTCGGAAGGAGCTTACGCCGCCAGCACGTTTGACATGGCCATGGAAAGCTCAATGATCCACACCTGTGGCCTCTTGTTCGAGTTGCAACGGGCAAGACCACCCCTTAAGAGCTTTGTTGTAAAACCGAAAGTCAGTCTGGCCGATCTGAATTTGATTCCCGCGAAAATCCTTGCCCACATTCCCGAGGACGACGAAGAAGAAAAGCGGCTAAGCAGCTCAACCATGTCGGAAGTAGTGACCAGAGATGACATTCAACAGACGGAAGATAAGATGATTACTTTGTCCTACGGGGGATTCCGGCAATCAATCTGGGAGGCCGCGCGAGCCGATTTCAATGGCGATGGTGTGGAGGACATCCTTGTCTTCACAGCCGGTCGGGCTGAGGGCGGGACGATGGGCTTCTCGGATTATTTTCTCCTGACGCGCACGGGTCCAACCGGTCCTCTGAAGCTGATTGAAACTAGGAACTCAAAATAGACATCGAGTGGATAGCGTCCTGCTCCATATCTATCATCCGAGATTTCCAAAGCGTACGCATTCTCAAAGTTGCGTCTGATAAACGACTTACCGGGCAGAACCAACATGTATTGGCATATCAGCCTAGCATGCCAGCAGAGGGGCAAGGCATGTCACAAACCGAACGTGTAGAGCAGAAGACGTGTAATGAATAAATCCACGACGAGGACAACCAGGGAGCTCACAACGAATGCGGTTATCGTAGCGCGGCCCACGCCCTCTGTCCCGCCTTCCACGCGGAAACCTTTATAACAACCCACTGTGGCGATGATGAATCCGAAAACAATTGGCTTCGTGAATCCAATACACAGGTCGCCGAAAACCAGCACATTGATGGCGTGAGACATGAATTGTGCCGCACCAAGGTGCAGTATCAAATTTGCGACAATGAATCCGCCGAGCAGGCCCGCACAATCCCCCAGTGCCACGAGCAACGGTAGCGTTAGCACCGTGGCAAGCACACGCGGCGTCATCAACTTGCGGATTGGGTCAATGCCGAACGCCCGAATCGCGTCCACCTGGTCGGTCACGACCATTGAGCCTAACTCGGAAGCCATCGCGGTGGCGTTCCGGCCCGCGACCAGTAGCGCCACGAACACTGGACCGAGTTCGCGGAGAAGCGCGAGGGAAACGGCGTCACCCGTTAAAACCGTTTCGCCGAAACGGGCAAATTGTGACGCTGCATTCAACACAACTACACCGCCGACACAAAAGAGCGCAACGACGACAATCAACGAAGAACCCACGCCAATCTTGTCCATCTGTTCGATCAAGTCGGCGAAGTAACGCGTGGTAGGAAACATGTTCCTGACCGATTTAATGGTGAGGAGCGAGTAGTCCTGGAGGGAGAAAGTCCACATTTTCAATGTGTTTTCGACGGCTGAAGGAATCGAAGTTGAGTTCATGGTCACACCTTTCGTCACGATGGTTGGCGGCACTGTGTGCTGAAGAATATAACGGGAGCTGGGACAGCGGACAAAAAACACATTCGGATGTGACGCCAAGTGCTACGAATGCGGTAATTCGCTTTGGGGTGGCCGGCCCAAAGATCAAGGGGACGGTTGTTCTGACATCTTTGCGAACCCGCGGTATACTCGGGGGACTCGACATTCTTGTCGACATCGGCGCTTTTGCCGAGAAGGAGGTGATCCAGTGAGGTACGGTTTACGTTGAAGTAGTATGAGGAGGCGCTTGTGAGGATGCCGAGCGCCTCTCTCCTTTTGTCCCGCCTGTTTGAATTTCCTGTGATTTTACGAATTGATTCTGCGTATTGTCGCTAGCCGGCGGCTGATAAACGCGGTCATTGGAGACTGACCAACTCCTGAGTTTCCGTGCGCGTTTGAGGGATTCCCGCGATACCATACCAAGGCTGGTTGAGGCTTTTTGCGAGGTGAAGGGATGCGTCCACGCGTGGATGGAGTGGTGCGAAGTTTCATGTTGGTTGTGGTGCTGCTTTTTGTTGGGGCTGGGGTTTGGGCGCAGGAGGCGAGGAAGACTGGCGGCGATGGCGTGGAGATGGAGTGGGGAGTGAAGATACCCATGCGCGACGGCGTAAAACTGAACGCCACCGTGTATCGGCCGCATGGACAGAAAGATGGGCTGCCGGTGATTTTCACGCTGACGCCGTATATCGGGGATTCGTACACGGACCGGGCGATGTATTTCGCAAGGCATGGTTACGTGTATGCGCTGGTGGATGTGCGGGGACGCGGAAATTCGGGCGGGGAGTTTGAGCCGTTCATCAATGACGGGCGCGACGGGTATGACGTGACGGAATGGATCGCGAAGCAGCCGTATTGCGACGGGAAAGTGACGATGTGGGGAGGATCGTATGCGGGGTTTGACCAGTGGGCCACGCTGAAAGAGCTTCCACCCCATTTGAAAACAATTGTGCCAGCGGCGGCGGCTCATCCGGGACTGGATTTCCCGTTTCAGTTCAATATTTTTGCGCCGTACGACATGCAGTGGCTGACGTTTACGAGCGGGCGCACGGGAAACGTGCAGACCTTCGGGAACAAGGAGTATTGGCAGCAGAAGGCGCGGGAAATGTACCGGCAGCACCTGGCGTTCGCGGATTACGACAAGCTGATGGGAAATCCGTCGCCGGTTTTTCAGAAATGGATGCAGCACCCGGCGCCGGATGCTTACTACGATGCGCCGGCGCCGACGCCGGAGCAGTACAAGGCGATGAATGTGCCGATCCTGACGATTACCGGGCACTATGACGGGGACCAGCCGGGCGCGTTCCACTTTTACAAGCGGCACATGCAGTATGGATCCGCGGAAGCGAAAGCGAATCATTATCTGATCGTGGGTCCGTGGGACCACGCGGGAACGCGGACGCCGAAAAAGGAGTTGGGCGGAATCACGTTCAATGAGGCGAGCGTGCTGGACCTGAACAAATTGCATACGGAGTGGTACGACTGGACGATGAAGAGCGGGGCCAGGCCGGCATTTTTGAAGAAGAGAGTTGCGTATTACGTGATGGGCGCGGAGGAGTGGAAGTATGCGGATTCCCTGGAGACGCTGGCGAACGACAAGTTGACGCTGTATCTGGGATCGAATGGGAGCGCGGGGGATATTTTTCATTCCGGGAGTTTGGCGAATGAGAAGAAGGCTGGGGCGGCGGCGGATGCGTGGGTTTACGATCCGCTGGATACGCGGCCGGGGGATGCGGAGAACCTAGACGAGGAGGCGATCCTGACTTCGCAGGCCGCGGTGGCGAATCTGTTCGGAGAGGGAGCGATTTATCACAGCGAGCCGTTTGTGGTGGCGACGGAGATCAGCGGGTTCGTGAAGCTGACGGTGTGGCTGGAAATGGATGTGCCGGATACGGATCTGGAGGTTAACTTGTACGAGATTTTGCCGAATGGCGGTTCCGTGGCGTTGACGGGGAGCACGATGCGTGCGCGGTACCGGGAGTCTTTGCGGGAAGAGAAGCTGGTGCCGATTGGGAAGGCGGAGAAATATGTGTTCGATAATTTTACGTTTTTCTCGCGGAGGATCGCGGCGGGAAGCAGGCTGCGACTGGTGGTGCAGAGCTTGAATTCGGCGGGGGCGGAGAAGAACTACAACAGCGGCGGGGTGGTGGCGAAAGAGAGCGGGAAGGATGCGAAGACGGCGCATATAAAATTGCTTCATGATGCGGAGCATCCGAGTGCGCTGGAACTGCCGGTGGTGAAATGAGCGGGGGAAAGGGTAGAAAGTTAGAGCGTGGCGAGTATTTCGGCGGCGCAAACGGCTCCGCGCTATTCTATCAGTGACCCCGGGTTCAGGTAGGAATTCAGTCTTCGATTAGGCGACTTATCAGGCACTGACGCAGATCGTGCAATCACATGACGTTGCAATCGCGGCATTGTTCGAGCCATTTCAGGCTGAACCCTGGTGGATTCGTATCAATGAATTGCTGTACAGCATCGTGCACTTGCGGATGATGGAGATGGCCCAGCCCGTGCAACGCAGATTGTTGGCTTGCCCAACTAGGTATCGCCAAAATTCGCGTGAGCGTCTCAAACAGCACATCGAGCAGGACGCGTGATTCCGCGTCCACTTTGGATGCATCTCCCCGCCATGTGCCAACGATTCTAGGTCGAGACGAATTCCAGAAGCCGTGCAGAATTAAGTCCCACCACATGTAGAAACCGCTCTCTATCTCTGGGTCTGGCTCTCTTTCGAGTTTTGAAACATAGTCTGAGTAGACGTGGTACATGGAGCGAAGACAGTCCAGGCGTGATGTCAACGGAACCGGCGGACCGAAAAGGAACTCATACAACCTGAGATTTTCGCCCCATATGCCCCATACACCTTGGTCCACTTGAGCCAACGTATATTTGCTGGCAATTTGGCCAAACTGCGTAAACAGCTTTGTAAGATGATTAACCAGAAACTCGGGCGAAGAAGGAACGGACTCGAAATACGTCTCCCCGTGCAGGTCGGTCAAAAAATAAGCGTATTGCTCGTCGTCTGGCACGACTTGCCGGGCGAAGAAGAACGCTGCAAATTCGTCGAAGGTCAGAGAGGACAAATCAAGGTCTCTCGGCTCGTCGTTCAGATGGTTCGATTCACTCATGTCAGAATCTACTGCACAAGAATAACCGAACTGAATAACAAAATTTGCTCAGGTCCTATTTGGCGCGCTTGCCAGTAACTGGCTTTGGAATGCCCAAATCTATGAGGTTAAGGAAACCGTTGCGCTGACATCTCTGCGATCCCGCGGTATACTCGGGTCACTCAACACTCTTAGCGTTGCGTCTCCGCAACAAATGACACAATTCTGCTGGCTTCAGGGGCTAAAGCCCATTGAATGCAAATGCTCTACGCCGGGGCTGAAGCCCCGGCCTCCTAAAGAAAGTGCGATACCATTAACGAGGCGGCTTGGATTTACACAGAGTGAGAGACGACTGTGTTTGCGGGAGCTTGCGGAGAAAAAATGAGCGAGGGTATGGGACGGAAAAAGGCAGAGGCGAAAGAGGGCAAGCTGGCGTCATCCTGAGGCTATCCGACAAGGATAGGCGAAGGATCTCAATCGCTGCGTCTTGCTCGAAGTTTAGGTTGAGGTCCTTCGGTCCGCAAACGGCGCGGCCCTCAGGATGACAAATTTTGCTTCATGTTTCAGTTACTAGTGTACTTACGTACATGGGAAACTCGAGCTACGCGGAGAGTTGGGCAAAGAAAATGAGCGAGGGTATGGGGACAAAAAAAGCAGTAGCGAAGAACGAGGCAGAGGTGAAGAAGGGATTTAAGGCGGGGTTTGTGGCGATTATTGGGCGGCCGAATGCGGGGAAGTCCACGCTGGTGAACCGGCTGGTTGGGCAGAAGGTGGCGATTGTTACTTCGAAGCCGCAGACAACGCGGAACCGGATTCAGGGGATTGTGACGAAGCCGGAGGGGCAGATTGTGTTTATTGATACGCCGGGATTGCATGAGGGCACGACGGCGCTGAACCGGCAGATGATGCGGGAGGTGGCGGCGGCTCTGGAAGGGATTGATGTGCTGCTGTTGATGGTGGATGCGAGCCGGACTTTGCCGCATGCGGATTCGCTGCTGCTGGACCGGGCGCAGCGTTATCAGAGCAAGACTATTTTGGCTTTGAATAAGATTGACCGCGTGCCGAAGCCGAAGCTGCTGCCGCTGCTGGATGCGTTTGGGAAAGCGTTTCCGTTTGCGGCGCTGGTGCCGATATCGGCGTTGAAGGGCAGCGGTTGCGACGCGCTGGTGAAGGAGATTTTCAAGGCGCTGCCGGAGGCGGAGGCTTATTTTCCGGAGGACCAGATTACGGATCAGCCGGAGCGGTTTCTGGCCGGGGAGTTGATTCGCGAGAAGGCGATTCAGTTGACGTATCACGAGGTGCCGCATGCGCTGGCAGTGATTATTGACAAGTATGAAGAGGGGGCGACGCTGCTGAAGATTCACGCTACGTTGCATGTGGAGCGGGATTCGCAGAAGAAGATTTTGATTGGGCATAAAGGGGACATGTTGAAGAGGGTTGGGACTGAGGCGCGGAAAGAGCTTGAGAAATTGTTGGGGATTAAGATTTATTTGGAGATGTTTGTGAAGGTGGTGGCGGATTGGCGGGAGAATCCGGGGAAGGTGCGGGAGTTGGATTGGCATTCGCAGTTGGAGGCGTTGGCGGAGGATCAGGGGAGAAGAGAAGAGGAAGAGTAGCTTAACGCAGAGACGCTGAGGGCGCAGAGAACGGAAAATAGAAAAGGGAAAATAGGGAATGGAAATGCGGAGGCACAGAGGAGAGAAAAACCAAGAGAAGAGTCGGAAGGTTGCGACGTTGGATCGTAAGCCGTATTTAACACAGAGGGCACGGTGGAAGAGCACAGAGGTAAGAGAAAACCCGCACCCTGAAAACCGTAGGGTGCGGCACCCAGTGCGAGATGGGGGTTTAGGTGTTGCCACGGTCCCTCCGCTCCGTGGCCGGCGCGCCGCAGACGGCGCGGAAGAAAAAAGCCGGCCACTCCGGTCGGGATGACAGAGTAAGAATCAGAAAGAGAAATGCAACAGCACAGGCCCTTCGGCACGGCTCAGGGTAAACAGGAGTGCCTGTGCCACAGTGCGGATGCCGCTACTCGGGGGCGGCTATGCCTAGGGATTTCATTTTGCGGTAGAGGTGGGAGCGTTCGAGGCCGAGGGCGCTGGCGGTTTGGGTCATGTTCCAGCGGTGCTCTTGGAGTTTGCGGAGGATGAATTCGCGTTCGTAGGCGCTGCGGGCTTCGTGGAGGGTGGAGTAGGGTTGCTGGGGGCTTTCGGCTACGCCGCGGAAGAGTTCGGGCGGCAAGTGGTGCGGCTCGATGCGGGCTTGCGGGCAGACGATTACCAGGCGTTCGACCAGGTTTCTTAATTCACGGACATTGCCGGGCCAGGGATAGCGGAGCAGGATTTCCATTGCGCCGTCGGTGAGTTCGCGCGTTTTTTTGCCGTACTCAGCGCTGAACTCGGCGAGGAAATAGCGCGCGAGGACGGGAATGTCTTCCTTGCGATCGCGCAGCGGGGGAACGAAGAACGGGATTACGTTCAGGCGGTAGAAGAGATCCTGGCGGAAGGCGCCGCGGGCGATTTCCTGCTCGAGATTTTTATTTGTGGCGGCGATTACGCGAACATCCACGTGGAGAGTTTGGTTAGAGCCGACGCGTTCGAAGCGCTGCTCTTCGAGGACGCGAAGGACTTTGGATTGCGTGCGGAGGCTCATGTCGCCGACTTCGTCGAGGAATAAGGTGCCGCCGTCGGCTTTGGCGAACTTGCCGATTTTGTCTTCGCTGGCGCCGGTGAAGCTGCCTTTCACGTGGCCGAAGATTTCGGATTCGATGAGTTCTTCAGGGATGGCGGCACAATTTACTTCGACGAAGAAGGCCTTGTTGCGGAGGCTGGCGGCGTGCAGCGAGCGCGCGACGAGTTCTTTTCCGGTGCCGCTTTCGCCGAAGATCAGAACGCGGCCATTGGTGGGGGCGGTGACGGCGATCTGCTGGCGCAGGGCTTTCATGGGAACGCTTTCGCCGACGATGCGATAGCGATGGCCGAGTTCGGTGTGCAGGAGTTGATTTTCTTCCTGGAGGCGGCGCTGCTCGATGGCGTTGCGGACCAGAACGATGATTCGCTCGAGCGAGAGAGGCTTCTCGATGAAATCGAAGGCTCCAAGTTTTGTGGCGCGAACGGCGGTCTCTATGGTGCCGTGGCCGGAGATGATGATGACGCTCGGCGGCTGCGGAAGGCTCTGGATGCGGCTGAGGGCTTCCATGCCGTCCATTCCGGGGAGCCAGACGTCGAGGAGAACGACTTCGACGGCGCCAGAGGTGAGGCGCTCGAGGGCGAGTTCGGCGGATTCGACGGCTTCGACGGAGTAGCGCTCGTCGCGCAGGATGGAGGAGAGGGACTCGCGAATGCCGGCTTCGTCGTCCACGATGAGAATTTTGGGATTCGCACTCATCGGTCGATGTCGGCTCCGGCGCGTTCAGTGGCGGCCGCGGCGGGAAGTTCCACGACGGGCAATTCAATCAGGAAGCGCGAACCCCTGGGCTGGTGGTCTTCCATGCGCAGCGAGCCGCCATGTTCGGAAATGATGCGGGCGGCGATGGCCAAACCCAATCCTGTGCCGCGATCCTTGGTTGAAAAATGAGGCAGGAACAATTTGTCCTTGTCTTCCGGCGAAATGCCTTTGCCGGTATCGGAAACGGAAATTTCAATAGTATCGGATTCCGAGCGCAATTGCGTGGTTACGACGATTTCGCGGAACGGCTCGCCTTCGAGGGCTTCGGCGGCGTTGTCGATCAGGTTGACGATGACGCTGCGGAGGAGTTGGCCGTCGGCGCGAATCGCGGGAAGGTTCGGCTCGAGGTTAAGCTTGAGATGGATGCCGTCGAGGCGGCCGGAGAAGAGTTGCAGTGCTTCGCCAACCGCGGTGTTGGCGTCGGTTGGGAGGAGCTTGGCGGTGGGGAAGCGGACGAACTGGGAAAATTCGTTAACGAGCGAGGAGAGCGTGGAGACTTCACGCACAATGAGGCCGGCGCATTCCTGGGTGATGCGGGTGAGTTCCGGGTCCTTGGGAAGTTCGTGAGCCTCCTGGCGGCGCTGGAGGAGAAGCGTCAGGCGTTGCGCGGAAAGCTGGATGGGCGTGAGGGGATTTTTGATTTCGTGGGCGATGCGGCGGGCAACTTCCTGCCACGCCGCGGATTTTTGCGCGTGGAGCATTTCGGTGAGGTCGTCGAAGACGAGAACGTAGCCCATGTTGGCGCGGCGAGGGCCGAGGGAGCTGACGGTGGCGGCGAGGTGGCGGACGCGGCCGTTGACGACGACTTCGATTTCGCGGGAGACAACGCCCATGCGCAGGGCGCGGCGCATGAGGGATTGCACGGTGCGATGAGGGTCGGGGCCGAGCAGGGTTTCGAGAGACTCGATGCTTTTCTCGCCGATATTGAACATGCGGAGGAGTGCGGCGTTGGTGCGCTGGATCATGCCTTCGGCATTGAGGTAGATGACGCCAGCGGGAATATTTTCGAGAACGGTTTCCATGAGTTGGCGGCGGCGTTCGAGTTCCTGGACGGCTTGCTGGAGGTTGCGGGTGAACTCGTCAATCTGCGAGCGGCTGTCGCGCAGTTGCGTGGTCATGGTGTTGAAGGAACGAACGAGGACGCCGAGTTCATCCTGCACTTGTTCCGGAACCTGATAGTCGAAATTGCCGGAGGAGACTTCGCGGGTGCCTTCGGCAAGGGCCTGAATGGGGACGGTGACCTGTTTGGCGAGGAACAGAGCGACCCACATGGCGGCGGAAAGAACCAGAAGAGTGAAGAAGAAGAGGATCAGCAACATCTGCTTTTTCAAAGCACGAAGATTCTGCTTTAGAGTTTCGTAATCCCTGATTTGTTGTTGAACGACATTCCAGCGCTTCAGGAAATCGGGGCCCGTGCGAAATGCAGCGACGAGGGTTCCTTGCTCCGACCCGCTGAGGGTGACCGGAACATGTGAGGCGAAATAGCTTTTATTTTTGGATTGCCAGATTTCGACGCCGCTGGGCAAAGTGTTTTGCAGGCTGCCCTGCTCACCGCTGACGCTGCAAATGTTGAGGGAGCGGTCTTCCTGCTGGTCGTCGCATACCACGCCGCCTTTGACGAACTTGCCTTTGGAGTCGAACACCCAGGCAGCGTCGAGACCGGCGGCAAAGGCGTGTTCGAGAAAGGCTTCCGGAGTTTCGCCGGCGTGTTGCGCGGCCTGGTATCCCAGGGTGTGCAGGCGCGGAAGCATGCCGCGGCCGAGATCATTCAGGAGTTTCTGTGTTTCTTCCGAGGCAATTTCCAGCGGTCGGGGGAACCAGCGGCCGAGCGTGCGGTTGAGCAGGGCATAACTGATAAAGAACATGAAAATGGCAGGGAGGAGAGAGACGGCCACCGCGCCCATCACCATTTTGGTTTTGAATCGCGCGCCCAGTTGCTCTTTACTGCGCTCGACCAACAGCCGAACAATGTTGCGCATGACAATCAGGCCGAAGATAAGCAGCGCGGCGATGATGAAGCTGGAGACCGCATACAAAGGAATGACTTCACGCCAGGATTGCGGCTCGAAAGGAACGTCCAGTGAGCCGAGAGTGAAAACGGCTGCGAGGAGGAGCGTGACCAATACGCCGCCCAGGGCGAGACCGACGCGGAGTTTGTGGGTGGACTGGCTCATAGAGAACCCTCAACGGGTTGTGGCAGGAGGGGCCGCAGGGCGCATTGGGAGCAGAGCGGGGCGCGGGTTCGGCAGTAGTTCTTGCCGGTGTGGACGATCAGGGCGTGAAATTCGTTGAAGATTTGGGAATCGTTGGGTAAACTTTTTTCGAACAGCCTTCGAATCTCCTCGTAGGACTCTTTCCCGTGCGCGAGTCCATGGCGTTGCAGAATGCGCCGCGTGTAGGCATCCACAACAAAGACCGGGTGATTTGCTGCGTAGAGCAGGATGGAATCCGCGGTTTCAGGACCGACGCCGTGAACACGCAAGAGTTGCTCTCGCAGCTTTGCGGTGGGAGTGCGGAACATTGCCGCAAGGGAGCCGCGATGTTCTTTTCGGAGAAAAATCACAAATTGCTTGAGCTTGCGGGCTTTTTGCCGGAAGTAGCCGGACGAACGGATAAGGCGGGCGAGCTTCGGCTGGGGAACTTTTTCAAGAGCCGAAGGCCTAAGCAATTTTGCCTGGCGCAAATTGGCGATGGCGCTTGCGGCGTTTATCCAAGAGGTGTTCTGAACCAGGATGGCGCCGACGATTACTTCGAAGGGCGTCCGCCCCGGCCACCAGTGTTGAGGGCCGTGCGCTTGAAAAAGGGCGTCAAAGTATTGACGCAATATGGGCAGGCCCTCGAAAGGCGGGGTCGCGCGGACCTGAGAGCCTCGGCCCGGTTGGCGGACCGGCGCTTCTACGAGGGGGGATGCGGGCAATGTGGGGCTCGTACACATCTCTTTCGCACGATATCCACGCATTGCCAGCAAGTCAAGAACGCGACACTGTCCTTCTTTTCGGCAGCCTGTTCAAGTGTACAGGTATTAGCGAATTCAGAACGAGGTGCCAAAATCGGTCACCGCGCACACAGCGTGTTTGCTATGTTTGGCGATAGGTGCACGAGTTCTAGGGAGCGCTGCGGATGTCTGTCCGTTTAGGCGAAATTCTATTAAAGGAAAGCCTCATCACCCAGGACCAACTGGATAAGGCGCTGGAATTTCAGCGTTCGAACGGCGGCAAGTTGGGTAGCTGCCTGACGAAGATGGGCTATATCACCGATGATGACATCACCGGTGTGCTTTCACGGCAGTACGGCGTCCCCTCCATCAACCTGAAATATTACGAAATCGATCCGAACGTTATAAAGCTCATACCGCAAGACACGGCGCTTCGCTACCAGGTGGTTCCACTTTCGCGCGTGGGTTCGGTACTGACGATCGCGATGACGGACCCGACCAACGTCTTCGCGATGGACGACATCAAGTTCATGACCGGGTTCAACGTGGAGCCGGTGGTGGCATCGGAATCGGCGATTGGCGAGGCGATCGGGCGGTTTTACGGCGGCGGCAATGCCAGCCACGAAGAGTTAAGCAACCTGATGAAGGACCTGGTGGACGAGGACCAGGAACTGGAACTTGCGGCGGATGAGCAGGAGTTGGACGCGGCTTCGCTGGAAAAGGCCGCGGAAGAAGCGCCCATCATCAAGCTGGTGAACCTGATTTTGACGGATTCCGTGAAGCGGGGCGCGAGTGATATTCACGTGGAGCCGTACGAAACGGAAATGCGGGTGCGCTTCCGCGTTGACGGCGTTTTGCAAACGGTGATGAATCCGCCGATGAAGCTGCGGGACGCGATCACGAGCCGCATGAAGATCATGGCCAAGCTGGACATCGCGGAGAAGCGGTTGCCGCAAGACGGCCGCATCATGATCAAGTACAAGGCGGACGGGAAGAAGAAGGAACTGGACTTCCGCGTTTCGACGGTTCCGACGCTGTACGGCGAAAAGATCGTACTCCGGTTGCTGGACAAGGAAAACCTGCGGCTGGACATGACCAAGCTGGGTTTCGAGCCGGAGTCACTGAAGAAATTCGAACGGAACATTTTGAGGCCGTACGGGATGGTGCTGGTTACGGGGCCGACGGGTTCCGGTAAGACGAACACCTTGTATTCGTCGGTGGCGCGGTTGAACCAGGTGGACACCAACATCATGACCGCGGAAGACCCGGTTGAGTTTCAGTTGTCGGGAATCAACCAGGTGCAGATGAAGGAACAGATCGGGTTGAACTTCGCCGCTGCCTTGCGCGCGTTCTTGCGGCAAGACCCCAACATTATTCTGGTCGGCGAAATTCGTGACTTTGAAACGGCGGAAATCGGCGTGAAGGCCGCGCTGACCGGCCACTTGGTGCTTTCGACTCTGCACACCAACGATGCGCCGTCCACTATCAGCCGTTTGATGAACATGGGTATTGAGCCGTTCCTGGTGGCGACTTCGGTGAACCTGATTTGCGCGCAGCGGCTGGTGCGCCGGATTTGCGTGAACTGCAAGGAAGAGCTGGAAGTGCCGGAGCAGGCGCTGATTGATGCTGGATACACGCCGGAAGAAGTGAAGACGACGAAGATTTATCACGGGAAGGGCTGCTCCACCTGCAGCAAGGGCGGCTACAAGGGCCGCACGGGTTTGTATGAAGTGATGGAAATTAACGATGAATTGCGCGAATTGATCCTGGTTGGCGCTTCGGCCCTGGAATTGAAGAAAAAGGCGATTGAACAGGGCATGATTACGCTGCGGCGCAGCGGGCTGATCAAAGTTGCGCTGGGCCAGACGACGATGGAAGAAGTGTTGCGCGAAACGGTTTTGTAAGCAGGAAAGGGTGCGGCGATGCCAGGAATAACGCTCAGCGAATTGCTCAAGAAGATGATCGAGATGGGAGGCAGCGACCTTCACATCACGACGAACAGCGCGCCGCGGGTGCGCGTCCATGGCCACTTGCGTCCCCTGGACATGCCGCCGCTGACGGCAGCGGACACGAAATCGCTGGCGTACAGCGTGCTGACGGATGCGCAGAAGCATCGGTTCGAAGAAAATCTGGAGCTGGACTTTTCATTCGGCTTGAAGAATCTGGCGCGCTTTCGCGGCAACGTGTTCAATCAACGCGGCGCGGTGGGCGCTGTGTTTCGTACCATTCCGTGGGAGATCAAGGGCTTCGACCAGCTCGGGCTTCCTCTGGTGGTCAAGGGGCTTTGCGACAAGCCGCGCGGACTGGTGCTGGTGACCGGGCCAACGGGTTCGGGCAAGTCCACGACGCTGGCGGCGATGCTGGACAAGATCAACGCCGAACGCGAAGAGCACATGATTACGATCGAGGACCCGATTGAATTCCTACACAATCACAAAAAATGCCTGGTGAACCAGCGCGAAGTGCACGCGGACACGCA